>Ga0265780_10010840_pt1 | contig 10838 bp, 6 predicted proteins | sample P1T30metagenome_FD_192432 | JGI IMG/M metagenome (GOLD analysis project Ga0265780, IMG submission 192432) | Plant litter microbial communities from East Loma Ridge, Irvine, California - P1 T30 | ecosystem: Environmental > Terrestrial > Plant litter > Unclassified | place: USA: California... | reverse complement strand
CCAAGGACGCGGCGCGGCCGATTGCGCCGTGATGGCGGGTTGCATGCGTTGCGATGCTGTGCGCACCTGCGTTTTGCCGCAGCAAGCTTGCGCCTACAATTGATGTGTCGTTAAAACAAATCGAAGCGCACGTGCAGGCCATTCCACATTACGATCAGAACGCCGAGCAACTTGTTTCCCAGTATGAAACGCTGGCTTTCGAACATGTGCACCCGGCCCTGCTGGATCTGCTGCCAGCGCCCGGCGCGACGATTCTGGACGTCGGCGCCGGCTCCGGGCGGGATGCCGCCTGGTTCGCCGCGAAGGGATACGATGTGGTCGCTGCCGAGCCGTCGGAAGCGATGCGTACCCTGGCCCGCCAGCGTCATCCTTCGCCGCGGATTCACTGGATAGCAGACAGCCTGCCGGAGCTGGCCCAGGTACGCCGCCTGGGACTGACGTTCGACCTGATCCTGCTCTCGGCAGTGTGGATGCATGTGCCGCCGGCCTCGCGCCAGCGTGCCTTGCGCAAGCTGGCAACGCTGCTGTCGCCGAACGGCCGTATCGCCATCAGCCTTCGCATCGGGCCGCCCGATACCGAGCGCGCCATGTACGAGGTGACGCTGCCGGAGCTGACGGCGATGGCCCAGCAGTTCGGCCTCAGGCTGGTACGCACCGATGACAGTCCCGACCGGCTGGGCCGGCCCGGCATCTCATGGACGACCGCGGTGCTCGGGCTTCCTGACGATGGCCTGGGCGCCCTGCCGCTGCTGCGCCACCTGATCCTTACCGACGGCAAGTCATCGACCTACAGGATCGCGCTGCTGCGCATCCTTGCCAGGATTGCCGACACCGCAGCGGGCGCCGCACGCCATGAGCCGGAGACTGTCGTCCTGCCGATGGGCCTGGTCGCGCTCTTCTGGCTACGCATGTACAAGCCGCTCATCGAGGGCGGACTTCCGCAAATGCCCTTCAACCGGGCCGGGACTGCACCGGGCTTCGTGACCAGCCATTTCACGGCCTTGCGCCCCATCCGGCCAGTGGACCTGCGCGCGGGGATGGCGTTCCACGACGACACGGCGCGGCACCTCCACGGCAGCCTGTGGGAGATTGCAGGCTTGATCCGCACGATGCCGGTCAAGTACCTGCGCTGGCCGGCAAGCAGCGAACCTATCTTCCACATCGCGCACCAGCGTCGGACATCGACACCGTCAAGCCTGACGATCGATGACGCCTTCCTGTGGAGCTTTGGCGAATTCCACGTTCCGCTCCAGATCTGGGATGCGCTGAGCCACTACAACGTGTGGGTGGAACCTGTCCTCGTTGCCGAATGGGTGCGCCTGATGGAGTCCTACGCGGGGCAACTCGGCCCGGCGCTCGGCCAGGCTGCCTGTTCGCTGCTCGCCTGGGCAGACCCCGAGCGCGACACCCGCTTCGCACGCGCCGCTGTCGACCGGCTTCGCACCCAGGGCAAGGCCGTCTACTGTGTCTGGTCAGGCCAGCGCTTGCGAAACGACTACGACATCGACCACTGCTTCCCCTTTGCCGCCTGGCCCTGCGGCGATGCCTGGAACCTGATGCCGGCATCGAAGCGCATCAACAGCGAAAAGTCGAACCGGCTGGTCACGCAAACGGCGCTGGAACGGGCCAGCGAGCGGATTACCGAGTGGTGGGAAGAGGCGTTCCTGTCCATCGGGACGGACGCCCGTCACCGATTCTTCCTTGAAGCCGAACAGACGCTTCCGATGCCCGGCGCTGCCGCTTCGCCGGCAGACCTGATCGATGCGATGAAGGTGCAGCGCATTCGCCTGGCAAAGGACCAGGGTTTGCGTCCATGGGAACCGGCGGCTGCCAGGGAGCGGCTGGTGCTTGCTCCGGAAGCCGGTTGACTGGCGCCGCAGCGTAGCAGATGCCCTACATGCCATACTGCCGGCAGGGCCGGCAGTATGGCAACTACGCTGGGCAGCTGAAGAAGCTGACCAATTCTCCACAGATGGCACTTTCGGCTGATACGCCTAAAAAACGTCGTGCTTGCCTGGAGAGCAACATTCGCAGACTCTGAGCCATTCCGATTAAATACGCAGCCAACAGCAGACGTACCTATGCCCTAGATCTGTTCGAGCTTTGGCTATTACTCGCTCAGCCCGTTTTTGCAACAAATCCATTCGAAACTATGGCCTGCTTAGGTTTGCCGTGCTAGCAATCAGAACGGCACCGCAAGTGGTCTTGCACCCTTCATAAGCCACGCACACACCTTCGACAACGTGATGCGGGTCGCCTTCCGCAATGGTGCAGTTGTCATGCCCCTTGATGGGACAACTGCAAACATCGCCTACACGTGCGACCGCAATGCCCTCAACCGTAACATGAAGTGCGCTTACACTCACGACCTTGCCACCGTGGGACGTGGCGTCGCCAAGACGAATCACGTTAGACATAAGTGAACCATTAAAAATAAGAATGAAAACATTGCGCCGTTATTCGCAGCTCGCCCGACGTATTCCTGCCAGGCTACAATGCGCCTACGGGCTAATCGCGATGTGCCTGGTCTAGCTTGGCCTGCAGCATGTTCGAGATGTCACGACTGATCAGCTGCAATGTGGTTACCGCCCAAGCTGACATATTCAACGTCACCGCGTATTTCATTGGCTTGCCCCAGCCAATACCAGGTAACCTCATGTCTACCAATGGCAAGATGGTGTGCCTCGGGATCCGGGAAACTCCGGCCTCGTGTTACATACGCTTGCCGGTGCCATTGATTGAATATGGAGGAGGAAGGGTGATTTGGTGGCACGCTCGCGCTCCATATGCCTGTTTGAGGACATGGAAAATGGCCATTACATTCGCGCGGCAGTGAGGCCAAATCGCCATAACGGACAATGCCTCGGACGACAAGCGGATGTTCGGTCATCACAATCGGCACTGCCTGCTCGACTGGCTGTCCCAGATAATGGAATTGAATGCGGCCGTCCTCGTCGCGCAAGCCAGGCCGGCTACGGTCGAAAAGTTCGCCCTTTTCATAACGCAGCGGAACTTGGGCGACATTCCAGGCATGATGACGCTCTGTAACAGGGCGCATCAAACGCGCAATCCAGTAACCGTCGAGTGGCGCGGCGGTGGTTTCGTACTGGGCCGGTATGGGCGTTTGCGGCTTGTCGGGAAGTCCCCAGCCTTCGGGAATGTAGGCTCGCCCAGTGCGCACCGGCGCCGAAGTCGCAACAGGTTTGGTTGGCGTTGCCGGTTTAGGTACGACAGCTTTGGCGGCATTGATGAGCGTTTCCTTGTCCCCGTCCCACATCGGCAGTTTGGCTGGTGGCAGCGGTAACACCTTGTCGAGGTTGGGGAAGCGCAGGTCGGAGTTTCTAAAAAGTGCGTCGCCGAGAACCATGTAGCGTTCGGAACGGGACTTGTCGACTTCCGCAGCTACACTTGCCGCAGTCGATGGGCCTGAGTGAAAATCAACGCCAAGAAAATTCGCTGCCTTTTCGCTTCCCAACTTTGCTGCCTCATGAAAGTATCGAAGCGCCGGCACTTTTTTTGCCTTGTCTGCTTGACCAAGAATCGCATAGTCCAAGCCTAATTCATAGCCAGCCCTGCCATCGCCCTGAGCATATGCGCATTCCAACATCTTCAGGCCCACATGTCTGTTGGCCCACGCTTCCGGTGGTTGATCCCTAGCGGCCAGCAGCTTTGCCCCGATGTATGTCTGAGCAGCCATGCTCCCCATGTCAGCGGCCTTCTGCCAGAAGGCATATGCCACGGTTGCGTCCTGTTCGAGCGGCCCGACGCCACCCATGTAGTAGGCGCCCATGTTGTCCCAGGCGGCAGGCACGCCTTTCCGCATCAGATCCTCTGTCAATACGATTGCCTTCTCAGTGTCTTGCGGTACGCCAATTCCTTTCAAGTGCAGCCCGGCCAGGTTGAATTGCGCTTTCCAATGGCCCAGTTTCATGGCGTGCTCGTACAGGGCCGCGATCTTCGGATAATCCCGCTGGGCGGGCCAAAGATCATGGTTATCCAACATTAGCGCTTGCTGGAAAATGGCTTCCGCTTCTGCGGAGATCGGCGGGTTGACGTCAGCTTCGTGTTTGCACGCAAAGTCCGGGCGATGAGGATTGAAGGCTTCGAGTTTGGTAAAGCGAGGCAACGCTGCGTCCTGTGAATGGTCTTTCATGGAGCATCCTGATATGAGAAATGCCAGGGATATAATTGTCACCCTGCCAAAGGGAAATATATAATTGCGCCTAGAACCGCTAGTGCTGTTTTTCATTTTATGCGAGCCGAACCAGCGGCTCTCCGCGTGGATCTTCGAAGGGATGAATAAAACTCTTCTTTATTGGCGACTGCTCCGTCAATCTATTCTCTTTATTTAAATCCATTCGCTGCTGCCACGCTTTAAGTGTTAGTTCCATATCTTTCCTCATACCCTCGCCGCCATCCAAATCCTCCCCAGCCAAATTTCCCCATACCCGTTTACGGGCCGTCTTGGTAAAAGCCCATTCCTCAGTGCAGATGTTTAATTCACTGTCGCCAGCCATGCTGCGCGCGTTAAGGTTCGCGCTGCCCAGCGTCGTGTACACATCGTCCACGAACATCAATTTGCTGTGAATATAAATTTCCCGGTAGCGGCGCGGGACGATGTTGTATGCGCTATAATTTTCCATATCTACGTCATCGGCCTTACCCTTTTGCAGGTTGGCTTGAGTATTTTCTTTCACTTCCAAGTCTGCCTGTGCCTGCTGGGCATGGTTGTCGCGCTTCTTGATCAGAATATCCTTGGCCTCGTTCCCGGCATCATAGGTCATCAGCATGGCGACAACGGTTTTGATGCCCAAAGCTTCAAGTTCGGCTCGTGGATTGGCGGGAGCGGTTTTCAGCGAATCCTTGACAATGCCACCGCCAGAGTTTTTCTCGTCGCCCTTGCGCCGGCCCTGCACCAGTTTATCGTAGGCGCCAACTGACCGGCCTTGGCCCAGTTGGTTGATGGTGTCGTAAGTGTTCGGCACCATCTCGCCGCGCTCAGGCTGCGGAATTACAACAAAGATATGTAGCGGCGCGATGTCGGCCGGCTTGGCGCCAGCCTGCATCATCGCCTGGCAGTATTGCTCTCGCACTTTTTTGATCATGCGGGCCCAGTCGTCCAATTGGAAGTACTGGTTTTCGATATAAATATAATTGACGGCGTTTGACGCAGCCAGGATATATGCCTTGAGGATGGTAGCATCTTCTTTTTCTGGAAAAGTACGCAGGATCTGCGCCCGGCATCGGGCACCGCGTGCAATGGGGAGATCCTTGGGCTGGACCGATTTACGCTCCTTTTCCAGGCTACTGCTAAAGATCGAAGCGCCATTTGCCAGGCCGTAACCGCTGGCGTTATCCCATCCTTCAACGAAATTTTTGTTGAGGCAATGCAGCGCTTCACCTTGCACACGAATAGCGTAATCGCGGTAGGGTTTCCGGCGCCAAGCCTTTGTCCAATAGGCGCCTTCGGGGCTGTATTCGCGTTTGGGATCGTTGAAGCGGTGCTCGGTCGTGTCCCAATAGTCCGTTACGCTGTTGAGACCCATGACATAGCCACATGAGTTGGCTTTGGCGGCGTTTGCCTTAGCTGGCGCATAATCGATGAGAACGGGTTTTTGGTGATGCGTACCGATTTCGATTATGCCGGCAGCTTCAGTCAAGGTCCTGACAGAGCCGGGCAAATATTTGCTTACGTTTTTCCCAATTGCGTCGCCATATGTTTTACGCAGGCGAACCTCAAGATTGGTGAAACCTCCACGAAGCGCGATGTCCCACCATGAACTGCAATACTTCTGCCGCAGTTTTATTACCTCTGGCGCTGACTTGCCGACAGTATTAGGGGCGTGCAACTCCTTCGATAACATGGGCAATGGAATACAGCTCAGTGCGCCAATGTCTGGGACATTGCCTGTAGCATTTGCAACAGGGTTAAAAAATGGGACGCATCCGAGGAACGGAATCTGTCCATAAAAAACCAGGAGACGCACTTTCACTCCCTCCCGCGCCTTTGCGGTCAACAGATCGCCGTAAGTGGTACCACGCGGCCAGACGCTCCCTGTACGCACCAGTTCCATGCCGGGGTCGAATCCCCAAAGAACCAGGTCAATACTACTGACCGCCGCGCGAATATCTTTTTCGATAGCAGCAAATCCGTCTTGTCCGCAAATATAAAATTCCAGATGATTGTTGTCATGAACAGGATGTGTCTTACTGTCTTTTTCAAGAAACCACTGCAAGCTGCCCTTGGCGCGTCGCTTGATCATGTCGACGTTGCTCTTTTCAGGATTCTGTATCTCTGAAAGAAGTTTGGTTAGATCAGTTGGCTGAGAGAAGTTCATTTGGATGGGTTCCCTGGGTGTCCAATTGATTAGGAAGTGCCACGATTACGCTGTGACAGCCGTTTGCCGGCGTCCTGGCCATCGGCCCGATAGCCTTTATTCGATAACTGCTGTTCGTAGTACTCGGGTTTCTCCGGATCGGATTCCATCGACTCTCGCGCTATCGGCAAATCGTGCAGCGTGCCATTATGAAGACGCACCTGATAAGTTGCTCCCTCCTCGGCTTTATCCACCGTCACGCGCCCATATTCATCGAATAAACCTTTCTTGATTTCTGCACCGTCTTTCAACAACGTATAGGGTTGCCCAGCAAACAGCGCGGGGGATGGCCCGGGGATGTGCTGGACCGAAAATGCCACTTGGTGTTCTGGCGGGGTTTCTTTCAATGCAACATCGATCTGCTTCGGCTCGAAAACGGGACCATTGGCTGGCCCGACCATTACATGCTTAGTTGCGTGCGAGCGCCAAGTGCCATTCGTTCCTTCTTCTATACCCGACGCATTCCAACGAGAATAGCTACCTCCGCCGTTGATCACGACTTCTTCCTTGGCGGTAATCGGGATACGGTTGGCAGAATGCGTAATATTCAGTTTGGCGAGGATGTTGACGCTTTCCTTCAACGCCGTGATGTCGATGTCGGCACTGGCCGCCACGAGTTTCATGCCTGCCTTGTAGGCAAAAAGGCGCACGGCCTCCTTGACACTGACCAGCAAACTTTTTCCGGCGCTGATACTGGCATGCCCGCCGCTGGTAAGAACGTTATGCTGGGTGCTGATCACATGGGTTGAGCCCTCCGTGCTGGCTTCAATGCCGGCCGGGCTGGCGAGTGTCAGATGGGGGAACTGAAATTCCGGAAACCGACCTTTTTCACGCGCGTTATCCGATCCTTTTATCGCATTGATCTGGTCCCGGATTGCCTCGACGACCTGATCCTGGTCGCCGCTTTGATGAGCCTCGGCCTGCTGTGCAGCTTGAGATAAACTATCGTGCAGGTCGCGTCCTTGCGCCATGCGGGCCAAGGTCTCGGCCATGTCGGTGATATGGCCCTCCGCATCCGGACGCGCTTCGGTAGTGAGCAACAGCCCCTGTTGGGCCCGCACGGCGCCGTGCCCATCAGTGCGCAATTCAAGTCCCTGACCTCTAGGATCCTTGCGTCCGGCGTTGTCGTCGATGCGCGTGATATAGCCGAGGCTAAGTTGACTAGTTTGATGGTCGCTCTTGAGTTGGACCTGGATCTGGTTGGCCGTGTCGTCGAGCACAAAATGGTTGCCACGTCCGCCCGGACGATTGCCGCCGTCGGCGGTTAACTCCCGGCTGCGTAGGCCGGTCAGCGCCTGTTGTTCAGGCAGCTTCCAGGGCGGCATCATGGTCTGGTTATGCACGCATCCAGTTATTAACGGATGGTCTGGGTTACCGTCGAGCCATTGCACAACAACTTCTGAACCTACTCGCGGATGGCTGGCCAGGCCTTTTTCGCCGCCTGCCCAGTTCGTCGCGACCCGCACCCAGCAACTGCTAGTCTCGTTACGGTCCCAGTGAAAGCGAACTTGAATGCGACCGTATTGGTCGACATTCAAGCTGCCTTGTCTTTCGGGACCGATGACCAGCGCGGTTTGTAACGCCAACAGTTTGGTGTCGAAACTGGCGAAGCCGCGACCCGGACGCCACGGCATGTTCCTGGGTTGGCAAGTGAAGCTGTTCTTATATTCGGCGACCGCGGCTTTGCCTTGCAGGTAATTATTGCAGGCTTCGTGATGCACCTCCAAGATCAGAAATTCATTGTCCTGACGAGTATGATTGAAGTGGTCTGTTAGCCGAAACCACTTCCCAGGGGCAACATGTTTATTGTTGCCGCGCGCTTCGCAATACATGCTGCGCGCTTCAATTTCCTCCATACGCAGTCTGGCGAGGCGGTTCGCCCCCGCCATTTGACTAAAACCGTAGTGGCCTTCGTAACTATGCACTTCCAAATTAGGAACGTCGCCTTGCTGGTTGATAGTGGGAACGTCAACATGCATTGGACGCGGCCGTTTGAAGTCGAATCCACTGATCGCTGCCATTGCGGATGCCGATGGCTTTACCGTGCTCCAATGCGCAATCGCATTTTCCTCCAGTGAACCTTCCTCGCTATGAAAGCGGATCTCAGGTGGAAACAGGTCAATCGGTTTGACACTTGGCGTGTCGTTGTTGATCGTCAGCGTGTGCCCCTTTTCCGTGTGCTCGTACCAGTAAGTGTAGCCATCGGCTTCCCAGCGCCTCGACAGATAGTTGTGGTCAGACTCCGACCATTGCGTGCACATGGTGTATTGCGGCTGTTCTCCCGAGACTTTCCATTCCCAGACAGGGAGTCGACCGTAGGCCTGAAGGATTTCGTTTGTTTGCTGCTGAAGAGTTTGATCGTGGAACAATCGGTTGTTCTGCCGCAATCGCGCGTAGTACAGCCAAGGCACAAGCGTCGCTTCGTAAAACGCAATGCCTCCATCGGCCTTAACGAGCTTGAACTGGGCGACGTACCCCGTGAAAGGTCGTAGGTTGCCGTTTGCCTGAACCAAGGAAATGCAGAGCAGCTTTCCTTGCATGGTTTCGAGGGCAATGCTGGCGTCATCGCTAAGCAGTTCAACAGTGAACTGGAAGTCGCGTGATAGCGATTCCGTGCCACTGAAACGATTGACCATGAGCCGGACCGAAGGGGCATCCTCGTGCGGAAAAGACAAGCGTAGTAGCCGCTTGTTCTGATGGGCTTGGAGCAGGTCTTGCAGAAGTGTCATATAGCGATGTCCGTTGTGTTGGGAATCAGAGCGTCTTTGATAGATGACCATGCTTCCATGTATTCAAAGTCGGCAATTTTTGTTGGGAAATCAGTTATAGATACGGTAAAAAATCGTCCTGGATTTTGAGGAGGCCCAATGTTGGAGAGAATGTAGTAATGAAGAAGCAACGCAAGTATTCCGCCGCATTGATCGAGCGCGCTGTACGCCTGATCAGCTAAGCCGGCAGCGAGTATCCCTCACCGTTAGCGCCGTCACATCAATCGCAGCCAAGATCGGCTGCATGTCCGTATGCGTCCCGCCAGGGCGGCCGCGCCCATGTGCTGGTCTGGCGGTGCTATCTGGAGCAGCGCGCCTCGGCAGCGCAGGCATCCGCCACAAGTTATTGGCCCTGTAGGCGCTGTCGTCGCTGTTCGACGCGCTGTGCGAGGCGAACGCGATCGCAAGCAATTCGGTCAGGGTGTGAAGCAACCGAAGACTGCCAGTCTGAAACTTGAAACGCCGGCGATCGGCGACCATCAGGCGCGAACTGCTGGATGCGCAAACTCGCCCAGGGCTCGCCGCTGTTCGGGTGTTCACATTTTTGGCCGGCCAGTGTGGCGACCTTCGTACAGTCCGGCCAGCCCTAGCTTGTTCCAGTGTTGCCGCCACTGCTCAACGCTGTTCAAATGGACCATAAACTCGTCCGCAGTCTGCCGTACCTCAGCCCCTGACTCAACCGCAAAATTCTCCGCGCTCGCATTCGCGTCCGCAGATGTGGAAGGAAAATCCCCATTTTCCGCAGCGTTCGCCGTCAGTCTTTCGACAGTTCTAGCAGCTTCATCTTTTAGCTCCCGCTATCTCTCTGATCGACTTTGACGGCAGAAACTGGAATACTACTTATGACATCGCCCATTGTTTCCGCTTTGCCGCCTGGACCCGCAGAGACGCGTGGAACTTAGTGCCTGCATTAAACGGATCAACAACGTGAAGTCGAACCGTCTAATTACGCAAATGGCCTTGAAGCGGGCCAGCGACCGCATCACCGAATCGTGCAAAGAGGCGTTCCTGTCGAGGCACCGATGCACACCACCGCTTCTTCCTCGAAGCCAGGCAAACGCTTCCCTTGCCGCAAGCAGCCGCTTCACAGACAGAGCTGATCGATGCGATGAAGGTGCAGCGCATCCTCTTGGTCAAGGGTCCAGGGTTGCGATCATGGGACCCGCGGTAAGCAGAGAGCGGCTTGTAGTGGTCCTAGATTTCAGCCAGCCGGCATCTCAGCAGGGTTTACATCCTAATTTGGACGAGGCTACCTAGTCCAAAACGCTCTCAATGCGTCCGCGGAGGCGCGTGGCGGTCTTGGTTTTCCAAGGCAGTGCGAAGAGCCGTCGACTAGTAGAAACGCGTCACTTGTTTTGAGGATGTTTGGACCTCAAAGTGAGTTTTGTGAAACCGGGGATATGAGTACGGTCATTTAGCTTGACGAGCCTGATGTAGGTCGTCAGTTAAGGCAACCCGCCATTAGTTATGGCAAAAAGCCAAAATCTGTGATCATTCTGCACTGTCGCGCAGAGACATATTTCCTTTTCTAGAACGAAGTAAAAAATTGAATATCGGGCCAGAAAAAGGCGCTGTCACCGTTTGCTGTGGATGAGTCCAATAGCAAGGCCAAACAATTGCTCGCTAGAAGTAAGCTTGCCGCCATCGAGTATCCGGCGCCAGCCCAGGTAGTTCGGCAAGTAGCGTGACGCGA
>Ga0265780_10010839_pt1 | contig 10839 bp, 7 predicted proteins | sample P1T30metagenome_FD_192432 | JGI IMG/M metagenome (GOLD analysis project Ga0265780, IMG submission 192432) | Plant litter microbial communities from East Loma Ridge, Irvine, California - P1 T30 | ecosystem: Environmental > Terrestrial > Plant litter > Unclassified | place: USA: California... | reverse complement strand
CACAGGTGCCAGTCTGGGTCGGCAATTACGTCCTGATCACGTACGGCGACGGCGCCGTGATGGGCGTGCCGGCGCATGACGAACGCGATTTCGGCTTCGCCAAAAAATACGATCTGCCGATCAGGCAGGTGGTCGCCGTGGAAGGCAAGACCTTCTCGCTGGACGCCTGGCAGGAATGGTATGGCGACAAGGAACACGGCGTCATGATCAACTCCGGCAAGTTCGATGGCCTCGATTACATCGCCGCCGTCAACGCCGTATCGGGCGACCTGGCCACGATGAACCTGGGCGACAAGAAAGTGACGTTCCGCCTGCGCGACTGGGGCATTTCGCGCCAGCGTTACTGGGGCACGCCGATCCCGATCATCCACTGCGCGGAACATGGCGCCGTGCCGGTGCCGGAACAGGATCTGCCGGTCCTGCTGCCCGAGGACTGCGTCCCCGACGGCACCGGCAACCCGCTGAACAAACATGAAGCGTTCCTGTCCTGCAGCTGCCCGATCTGCGGCAAGCCGGCGCGGCGCGAGACCGATACGATGGACACCTTCGTCGACTCGTCGTGGTACTACATGCGCTATACGTCGCCGGGCGCGAGCGACGCCATGGTCGATGCGCGCAACGATTACTGGATGCCGATGGACCAGTACATCGGCGGCATCGAACACGCCGTCCTGCACTTGCTGTACGCGCGCTTCTGGACCAAGGTGATGCGCGACCTCGGCCTGGTCAAATTCGACGAGCCGTTCGTGAACCTGCTCACGCAGGGCATGGTCCTCAACGAGACCTACTACCGGGAAGACGACGCCGGCAAGAAGAGCTGGTTCAACCCGGCCGATGTGGAACTGTCGATGGACGAGAAGGGCCGCCCGCAAGCGGCGCTGTTGAAAGTCGACGGCCAGCCGGTGCAGATCGGCGGCACGGAAAAAATGTCGAAGTCGAAGAACAACGGCATCGACCCGAAAGCGCAGATCGACCAGTACGGCGCCGACACCGCGCGCCTGTTCACAATGTTCGCCTCGCCGCCGGAGCAGACGCTCGAGTGGTCCGATTCCGGCGTCGAAGGTGCAAGCCGTTTCCTGCGCCGCGTGTGGGCGTTTGCGCATGCGAAGTCGGGTAACGTGACTGCCGCACTGGCCGCAGGCGACGCCGGCACGCTCACCGAAGCGCATAAAACCCTGCGCCGCGAACTGCACAAGATCCTGCAGCAGGCCGACTACGACTTGAAGCGCATCCAGTACAACACGGTCGTCTCGGCCTGCATGAAGATGCTCAACACGCTCGAGTCGAGCAAGCTCGAGGCCGGCGTGGCAACGGATGCCGTCATCAGCGAAGGGCTGTCGATCTTCCTGCGGGTGTTGAATCCAGTCGCACCGCATATCACCCACGTCCTGTGGGACGCATTGGGTTATGCCGGCGACATCCTCGACGCGCAGTGGCCGCAGGTCGACCCGGTCGCGCTGGAACAGGCCGAGATCGAGATGATGATCCAGGTGAACGGCAAGCTGCGCGGCTCGATCAAGGTCGCCAAGGATGCCGACAAGGCCACCATCGAAGCGCTGGCGATGGCCTCGGAAGCAGTACAGAAGTTCGTAGAGTCGACGCCGAAGAAGATCATCGTCGTTCCCGGTAAGCTGATCAGCATTGTGGTGTAAACGATGACCCTCTCCAACATGAATTTTGCGCGCGTCATACTGGCGGTTGCCCTGGCGGCGACCCTGACGGCCTGCGGCTTCAAGCTGCGCGGCTCGGAAGGCTACAACCTGCCGTTCCACAGCATCTACGTGGCCGTGCCGGACAGCTCCCCATTCGGCGCCGAACTGCGGCGCAACCTGCGCTCGCTCGACAACCTGGCGGTGCTGGACACGGCGAAAGGCGCGGAGGCCCAGCTCGACGTGATCAGCGAAACCCGTGGCAAGACCATCCTGTCGCTGAACAACCAGGGCCGTGTGCGCGAATACCTGCTGACCTATGTCCTGGTATTCCGGGTACGGGACGGCGCCGGCGCCGAATTGCTGCCGCCGACGACCATTTCCCTGCGCCGCAACCTCGCCTTCAGCGAAGACGCGGTGCTGGCCAAGGAAGGCGAAGAAGCGCTGCTGTTGCGCGACATGCAGACCGATTCGGTCCAGCAGATCCTGCGCCGCCTGGCCGCCATCAAGCCTGCATGAAGTGAGCCTGCCATGATGCTGCGGCCCGAGGCCCTCGAAGGCCATCTCGCCAAGACCATCGCGCCGATGTACGTGATCGCCAGCGACGAGCATTTGCTGGCGCTGGAAGCGGCCGACAGGATCCGCCGCGCCGCGCGCGCAAACGGGTATTCCGAGCGCGATGTGCTGACGGTGGAGCGCACCTTCAAATGGGGCGAGCTGCTGGCGGCCAACCAGGCGCTGTCGCTGTTCGGCGATAAAAAGCTGATCGAGCTGCGCATCCCCACGGGCAAACCGGGCAAGGACGGCAGCGCGGCATTGCAGGCCTATGCCAAGGATCTCAGCCCTGACAATCTCACGCTGATCACCTTGCCCAAGCTGGACTGGCAAAGCGCCAAGGCGTCGTGGGTGACGAGCCTGCAGCAGGCCGCCGTCTACATCGATATTCCCAACATCGAACGGGCCGCGCTGCCCAACTGGATCGGCACGCGCCTGGCGGCGCAAGGGCAGAGCGCCGACCGCCAGGGCCTGGATTTTATTGCGGACCGGGTCGAAGGCAACCTGCTGGCCGCGCACCAGGAAATCCAGAAACTCGGCCTGCTGCACGAACCGGGCAAACTGAGTTTCGAGCAGATCCACGATGCGGTCCTGAACGTGGCGCGCTACGACGTGTTCAAACTGTCCGAGGCCATGCTGGCGGGCGACCCGGCACGCCTGGTGCGCATGCTCGAAGGGTTGAAGGGGGAAGGCGAAGCGCTGCCGCTGGTGCTGTGGGCGGTGGCCGAAGAAATCCGCACGCTGTTGAAACTCAAGGGTGGCATGGACCAGGGCCGCCCGCTGGGCGCGCTGCTGAAGGAACACCGCATCTGGGGCCCGCGTGAACGCATGATGGAACCGGCCCTGCGCCGGCTGTCGCTGGCGACGCTGGAAGCGGCCTTGCAGGACGCCGCGCAGGTCGACAAGATGGTCAAGGGCCTGCGTGCCAAAGCCTACGCCGGCGACGCGTGGGACGCGATGCTGCAGCTGGCCCTCAGGGTCGCCAGGTAAATCATGGAGCCGGACATGGACATCACCAATTACATGCAGCAGCTCGGCCGCCAGGCCCGTGCCGCGTCGCGCGCGATGGCGCGTGCCTCCGGCGCCACGCGCAACCAGGCGCTGTTGCTGATCGCCGCCGCCATCGAACGCGAGGCCGATGCGCTGCGCGCGGCGAATGCGCTCGATGTGCAGGCGGCGCGCGCGGCCGGCCTGGAGCCGGCGCTGCTGGACCGGCTGGCGCTGTCGGACAGCGCCATCGCGACCATGGTCGCAGGCTTGCGCCAGGTGGTCGCGCTGCCCGATCCCGTCGGCGACATCAGCAACATGAAGACGCGCCCGAGCGGCATCCAGGTGGGCCAGATGCGCGTGCCGCTGGGCGTGATCGGCATCATCTACGAAGCGCGCCCGAACGTGACGGTCGATGCGGCGGGCCTGTGCATCAAGAGCGGCAACGCGGCGATTTTGCGCGGCGGCTCGGAAGCGATCCATTGCAACCGTGCGCTGGCGAAACTGGTGGCCGAAGGCCTGGCCGGCGCGGGCTTGCCCCTGGAGGCGGTGCAAGTGGTCGATACGACCGACCGCGCCGCCGTCGGCGCGCTGATCACGATGCCGGAGTTCGTCGACGTGATCGTGCCGCGCGGCGGCAAGGGGCTGATCGCGCGCCTGATGCAGGAAGCCACGGTCCCGATGATCAAGCACCTGGACGGCATCTGCCACGTGTATATCGACGGGCAAGCCGACATCGCCAAGGCGCTGCCCATTGCGCTGAACGCCAAGACGCACCGCTACGGCACCTGCAACACGATGGAAACGCTGCTGGTCGCGCGCGCCATCGCGGCGACCGTGCTGGCGCAGCTGGCGCCGCTGTACGCGGCCAAGCAGGTGGAGCTGCGCGCCGACCCGGAGGCGCATGCGCTGCTGGCCGGTTACCCTTTCCTCGCGCGCGCAACGCAAGAAGACTGGTCGGCCGAATACCTCGCTCCCATCCTCGCCGTCAAGGTCGTCGACGGGCTGGATGCAGCGATCGACCATATCAACACCTGGTCGTCGAAGCACACGGACGCCATCGTCACCGAAAACTACAGCGCCGCGCTGCGCTTCCTGCGCGAGGTCGACTCGGCTTCGGTCATGGTCAACGCGTCGACGCGCTTTGCCGACGGCGTCGAATATGGCCTGGGCGCCGAAATCGGCATCTCGAACGACAAGCTGCATGCGCGCGGCCCGGTCGGGCTGGAAGGACTGACTTCACTCAAGTACGTCGTGTTCGGGCACGGCGAAATTCGCGAATAGACCACTCAAGGAACCCATGCTCTGGATTAAAGCGCTGCACATTGTTTTTATCGCCTCCTGGTTCGCCGGGCTGTTTTATCTGCCCCGGATTTTCGTCAACCTGGCGCAGGAGACGAATGCCGCGGCACGCGAGCGCCTGCTGGGCATGGGCCGGCGCCTGTACCGCTTCACGTCGATCCTGATGATTCCGGCGCTCATTTTCGGGCTGTGGCTGTGGCTGGGTTACGGCTTCAAGGGCGGATGGCTGCATGCAAAACTGGCGCTCGTGGTCCTGGCGATCGGTTACCATCACGCCTGCGGCTCGCTGCTGAAAAAATTTGAACGCGGCGCGAATACGAAGTCGCACAAGTGGTTCCGGTGGTTTAATGAAGTGCCGGTCGTGCTGCTGCTGCTGATCGTGATCCTGGTGGTCGTCAAGCCGTTTTAAGCTGCGCCACCAACCGTCCTCCCCGCGAGGGTGGCGGTTTTAAATGTGGCGGTGAAAACATCGTCACGGCGCTGTTGCGCTCACCCCCAACACCGGCCCGGGCCGGTGTTTCATCAATTTTTTAACGGATAAAAGGTCCCCCATGGCATCCTATTTTTGCCCTTGCCCCCGCGGCATGGAAGCAGCGCTTGCTGAAGAACTCGGCGAAATCGCCCAACTGAGCACCACGTTCAAAGTCCACAACCAGGTCCCCGGCGGCGTGCACTGCTCCGGCGCCCTGCAGGACGCCTACCGCGTCAACCTGCATTCGCGCATCGCCTCGCGCGTGCTGATGCGCATGGGCCATTCGAGCTATGCCAACGAAAACGATATCTACGACCTGGTCATGGACCAGAAGTGGGAAGACTGGTTCGATGTCGACCACACCATTCGCGTCGACGTCACGGCCGTCAAGTCTCCCTTGCGCAGCCTCGAATTCACGACCCTGAAAATCAAGGACGCCATCTGCGACCGCTTCCGCGACCAGTTCGGCAAGCGCCCGTCGGTCGATACGCGCGCACCCGACATGCGCATCGTGGGCTTCCTCGACCAGCGCAATTTCACGATCTACCTCGACACCTCCGGCGAAGCGCTGTTCAAGCGTGGCTGGCGTGAAGAGACGGGCGACGCGCCGCTGCGCGAAAACCTGGCGGCAGGCATGCTGCGCGTGGCTGGCTGGAAGCCGGGCATTCCCCTGTTCGACCCGATGTGCGGCTCCGGCACCATCCTGATCGAAGCAGCGCAGATGGTGCAGGGCATTCCGCCCGGCGCCCGCCGCCAGTTTGCCTTCGAAAAATTTCATGGCTTCGACAAGGCCGCCTGGCAGGACATGAAGGCCGCCATCAAGCCGCTGCCGCTGCCATCGGAGCCGTCCATTTTTGGCTCCGACATTTCCGGCGACATGGTCGCGATGACGCGCCATAACCTGAAAATCGCCGGCATCCTGTTCGATGTGCCCCTCAAGCAGATCGAAGCGCAGCAGGTGCAGGCGCCCACCGAGCAGCCCGGCATCCTGCTCACCAACCCGCCGTACGGCGAGCGGATCGGCGTGCGCGGCGACACCACGATTCCCGCCGACGACATGGCCGCCGGCTTCTACTCGGCGCTCGGCACGACCCTGAAACAGCGCTTCGCCGGCTGGACCGTGTTCCTGTTCACCGCCGATTTATCGCTGCCAAAATTGCTGCGCCTGAAAGAAGCGCGCAAAACGCCGTTTTTCAACGGTGCGCTGGAGTGCCGGCTGTTCAGATTTGATATGGTGTCGGGATACAACCGGCGTGAGCAGGCGAAGCCGGTGGAATGAAGACTTGGCGATTTCACCGTACAGACGCGTTGATCGCCTTGGCACCTACACTAAAAACCGTCATCCCCGCCTTCGTGGGGTGACGGGGAAATTGGCATGCTCCCCGCGCGATGCCGCGATAAGGTCTGATGATGTTCCCCCCCGAACCCACCAACATCCCCCCCGACCCTTCCATCCCCGTTCCCCTGCCGCGGCTGCGCTACATCGCTCCCCTCGGTTTCGGGGCGCTCGCGACGGTCCTTGCCGCGCTGTCGATGCTCGGCCCGTTTTCCATCGACGCCTACCTGCCGGCCTTCCCGCAAATCCAGGCCAACCTGCACGCCTCCCTGCTCGAGGTCCAGCAAACCCTCACAGTCTACATGCTCGCCTTTGCCGGCATGGTCCTGTGGCACGGCGCGCTGTCGGACGCATTCGGCCGACGCAATGTGATCCTCACCGCGCTGGTCGTCTTTGCCCTGGCGACCTTCGGCTGCGCAGCGTCGCACTCGGTCCATTATTTGTGGATCTTCCGCATCCTGCAGGGCGTGTCCGCCGGCGCCGGCGGGGTGGTGGGGCGCGCCATCATCCGCGACCTGTATGCCGACGCACCGGCGGCGCGCCTGCTGTCGCTGGTCACGATGATTTTTTCGATCGCCCCCGCCGTCGCCCCGGTACTTGGCGGGTGGATCGTCACGTTCTTCGACTGGCGCACGATTTTCCTGTCGCTGTTCGCCTATACGCTGCTGCTGGGCTGGTTCTGCTACCGGCGCCTGCCTGAAACGCTGCCGCCCGAACGCCGCCAGGTGTTCAACCCGCGCTTCGTCGCCCGCAATTACCGCACCATCTTCGGCTCGTTTTTATTCCACATGAAGGCGGGCGTCATCGCGCTCAATTTCGGCGGCCTGTTCCTGTACATTTCCGCCGCGCCGGTCATGCTGCCGGAACAGCTGCACCTGGGGCCGTCGCAATTCGCCTGGCTGTTCATTCCGAGTGTTTCCGGCATCTTCCTCGGTGCGCTGGCCGCCAACCGCATCGCCGGGAAAATTCCCTTTGTGCGCCAGATCGGCATCGGATTTTGTTTCATGCTGGCGGCCGTCAGCTGTAATGTCGCGTATCACGTGTTCTTGCCGCCAGCGCTGCCCTGGACCGTGCTGCCCTTGTTTTTCTACACTTTCGGTAGCTCGCTGATTGCGCCGGGTGCGACCTTGATGGCACTCGATTTGTTTCCGCAAATTCGCGGCACCGCGGCGTCTTGCCAATCTTTTATTGTCACGCTGACCGGGGCGGTCGTGGCCGGCGTGGTGACGCCAGCCCTGTCGCACTCGGTTTTGGCGCTGGCGCTGGGCCAGGCGGGGTTCGCTCTCGGCGCGCTGGCGCTATGGCTGAGCTCGCGGCAATACCGGCGCATGCAGGCACGGAGGCGACCTGAAATGTAACGAACAGTAGCGTGGTGTAACCGTAACACTTTAGCTAAAGTATTATTTCCACTAAGGAAATTTTATGTGTTTATGCTAATATGTCCCTTTTAAGCGCCGGACAAATTTGTAAAATGCCTCATGTCCGGGCGATACGACACCAATTAAGCACGTAGCGGCCAGATGGTTTGGGCTGCTCTCCATCGATGTGGCTGTTTTGCTCGAGACCATGCACCAACCAGACCAGGATATTCGCAATCGCTTGCTGATTGCCCGTCTGCCGGCCATGCCGCAGATTCTTATCAAGTTGCTCGGCCATTTGCAGGCCGACGACCTCGGCATGCCTGAGCTGGCCGCCCTGATCGCCAACGATGCCGGCATGACCGCCAAACTGATGGCGGTGGCCAATAGTTCGGCCTATCACCGCAACGGCCGCGCGGTGAGCCTGGAGCAGTCGCTGGTGTCGCTTGGTACGGACATGATCAAGACACTGGTCATCAGCGATTCGGTTTTCCAGACCTTCAACAGTTTTCCGCACTCGGGCAGCACCGACCTGCGCGCGTTCTGGAAAAACGCACTGACCACGGCGGTGATCGCCCGTGACCTGGCGCGCGGCATGCAGTACGTGCATGAGGAGGAAGCCTACCTGGCCGGCCTGCTGCACAACGTCGGGCGCCTGGCGCTGCTGGCCACCGCCCCGAAGGAATATGCCTTCAATTTCAACGCACGCGACGATGAGGACCTGTGCGCGGTCGAGCAGCGCACGCTCGAAATCACCCACACCGAAGCGGGCGCCTGGCTGATCGAACGCTGGCAGCTCGACTCATTCCTGGCCGATGCGGTGCTGTACCACCACGAACCGAGCGCGCGCCTGGAAGCGTCGCACCCGTTGATCCGCATCGTGCGCCTGGCGCATGTGCTGTCGGCGCACAGCCATGACAATGAGCAGGTCGAACAGGCCGCGCGCCTGTGCGGCATGGATGTCGATGAAGCGCAGGCCATGCTGGCACGCGCCGACCGCCAGGTCGAGAAGGCGGCAGTCCACCTGGGCATCGACCTGGCCGGCGCCGACGACATCCCGGCACCGCAGGCCTACGTGCCGGTGGCGGTCGATCCGGTCCAGCAGCGCCTGTCCGAGGAAGTGCGCAACCTGGTGCTGGTGTCGGAAATCGGCCAGTCATTCGCCCGTCATACGGACGAGGGAGAGTTGCTCGAATCCGTGACCCGTTCCGCGCGCATCCTCTTTGACTTCGACAACACCGTGATCCTGCTGGAAAATCCGACCGGCCATGCGCTGGTGGGCGCCCCCACCGGCACCCAGCAACGCATTGCCCAATTCTCGATTCCCCTGCAAAAGGGCGGCCTCGTTGCCGACAGCGCGCTGGGCCGCAAACTTGCCTTCATCCGGCGCGAGGGCCAGCCGCTCGGCCTCGCTGAAGAACAATTGTTCCGCCTGCTGGGCAGCGAGAGCCTGGTCTGCCTGCCGCTGGTGACGAACGGCCGTTGCCTCGGCGTCATCATCGGTGGCGTGGCCAGCTGGCAGGTACCCGCCGTGCAGCGCCGTGAAAGTTTCCTGCAGTCGTTCGGCGCGCAAGCGGCGTCCGCGCTCGACAATGCTTTGTCCGAACGCGGTCAGACACGCAAGCAGCTGGCGCAGGTGGCCGACGATTACCGCGAAGCGACGCGCCGCGTCGTGCACGAAGTCAACAATCCGCTGTCGATCATCAAGAATTACCTGAGCGTGCTCGACCATAAACTGGCGCAGCGCGAACCGGTCACGGGCGAAATGTCGATCCTCAACGAAGAGATCGACCGCGTCGGCCAGCTGATCAGCGGCCTGGCCGACCTGAAGCCGGATCCGGATGCGCCGCGCACGGCCGACCTCGTTAGCGTGGTCGATGAAGTGCTGCGCCTGTTCCGCGCCACCGCCTTCATCCCGGACAATGTCGAGGTCGTCGTCACGATGCACGAGCCGGCGCGCCGCGTCGATGGCGACCCGGACGTGCTCAAGCAGATCCTGGTGAACCTGGTCAAGAACGCCATCGAGGCGCTGACGCCGCGGGGCGGGCGCATCGAGATCGCCAACCGCGGCCACATCAACCGCGACCGCAAGCTCTACCTGGAGCTGGTGATCAGCGATACCGGGCCCGGCCTGCCGGCGGAAGTGCTGGCCAAGCTGTTCTCGGAAGTGAGCAGCAGCAAGAGCGGACCGAACCATGGCCTGGGCCTGGCAATCGTCGACACCCTGGTCAAGCAGCTGGGCGGCCAGATCGCCTGCCGCAGCAGCCGCGCCGGGACGGCGTTCGAGATCCTGCTGCCGGCGCACGTCAACCTGGGTGCGGCGCCGCCCTTGCGTGCGCTGGGCGCCGCGTGATGCAGGACCTCGGCAAACCGGCCCTCGAAGGCCAGGGCGTGAAAATGGTGGCGCCCGTGCTGCCGTTCGAGGAAGACAAGCCGCGCCTGCTGCTGGTCGACGATGAACCGCGCCTGCTGTCGTCGCTGTACGAGCTGCTGCGCCCGCTCGACTACACGATGGTCACGGCGACGAATGGCGCCGAGGCACTGGCCGAGCTGACGCGCGGACGTTTTGACCTGATCCTCCTCGACCTGCGCCTGCCCGACATGAGCGGGCACCAGATCATGGATTTCATCAACGAGAAACGCATCGGCGGCGATGTCATCGTGATGAGCGGCGAAGTAGGCATCGACGCGGCCATTGGCGCCCTCAAGCGCGGCGCCTACGATTATCTGCGCAAGCCGTACAGCCGCGAAGAATTGCTGAAAACCGTTGGCAACGCCCTGCAAAAGCGCCGCCTGGCCAGCGCCAATGCGCGCATCGCGACGCAACTGGAGAACTCGGAAAAGCTGTACCGCTACCTGGTCGACAGCTCGCCCGACATCATTTATACGCTCAACCACGAAGGCAAATTCACCTTCGTGAACGACCGCGCCTACCAGCTGCTGGGCATTGCGCGCGAAGAACTGATCGGCCAGCATTATTCGATCCTGGTGCACGACGAAGACCTCGAGCGTGCCCGCTACGCCTTCAACGAGCGCCGCGTCGACGAGCGCGCATCGCGCAATGTCGAACTGCGCCTGAAGTGCCACAGCGGCGCCACCGGCGACCGGACGTTCAACACCACGCTGATGACGATTTCGCTCAACGCGATCGGGATGCACCTGCCCGACCTCGACGTCAAG
>Ga0265780_10010837_pt1 | contig 10841 bp, 8 predicted proteins | sample P1T30metagenome_FD_192432 | JGI IMG/M metagenome (GOLD analysis project Ga0265780, IMG submission 192432) | Plant litter microbial communities from East Loma Ridge, Irvine, California - P1 T30 | ecosystem: Environmental > Terrestrial > Plant litter > Unclassified | place: USA: California... | reverse complement strand
GTTGGAGGTCATGAACGTAAGATGGCTCATCAGCTCACGGGCGCGCATAGCGCCCAGCTCAGCATCGGCGCGGCGGAAATGCCACACCAGCGAGTAATCCTTTTCTTCGATGAAGGAACCCGGCGTGCGGCGTACGTATAGGTCCAGCACCGGCCGGAAATCGCGCTTCCAGTCGGCGCGCAGCCCTTCCTGGAAGGGCTGCCACTCGGTCCCGGCCCGGCGCAGCCAGCCCCCGTGTTCGGCAATAAAATCAAGCGGCAGGTTCCCCAGCCATGCTTCTAATGTGCCCCGGTCGCGCTCGCTGATGACAACCACCTGGTTTTGGGGTTCCGAAGCCAGCGCCGCCAGCAATTCAAGTAGCTCGGCGTCGGGCTGGGCGCGCTGCGGGGTGGAGTGGAAGCGCAACAAGGTGCCATCGTAGTCGAGCAGCAGCAGGCGGCGCGGGGCGGCCCGGTAGTCGGCCAGCAATTGGGCCTGCGCCTGCGCATCGAGGGCATCGGTGGCGAGGGTGTGCTGCTTGATTTTGCTATAAGCCAAGCGGTCCATGAACAGCCGCGTCCAGGCAAATACATCGTACTGCCGTACCAGCGCCTGCAGGTGCGTCATGCGGATGGCCTGCTCCTCCAGCGGCATTTGCAGGGCTTGGTGCAGGGCCTCCACCAGCTGGCTGGTATCGGTGGGGTTGATGAGCAGGGCATCGGTCAATTCCTGGGCCGCGCCGGCTCGCTCGCTGAGGATGAGCACGCCTTTGGGTTCGACTTTGCTGGCGATGTACTCTTTAGCTACCAGGTTCATGCCGTCGCGCACGGGTGTTACCAGCGCCACATCGGCCATGCGGTAGAAGGCCACCAACTCATCGAAGGGGAAGGCGCGGTAGAAATATTGAATAGGCGTCCAGGTGATGGTGCGGTACTGCGCATTGATACGCCCCACCAGCTCGTCGATTTCCTCCTTGAGGGCCGCATATTGCGCTACTTGGTCGCGGGAGGGCACTACCACCATCAGCAGGCTGGCTTTTTCGCACCATTCGGGGTGGCGTGTTAGCAGCTGTTCGAAGGCCCGCAGGCGCTGGGCAATGCCTTTGGTGTAGTCGAGCCGGTCGATGGTGAGGATGACGCGCACATCGCGCAGGGCCTCGCGGTAGGTTCGTTCGTGTTCCTGGGCTGCTTCGGAGGCCGCCGCCTCGGCGTAGCGCCCATAATCAATGCCCATGGGGAAGGCATCGGCCAGCACCGTGCGATTAGGGGTTTCAATCTGGCCATTCTGGTTGGGAAACCCCAGCAGGTGCGCCACCGCGCTGAGAAAGTGGTGCATGTAGCCAAAGGTGTGGAAACCGATGAGGTCGGCCCCCAGCATGCCGCGCAGGAGCTCGGCGCCCCACGGCAGCACCCGAATCAGCTCGTAGCTTGGAAATGGAATGTGCAGAAAGAAGCCGATGGTGGCGTCGGGCCGGGCTTTGCGCAGCAGCTCGGGTAGCAGCAGCAGCTGATAATCGTGCACCCAAATGGTGTCTTCCGGGCCGGCCAGGGCCAACACGGCGTCGCAGAATTTTTCGTTCACGGCCACATAAGCTTGCCAATGGGCCTCATCAAACAGCGCGTATTCACTGAAATAGTGAAACATCGGCCACAGCGTGCCGTTGCTGAAACCTTCGTAGAAATCCCGAATTTCTTCCTCCGTCAGGAAGACCGGGGCCATGCTGTCATCCTGTAGTTGCTTCGTAACGTGGGCCTGCTCGGCCGCGTCGTCCACGAACAGGCCGGGCCAGCCCACCCACACGTTGCCATCGGCCCGGTAGATGGAGCCCAGCCCGGTGGCCAGCCCGCCCTCGCTGGGCTGGAACGTGAGGCCTTCGGTAGTGCGCTGAACCTTGGTGGGTAGACGGTTAGAGACGATTATCGTGCGGGACATGGGATTGATTTAAATTATGAATTAGAACGTATGAATTATGAATTGGGCACCATGAACTGCGAATCCATAATTCATAATTTTCAATTCATAATTCAGCTACCTCCCCGCACAGACGCCCATCGGGCCGCGCCCGACCGAGCGCCTGTGGAGGTAGTTGGGGATACTCGCGGCAGGTAGAATGCCAGCCAACTCCCCAGCTCACCGCTGCCCTCGTCATCTCAGCAGCGGTAAACTCATTATTTTTTACGGCAGCTTAAAGCCCCCAGCGGTGCCAGAAATACGGATTTTGGCTTTCGGTTAATCCGTATTCGGGGTTAGAACTCAGGGTGGGGCATGACCGCCTTTACAGGAAGTTCCGGAACCTACTCGTCCTTCCACATGGCCACCACCGGCTCGCCGTCGCCCACGCGGTAGGCGCGGCGCATGAGGTTGCAATTGAACTCCAAGGCGATGTTGCCGTCTTTATCGATGCCAATCATGCCTTTATCGCCTTTCAGCTCGTCATCGCGCAGGCTGATGGCGGCTTGGCAGGCTTCGGCCAGCGGCAGGCCTTTGTATTTCACCAGCGCATAGACCTCGTGGGCCAGCGCGCCGCGCACGATGACTTCGCCGTCGCCAGTGCAGGACACGGCGCAGGAGTCGTTGTTGGCGTAGGTGCCGCCGCCCAGCACGGGGCTGTCGCCCACCCGGCCCTTTAGCTGGCCCTCGATGCCGCCGGTACTGGTGGCCACGGCCAGGTTGCCGGATTGGTCTAGCGCTACGGCGCCCACGGTGTCGTGGCCAGCGGGCTGGGCAAATTCCTTCTGTTTGCTTTCCAGCCATTCCCGCTGGGTTTTAGCGGTCAGAAAATAGCTGGGGGGCTTCAGGGGCAAGCCCAGCTCCAAGGCCAACTCCAGGGCGCCCTCGGCCGACATGTACACGTGGGGGCTGTCTTCCATCACGGCGCGGGCCAGGCTGATGGGGTGCTCTACGTAGCGGACGCTGCTCACGGCGCCAGCTTGCAGGGTGGCCCCGTCCATGATGGCGGCGTCCATCTGCACTTCGCCCTGTTGGGTGAGGCCGCTGCCGCGCCCGGCATTGAAATGTTCGTTGTCTTCGAGGCTGCGCACCACGGCCTCCACGGCGTCGAGGGCGGGGCCGCCGCGGTGCAGGATTTCCCAGCCGGCTTGCAGGGCCTGGGAGAGGCCTTCGCGCTGGGCGGCTTCTTCTTCTGGACTCAGCTCACCGGGTTTCATCGTCACGGCACCGCCGTGGATAACAAGGGCGTAGGTGCTCATACTTAGACGTGGCCGATGGGGGTAAGCTGCCAGAGTTGCCCGCAGCCGGTGGGCAGGCATTGCAGGCGGTAGTAGCCGCGCAGCAGCTGGCCGTTGAAATTGAGCCGGAGCACGCCGTGCTTCAGCTCGGTGGTGAGGTCGGTGGTGGCACCGAGGCGGGCCGGGGCCAGCTGCATGGTGCCGGTTTCGACGCAGGACAGAGGCCCCAGGAGCGGCGCGGCCGACAGCAGCCACAGCAGCATGGGCCGCTTGCTGAGCTGTTTGAGCGGCTGCGGGATAACCCAGTGAGCGTAGCCCCCGTGGTCGTCGGCTAGCGAAAGCTCGTGGTAGCCCAGCACTTCAGTGGAGCGCCGCACTGCGAAGGTGGTCGTGGGGGGAGAGGTCAGCACGGCTGCCTCAGCCAAAGTTGTTTCGGGGTTCATAGCTAGAGAAAGAAGTTCAAGCCCTCTAACGGGGCTCAAGCTCCTCGGAGCGGTGAAAAAAACACGGATTTTACGGTGTTGGCCGCGCTTAATTTTCTCCGTACTTCTACGGAGCCGCTTATGAATTCTAGGAGCAACCTGTTAGTTGTAAAGCGTTTGTTTGTTTTTAGCGCCGCCTTAATTCGCTTAAGCCCCTCCATAACCATCAAGTTGGCAATGGGGTAAATCAGGCACTGCCACTTGGTACTGCACACAGCGCGCCGGGCGTGGCAGTCCGCTCCAGGGTTGAGCGGGTTGGTCAGAACCGGGAAGAAAACGCCGCCGAAGGCACACAATCACTCATTACGTATGAAAAAAGAGGAAATTCACTTAGGTGACTGGCACCGCTTGTTCATTGGCAACAACCCCGGCGAGTTCCTGCTGGAAGTAGCCATTCGAACGCTGATTATCTACCTGTTTCTACTGCTGATGATGCGCTTCATGGGCAAGCGCATGAATGCCCAACTCAACGTGGTGGAGCTGTCGGTGATGATGATGCTCGGGGCCATTGTGGCGGTGGCCATGCAGCTGCCCGACCGCGGCCTGCTCCACAGCATCATGACGCTGGGCTGCGTGCTGGTGCTCTACCGCGGCATCAACTGGCTGGCGTTTAAGTACCGGAGAGTCGAGCACTTGGTGCAGGGCGACCTGCAGCAGGTGGTGGCCGATGGCGAAATGGACCTGCCCGCCATGGCCCAGGTCCGGCTCTCGCGCGAGCAGCTATTTGCCCAGCTGCGCAAGGCCAAGATTCAGCACCTTGGGCAAGTGAAGCGCGTGTATATGGAGGCCAACGGCGAGTTCAGCATCTACCAGCAACAGCAGCCCAAGCCCGGCTTGAGCGTGATTCCCGACAAGGACCAGGCCCTGCACCACGCCGAGCCTACGGATAACCGCCTGCAAGCGTGTGAGCGCTGCGGCCACACCGAGCCCACCGGCCGGCATCCGCGCAACTGCCCGCGCTGCGGCAGCGCCACCTGGACCAAAGCCGTGCAGCTGAAACAATCCCAAAAGCAAGACCAGCCTCAACCCGTACTGTCATGAAGCCCGAAGACATTCACCTCAGCGATTGGATGCGGATTTTTGTGGGCGAAGTGCCCGGCAGCTTCTACATCGAAGCCATTTTCCGCATCGTCTTTATCTACCTGCTGCTCGTGGCCTCCATGCGCCTGATGGGCAACCGCATGGGCTCGCCCCTGACGCGCAATGAGATGATTGCCATGGTGTCGCTGGCCGCCGCCAACGGGGTAGCCCTCATGGCCGCCGACCGGGGCCTGCTGCCGGTGGTGGTCATCGCGGCCATCGTTATCGGCTACCAGCGCTTCATTGCCTGGCGGGCTTTCCGCAACAAGCGCTTCGAAAGCGCCGTGCTCGACGACATGAGCATCTTGGTCGAAGACGGCCGCGTGAACCTCGATAAGCTGGAGGAAGGCGTGCTCTGCCGCAACCAGCTGTTTGCCCAGCTGCGCAAGGAAAGCGTGGCCAACCTGGGCCAGGTGCGCCGTGCCTACCAGGAAGCCAACGGCAACTTCTCCATCCTCACCTTCGATGATGAGCAGCCCCGGCCTGGCCTGTCCATTCTGCCTGCTGCTGATAAGGCATTTCGGGCCGAGCAGCCGAAAGCCGACGGCCAGTTTGCCTGCGCCAGCTGCGGCCAACTACAGTCCAGTTCCCACGCCCCCGCCGCCGACTGCCCTCGCTGCAAAGCGCGGGAGTGGCAGCCGGCAGTACTGGCGTAAGCTGATTAGCCGCGCACCGTCGGGGTCCGCCTTGCTGTCCGGCCGGAGTTCCAAGACTTCGGGAGGCCATCAGCCTTTTTGTATACTATTTTCATTTTTTAAAAAATAATATACAAAAAAGGTCGGCGATTGTGTGTGCTATTTTTTAAAAAATGGAAATAGTATACACAATTGTTGACAGTAGGCGACCACATTCAATAAGAATCTATGAAGCTGTTTAGCGCAGCTTCCATCCCGAGTAAGCTATCTATTACCCATTATAAAAGATGAAATTATTTCTGCTCCTCAACAGCTTGGTGCTGTCCCTGCTAGGCAGCGCCTGGGGGCTGCTGGCCGGCACCGCCCACTTCCCCAAAGACCCCGAAGACACCCTGCAACGGGTGCAACACAGCAAAGTGCTCCGCGTAGGCTACACGCATGCCGAGCCCTGGGTAGTGCCCAGCGGCGCCGAGCCGCAGGGCATTGAGCCGGAATTGGTGCGGGCGTTTGCCAAAAAGTTGGGGGCCCGCGTGGCTTGGGTAGCCGGCACTGAGCAGCACCTCTACCAAGCGCTGGAGGAGCACGAATTGGACCTGCTCATTGCCGGTACCACCGACGAATCTCCCTGGAAAGAGCAGGTTGGCCTCACCCGGCCCTACTTTGAAACGGCGGTGTACGTCGGCAACGCGCCCGGGGTGGTGGTCGGGGTTGACATCAAAGACCAGCCCGTGGCCGTGCCCATTGGCACCGACATCGGCCACTACGTGCGCGAGGAAGACGCCGTGCCTACCTACCACGCCCAACTGCCCGATGGCGCCCCGCTGGCCGCCGGCTACGCCTGGCAACTCCGGCGCTGGGGCTACCACAACCTCGGCATCCGGCTGAAGGACGAAAGCCATGTGATGGCCGTGCCGCCCGGCGAAAACGCCTGGCTGCTGGCGCTCGAAACATTTCTCTACCATAGCAAGGCGCAGGTAAACCAACTGCTCCGCTAATACCATTGCCCCCGCATGACTGAGGCCAAGCACCAGGAATTTCCGGCCGAACTGGAAGCGCCCTTCGCCCGGGCCAAAAAGCTGGAATGGCTCACTGTAGCTTACCTGCTGAGCGTGGTGGTGGTGATGTACCTGAGCCTGGGCCAGTCGCAGGCCATGAAAACCGCCTGGGCCGACGACCTCCTGGGCCTGGTAGCGCCGGTGAGCTTCCTGCTCACCGCCCGGTTTGTGCGCCGCCCGGCCAATCCTGAATTTCCCTATGGCTACCACCGCGCCGCTACCATTGGCTACCTCACGGGCGCGGCCGCGCTGCTGGTCATTGGTTTGTTGCTGCTGCTGGATGGGGTAGAGGCACTGGTGGGCGGCGAGCGGGCCAGCATTGGCATGGTGGTGCTGTTTGGCCGGCCGATATGGGCTGGCTACCTCATGATAGCGGCCCTGCTGTGGAGCACCGTGCCATCTTACTTTCTGGGGAAGGCCAAGCTGCCGATTGCCGAGCAGCTGCACGACAAAGTCCTCTTTGCTGACGCTGACACCAACCGCGCCGACTGGCAGATGGGCACGGCCACTATCATCAGCATTGTGGCCATCGGGCTGGGCTGGTGGTGGGCCGATGGCGTGATGAGCATTCTGCTGGCCAGCAGCATTGTGCTCGACGGCTACAAAAACCTCCGGCAAGCCGTATTCGACTTGATGAACCAGACGCCCAAAACCGTCAGTGGCCAGGAAAACGACCCCATCGTGCACAAGCTTCAGCTCCTGTTGAAAGGCCTCGACTGGGTGCGCGACTTCAAAATCCGGATGCGTGAGGAAGGCCACATCCTCTACGGTGAGGCCTTCGTCATCGCCCGCGATACCACCGACCTGCTCCCCCGAATCCAGCGTGCCACCAATCAAGCCTACGACCTGGACTGGCGCCTCAAGGATTTCGTGCTGGCCGTGGTGGACGAGCTGCCGGAGTAGGGGGGGCAGGCAGGCAGGTCGAGAGCGCCACGCTGTCGAACGTCATGCTTCGCTGCGCGCTGCATGACGTTCTTTTTCCCTGCACAAAACTCCTGTACACACAAATCCACTCATGTCACTCCAGCAGCATCCCACCCTCGCTCCTGAAACCCAAAACCCGGACTGGGCCGCCGTGCGCGCCCAGTTCGACCTGACGCCGGAGTACCTGCACCTCGGCGCCTCGCAGTTCATTGCCTCGCACCCCCGTCCCGTACGCGAGGCCATTGCCCACTACCGTCACGTGCTCAACGCAAACCCCGTGCTCTGCACGCAGGAGTTGGAAAACAGCGAGATGCAAAAGGTGCGCGAAGCCGCCGCCCGCTACCTCGGCCTCGACGAGCCCGATTACATTGCCATGACCGACAGCACTACCATGGGGCTGGGCACCATCTATTCGGGCTTGAATTTAAAGCCCGGCCAGGAAGTGCTGACCACCGTGCACGACCACTACTCCCAGCACGAAGCCATCAGGCTGGCCACGCGGCGCTCGGGCGGCAGCTACCGCAAAGTGGCCATGTACGAGCGCATCAACCACGTTTCCGTGGATGAAATCGTGGTGAAAACCATCCGGGAAATCCGGCCCGAAACTCGCGTGCTGGGCATCACCTGGGTGCACTCCAGCACCGGCCTCAAAACGCCCGTGGCCCAGTTGGCCCAGGCCCTGGCCGCCGTCAACCGCCGCCGCGATGAAGCCGACCGCGTGTTGTTGCTCGTGGATGGCGTACACGGCTTCGGCATCGAGTGCGAAACCTTCCCCGAGCTGGGCTGCGACTTTTTTATTGCTGGTTGCCACAAGTGGCTGTACGGGCCGCGCGGCACGGGCCTGGTGGCGGCCAGCCGCGCCGCCTGGCAAACGGTGTCGCCCATCATTCCTTCCTTCACCGATGCCATGGACATCATCACCGAAGAAGCCGAGCGCCCCGACCACATGGACGGCAAGCAGATGACGCCCGGCGGCTTCCACTCCCTGGAGTATCGTTGGGCCCTGCGCGCCGCCTTCGAATTCATGGAAAGCCTGGGCCGCGCGGCCGTGTGCGAGCGGGTCCACCAGCTCAACCGCCAGTGCAAAGAGGGCCTCACGGCCATGCCGCACGTCACGCTCCACACGCCGATGAGCGACGACTTATCAGCCGGCATCACCTCCTTCGAAGTACGCGGTTACAACACCGATGAAGTAGTAGAGCGCCTGAAGGAGCAGAAAATTATTGCCACCAAGGCGCCCTACCAGGATTTTCAATATGCCCGCTTCACCCCCGGCATCATCAACACGCCCGAGGAGGTGGACCGGGCCCTGGCCGCCGTGTGGCAACTGAGGTGAGAGCTTGTACCCCGAAGCTTGCTTCGGCCCGCGTTAGGGCAAGTCGTTTAACGCGAGCCGAAGCATAGCTTCGGGGTACACGCGCTATTTCGGCAACGGCTGCGGCGTGTAGGTTGGGCCCTGGCAGCGGGGGCCCTGCGCCGTCCAGGCCAGTGGGTCGATGCAGAGCTGGCGCTCGGTCATGGCCTTGTTCCAAGCGTGGTAGACGAGGTATTCGGTTTTGCCATCGGGGCCGAAGATGTGGGAATGGTGGCCGGGGCCGCGCACGTGGCCCGGCACCGCGTGCAGCACGCGGGCGCCCTTTTCGGCCCCGGCATCGGAGTACGGCCCGAAAATGTGGTTGGCCACGCAGTAGTCGACGCCGTAGCGCTCGGTCAGAAAGTTGGCGCCGCTGTAGAAGCAGTAGTATTTGCCGTTGTGCCGCCGCATGAACGGGCCTTCCAGGGTGTGCCACTGCGCAAAGGTGCGGTTGTCGTAGAGCGGCATGGTACGGTTGGCTTCGAAAAGCGTCCAGGGGTGGCGGGCGCGCATCACGGTGCGGGGCTGGTTGGCCAACTGGGTCATGCTCGTGAGCTTATCCACGGCCAAGCCGGTGCCGGGCAGGTAGCCGTTGTCGGTATCGATGAAGTCGCGGGCGTAGAAGAGGTACCACTGGCCATCGGAGTCGCGGAAGGGATGCGCATCGATGGTGAACTTGCTTTGCGGCACGTCGAGCAGGGCCACTTCGGTATAGGGTCCTTGTGGGGTTTTGCTGGTGGCCACATGCAGGCGGTGGCCCACGGTAGCCGCAATGGCCCCGCCACCCCGCGAGTAGTACATGTAAAAAGTGCCCTCGTGCAGCACCACTTCGGGCGCCCAGAACTGCGCGCCCTCGCTGTCTTTAGGTGGCATGAGGGCCCCGCCTGCGTCCTTCCAGTCCACCAGGTTGCGCGAAGTGAGCACGCTGAATATCAGGCCATCGGCCGTGCGGTGTTCGCCGGTGGTGCCGAAGGCGTAGTAAACGCCGTCGTGCTTGAGCACGAAAGGGTCGGGAAAGTTGCGGGCCAGCACGGGGTTAGTGTAGGTACGGGCACCGGCTTGCGCCGAGTGATTCGGCAGTATTGTCAGGAGGCCGCCAGCGGCTACGTAGCGCAGGAAATCGCGGCGGGACACGGTTGACTGGGATGGCAGTAGCAGCGAGTGGTTCATGTGTGGCGGGTGGGAATGGTTTGGGTCGGCCGGCTTTTGACGGTCATGCAGAGCGCAGCGAAGCATCTCGCGTGCCGAAGTAAACCAATCGATTGAATTAGTCTGAGCACGCGAGATGCTTCGCTGCGCTCTGCATGACGGCTAAGGCACCTACACAAGGACGCAGACTAGGATAAATATCTTTCCAATACTTTTAACATCAAATTCTTATACCATATATTCCAACCCCTTTCCCATCCGCTTTGACCGCGCAAAACCACCCAAGCTCGTTCATTACTCCGCGTTTGCTATGGCTATCAAATACCTACTATTGGGGGCGCTGCTGCTACTGGCCCCGCTGGCCCACGGGCAAAAAAACAAGGCGAAAACCCAGGCGCAGCTGGCGGGGCAGGCGTGGCCCATTGCCAAGGCCAATGCCTGGTACCGCGCCCACACCTGGATGAGCGGGGCCAACTTCATCCCCAGCACGGCCATTAACCAGTTGGAAATGTGGCAGGCCGCCACGTTCGACCCGCAAACAATTGACCGAGAGTTGGGCTGGGCCGAGGGCATCGGCTTCAACACCATGCGGGTGTTTCTGCACAGCCTGGCCTGGCAGCAAGACCCGGCCGGCTTCGTGCAGCGGGTGGATAACTACCTGAGCATCGCCGATAAGCACCATATCCAGACCATTTTCGTATTCTTCGACGACTGCTGGAACAAGACGCCCCAACCCGGCCCGCAGCCCGCGCCCAAACCCGGCATCCACAACTCCGGCTGGGTACAGGACCCCGGCGACCCGGCCTCCCGCGACTCGGCGACCTTCGTTAAATTGAAGCCCTACGTGCAGGCCGTGCTCACCCGCTTCGGGCACGACCAGCGGGTGTTGCTCTGGGACCTGTACAACGAGCCGGGCAACAACGAGAAGCGCCTGAGCTCGCTGCCGCTGGTGCGCAACGTCTTCGCATGGGCCCGCGCCGTGAACCCCGAGCAGC
>Ga0265780_10010836_pt1 | contig 10842 bp, 10 predicted proteins | sample P1T30metagenome_FD_192432 | JGI IMG/M metagenome (GOLD analysis project Ga0265780, IMG submission 192432) | Plant litter microbial communities from East Loma Ridge, Irvine, California - P1 T30 | ecosystem: Environmental > Terrestrial > Plant litter > Unclassified | place: USA: California... | reverse complement strand
GGAACAGCTGAAACTCGAAGGCGAGATGATGCGCGAACTGGGCTACAGCCACGACTACCGCGAAGGCGTCGCCGCCTTCATCGCCAAGCGCCCGGCGCACTTCAAGGGAGAGTAAGACCATGCAGGCACTCCCGAAACAGGCCATCGTCGCGGTCGTCGGCAGCGGCGCCATGGGCAGCGGCATCGCCCAGGTCGCGGCCAGCGCCGGCCACCAGGTGCTGCTGTTCGATACGCGCACCGAAGCGGCCGACAAAGCCATCGCCGACATCGGCAAGACCTACGCCAGGCTGGTCGAGAAGGGCCGCATGGACGCCCTTGCTGCCGACGAGGCACGCGCGCGCCTCAAGCGCATCGGCACGCTGCAGGAGGCGGGCCAGGCTGCGCTGGTGATCGAAGCCATCGTCGAGAACCTCGAGGCCAAGCGCGCCCTGTTCGCCGAGCTGGAGGGCATCGTCGGGGACGACTGCATCCTGGCCACCAACACCTCGTCGATCTCGGTCACCGCGATCGCTGCCAAGCTGCGCCGCCCGGAACGCCTGGTCGGCATGCACTTCTTTAACCCGGTGCCGCTGATGGCGCTGGTCGAAGTTGTCGAAGGCATCGCCACCGACAAGGCGGTGGCCGACACCGTCTACGCCACGTCGGAAGCCTGGGGCAAGAGCCCGGTGCACGCGAAATCGACGCCCGGCTTCATCGTCAACCGCGTGGCCCGTCCCTACTATGCGGAGAGCCTGCGCCTGCTGCTGGAACAGGCCGGCGACCCCGCCACCATCGACGCCGTGCTGCGCGACTGCGGGGGCTTCCGCATGGGGCCCTTCGAGCTGATGGACCTGATCGGCCACGACGTCAACTTCTCGGTGACGAACTCGGTCTACGACGCCTATTTCGGCGATCCGCGCTTCACACCCTCGATCCTGCAGCAGGAGCTGGTCAACGCCGGTTTCCTGGGCCGCAAGAGCGGCCGTGGCTTCTACCGCTACGGCGAGGGCGTCGAGAAGCCCGCCCCGCAGGTCGAGGCGCCGCAGGCGAAGCCGGAAGTGGTGGCTATCGTCGGCAACGAGTCGAGCGCCATCGCCGCCCTGGCCGCGCGCTTTTCCGCCGCCGGTATGGAATTGCTGCGCGAGGAAACGTTGGACGCCACGCCTGGCTTCGTGTGCAGGGGCGCTGCCGTGTACCTGACCGACGGCCGCAGCGCCACCGAACGCGCTGCCGAGAGCTGGCATGACGACACCGTGGTCTACGACCTGCTGCTCGATCCCGCCGGCGCGGCCCGCATCGCGCTGGCGAAGGCCGACCAGTGCAGCGACGAAGCCTACAAGGCAGTGGTCGGCATGTTCCAGGCCGCCGGCTTTGCCGTGACGCGCCTGGACGACGTGCCCGGCCTGGCCGTGATGCGCACGGTCGCCATGCTGGCCAATGAAGCGGCGGACGCCGTCAACCAGGGCGTGTGCAGCGCCAGCGCCGTCGACATCGCCATGCAGAAGGGCGTCAACTACCCGCGCGGCCCGCTGGCCTGGGCCGACAGCATCGGCCTGCAGCAGGTCGTCACCGTGTTGACCCACCTGGCTGCCACCTACGGTGAAGACCGCTACCGCGTGTCGCCGCTGCTGCGCCGCAAGCTTGCCGCGGGCGGGGAACAAGCGAGGTTCCATGCGTAGTGATCCCCAGGCGCTGGCCGAACTGGCCGGCAAGACCATGTTCGAGCGCGACCCGGCCAGCCAGGCGCTGGGCATGACGCTCGACGAGATCCGCCCCGGCTATGCGCGCATGTCGATGCGCGTGCGCGCCGACATGCTCAACGGGCACGCGACCTGCCACGGCGGCTACATCTTCATGCTGGCCGACAGCGCCTTCGCGTTCGCCTGCAACTCGCACAACTTCAATACCGTGGGCGCCGGCTGCACCATCGATTACCTGGCGCCGGGCCGCGAGGGCGACCTGCTGGTGGCGGAAGCGGTGGAGCAGGCCTTGCAGGGCAAGACCGGGGTCTACGACATCAAGGTGAGCAACCAGGAAGGGCGGACGGTGGCGCTGTTCCGCGGGAAGTCGCACCGCGTAAGCGGCATGGTGGCAGAGCTCAGTTGATGGGCGCGCAGTAAAGGTTTTTTGCAAGACGACTAGGAGGTCGAGATGGTACAACGCACATTTTCTTCCACCCCGGCCCCCGGCGATCTGGAGCCGATCGAACGCGCCAGCCGCGACGAACTGCAGGCCCTGCAGCTGGAGCGCCTGAAATGGTCGCTCCATCACGCCTACGAGAACGTGCCGCATTATCGCGCCGCGTTCGATGCCGCCGGCGTGCACCCCGAAGACCTGAAGTCCCTGAGCGACCTGGCCAAGTTCCCGTTCACCGACAAGAAGACCCTGCGCGACAACTACCCGTTCGGCCTGTTCGCGGTGCCGCGCGAGCAGGTGGTGCGCATCCATGCCTCGAGCGGCACCACCGGCAAGGCCACCGTGGTCGGCTACACCCGGCGCGACATCGACACCTGGGCCGGCGTGGTGGCGCGCTCGATCCGCGCGGCCGGCGGCCGTCCCGGCGACATGGTCCACATCTCCTACGGCTACGGCCTGTTCACCGGCGGCCTGGGCGCGCACTACGGCGCCGAAAAGCTCGGCTGCACCGTGATCCCGATGTCCGGCGGCCAGACCGAGAAGCAGGTCCAGCTGATCCAGGACTTCAAGCCCTCGATCATCATGGTCACGCCTTCGTACATGCTGAACATCGTCGAGGAGTTCGCGCGCCAGGGGATCGATCCGGCGCAGTCCTCGTTGAAGGTCGGCATCTTCGGCGCCGAACCCTGGACCGACGCCATGCGCCGCGAGATCGAAGCGCGCGCCGGTATCGACGCGGTCGACATCTACGGCCTGTCGGAAGTGATGGGCCCGGGCGTGGCCAGCGAGTGCATCGAGAGCAAGGACGGTCCGGTGATCTGGGAAGACCACTTCTACCCCGAGATCATCGACCCGGACACCGGCGAAGTGCTGCCGGACGGCGCCGAGGGCGAGCTGGTGTTCACCTCGCTCAGCAAGGAAGCGCTGCCGATCATCCGCTACCGCACGCGCGACCTGACGCGCCTGCTCCCGCCGACCTCGCGTTCGATGCGCCGCATGGGCCGCATCACGGGACGCTCGGACGACATGCTGATCATCCGCGGCGTGAACGTGTTCCCGAGCCAGATCGAAGAGATCATCCTGAAGATGCCGGCGCTGGCGCCGCAATACCAGCTGGTGGTGGCGCGCGACGGCCATCTCGATACGCTGGAAGTGCTGGGCGAGCTGCGCGACACCGCGCTTTCCAGCAGCGAGGTCGACGCGCTGTGCCGCGAACTCCAGCACTGCATCAAGACCCATGTGGGCGTGACCACCCGCGTGACCCTGAATCCACCAGGCGGCATCGAACGCACGCTGACCGGCAAGGCCCGGCGCGTGGTCGACCGGCGCCCCAAGCACTGAATCCCGAGGAGACAACATGACTGACGCCTTCATCTGCGACGCCATCCGCACCCCTTTCGGCCGCTACGGCGGTTCGCTGTCGAGCGTACGCGCCGACGACCTGGGCGCGCTGCCGATCGCCGCGCTCATCGCCCGCAACAAGGACGTGGACTGGGAAGCGGTGGACGACCTGTTCTACGGCTGCGCCAACCAGGCCGGCGAGGACAACCGCAACGTCGGCCGCATGGCCGCGCTGCTGGCCGGCCTGCCGCCGGCGGTGCCGGCCAATACCATCAACCGCCTGTGCGGCTCCGGCATGGATGCCGTGGGCACCGCCGCGCGCGCGATCAAGGCCGGCGAAGCCAGCCTGGTGATCGCCGGCGGCGTCGAAAGCATGACGCGCGCGCCTTTCGTGATGGGCAAGGCCGACAGCGCCTTCTCGCGCGCGGCCAAGATCGAGGACACCACGCTCGGCTGGCGCTTCGTCAACCCGCTCATGAAGGCGAAGTACGGCATCGATTCGATGCCGGAGACCGCCGAGAACGTGGCGGCCGAGTTCAACGTCAACCGCGCCGACCAGGATGCGTTTGCGCTGCGCAGCCAGCAGCGCTGGGCCCGCGCCCAGCTTGATGGTTTCTTCAAGGACGAGATCGTGCCGGTGACGATCCATGGCAAGAAAGGGGAGTCGCGCGTGTTCGACACCGACGAGCAGCCACGTCCGGACACCAGCATCGAAGCGCTGGCGAAACTGAAGGGCGTGGTGATGCCCGACGGGACCGTCAGCGCCGGCAATGCCTCGAGCCTGAACGACGGCGCCTGCGCACTGCTGCTGGCTTCCGAGACCACGGCCGTGCGCAACGGCTTGAGCCCGCGCGCGCGCGTGATCGGCATGGCCACCGCCGGCCTGGCGCCGCGCATCATGGGCTTCGGTCCGTCGCCGGCCGTCAAAAAGCTGCTGGCGCAGACCGGCCTGCGTCTCGACCAGATGGACGTGATCGAACTGAACGAAGCCTTCGCGGCCCAGGGCCTGGCCGTGACGCGCGACCTCGGCCTGCCGGACGACGCGCCCCACGTGAACCCGAACGGCGGCGCGATCGCCCTCGGCCACCCGCTGGGCGCCTCGGGCGCGCGCCTGGTGACGACCGCCGTCAACCAGCTGCACCGCATCCGGGGCCGTTATGCGCTGTGCACCATGTGCATCGGCGTCGGCCAGGGCATCGCCCTGATCGTCGAGCGGGTGTAAGCATGGTCAAGGTATACGAGATCAACGGCGTGCGGCCGGTGGTGCATCCGAGCGCCTACGTGCACCCGTCGGCGGTGCTGATCGGCGACGTGATCGTCGGCCCGCGCTGCTACATCGGCCCGCTGGCCTCGCTGCGCGGCGACTTCGGACGCCTGATCCTGGAAGAGGGCGCGAACCTGCAGGATACCTGCGTGATGCACGGCTTTCCGGGCGAAGACACGGTGGTCGAAGTCGACGGCCACATCGTGCATGGGGCGGTGCTGCACGGCTGCCGCATCAAGAAGAATGCCATGGTGGGCATGAATGCGGTAGTGATGGACAAGGCGGTCGTGGGCGAGGAATCGATCGTGGCCGCGATGAGCTTCGTGAAGGCGGGGATGGTCATCCCGCCGCGCAGCATGGTGATGGGCACGCCGGCCAAGGTGATGCGTGAGCTGACCGACGAAGACGTGAAGTGGAAGAGTTTCGGCACGCGCCAGTACCACGAGCTGAACGTGCGCTCGCTGGAGACGATGCGCGAGGTCGAGGCCTTGACCGAGGTGGAGCCGGGGCGCAAGGGCCTCGAGTTCGATCCGGAGGGCAGGCATACACCGAGAGTGTGATTGCACCCCTAGCCTCAGCACGTCGTACCGGCGAAGGCCGAAATGATGCCACTGGCATCATTTCGCCCAAGTTCGCACCGTAGCCAAAGGATACGTTAGTACCACGCATACGAAATTGGATCCCGGCCTTCGCCGGGATGACGTTGGTGAATGTAGGGATATGAAAAGGGCGGCGGTTCCTGTTTAGCCGGCGACCTGAAGAGACAACTGACTGGAGACTAACAACATGGGCAACATCGCAACCCTGCAAAGCCTGATCGCCGGCCGCTGGCACGGCGCCGAAGCACATACCCCGCTGCACAGCGCGCTGAACAACGAACTGATCTATCACACCCACGCCGAGAAGATCGACTTCGACGAAGCCGTCACCTACGCCCGCAAGACCGGCGTGCCGTCCCTGATGCAGCTCGACTTCCAGAAGCGCGCCCAGCGCCTGAAGGCCCTGGCGCTGTACATGATGGAGCGTAAGGAAGAGCTGTACGAGATCTCGCACCTGACCGGCGCCACCCGTCCGGACAGCTGGGTCGACGTCGAAGGCGGCATCGGCACCCTGTTCGCCTACGCCAGCATGGGCTCGCGCGAGCTGCCCTCGTCGAACGTGCTGCACGAAGGCCCGGCGATGGCCCTGGGCAAGCGCGGCGGCTTCGCCGGCACCCACATCCTGGTGCCGAAAGGCGGCCTGGCGGTGCACATCAACGCCTTCAACTTCCCGATCTGGGGCATGCTGGAAAAATTCGCGCCCAGCTTCCTGGCGGCGATGCCCTGCATCGTCAAGCCGGCCACGGCGACCAGCTACCTGACCCACGCCACCGTCAAGATGATGATGGAGTCGGGCCTGCTGCCGGAAGGCGCGCTGCAGCTCGTGATCGGCTCGACCGGCGACCTTCTCGACCGCCTGGGCGGTTTCGATGCCGTCACCTTCACCGGCTCGGCCGACACCGCCGCCAAGCTCAAGGCTAACCAGAACCTGATCCGCGAAGCGGTGCCGTTCACCGCCGAAGCCGACTCGCTGAACTGCGCCATCCTGGCCCCGGACGTCAGCCCCGACGACCCAGAGTTCGACCTGTTCGTGAAGGAAGTCGCGCGCGAGATGACCGGCAAGGCCGGCCAGAAGTGCACGGCGATCCGCCGCGTGATCGTGCCCGAGCAGCATGCCGATGCCGTGGGCACGCGCCTGCGCGAGCGCCTTGCCAAGATCACCGTCGGCAACCCGAAGGTCGAGGGCGTGCGCATGGGCGCCCTGGCCTCGATGGACCAGCACCGTGACGTCTCCGAGCGCGTCGAGATGCTCGCGCGCGGCAACGAAGTCCTGTATAGCGCCCGCGACGGCTTCAACCCGGTGGGCGAGGGCTGCGCCAACGGCGCCTTCTTCGCGCCGACCCTGCTCCTGTGCCGCAACGCATTGATTAACGACGCCGTCCACGACATCGAAGCCTTCGGCCCGGTGAGCACGGTGATGACCTACCGCGACATCGACGAAGCCCTGCACCTGGCCGCACGCGGCAAGGGCAGCCTGGTGACGACCCTGGTCACCAGGGATCCGGCAATCGCCGCCCACGCGGTGCCGATCGCCGCCGCCTCGCACGGCCGCGTGCACATCCTTGAGCGCGAAGCGGCAGTGGACTCCACCGGCCATGGTTCGCCCCTGCCGCAGCTCAAGCACGGCGGTCCGGGCCGCGCCGGCGGCGGCGAAGAGCTGGGCGGCATCCGCGCCGTCAAGCACTTCCTGCAGCGCGCCGCGGTGCAGGGTTCGCCCACCATGCTGACCGCCGTCACCGGCGAATACGTGCGCGGCGGCGCGGTCAAGGAATCGGAGCTCCACCCGTTCCGCCGCTGGTTCGAAGACCTGGAAGTGGGCCACTCGCTGCTGACCCACCGCCGCACCGTGAGCGAAGCGGACATCGTCAACTTCGGCGGCGTCTCGGGCGACTACTTCTACATGCACTTCGACGAGATCGCGGCCAAGGACACCCAGTTCGGCAAGCGCATCGCGCACGGCTACTTCGTGCTGTCGGCGGCTGCGGGCCTGTTAGTGTCGCCGGCGCCGGGTCCGGTGCTGGCCAACTACGGCCTCGACAACCTGCGTTTCGTGGCGCCGGTGGCGATCGGCGACACCATCCGCGCGCGCCTGACCTGCAAGCGCAAGGTCGACCGCAACCGCACGGACGAGCAGGGTCGCGGCCAGGGCGTGGTGGCATGGGATGTCCAGGTGACGAATCAACACGACGAACTCGTGGCGAGTTACGATATCCTCACGCTGGTACAGAAGCGCGGATAAGCAAGGGGGCGGTCCTCGTCTCCGGCACAATCAAGGAGACCCCATGTCGAGACTCGACCTGAGCAGCATCCCCGTGGTGGGTGGCACCCGCTACCCAGAGCAGTTCGCCGAGCTTGTGGACGGACGCACCAGGCAGGCCCTGGGCGACGCCGGCGGCCTGACCCAGTTCGGCGTCAACCTGGTCGAACTGCAGCCGGGCGCGGCGTCGTCGCAGCGTCACTGGCACTCGCACGAGGACGAGTTCGTGATGGTGGTGTCGGGCGAGCTGGTGCTGGTCACCGACGAAGGGGAGACGCTGATGCGCGCAGGCGACTGTGCGGCTTTCCCGGCAGGAAAGCCGAACGGGCACCATTTGATCAACCGCGGCTGGGGGCCCGGCGTGTTCCTGTGCGTCGGCTCGCGCATCAAGGAAGATACGGCGACCTATCCCGACATCGACCTGCACTACGACGGCGCCACCGGGACCTACTCGCACAAGGACGGTACGCCGTATCCTCCGCGCGGTTGACCTAATTCAACTTGCGCGCGTAACGGTTGCGGATGTGTTGGCTCACGAAGGTCGACAATCCGCGGCCTTCACGCGCCAATTCCTGCATCTTGGCAATGTTCTCGGCGCCGGCGCTGCGCTCGGTGTACAGGTAGCGGTCGCCGCCGGTGAACTGGATGGTGATCGAGTCGGTGTCGATATCGTAGGCGATGACGCCGGATTCGCCGCTCGTGTTGCGATAGCGGTGCATGCGCACCTCCATGGGTTACGTCGATGTTCCCTATATGGGGTCCACGTCGCCCGTCGCAAGCGTCAAGTGCTCAGTGGCCAATCTTGCGCTGCACTTTCAACAGGCCACTTTCTGTACGAACGGCAACGAGGTCCGCATAGTCCGCGATCGGGGCCGAACGCGTCTCCACCGGATGGGTGTGGGTCGCCGTCACCACCACGCTGTCCATGCCCGCCGCTTCCGCCGCCGCCAGGCCGATCGGCGTGTCTTCGAACACCAGGCAATCCTGGGGCGCCACGCCCAGCTTTTGCGCACCCAGCAGGAAAGGGTCGGGATGCGGCTTGCCCTTCTTGACGTCCTCGGCGCTCACCAAGAGCGGCGGCAGCGGCAGGCCGGCGGCGGCGATGCGTGCGGTGGCCAGCGGACGCGAGGCCGAGGTGACGATGGCCCAGCGGTCGGTGGGCAGGCTGGCCAGGAAGCGTCCGACGCCGGCGATCTCCTCGATATCGGCCACGTCCTCGATCTCGGCCAGGGCAATGCCCAGCGCTTCGGCCACCGGATCCACGCCCGGCAAGCCGAGCTTGCGGATCGTGTCTTCGGTGCGCTTGCCGTGCACCGTGGGCACGAAAGAAACCGGATCGAGGCCATGGCGCAAGGCCCACGCGCTCCAGACCCGTTCGGCGGACTTGATCGACGTCAGGATGGTGCCGTCCATGTCGAACAGGAAGGCGGCGTATTCGCGCGAGGGCAGGACGCTTGGATTAGTCGGTGTCATGGTGCTCGTCAGGGATGCAGGATCGTGCAGCATAGCGCAATCCGCAGGATGGTTTCGCCCGCCTGTCCCGAACATCGTCCCTTGACGCTGGAGCAAGCTGCTGCCAGACTAGGCATTCCATTCACCGACCAGAGGAGACGCCACATGTACCAGCCTGATACCGCTCCCCGGTCGGCCGCCTGACCCGCTCGTCCAGCACGACGCGCATCACGACGATGCTCTGAGCGCGCCAGCGCGCCCGACCTTCCATTTCTTCGATTGCCGTGCCCCTGGCCGGCTGCCTGCGCACGCCTGTTGCGCCACCAGAATGGAAAACACATCGTCATGATCGCCATCGATTTCCCGGCCCTCCACCAAATCGGTTTTCACCAGCATTTCGTTGCACAACTCGCGGCAGCCTTGCCGCAACACCGCCTCGCTCGCGTCACCGCCGTCCAGCGCGAGACCCTGACGCTCGACGACGGCCGCGAATCGTTCCCTGCGCGCAGCGCACGCTTCGTCGCGGCGCCGCCCGTGGTCGGCGACTGGGTGCTCGTCACGCACAACCTGGGCGAGTACTGGATCGACCATACGCTCGAACCGCTGACCCAGCTGGCCCGGCGCACGCTGTCCGGCCGGCAGGTGCTGGCCAGTAACGTCGACACGGCCCTGCTGCTGATGGGCCTGGACAACGACTTCAATCCGCGCCGCATGGAGCGCTACATCGCCGTGGTGCGCGCCTGCGGCGTGGCGCCGGTGATGGTCCTGACCAAGCCGGACATCGGCGTCGACGTCGGCGAACGGATCGCCCAGTTGCGCCAGCGCATCCCGGACGACGTGCCCCTGCTGCATTTGATTCCGGCCGAGCAGTCGGACGCCGGCGTGCTGGCGCCCTGGCTAGGGGCAGGGCAGACCCTGGTGCTGCTGGGCTCCTCGGGCGTCGGCAAGTCGACCCTGACCAACGCGCTGACGGGCAGCCTGCAGGCGACCGGCGGCACCCGTCAGGGCGACGACCGGGGCCGCCACACGACCACCGCGCGCTCGCTGCACCGCTGCCCGGGTGGCGCCTGCATCATCGACACGCCGGGACTGCGCGCCTGGCAGCCGGATGCGGACGAGGACGAGCTGGGCATGTCCTTCAACGATATCGCGGCGCTGGCGCAGAGCTGCCAGTTCCGGGATTGCAGCCACGAGAGCGAGCCCGGGTGTGCAGTACGGGGCGTGGTGGATGCGGACCGCCTGCAGAATTACCGCAAGCTGTTGCGCGAGGTGAGGAGGGCGGAGCAGACGGCGCTGGAGCGGATTGCCGAGCGGGGGAAGTGGAAGGTGCTGATCAAGTCTGCGCGGCAGCGTGGGCGCGATAAACGCGGCGGGTGAAACATGTAGGGTGGGCGGGTCTCCCGCCCACGCGTTCAAATCCCGCTTGAGCCGAAATTGCGTCTGTTCTTGCGCTGGTTGAACGCGTGTGCGGCAAAGCCGCACACCCTACGAAAATCACTGCTCGAGCTGCTTGCGCACGCGCGCAATCGCCGCACGCACCTGGTTCGGCGCCGTGCCGCCCACGTGATCGCGCGCCGCCACCGAGCCTTCCAGCGTCAACACGGCGAACACATCCTCCCCGATCAGCGGCGAGAACTCACGCAGTTTGTCCAGCGACATTTCCGACAGGTCGCAGCGGGCCAGATCGCAGGCGCGCACCGCATGCGCCACCGCTTCGTGCGCGTCGCGGAACGGCAGGCCCTTCTTGACCAGGTAGTCGGCCAGGTCGGTCGCGGTGGCGTAACCCTGCAGCGCCGCGGCGCGCATGTTCTCGG
>Ga0265780_10010835_pt1 | contig 10842 bp, 10 predicted proteins | sample P1T30metagenome_FD_192432 | JGI IMG/M metagenome (GOLD analysis project Ga0265780, IMG submission 192432) | Plant litter microbial communities from East Loma Ridge, Irvine, California - P1 T30 | ecosystem: Environmental > Terrestrial > Plant litter > Unclassified | place: USA: California... | reverse complement strand
CGTCGGCTACGGCGGCTGGACCAACATGCTCGGCGAGATGGAATTCGACGCCGGCGTCATGGACGGCACCACACGCGATGTTGGCGCGGTGGGCGCCGTGCCGGGCACGCTGCCAGTGGCGGCGCTGGCGCGCGACGTCATGCGCCACCTGCCGCATGTGATGCTGACCGGCGCCGGCGCGCGCCGTTTCGCCACCGAGCGCGGTTTCGCGGTCGACGACACGCTGCATCCGGACAGCAAACGGGTGTGGTGGGAACGGCTCGAGAAGGAGCTGACGCCATCGCAACTGGCCGCGTTTCCCGACATTGCGCTGGCGCCGCTGTCGAACACCATCACCGATCCCGAACGGGTGCGCGACACCACTGTGTTCCTCGCGTGCGATGCGCTGGACGGCATCAGCGCCGTGACGTCGACGTCGGGCTGGGCGTGGAAATACCCGGGCCGGCTCGGTGACTCGCCGATTCCCGGCGCCGGCTACTACGCCGACAGCCGTTACGGTGCGGCCGCGTGCACACACACGGGGGAGATGACGATGCGGTGCGGTACCGCGCGCACCATCATCCTGGCGCTGCGCCTGGGTCACACGCTGGCGCAGGCGGTGCAGCTGGCGGTGGATGAATTGAGCGAGCTGTCGACGGGGTTTTTGTCGGGGGTGGTGATCCATGCCATGGACGCGGTGGGGAATCACCAGGTGGTAAGCTTTCGGTGTGATGAGGCAATCCGGTACTGGTACTGGGATGAGCGGATGACGGCGCCGGAGTTGCGGGTGGCGGAAGTGGCAAAAGCTGCTTCGGCGCGTAATTAATTAAAGTTGACACGTCATCCCGGCGAAAGCCGGGACCCATAGCACCTGCGATCAGTTTTATCGCCGAGCATGCGCGACGCGAAGGTGGCGAGTGCCTCGTGATTAATTAGTTGAATCGTCATCCCGGCGAAGGCCGGGACCCATAGCACCCGCGATCAGCGTTATCGCTAAACATGCGCGACGCAAAGGTAGCGAGTGACTCGTGATTAATTAGTTATCTCGTCATCCCGGCGAAGGCCGGGACCCATAGCACCTTCGGTCAGCGTTATCGCCAAGCATGAGTGGTATAGGTTCCCGCCTCCGCGGGAATGACGGTTCTGAGTGCGGTGGTCTTAACGAAGGTAACTATGAAGCTTGCACACAACGCCGTTTTTTCCATCTCCATCCTCCTCGCCACCACCGCCCACGCCGGCCAGCTGGAAGACATCAAAGCCCGCGGCTACGTCCGCATCGGCGTCTCCCTCGGCGGCGAGCCAATCGGCTTTCGCGACGCCCACAACGAGCCGGTTGGCTACGACGTCGACGTAGCCCGTCAGCTGGCGGCAAAAATTGGCGTCCCGGCGCGCTTTTCCGATGTCTCCAGCGATGCCCGCATCTCGATGCTGATGTCGCACCAGCTTGATCTCGTGGTGGCGAACGTCTCCATCACGCCGCAACGCGCGCGCGTGGTCGCCTTCTCCAAGCCGTACAACCTGGCGGGCCTGCGCGTCATCGTGCAGAAGGGCGCCGGCATCAAGACGCTGGCCGACCTGGCAGGCAAACACGTGGTCGTCGGCCGCGGCACGATTGCCGCCACGTTCCTGCAGCAATCCGCGCCTGGCGCAAGTGTCGTCTACACCGACAACTTCGCCCCCGACGGCGTGCTGCTCCTGCAGCAGAAACGCGCCGACGCCGGCATCGAGGATGCGTCGCTGCTCGACTATTTGGCCAGCAAGAACCCGCAACTGGCCACGCTGCCCGGCCTGTACGCGAACACCCCGATCGGCATCGCCATGGCCAAGGGCGATCCGGCGCTGCTCGCGTTCGTGAACAACTTTGTAGACGGCTACGTGCAGTCCGGTGCGTATGCCGCCAACTACAAAAAATGGTGGGGCGCGCAGGCTGCCGCCCCGAAGTTATAACGTGCAAGACACGATGATTGCCTGTTTCGACATTGGCGGCAGCGCCATCCGCTACGCCGCGGCCGACGGCGCCGGCCAGCTTGGCCCAGTGCGCAGCGTGCCCACGCCAACGAAGGACTTTGTCGCCTTCACAAAAGCGCTGGCGACGCTGATGGCGGCTGACGCACACACAAGCGTCGCCGTCGCGCTGGCCGGCGTCATCGATCCGGTCGATGGCCGCATCCAGTGCGCCAACATCCCGTGCCTGCACGGCCGGAGGCTGGCAGCGGACCTGGAACAGGCACTTGGCCAGCCGGTGCGGATCGCCAACGACGCCGACTGTTTCGCGCTCGCCGAAGCGCATGCCGGCGCCGGTCGCGGCCACGCCAATGTCTTCGGCATCATCCTTGGCACCGGGGTCGGCGGCGGCCTGGTGCTGGACGGCCGGCTGCTCACCGGCGCCGGCGGCTTCGCGGGTGAGTGGGGCCACGGCCCGGTCGCCGCCTCGTTTGCCGGCACGCCGCTGGTTGCCATCCCCCGTTTCCCGTGCGGCTGTGGACAAACCGGCTGCCTCGATACGGTCGGCGGCGCCCGCGGCCTGGAGCGCCTGCACGACACGCTGCACCAGCAGCGGCTGCCCAGCACTGCCATCGTCAATGCGTGGCTGGCGGGCGAACCGCACGCTGCGCGCACCATCGACTGTTATGTCGACCTGCTGGCGGGGCCTTTGGCGATGCTGGCCAACACGCTGGGCGCCAGCGTCATGCCGGTCGGTGGCGGCCTGTCCAGGTGCGCACCGCTGGTCGACCTGCTGGACCGCGCGGTGCGCGTGCGCATGCTGCGCAGGAGCGATGCGCCCTTGCTGGTGGTCAGCCAGGCCGGCGCGGAGCCGGGCCTGCTCGGTGCGGCCTGGCTGGCGCGATGAGCATCATGCGCGCCATGCGTGAAATCCTCCTTGAAGTGTGCGTCGACAATGTCCACGGTTTGGCCGCCGCGCTGGCTGGCGGCGCCGACCGCATCGAACTGTGCGCGGCGCTCGACGTGGGCGGACTGACCCCGTCAGCGGGCCTGATGCGGGCCGCCGCAGCCAGCCCGGTGCCCGTGGTGGCGATGATCCGCCCTCGCGCCGGTGACTTTCGTTATGACGCCGCCGAGTGCGCCGTCATGCTGGCCGATATCGACGCGGTCCATGCCGCCGGCTTGCAGGGCGTGGTGCTGGGCGCGTCCGGCGATGATGGCCGCCTGGATCACCGCACGCTGGCAACGCTGCTCGCGCACGCGCGCCAGCTCGGCCTCAGTTGTACGCTGCACCGTGCCTTCGATCTGGCCCCGGACCTGGTCGAAGCCACCCGCACGGCGGTCGGCCTGGGTTTCGACCGCATCCTCACATCAGGCGGCGCGCCAACTGCGGGGGAGGGCATCGACCAGCTGGCGCGCTGCTATCAAGCCGCCGCCGGCGCGCTGGTCGTGATGCCCGGCGCTGGCGTCAACACGGAGACCATTGCCGCGTTCCGAACGCGGCTGCCGCTAACCGATGTGCATGCTTCCTGCGCACTGCCGATGGCGTCAATCGACGCGCGGGCGATCGCGTTTGGCTTCGATACGCACACCCGCCGCCAGACCAGCCGCGACCAGGTTGCAGCATTAAAATCCGCCTTGCGCTGACCCGTTGAGCGTCGCTGCAACAACATTCCTGTCCTGCTTGACACCGTTTTCGGGTAAAATTGTCAGTTCGGCGCGGACTTTTTGAACGCTCCGTGCTGATCTTTTACAACTTATCGCTTCGCTTATTTTTGTCCCCGCCCATGCCGAATTGGCTTTTGCCTGAAAATATTGCCGACGTCCTGCCGTCCGAAGCGCGCAAGATCGAGGAGTTGCGTCGACTGATGCTCGACAACTTCCGCCTGTACGGCTACGAAATGGTGATGCCGCCGCTGCTCGAATACGTCGAGTCGCTGCTGGCCGGCGCCGGAGAGGATACCGACCTGCGTACCTTCAAGGTCGTCGATCAATTGTCCGGCCGCCTGCTCGGCCTGCGCGCCGACATGACCACGCAGGTCGCCCGCATCGACGCGCACCTGCTCAACCGCAAAACCGTCACGCGCCTGTGCTACGCCGGCAGCGTGCTGCATACCCGTCCGTCGGGCCTGCACGCCACGCGCGAGCCGCTGCAGATCGGCGCCGAGATCTACGGCCACGCCGGCCTGGAAGCCGATGGCGAAATCCAGGAACTCGCGCTGGCCTCGCTGGCGCTGGCTGGTTTTGACAATGTGCGCCTGGACCTGTCGCACGTCGGCATCCTGCGCGCGCTGTTTGACGACGACGCTGCCGCCAAGCGCGACGAAGCGGCGCTGTTTGCGCTGCTGCGCGCCAAGGACACACCCGGCCTCGAAGAGCTCACCGCCCATTACGCACCCGCGACCCGCGCCGCACTGCTCGCCTTGCCGCACCTGTATGGCGACGTCGAGGTGCTGGGCCGCGCGCGCGAGCTGCTGCCGGCGCTGCCTGGCATCACGCGTGCGCTGGCTGAACTGGCCGCACTGGCCGCCAGCGCCATCGGCCGCGCCGAAGTGGCGATCGACCTGGCCGACCTGCGCGGCTATCAGTACGAAAGCGGCGCCATGTTCGCGCTGTACGTGCCGGGCCTGCCAAACGCGGTGGCGCGGGGCGGGCGCTACGATCACGTCGGCGAAGCCTTTGGCCGGGCCCGTCCCGCCACTGGCTTTTCGCTCGACCTGCGGGAACTGGCGCGCTTGCTGCCTACCGCCGAGCGCAAACATTCCATCCGCGCGCCGTGGGGCAATGCTCCCGAGCTGCGCGAAAAAATTGCCACTTTGCGTCAAGCAGGTGAAGTCGTGATCCAGTCCATGCCGGGTCACGACAACGAGCAGGACGAGTTCGAGTGCGATCGCGTACTCGTCCTCGACAATAGCAACTGGATTCTCAAAAACTTAGGTCAAGTGTGATGTCAAAGAATAGCGTGAACAAGAATGTGGTCGTCATCGGCACCCAATGGGGCGATGAAGGCAAGGGTAAAATCGTCGACTGGTTGACGGATCACGCCGCTGGCGTGGTGCGTTTCCAGGGTGGCCACAATGCCGGCCACACGCTGGTCATCAAGGGCCAGAAGACGGCTCTGCAACTGATCCCGTCGGGCATCATGCGCGACGGCGTCAAGTGCTACATCGGTAACGGCGTCGTGGTCTCGGTCCCCGATGTCCTGCGCGAAATCGACAAGCTGGCCGCCATCAACGTGGAAGTCGTCTCGCGCCTGATGATTTCCGAAGCCTGCCCGGCCATTCTCCCGTACCACGTCGCCATCGACGTCGCACGCGAAAAAGCCCGTGGCGCCGCCAAGATCGGCACCACCGGCAAGGGCATCGGCCCGACCTACGAAGACAAGGTGGCGCGCCGCGCGATCCGTATCGCCGACATGCTCAACGAAGAACGTTTCGGCGAAAAGCTCCGCGAAAACCTCGACTACCATAACTTCGTCCTCACGCAGTACCTGAAGACCGACGCGGTCGATTACCAGAAAACGTTTGACGACGCGATGGCGCTGGTGCCGCGACTGAAGCCAATGGTGGGCGACGTATCGTCCGCGCTGTACGCTGCGTTCAACGCCGGCGGCAAGCTGTTGTTCGAAGGCGCGCAGGGTTCCTTGCTGGACGTCGACCACGGCACCTACCCGTACGTCACATCGTCGAACTGCGTGGCAGGCAATGCCGCCGCCGGTTCCGGCGTCGGCCCGAACATGCTGCACTACATCCTCGGCATCACCAAGGCCTACACAACGCGCGTCGGCTCCGGCCCGTTCCCGTCGGAACTGCCTACCGATGCAGGCGTGGGCGAGCACCTGTCGCGCGTCGGCCACGAATTCGGCACCGTCACCGGCCGCGCCCGCCGCTGCGGCTGGTTCGATGCCGCGCTGCTGCGCCGCTCGGTGCAGATCAACGGTGTGTCGGGCATGTGCCTGACCAAGCTCGACGTGCTCGATGGCCTGGAAACGCTGCGCCTGTGCACCGGCTACAAGATCGACGGCCGCGCGGTCGACATCTTCCCGGTCGGCGCTGAAGACGCTGCCCGCTGCGAGCCAGTCTACGAAGAAATGCCGGGCTGGACTGAATCGACCGTCGGCGCCAAGTCGCTGGCCGAGTTGCCAGCCACCGCACGCGCTTACATCAAGCGCATCGAAGAGCTGGTCGGCGTGCCGGTCGACATGGTCTCCACCGGTCCCGACCGCGAAGAAACCATCGTCCTGCGCCACCCGTTTTCGGCTGACTAGTCAGCGTAATCAATTCAAGAGAATCAACGATGACGACTCCACCATCCACCGACAAAGACCTCTGGGTATCCTGGGACCAGTACCACCGCCTTATCGAGCGCCTGGCGCTCAGCGTCTACGAATCCGGCTGGAAATTCGACCAGGTGCTGTGCCTGGCGCGCGGCGGCGTGCGTCCGGGCGACGTGTTTTCCCGTATCTTCGACGTGCCGCTGGCGATCCTGTCAACCAGCTCGTACCGCGAAGAGGGCGGCACCAAGCAAAGCGACCTGGACATTGCTAAGTACATGACGATGACCAAGGGCCCGCTGTCGGGCCGCGTGCTGCTGGTCGATGACCTGGCAGACTCGGGTGTCACGCTGCAGAAGGTCAGCGCCCACTTGAAAGAAAATTTCAAGGATGTCACCGAAGTGAAATCCGCTGTCATCTGGGTCAAGGGTACGTCGGCGTATCGTCCGGATTACTACCTGGAAGACTTGCCGCACAACCCGTGGATCCACCAGCCGTTCGAAGACTACGACGGCCTGCGCCCGCATCAGCTGGCAGCGTGGATGAAAAAGTTCGAGAAGTAATCCGAAAGGGCCGCAGATAGTGCGGCCCTTTTTCATGCCGGGTTCGGTGCTGCATTTCTGTTCAAACATGCCGCTGTTCTGATATTGCCGAGTGGATCTTTCCGCTACCATCACGGACATGACCCAAAGCTTCTTCCAAACCTTTATCCTCCTCCTGCTCGTCACCGACCCGTTCGGTAACGTGCCCCTCTTTGTCACCGCACTCAAGGACGTGCCGGCCAAGCGCCGCCCTCGCATCGTCGTGCGCGAATGTGCGATTGCCTTTGTGTTGCTGCTCCTGTTCATGTTTTTCGGACGCCATTTCCTGTCCGCGCTGCAGCTGTCCGAAGTGTCGCTGCGCATTGGCGGCGGCGTGATCCTGTTGATGATCGCGATCCGCATGGTATTCCCGCATCCCGACGGCGTCCTTGGCCACAGCGAGCATGGCGAACCGTTCATCGTCCCGCTGGCAATCCCCGCGCTGGCTGGCCCATCGGCGCTGGCGACGGTGCTGCTGTTTTCATCGAACAGCTTTGACGACGTCATGATTCACGTCGCCGCGCTGGCGGCAGTGGGCGTTGTCTGGCTGGCGGTATTCCTCGGCGCCGAAAAACTGCAGAACGCGCTGGGACCCCAGGCGATGACTGCCTTCGAGCGCCTGATGGGACTGCTCCTCACGGCCATGTCGGTGGAAATGCTGCTCAGCGGAATCCGGGCTTTCGTGAAGACACTTTAAGATTCTGCAGGTAATTCAATGTATTTTGATTACAACTGAATACAATTTGTCGAAGAAATTTACATCTCAGCAGCTTATGGCACGCTATTTCATTGTATTTACAGCAATAAGTGACTGATTAGATTCGAGATATTTTCAGCCATAAAATGTGGCACGAAGGTTGCATTGTGTGAAATCAGCCCGGCATTGGTCTGACCGGGTCTCACAACAATCATCCGGGAGTGTGCATTGAAAGTTCTCACCGCAATTTCTATCGCCGTTGGCGTCCTGGTCAGTTCGCTGACACAGGCGGCAACCGTCTCCACGCAGCTCCATGTCAACAAGGATGTCCAGGCTGTCGACATGGGTCTCGCGCCGCAGGGGGAAATCCGCTCGGTCACGCTGTCGCTGGCCGTCAAAAACCTCGCCGCGCTGGAAGCGTTTGTCGCTTCCACCGTCAACCCGAACAGCCCCAACTATCACCAGTTCCTGACGCCAGCCCAAGTCGGCGCGCAGTTCGGCCAGGATGCCACGGCGATTGCCCAGGTCGTCAACTTCCTGCGCGCGAGCGGCCTGACGGTTAGCAAGGTGTACTCGAACAATTTCCTGATTAAGGTGCAAGGCACCAATGCCCAGCTTGCAGCCGTGTTCGGCAGCCCGATCCACACATTCCAATACCTCGGCCAGACCTATGAAGCGCCGCTCAGCGCGGGCGCCGTGCCAGCCCAGCTGGCGGGCCTGGTGAAGGGTGTCCACGGACTTTCCAGCCGTCCGTTGGCAAAGAGCAACGCCGTAAAAGTGGTGAACACCGGCGCTGTTGCTGGCGACCTGTTGACGCCATCGAAGGTGCCGACGCCCAATGCCGCCGCGACCAATGCACCGGGTTCGTACACCACCGCTGACCTCGCCAAACAGTACAACATCACGCCGCTGTACGACGCCGGCATCACCGGCGCTGGCAAGACTATCGGCATCGCCACGCTGGCTGCCTACCGCCAGTCCGACGCGTTTGCTTACTGGAACAGCCTGGGCCTGAAGACCAATCCGAACCGCATTACCGACGTCGCAGTCGACGGCGGCGCGAGCAAGGACGATGGCGTGGGCACCGACGGTGCGGGTGAAACCACGCTGGACGTCGAGCAGTCCGGTGGCGTCGCCCCGGGTGCGAACATGCGTGTCTATGTCGCGCCTAACACCGGTGCGGGCTTCATCGACGTGTTTGCCCAGCCCATCGAAGAAAACCTGGTCGACACGCTGTCGATCAGCTGGGGTTCGGCCGAAATCGCCGAAGACCCGGCCACGCTCGACGCGCTGCACGCCGTTTTCCTGCAGGCTGCGGCGCAGGGTATTCCCGTGATCGCCGCCTCCGGCGACGCCGGCGCCTATGACATCAACCGCTCATACGCCTACCCTGCCTGCACCACGCAACTGACGGTGGACTACCCTGCATCCGATCCACTGGTGCTGGCTGCTGGCGGCACCACGCTGCCGCACGTCCAGGCCCATGCGCATGGCTCGGTGACCATCCCGCAGGAGCGCGCCTGGGCCTGGGATTACCTGCGCGACTACATCGTCAAGTACTACGGCCAGTCGCTCTATTACACGAGTTATTTCCCGGTCGGCGGCGGCGGCGGTGTCAGCGTCAACTTTGCGGCGCCAAGTTACCAGGCCGGACTGGCTGGCATGGCCACCAGCGCGCCGGGACAGTCGCTGTTCTGCAAGGCGGCAGCCATCGGCTTGCCTGGCACCGCCATGTACGACCTGGCCGACCTGCCAGCAGGCTACGCTGGCCGCAACCTGCCTGACGTCTCGCTCAATGCCGACCCGTACAGCGGTTACGCGGTGTACCAGGATGGCGCCTGGGGTTCGGGCAGCGGCGGCACCAGCTTTGTCTCGCCGCAGCTGAACGGCATTTTCGCCCTGATCAGCTCTGGCAAGAACGGCCGCATCGGCCAGTTGCATCCGCAGTTGTACGGCGCGTTCAAGACCCAGGGCTACGGTGCCGGGTCGCCATTCCGTCCGATCACCGCCGGCACCGACTTCTTCTACTCGAGCAAAGCCAGCTTCAATCCAGCAACCGGCCTCGGTTCGCTCGACGTGGCGAACCTGGCGCGCGCGCTGGGCGCGCAGTTCTGATCAACCAAAACTTCTCGATACGCGAAAGCACGCATGAAAACATTTAAAAAAGCTCTGCTCGGCCTGGCACTTGCAACCTGCGCGGCAGTCAACGCCTATGCGGCGCCGGTCTACACCTATGAAGACACTGTGTTCCCGGACGTCGAATTTGCAAGCGAAGGCACGCTGGTCACCTGGCTGTTCGGCCTGGGCGGCGCCACGGTGAAAGCAGGCGAAACGTTCAACTACGATTTTCTGTTCAACACGCCGATCTCGGCGCCGACCACGTCGTTTGCATTCGAGGCCAGGCCGGACTTTGCCGGCGCGACATTGTTCTCCGCGGTGGATTTCTCGCCGTATCTCGATGTCACGGTGCCTGACTACACGCTGGTCACGGCGGGCAATCAAAGTGCTGTGTATGGTTACGGCTGGATCAACAGCGGCACATACGACCTGCACCTGACCGGCACGTTCCTGACGGACGGCGGCGGCTTCACTGGCTATGCGCGCGATGACGTCACCGACCAGTCCGCCAACGTGCCTGAGCCGATGAGCCTGGCGCTGGTCGGCCTCGGCCTGCTGGGCCTGGGAGGCGCGCGCCGCCGGCGGACCCATAAGCCGGCGGCCCTCGCAGCGTAAGCCGGCTCGCCCGGGGAAGGCGCCTGCGTTGCCTTTCGCGCAGGGGGAAGGCATACTCTCGCCATCCCAACCCCGGGCTGCCTACTTGCAAAGATCAACAATGAAAATCATCGCTACCGCCGCGCTTCTCTCCTTTACGATGTTCGGTGCCGCCCACGCGGCCACCGCTGTCGCGCCACCGAAACCGCACGCCACGATGGGCCTGCAAAAGATCGACACGGTGGTTGGCAAGGGCAAGGTTGCCGCCGCGGGCCAGACCGTCACCGTCAACTACACTGGCTGGCTGTACACGCCCAAAGCGCCGAGGCAGCATGGTGCGCAGTTCGACAGCTCGATCGGACGCGAGCCGTTCTCGTTCCAGTTGGGCGGCGGCCAGGTCATCGCCGGCTGGGATCAGGGCGTGGCCGGCATGAAAGTAGGCGGCAAGCGCACCTTGATCATTCCGGCGGCGCTGGGCTACGGCGACCGTGGCGTGGGCCCGATCCCTGCCGGCTCGAATTTGATTTTCGACGTCGAACTGCTGGACGTAAAGTAAGTTTTCGCCAGGCGAAAAAAAACGGCCGCAAGGCCGTTTTTTGCGTCCAACGCTGACTTACTTGCCCAGCATCGACACCACATTGTCCGCACCCGGCGCA
>Ga0265780_10010834_pt1 | contig 10842 bp, 9 predicted proteins | sample P1T30metagenome_FD_192432 | JGI IMG/M metagenome (GOLD analysis project Ga0265780, IMG submission 192432) | Plant litter microbial communities from East Loma Ridge, Irvine, California - P1 T30 | ecosystem: Environmental > Terrestrial > Plant litter > Unclassified | place: USA: California... | reverse complement strand
GCAATCCGTCCATGTCGAAGCTGATCATGGACCTGCGCAACGACGTCGAAACCGGCACCAGCCTGAACAACGCGTTCCGCAAGTATCCGCTCTACTTCGACCCGCTGTTCTGCAACCTGGTGGGCGCGGGCGAACAGGCCGGTATTCTCGAAGACCTGTTGACGCGCCTGGCGATCTACAAGGAGAAGACCCTCGCCATCAAGGGCAAGATCAAGTCGGCCCTGATGTACCCGATCTCGATCATGGCGATCGCCTTCGTGGTCACGGCCGTCATCATGATCTGGGTGGTCCCGGCGTTCAAGGAAGTGTTCAAGACCTTCGGCGCCGACCTGCCGGCGCCGACCCTGATCGTGATGGCGATCTCGGAATTCTTCGTCACCTACTGGTGGCTTATATTTGGCTCCCTGTTTGGCGGCCTGTACTTCTTCTTCCAGTCCTGGCGCCGCTCGCTCAAGATGCAGCAGGCGATGGACCGCCTGCTGCTGCGCCTGCCGATCTTCGGTGCCGTGATCCGCAAGGCCACCATTGCGCGCTGGACCCGCACGCTGTCGACCATGTTCGCGGCCGGCGTGCCGCTGGTGGAGGCGCTCGATTCGGTCGGCGGGGCGTCGGGTAACTTCGTTTATCTGGAAGCAACGCGCAAGATCCAGACCGAGGTCAGCACGGGCACCAGCCTGACTATCTCGATGCAGAACGTGAACGTGTTTCCGAACATGGTGATCCAGATGGTGCAGATCGGCGAGGAATCGGGGTCGCTGGATGCGATGCTGGGCAAGGTGGCGGACTTCTTCGAGGAGGAAGTCGATGAGGCGGTGGCAGCGTTGTCGTCGCTGATGGAGCCGCTCATTATGGTGGTGCTGGGGGTGTTGATTGGTGGGCTGGTGATTGCGATGTATATGCCGATCTTCAAGCTGGGTTCGGTGGTGTAAGCCGTTTTGTAGATTTCTAGAAGACTTCCGAGTTCCTCAAATACTTTGCAATAACACCACAATAGCTACTTCTGTCTAAGGTAAAACTACTGCCAAGTACGTCTATCAACATTTTATTGCCAACAGAGCAATGAAGGACATACGCTGAGCTTTAAGAGACTTCCGTCTAACCATTTGTTGAATGACTCGACGACGTTGTCCTATAGACAGAAATCCTAGCCACCTAGACTGACCAGAACCGTAATTAAATGAGCTCGATGGTTGGGAATCTCAGACCTTCCGATTCGACTACCGTCTCCTAGGCTTTAGCACAGACAATAAATCAAAGGCATTTGCATGGACTCGATCAATGTAACTAACCTCTTGCTTGAGCAATATGAGAAATATCCAAAAGATATCCTAGGTCGAAAACCGGAAGAAGCGCCACCTGACATGTCAGCAAATACTGCCGAGATGTTCGTCATGATGGCGGCTCACGCGGTTTATCAGATCGATTCCGGCCCCGATAAGGTCGATTACGAGGATTTCAAAATACCTGTAGTGGGCTTAGCGCTAACTAGCTGCCTTGTCGCTTGCGAAGCCTCGGTCGTTGGTCCTTCCTTTGATCGTCCCCGCGCTCCTAATCCATGGGTCCGGGAGGCTTTTAGACGTCAACTTATGGCCGAATTGAATCGTGAACAGGAGGCCCGACTACGACAAGGTATCTGGAGCTGCTGGTACGAAAGGAAATCGGATCTTGCGCACCACCGACTAACTCGACGGCGTAGATTGTCTGCGCTCACGTTAATCGATAATCACGCGCAACCTGCTCTACTTCAACAGCTCACAAACCGTCCACTGGCAGATTTGTCGGTTGATGAGGTGCATCATGTAATAGCCGCCAGCCCGGAAATACTTTCGTTCATTGTCCATACAGATCCTTCGGGCTGGGCAAAATTCGAGAATGAAGCTGGCGTCGATCTCCGGGGTATGACTGCCCTTACCGGTTTTCTCTATTTCCTAGATTTTGCTGCCGATACGGTCGGTCACTCTTACTGGTACGATGAAGATTTCCTCAAAAAACTTTGGGGCATTTATATTACCGCATATCCAAAATATAGTAGTATCAATGCGAATACTCTAATAAATTCCATCAAATCATTTAGCTTGCCCCCTTCCGAAGCGGCTAAATGTCTTTTGCATCCACCTTTCTTTTACTTACACGGTCGATTTCTACGCAACCCTTGCTTCCTCGAGGCGCACAACCCTATTGCTGCTCTTCTTATTATTGCAATTCGAAGAAATGAGAAGGCATGGAGCAGGACTCTCGGCTCTTCATTAGCCTTAGCTGCCGATACTTTGGCTGCAATGATGGAGAAGACCGATCGCATGAAGGTTTCTGTACGCCGTAAGTATCCAGGTGGGGACGTGGATCTCGCACTGTACGATGTCCAAACGGAGGAGCTACTCATATGTGAGGTGAAAACTGTTTTTGACAAGCATCGCACTGACAGCTTAATGTACAGATTCGAACAGTCGAAGGTAAATGTTCAACGGGCTGCTTCGCAACTGCGATCAACAAAACATGCAATAGAAAGCGGAGAACTCACGCTTAAACAGCTCGTCGGCATTGAGGGAGCCTCCCCGAAATGCGTGCACATGGCCCTGCTTACGTGGCTTGATCCTATTGACGTGACTATGGGCACCCCTGATGAGGACATTCTCAGCTTAAACTTCGCAACTTTTCTGTGGCTAGTGCGTGCATGCGCTGGAGATGTGCAGGCGTTTGCCGTCGCAACTCGCGAACTCCGTAATATATGGTGCGTAGCGATAACCAGGTCGCTCGATCTTGGTCAGCCAGAATTGACAGCCGATGTCGAGGTCCAACGTCACCTTTTAGATACACGATCAGATATTGCGGCACTTCCGCTCTCATCGCTGACTTTAAATATTATCGAACAGCTGAAGTCTATCGACGATGTTTCTTCTGACCACAATCTTACATCCTGGATCTCTTACATAGAGGATACACGAGAAGCACTTACTTAGCGTAGATAAAACTACGAAGCTATTGAGAAGGAGTACTCCTGCGAAGTACTAAGCGACAACCTGAAAAGCTACTGCAGAATGTCGTGATAGCCTAGGTTTTTTTGGCTCCTGAAAAACTGATGGCGCATCAAGAGTCCGACGCGTTTCCTTCATCAAGGCGAGCATCGATCCAGGCGCGAGCCTGGATGATCGCGGCCCGGTATGCCTCCTCTTGCGAGCCATAGGTCCGGATCCTGTCCTCGGGGTGCTCGTATAGCACCGAGGTGAACATGGGATTGGGACTTTGTTCCAGGATCATGAATGCATCGGCGCACGCGGCGTCGGCCTTACCCGATGGATTGAAGACGATGTTGTGTTCGCGATAATCGGTAGACTGGCTGGCTGGCGTTCCCATCTCTATCCTTTTTCGTCACGTTAATAAATTTCAGGTACGACGATTTCCGGCGGCACGGGATGCCGAACGTAATCGTCGTGGTATTCACGTGCGGGCAGCTCGACGACCGGATGTTCGACTTCGACGTAGGGCATCTGCTCGAGAAGGTGGTGGATGCAATTCAGGCGCGCCTTTTTCTTGTCCACGCCTTGCACCACCCACCACTTCGCCTCAGGAATATGGGTGCGCGCCAACATGATTTCCTTGGCTTTCGTATATTCTTCCCAGCGGCGCCGCGACTCGAGGTCCATCGGGCTCAGCTTCCACTGTTTCAATGGATCGTGAATCCGGCTCAGGAAGCGTGCGTTCTGCTCCTCGTCCGAGATCGAGAACCAGTACTTGATCAGCTGGATGCCCGAGCGTACCAGCATGCGCTCGAACTCCGGGACGGTTTGAAAGAACTCTTCGTACTGTTCATCGCTGCAAAAACCCATCACGCGCTCGACGCCGGCACGGTTGTACCAGCTGCGGTCGAACAGCACGATCTCGCCGGCAGCCGGCAGATGGGGCGCGTAGCGCTGGAAATACCATTGCGTACGTTCGCGGTCGTTCGGCGCCGGCAGCGCCACGACGCGGCACACCCGGGGATTCAGGCGTTGCACGATGCGCTTGATGGCGCCACCCTTGCCCGCGGCATCCCGGCCTTCGAACAGGATCACTACCTTGTGTCCGGTCTGCACAACCCAATCCTGCAGCTTGACGAGTTCGGCCTGTAGCCTGAACAGTTCGCGGAAATACTGGCGGCGCGCTTCCTTGTCCGCCTCGCTACGCGCATCCAGCGCCAGCAGAGTGTCGGGATCGAGGTCGCGGTCGTCCAGCTCGAGTTCGAGCTCTTCGTCGTAACCGTCCATGATGTCGCGCTGGAGGCGCAGGATCATGTCTTCGTTGTCGAATTCTTTCATGGGATTCTCGTTCTGGAAAAAACCTGGAAACTGGCAGTCAGGCGAAACGGACAGCAAGATTGCTATCGCCAGCGCCAGCGATGAGCGAGGCGACGTTGGCGGTGCGGTACGGTAGCGGAGGTCGCGCAGCTGCGCCGACAACGTGCGCCGGCGGAGAGTTGGCCAGAAGAAAGGGAACTCATGAAAGTTAACTCCGGCTTACCGAATCAACTGACTATGAATGTGGAATGTGACTGGTTTATGACGTCGAACGGATCAGCAGGCCGGCATGGCGGCACGGGACCCGGGTCTCGTATCCAGTCGTCATGATATTCCTGTTTCGGGGGCCGGGCGAGATGCCGTTTGCGTTCTCACGAGATCAATTGTGGAAGACCACGCTGTACTAGACTGGCGCTTTCCCGATCCGGTACTGGTTGGCTGCATGCGCCGTATCCGGGTAGCGGAACGAAATTCCAAACAACATTTTCATCGATGGATCGATACCGAGCACCTGCCTTAGGTCGTGGTCGGGTCTCCTGACTATTTCAGGCGGCGTCCGCCGCCTGTCACGCCCCACGACTTGATCGACCACAGCTGCATCGGCATCAGGATGCCGACACATGGGCAACTGGTTTCATGGGCATTCGAGAAATGCGAACAGGAACTGAATGTGCGGGTCGATGGACAGGTCATTGTCAATAGCTCCCCGCAACTGATCAACGCCGCACTCGAGGGCATGGGGCTGGCGTATGTGATGGAGCAGAGCGTCAAGGAGCATACCGCTCGCGAGCAACTGCAGCCGGTACTCATGGATTGGTGCCCGAGTCTGATGGGATTTCATCTTTACTATCCAAACCGCCGACCGTCGCCTGCATTGGCGGTGGTGATCGATGCTCTCCGCTACAAGAAATAATCGCGTTTCAATTTCTCATCCATACCGAACGCTGCCTGCGCAGCGCCTGGTGTTAGGCTTTTGGACTGGTGCTCCTGCGCCGACTGATCCTGATTCCCGCTCTTTAACGGTTGAAGAAAGGTTCGTTATGTCCAATTCCCTCCGCATCAACGGGATCGACCGGCCATTGCCGGCCGACCCGCGCGTTTCCCTCCTCGACTTCCTGCGCGAACACCTGCACTTATCGGGCACCAAGAAGGGTTGCGACCAGGGCGCTTGCGGCGCCTGCACTGTACTGGTAGACGGCGAGCGCATCCTGTCTTGCCTGGCGCTGGCGGTGCAGTACGAAGGCCGCTCGGTTACCTCGATCGAGGGCCTGGCCGAGAATGGCGAATTGCATCCGCTGCAGCAAGCCTTCATCGACCACGACGGCTTCCAGTGCGGCTACTGCACCCCGGGCCAGATCTGTTCGGCGATCGGCATGGCGGCCGAGCTTGGACGCGGCGTGCCCAGCCACGTCACAGATGACCTCGAAGCCGGCGATATCGCCCTCACCCACGACGAGGTGCGCGAACGCATGAGCGGCAACCTGTGCCGCTGCGGCGCCTACAACGGCATCGTCGCGGCGATCGTCTCCACGCAGCCGGGAGCACCGGCATGAACCCCTTCACCTATGCCCGCGCGGCCAGCGCGCAGGACGCCGTGCGCCTGGGCGCGCAGCCAGGCAGCGCCTACCTCGGCGGCGGCACCAACCTGGTCGACCTGATGCGCGATACCCCGGCGCGTCCCGATACGCTGGTCGACGTCACCGGCCTGCCAGCCACCATCGAGGAGCGCGCCGATGGCAGCATCCTGGTTGGCGCCGCCGTGAAGAACACTGCGCTGGCCGCGCACCCGGCGATCCGCAGCCGCTTCCCTGCCCTGAGCCGGGCCATTGTCGCCGGCGCCTCGGCGCAGATCCGCAACATGGCGACCGTGGGCGGCAACGTGCTGCAGCGCACCCGCTGCGCCTACTACTACGATGCCGACGGCGCCGACTGCAACAAGCGCACGCCCGGCCAGGGCTGCGCCGCGATCGGCGGTTTCAACCGCAACCACGCCATCCTCGGCGCCTCGCCTTCCTGCGTCGCTACACACCCGTCCGACATGTGCGTGGCGCTCGCCGCTTTTGACGCGATCGTGCACCTGGAAGGCGCGCAAGGACGGCGCAGCGTCAACTTGACCGACCTGCACCGCCTGCCGGAAGACCAGCCGGAGCGCGACACGCTCCTGGTACCGGGCGACCTGATCACCGCGATCGAGCTGCCGCCGCTGCCCTTCTCCGCGCGCTCGACCTACCGCAAGGTACGCGACCGCGCCAGCTATGCGTTTGCCCTGGTCTCGGTCGCCGCCGCCCTCGACCTCGAAGATGGCAAGGTGCGCGACGTGCGCATCGCGCTGGGCGGCGTTGCCCACAAGCCGTGGCGCGCGCGGCGTGCCGAGGATCTGCTACGCGGCGGGCCGGCTTCGGCAGATGCCTTCCGCGCCGCAGCCGAAGCGGAGCTGGCCGCCGCCGTGCCGCTGCACGACAACGGCTTCAAGATTGGACTGGCAATCAACACCATCGCGGCCGTGCTGGGCGCATTGGCCACTCGAGGAGGCAAGCCATGAACATCGTCAAGGAAGCCGGCCAGGCACTGATGAAGAAGGCAATCGAACTGGCCCCGGACAGCTGGATCCCCGGCGGCAAGCCCGATCCGTTGATCGAACACGGGCACGGCCTGGTCGGCAGCGAAGTGGCGCGCATTGACGGGCCAGACAAGGTGCGTGGGCAAGCGCGCTTCGCGGCCGAGGTCGCGCTGGATGGGATGGTCTACGCCGCCCTGGTCTACAGCACGGTGGCGAAGGGCCGCATCGAGCAGCTCGACACAAGCGGAGCCGAGCAGGCCCCCGGCGTGCTCCTGGTGATGACGCACCGGAACGCGCCGCGCATGAAGGCGACGCCGCTGTTCATGACGAAGGAAAAGGCGGCCGGCGGACAGGATTTGCCGGTGATGCAGGACGAGCGCATCCACTGGAACGGCCAGCCGGTGGCGCTGGTGCTGGCCGATACCCAGGAACAGGCCGATCACGCGGCGACGAAGGTAGCCGTTCGCTACCTGGCCGACGAAGCGGTGACGTCGTTGGCCGCCACCAAGGCCCAGGGCACCGAACCGGCCTCGTTCATGGGCGAGCCCATGGCGAAAGCGGTTGGCGACGCCGAGGCGGCGCTGGCGGCCGCGTCCTACCGTGTCGATGCCGTCTACACTACCCCGCGCCACAGCCACAACGCGATCGAGCTGCACGCCGCGACCGTTGTCTGGGAAGGCGACCGGCTACGTGTGCACGATGCGACGCAGGCGGTCGCGCACGCGGCATGGACCCTGGCCCAGGTGTTCGGGCTGGGAGAGGAGCAGGTCCACGTCAGCTCGCCTTTTGTCGGCGGCGGGTTCGGCGGCAAGACCCTGTGGCAGCACCAGATCCTGGCTGCCGCCGCGGCCAAGCTGGCGCAGCGGCCGGTGCGGATCGCGCTGTCGCGCGAGGGCGTGTACCGCGTGGTCGGCGGACGGACCCTCACCGAGCAGCGCGTCGCCCTCGGCGCCGACGATGACGGCCGCTTTACGGCGCTAATCCATACCGGCACGGTCGTCATGAGCATGCACAATGCGATGCCCGAGCCGTTCGTTCTGCCGGCCCAGTGCACGTATGCGGCGGGCAGCTTCAAGCTCGGCGTCGAGACCACGACCATGGACATGCTGGCCAACACCTTCATGCGCGCGCCGGGCGAGGCGGTCGGCAGCTTCGCCCTCGAATGCGCGGTGGACGAACTGGCCGAGCGCATCGGCATCGACCCGATCGAGCTGCGCCTGCGCAACGAGCCGGACCGGGACCCGATGAGCGGCCTGCCCTTTTCTTCGCGGAACCTGGTGGAGGCTTACCACAGCGGCGCCGAACGCTTCGGCTGGAGCGATCGATTTGCCCTGCCCCGCCAGCGGACCGAGGGAGAATGGCTGGTCGGCATGGGCTGCGCCACCGCGACCTATCCCTATTACCGGATGCCGGGCGGCGCCGCCCGCATTACCTTGTCGCAGGATGGCAGGGTGCGGGTCGAGGTGGCCGCGCACGAGATGGGCATGGGCACCGCCACTACCCACGCCATGATCGTGGCCGAGCGCCTCGGGGTGCCGCTGGAAGCGGTCGGTATCGCCTATGGCGACTCGACCTTGCCGGGCGTGATCCTGGCCGGCGGCTCGCAGCAGACGGCGGCGGTCGGCGCGGCGGTGATCGCGGCCCAGCGCGCGCTGGTGATGGAGTTGCTGAAGCTGGCCGGCACGGACTCGCCGCTGGCCGGCTTGACACCGGACGAAGTCGGCGGCTTCGACGGCGGGCTGTGCAAGCTCGACGACCCGGCCCGGCACGAACCTTATGCAGCGCTGTTGGCACGTGCGCAACTGCGGGAGCTGAGCGCCGAAGGCAGTGCCGCGCCGCCGCTCGAGACCCAGCACTGGTCGATGCACTCCTTCGGCGCGATCTTCTGCGAAGCGGCGGTCAACATGGTGACGGGCGAGCCGCGCGTGCGCCGGCTGCTGGGCTCCTTCGATTGCGGCCGCATCATCAACCACCGCACGGCAACGAGCCAGTTCCGCGGCGGGATGATCATGGGCATGGGCCTGGCCCTGATGGAGGAAACCCAGTTCGATGAACGCAATGGACGGATCGCCAACCCGAGCCTGGCCGAGTACCACGTGCCGGTACACATGGACGTGCCTGAGATCGACGTGATGTGGACCGACATCCCCGACCCGCACACGCCGATGGGCGCGCGCGGCATCGGCGAGATCGGTATCACCGGCACGGGCGCAGCGATCGCGAACGCGGTCTACAACGCCTGCGGGGTCCGGGTGCGCGAGTTGCCGATTACGCTGGACAAACTGTAGGGTGGGCGGTCCTCCGCCCACGCGTTCAAATCACGGTAAATCCGCCTGCGCGATTATTCAACATCCAGCTATCACCGCGTGGGCGGAGGACCGCCCACCCTACGACTTCAGATTAGTAAGGCCGGCGTTCGTAGGGCCCCTGCATAGTCGGCAGGAAGGTTTTCCACCACGATCCCCGGCTGTATGCGCGCGACGGCGGCCACCACGGCCAAGTAGACTGCGTTGTCGATCGCGGCAGATTCGTTCCACCACGTCGCACTCGCAAAGGGCACGACACGCGCATCGCCGTTGGCCTCAGGGGTAAGCCGCAAGTAGAGGCAGATCGACATACTCTGGGAGCCGGGGCCGGCATAGCGGATCGCGCAGACTTCCGACGCGTCGAAGCTGTGCCAGCGAAACATAATTGCGGTGTTCTTCACGCGAATGCTGCTGCCCTCGATGTGAACCCGCTGGTAGCCGATGAAGTACAACATGATGATGGCGAACAGCATCCCGCCGCCGCTGAGTATCAAGGTCCACTCGAGCTCCGGCTTGGGGTCCGGCAGCCAGGGCGCTCTCGAGCCAGCCGGATACACGATCGAGACAAGAGCCAGCGCCAGACCCACGGTCAAGGTCGTCAGGATCAACTGCCGCGCCGTCGGCCGGTGCGCCGAAAAGCTCGTGCCGGGCGGCTTCGACATGGCGCGCCCTTTGCTCCGCGCCCTCATGCCTGACCTCCGAACATGCTGCCGGCCCCATCGAGGATGCGGCGCACGGCGGGATGGTGCTCGCGCCGCTCGACCGACACAGCATAGAAATGCTCGACGATGGCGTCGATGGTGCCGATCGCCACCAGCCCATCCTCGTCATGCACGACGTCGGCCAGCACGGTGGGCGCCACCATGAAGCCGGTGCCGGCGCAGGCAAAGGATTTCAGCAGGGCGCCGTCGTCAAACTCGCCAACGATGATCGGACGCAGCGCGTGGGTCTCGAACCAGCTGTTCAGCTGGCTGTGTACCGCGGCGTCCTGGCCCGGCAGCAGGATCGGCGCGCCCGCCAGGCGCTGCGGGAAGTCGCCCGGCCAGGCCTCGCATAGCGTCGGGTGGCCCATCACGGTGAGCGTGCTGGAACCGAGCAGGCGCGTATGGCCGCGCACCGCGCCGCCGGTTGCCAGGCCCTGGTCGGCGATCACGAGGTCGAGCCGGTGGGCGGCGAGCTCGACCACCAAGTCCTCGAAGCGACCCTCCTTGCAGATCAGACGCATCGCCAGGCCGGCCTCGCGCGCCGGTTGCAGCAGGCGGAAGGCCATGGTCTTGGCGATCACGTCGGTGATGCCGACGCGCAGGGTTTCCGGCTCCGTAAAACCGCCGCGCCGCACCGCCTGCTCCAGCTCGTTGCCGAGGTCAAAGATCTGCTCGGCATAGCGCAGCACGGTCTTGCCCGCCTCGGTCAGCTCCAGCACCCGGCCCTTTTTCTGGAACAGTGCCTCGCCCAACTGCTCTTCCAGCACCTGCAGCTGCATGCTGATCGCCTGCGCCGTCACGTGTAGCTGCTCGGCGGCGCGCGCGACCGTGCCGAGCGTGGCGACCGCATGGAAGTAGTGCAGGTGTTTGTAATTAATCATCCGCCTGATCGGTGTTTGTCAACGTAGTTGTCGCGTCACCTCATGCGGCTTGCTTTAATTCTTCAGGCTGAATCCGTTCCGGATTAAGCCAGACCTGGCCTTCTAGATTCCAGTTTCTGA
>Ga0265780_10010832_pt1 | contig 10843 bp, 10 predicted proteins | sample P1T30metagenome_FD_192432 | JGI IMG/M metagenome (GOLD analysis project Ga0265780, IMG submission 192432) | Plant litter microbial communities from East Loma Ridge, Irvine, California - P1 T30 | ecosystem: Environmental > Terrestrial > Plant litter > Unclassified | place: USA: California... | reverse complement strand
CAAGTATACATTCGCGACCTAATTGCCAGTTTGCGCGATCAAGAGAATTACGACCGAAATGCACTCGCTATATCGACAGCAGCGTCGCTGATTCGACGCAAAGCGACCTTCGGCACAGAAGTCACAGATCACCTTGATGAACTCGCAACCATACTCACAGGCCTGCAAGACAATCTGGAGCTGGATGATTTCGCGCAACAGCGACAGCAGGCTCTCATCGCTGTGCTTCTTGCGAAACCAGCGCAGATGGCTCAATGGTTCGCCCGATCATTCTTCTCAGGCGACTACAGTCTGACGCAACGCATCGCCATGCTCACAACACTCGGTCTCGGAGCACGCGAGCTTGCTGGTATCAAAGACTCTTCAACCGAAGATCTCCTCCCTCCTGCTGCTTCTTTCCCGAGTAAACAACTGCCACCACACCTACACAAGATATACGCCGAGAACCCAAACCCGAACCCAGTGGCCAGTATATCAAGCAGCATGGCACGCGAGATGCTCTCACCGCTCGCCTCACAAGCTGCTGATCAGCTCAGCGGGCCCAACATTCTCAAAGTTCGAACCTTCAGCTCGCGCATGGAGGTCGAGAAAAAGAGGCAGAAACCGATACCCAATGCGCTTGCACAGATCGTGGCAGAGAACTTCTTCTTCCCACTCACAGGCAGATGGTGGCTGCAGGTACGCGCAAGTAGCGACTCCTTGTACGCTTCCAAGCATCTACTTCCGCCATTCTTACAAACACTCTCACTTCTGCTCAACGCATCTGGCCCAAATACGCTCGCCCTGCCGCAAATGACGCGTGAGTATTGGGATCTGTTGCTCTCGGTTCGTGGTTTGGCTTCAAAAGATAAGCAAGTTCTTAACGCCTTGCTGTTCGGCTTCCTGATGGTACTCGAGACGAATGAGAACAAGGAGAGAATCGCGACAGAACAGGGCAAGGAGCTGATGGAGACGCAAGCATGGGTGAAGATGGTTTTTGAGAACCTCGGTACGGGTAGTGAGGAGGATGAGCGTGTGCGAGTTCTGGCTGCGGGCGTTGTGGTGAGATGTCAAGAGGTGGTGGAGAAGTATCAGAGGCGCATGGCTGGGGCGATGATGGATTACTAGATTTTAGTGTGTGATGCAGCAGCCTAGATAGTCTTGAAAGTTTATGAGACAACTGATCATTGATAGCAGGTCGTTGTATGTATCCAGCCTCATCCATCGCTTTTACGTTGTTACTCACTGCAGCTTATGAGAATATGCAGGTATCTGCTTCGTTTGTTGGACGCGACTGCGGTCTAATCCCCCTCATTACCGCCGTAAATCCTGACTTCCACTTCCTGGCCCACCGCATCCTTGACCAATTTTGTCACCTTTTCCTTCATCAAGATGATAAACGACTCTTGTGCCCCAAGAGTTTCCGACACCACGACCACCTCCACAAGGCTAGGTTCCACGAACTCAGCCAGGGTCTGCACCATCGTTGAGAAACCCCAGTCTATGTATGACGGCGACAGCGCGTAGAGCCCGAACCTCACTGTACGAATCAAACGCACACGAGCAGCCAGGACCCGATCCTTCACCAAGTTCTCCAGTGCGCCGTTGTAGCTCAGAACAAACGCGTTCAGCTTGTAGGGGAGCTTGCGGGTTTCGGTGTTGATTTGGCGGCAGGTCTTGAGCAGTGCGAAGGTGTGGGAGGGTTTTTGAGGGTCTGCATTCACTGCATCGATGTCGCCGGGGTGGGTGGGGTAGGTGCCGGGGGGGATGCCGGGAAAGATCCTGCTGATCACGCCCGTGGAGTTGTCGTCGAGTTGCAGGTCGATTGTCATGTCGCCGAAGACGTATGAATATATTTCGTTGCGCAGCTCGGCTGGAAGGTCGAGGAATGGGTAGATGTATGGGCTTCTGGAAGCTCTGCGAGAGTGTGTTAGTGAGTGGTTCATACGTAGCTGATCGTCCGCGATGGCATACACGACAGCAAGGCCATCGTGCGACGCTGCAGTGCTGCCGGGTGAGTACGAGGACATGGTTTGGAGGATTGCGGCAATAATTGAGTTTGAGTGTGGTAGAAGGTCGAGAGCAGAAGAAAATTTGCATGAGATTGAGTCGGCTGTGCGTTGACTAGCGTTCAAGGTGAATGAGAAGACCGATACAAAGACGGGATCCGAGCCGACGTGCACCATTGTCTAGGCAACCATGTTGCAGAAATTGTTGAATGATAGAGACTCTTGACGAAATTTAAAGCTTTAGATTGGGCATGTTTCTAACACTATGATTTGTTCTCGCAGACTTGCAGCGTGTGCCATGATGCCGGGTATCGATTTGTGTAGTGTCGCACATGTTCTAAGGCACCTACGATACCTGAACCGGGAACCTGATGTACATGTATGATAGAGACCTCATGGTCAAGACCCTCTGAACTCGAATATCTTATTCCTGAAGAATCTGATATCCAACGTCCTCCCTGATGCGCGGTTGATCGTGCTCTCTAAGCTTGCCTCACACCCCTCAAATATCAGCAGTTCAGCTTCTGTCACTTTCAAGTCGGCATCAACGTCTTCAGAAAAATCTAAAACTATCATCACCCCCATTTCTACTTTCTGAAGGCCGCCGAAATGTGGAAGAAATGTGAGGAGGGAAGGTATTGTGTGTGTGATGACGAGGTCCTCAGTGATGCGTCCACGAAGAGAGTGTCCAGCCGAAGTTTTCGGACGCAACTAGTTGAAGCGATAGGGCCGGTTTCCATGCAAAATGTGTTGAGCCTGAATGGTAGAAGGCGTGTTTCTACGTGGATTTGGCGGCATGTCTTAATCAGGGCAAACGTATGCGACTTTTTCAATCCGAGTGACAGCCCACGGCCCGTCTGCCTATGCCTCTTGTTGGTTCTAATTAGGCTGGCGCGATGCTCTGGCATGATCTGACCATGGGGCACCTGGACTTTCATGCCCCTGTCGTTGTGACCAGTCGCGACGTTGAGTCTAATGCGCCGCCTGCCAAAGACATAGAAGTAGATGCGGTTCCGGAGCTCAGCAGGAAGCTGCAAGAAGGGAGTGGTAGTATTGCAAGATTAGCGACCCAGTGGTTTCAATGTGGCTCGCTCCGAACGAACCTGTCGTCGTGTCGCGAGAGGATCCTCTCCATGGCGTGTCCTGCCTCGTGTCCCATTTCTGGCGTGGCAGTAATATTCAGTTCTGAATCCATGGGCAAATAGGTGTTTGATCTTGTTACGTTGCCTTCGACTGCATATAGTTGTGGGCGTTGGACGCGGCGTGGGGGTAAAGGCCGCGGGACGATTTGCCACCCATGCGGGAGGTGAAAGACTGACACGGGTGAGGCGTCAGGCGATAATCATACATGAAGTGACAACTTTGCGTATTGGATCGATGGAGAGCATCAAATTACCATAGGTAGACTCGACGAGTGGACTACAAAGAGAAGGCGCGATAGACAGTCCCGAAGCTATACAGGAGTCTTTTGTCACGCGGACGACAACTCAAGATCGGGAGATGGCGGAACTAGATTGGCAAGCGTTCAGAAGAACAAAAGTGTCAGTGGTTATGCATTGCGCTTGTCGCGAGAGAATGGATTGGCAAAAGAGTACCCGCTAGCCTTCCACTACTCCTCCTCCTCCTCTGCCACAAGCGCATCGTAATCCCTGACGAACGACTCCGGCGCGGCTATCTCGTCCCAAGCCCATGGGAGGTGCACCACCTGTGATGTCTTTTCAGCGGCATCACCCTCCAGCCACTTCTCGAACAGCTCCCTGTTCGTCTTCTTCCATTCTTGATCAGCGTGCTGCCTGATCACCTCGATGCTCTGGTCAGTTTCGGGCAGACCATGCCACTTTGCTCCGTAGAGCTTGTAAACCACCTCAACCCGCTCCAAGCAGGGCAGAAGCAGGGAGATGCTCCGCTGACTCTTCTTTGCGCCCTTGTGGACTACGACAGTCTCCTCCTCGTCCAACTCTTGAAGGGTGTTTCCCTTGCCCTTGAAGTTTCCCTTTCCCTTTCCTTTACCTTTACCCTTCTTCGCCTTCTTGGCGGCAGTCCTTTGCGCCTTGGCGACTTGCCTTTCCATTTTTGAAGCGCTCTGCTTCTTCCGGTCATCGTGCCTCTTGACCTCGTTTGCATTGCCCGCGTGTCTGGACGCGGGGCTATCATCGCTACCACGCAATGCCTGGTAGTCGACGCGGGCGATGTCAGGGTTAGCACCCTGGATCTCGAAGCGCACGCGTTTGATGGCGCTGCGCTGTACGTAAGTCAAAGCGGCATGAAACCGCATGAAGTCTTGAACTGAGCCGAACTTAAATGTCGGCAGCGTGAAGGGCAGGACTTGAACTTCCTTGTAGATGGCGCTGCAGGAAGTGAGCAGGCCGAGATATGAAGGGGGAGTCTCTTCATATCTTGGCTTGACGTAGTCTGCGGGGATTTCAAGCTCCTCGCAGCGGGGTTCTTCTGGATACTTGATGTCGTGGACATCTTCGAAGACGAAATCGTAGATGCGGTTGCGAATCTCTCCGGGGAGACGCAAGAGAGGGGAGCCGTAGCGGTTGCGCACAGTCAGCGCAGCTTTGCTGGCCTTGGTGGAAGTGTGTTCGCTCATGGTGGATGTGGATGTTTGTATGAGTGTTGAACTTGTAGTATGAAGGGGATATGTGATGATGGATAAAAAGTAAGGGAACGAGGAATGGTGCGCTTTTTATAGGTCTGTATTGCTAAAATTCATGAAATCCAGGCACTAGTTCATTGATACTATGGTACCATAAACGGTAGCGTCGAAGAAGAGCTAGTGAACAGCGTTCCAAGATTCAATTCATAGCGGGCCTTCGATATGCGTGGTAGAGAAGCCTGTATACCTCCGCACCTTGGAACGCTACGGAAGGTGTGAGCAAAAGTTTGAGGTAGTTCCCAGGTATCCTGATCACAACCTCCAGATGATGTGGTACTGGGAGAGTAGCTCGTTATTCGGAATGCAAAATCATGTGTAGAAATTCGGCACCGTGGTACGAAGATATTGATCTCACTGCACCAAAGCCAAACAACACCTGACGCCGGCTGGTGGGAGAAGAGCAGACAACTGAACGGGTGTAAAAGCTCTCGGCACGGAGTGTACCATGGTTCAAGAAAGAAGGCTGAGTATCGCATACATCACAGGGTGATTGTGGTTGATACGACGGCACTGTTGTCTGTGCGACCTTCACCGCCGAACCATGGAACCATACCCACATGGACCCACTCCGCACGGTCAGCGCACGGAGGGCGCACGGTCAGCGCACAGTCCTCGTCTCACTAGCGTGCCAAGCTCCCAGGAGCATAAAAGCAGCGCGCTCCCCGTCCCCTCCTCCAAGTCTCATACTTACCTTCTTGCGATCACCCAGCTCATCGATTGGGTTGATCTATTTGGCCTTCCTGCATTGCACAGCGCGGTGAGGGCTGAATACTGTTCTCCTCCGGGGGCACAGGCGGGGCAATTTTTGCTGGTCTTTCCATTTCTACCTTTTCATTAATGCTGTCCGCTGACGCAGACGTATTGAGGAAGAGGATTGATGAGCCCAAGAATTGTCTATCACCCTGGTCCACAAAGGAGAAGCGACAACTGGTATCAATCAGCTGTTTTGCTCAAGGTATTGTTTTGTTTCCAAACAGAAATTGGAAACTCGCACCCCTTAGCGTAAAGGCGCTAACACTAGCTTTCTCTAGGCACTTCGAGGTATTGGCTAAAAGATCTTGTTGAGGTCAGCTCGGTGAACCTTACTCATCTTACAACCGACTGGCGGTAACTCGTTGGCTGCTGCATCACCATGTGTGTAGTATTGTCTCCACTGGCCGGAAATGAAGGCAAAGTTCATCGTCTGGCTATGTCGCGAAAGGCGTCCCGGAGATTGTGGGTCAAGGCCTGTCAGGTAACAAAGCGAATAGTATGGCTGGACCTGGAATTTTGGATAAGGTCCATGGTAGAGTGTGGGCGCGGCACAAGACACGGCTGGTGTAGTTCCTCATCTGCGTATATTAGGTTGACTTATATGGGATGGCAAAGTTAATTTGTCGGATTGTGATTGATTTTTGGTACATTTGTAATTTCCTATTATCCTTTGATGTCGACGACATGACCGCATAGCACAGTTTCGATATCGCCATTTGTTGGATCATAGATAGATGGGAAAATGTAATGATATTGATGATTGATGATGTTCGGTGGTGTACCTAGGTGTGTCGATGAGGGGGTTATATATGAGGGGGCTGGAGAGCCGATGAATAGGTCCGATAGAGTAAGCAGAGGCGGCTTGTATCCCAACACCATTACTTGTGGATCCCGTGCAACATTGCAGCGCGGCCGCGCCGGCGAGCGATTTGGCAATGCACCGGACCAAAGTTTGGGGATGAAAGAAAGATTGGAGGTCGAACGTACTTAGCCTCAGCTGCTGCTCAACCGGAAAAGGTGGATCGATCTACTGGATCCGGTAACTCAGTAAACTGCGGGAGGAGGAGGTGGTGGCGGAGGTGGTGGAGGTGGTGGCGGAATCCCTGTTGCGGGAGGAGCCATAGACATAGCCGATAGTGATTGCATGCTATATTCCACTTTGGCAGATCCAGTTGAGTGTATTGTCCCTCCTTCTTTAAAGCAAATGTTGGAGACGCCTGCACCGTACAGCACCGAGCAACCAAGCGCAAGCTATTAAAGAATACTTAGAGACTTTCCAGCCGAAGCTACAATACTAGTTGCTGACAAGTCGACCTGCGATATAAAGGCTACTGCGTTAGTCGTTTAGTTAGATGCTATTCCAGATGCTAAAGCAAATGCAACTAACGTCTAGATTATTAATATTGTCGCTCTTCTTAGGAGATCTCAACGCTTACAGGAAGCTGCATTATTTGCAGGTATCTTAAATTCTCTCTTAAGAAAGACAAGAAATAGGAGACTCGTCACGAAAAGAACTCCAGCGGCAGCAAGTAGACTAAGAATATAGGTTGTCTATAATTTGCGCGCAATATTAACTATTTTAACTAGTTAATCTCTGCTTGTGTCAGTTTTTGCGGAGTTAGATATCATCACTTACACGATCGTTTCTGTGTCTTTGTAGGCTGTAGGTTGACAGTTCAGTGTGTTTAACACCGATATGCACATAGCTAAAATATGTTAGCTAACAAACGAACCATATTGTGCTTTTGTACTTACCAAAATAACCCACGCGAACTTCCTAGCTAAGATTGTTAGCAAGCCGCAGCGTGAATATGCCAGGTAGACCCAAAGATTCAGAGACACATCCCGTAAGAGATAAACCTACGGAATATTAGTAAGACATCACAAAAAAGAGGGTATAGGAACTTGCTATAGAAGATGAGAATGGGAATAGGAAGAAAGTACGTCAGAACACGGTAGTTGATATTTTCTGCCTTCTGCGTCAATTTCTATATCAGTGTCTGCATATAGTTGCGGTACTTACGCATGCGTTGAGAGGACCACATTCTGGTCGGATAGCGTACTTGTAGTGGGCTCAAGAGCGCCAAAGGGAAGAATGTTGAAGTTTTTATTTGCAGGGCTTAAATATCAAGAAGACTAAGATATGGAGAGATGTCTTAATTGCATTTGAGTACTTGCTCGACGTAGTCAGGGAGAGACGGCCGTTTTGATCTCAAATTTCTCAGTTGTTCTCGTTTGAGCTTTACTCAATTATGCCACCAATGAGAAGGCTACTGTCTAGCTAGGTATGGCTATCAAAGCGCGCGCTTCTGTCAAAATCTTTGACACAGCCTCATGTTTTGAAGTTCCTCCACACTTACATTATCTCTGTCGCGACAATGCACACTCAAGGCACTTCTACAGCGCCGCAAACTCAAAAGCCATGAAAAGGTGGGGCTATGAGTCATTAGTATAAGCCAAATTTAACCGTGGGGTCTTTTCTGAAACAATAGAAAAGTAGCCAGTAGTTGAGAGGAGGAGCCTCAAAGGTAGATGTGTCTTACACTATGCAAACATCTCCAAAACTGTTCAACCTCAATCGAGTTATAACAGCTTAAGACAATGTTTAAAAAGATTTTCAAGCAAAGCTGTGCAATATATTATGACCATTTCGGCTGTATTCGCTTCGCAACACGACAAATCATCGCGTATCATACTATTTTGGGGTTAGCATACGGCGTGGTTTATGAGCGCATATATTTGTTGGAATTGAGAGTTGGATATGCTTCAGAACTCTACGCGCTGGCTACGCCGCGTCTTCGAAACTCACCAATACTTGGGCATACTCGACTTGGAATACATTACCTGAATTGGTATATCGTTCGAACTAACTTTAGCAGTTGTGTTTACTGCTACACGGCGTATCGCTATACGAGGCACAATCGACGGCGACTTGCAATGTCGGCGCGTACCTTTGCAAAAACGTAATGATCGAACATGAGTATAAGTAGTCAGAGAATTCTCCAGGTATCATCTTGCTATATCATACAGCCACATTTCTCTTGTATCTCGATTCTTTATTCTATTCTCTCTATTCCCACAAAAGAAGTCCCACGCCTTACAAAGGTCGTTGCTATTAGCTATCAACATGTCTACTCGTACCATTTATCTCATCATCTATCCCGGGCAATCCGGTCAACGTGCCCATTTTGGGATATGGGTCCCTTACGAAGAAGGCCGATCCGAGGGGACTGTTATTTACGTAATCGGTGCCCCAATAGCAGGTTTTTCGCTTGAATTCAAACGCAAATACAATCCGACGGAAACCAGTCGAGCTCCAAGCTTGGTACCAATCGGATCGGTCCTCTCCCAGAACGTGCATGCCTTCTAAGGTGTTAGAGGAACAGACACTACCCTGCGGGGAAACCTTGAGCTGGTTGCAGCTTAGGTTCAGCTGCCCAGAGCCAGCGCTAACTTCCTGGCGCTAGTTAACGACGTAAGTGTAAGACTCCAGACCAAACGTGTGTTTGCTGACGGATACAGACGACGAACCGTCGATGTCAGGAATGGACTATGGATTATGTCCGCCGACTTGTCGCTGTCAGTTATCTCGATAAATCGGCCATCGACATCGTCCAAGCAAGGCGAGACCCACCAAATATTGGCATTGGCTTACGCCCTGGCGCCCCAAGATGCCGGGTTTAAAAGCTACTGAGTGTGTATGTATAGAAGTTGAATGCCTCCAATGCTTCTGTTTGGGAATCCAGAAACTGATTAATCTAGCTACGCCACTCTTCACTATGTGATGCAGTGAATCTGGCCTTGCAGTCCTCCCAGTAGTCCGGATACTAACCTGCCTGCTCCTAATTAAGTATCGCAACAATCTTAGTAGGACTTGTGGTCGAGACAATGATATTGGCTGGACGTAGATTACTATGTGTGAAAACAATAGGTCTGTTGTCTGAAAGTAAGCCTCTCTATGGGTCTTCGATGCTCTGTGGATCGGGAAGATGCCGGCGCTATAACCAAGAAATCTAGTCGTGGAAGCAGAGTTGAGAGGGAAACGGCTTCAGCAATGGCAAACGCTCTACGCAAAGATCTGGCGCAGGACTATGACATATAGACCCTGCGAGAGCTTAGCGATGTCGAATCCTTCGACCTAAAAGGCTTACCGATAATTTGCTGTGGTTCACTGTCTCGAAGACTGCGAAGATAAAGTACTTTAGCACGTAGATCGCTACAAATGTTTGCTTTCTCAGTGCTAGACAGTTTCGGCCACTGCTGTGCGAGCGTAGGCCCCTGGACGAGTTGCATGTAGATGAAGACTTCGCGAGTCTCTCCTTCCTGCTCGAGAACTCTCCATCCATAAACTTCGGGCACTGGTACAGCATCTTGGAATACTCGTCGTATGGCCCAAAGATTGATTGCCTCTGTTGTAGATATATGTGACCCAAATTTGACGATAAGGCCAAGGTCCTCGAATTTCACCGGACGAGGAAGCTGGTGCGGCTTAAAGAGAGAACGTAATTCCTCGGGTGTCGGAAACTGTCGTGTTCGACCATGAGTCGTGAACCATGCTGTATCGAGGAAGTCCATGGATGGCTGCGAGCCATCTGGGAGTTCCGCTAGGGAAATTTGATAGGCCGTCATGGGTTTCAATAAACCTTCCTTAAGAAAACATCAGAACGAGTGTATAGATGAGGACGATGTGGTTGTATGAGGTGTCAATGATAGAAGTAAGACAACACCTGGTTAGAGGCTAGACCTATCGTGTCCGTGCGCGTGATGCGCACCCCACTAGGATTTTTGCGAAACACGTTTGAAGCTCTAACTCAATGAATAATACCCCGAATTATGTAAAGTTTTCGTAGAGGGGTAAGTAGATAGTATATGTAAAGAAATCTATATGAATTTCAAAAGAAGTTAAGTTACGCGGCCGGAAACTATACTCCAGAAACCACACTCCAGAAACCGCACATCTCAAATATGATTTTCGTGCTGCACGACACAATATATTCTTTTTCGTGATTGCGACACGTACTCAGCACCAAGAAACTCAAAGATGAATTGAAAAGCGAGATGACACACTATTACCACGTTGTGCGAGAATAGTGAACCAATTGCTCTGTATAAACATACGAACCTCAACGGTATTGTACAACAAGAGCTTCATACTTACCTTCTTGCGATCACCCAGCTCATCGATTAGGTTGATCTATTTGGCCTTCCTGCATTGCACAGCGCGGTGAGGGCTAAATACCACTTCTGTGCGCTTTTTCATTGATTCTGTCTACATTCTGTGGACGGGTTAAGGAAGAAGAACGATCACCTTGAGAACCGTTTATTCACTGGCTAACTGTGGCAATATCGCACCCTGGCCCAGAAGGGAGAAGCGACAACTAGTATCAAGTACCTGTTTTGCTAGATGCCAGGTTTAAAAGCTACCGAGTGTGTATGTGTA
>Ga0265780_10010831_pt1 | contig 10843 bp, 7 predicted proteins | sample P1T30metagenome_FD_192432 | JGI IMG/M metagenome (GOLD analysis project Ga0265780, IMG submission 192432) | Plant litter microbial communities from East Loma Ridge, Irvine, California - P1 T30 | ecosystem: Environmental > Terrestrial > Plant litter > Unclassified | place: USA: California... | reverse complement strand
GGAACCAACGATCGTGGGAGATCACCATGACGCTGCCGGCAAACTCCAGCAAGGCGTCTTCCAGCGCGCGCAGCGTTTCCACGTCTAGGTCGTTGGATGGTTCATCGAGCAGCAGCACGTTGCCGCCTTGCAGCAGCGTCTTGGCCAGGTGCAGACGGCCGCGCTCACCGCCAGACAAATTGCCGACGATCTTCTGCTGGTCCGAACCTTTGAAGTTGAAGCGGCCAAGGTAGGCGCGCGACGGCATGTCGAAGCGGCCGACGGTCAGCATGTCAGCGCCGGCAGCAACATCGTCGAACACGGTTTTCGTGTTGGCGAGGTCGTCGCGGTTCTGGTCGACGATGGACACGCGCGCGGTCTGGCCGATGGCCACTTCGCCGCTGTCCGGCTGCTCTTTGCCGGTGATCATCTTGAACAGCGTCGATTTACCGGCGCCGTTCGGGCCGATGATGCCGACGATCGCGCCAGGCGGCACGGTGAACGACAGGTTGTCGATCAGCAGGCGGTCACCAAACGCTTTCGAGACATTCTTGAATTCGATGACTTCATTGCCAAGGCGCTCAGCCACGGGAATGAAGATCTCCGACGTCTCGTTGCGCTTCTGGTATTCGTGCTCGGACAATTCATTGAAGCGGGCCAGGCGCGCTTTCGACTTGGCTTGCCGGCCTTTCGGATTCTGGCGCACCCACTCGAGTTCTTTCGCGATGGTTTTCTGGCGCGACGATTCAGTGGCTTCTTCCTGCTTCAGGCGGTTCGATTTCTGTTCCAGCCACGAGCTGTAGTTGCCCTTCCATGGAATGCCATGGCCGCGGTCGAGCTCGAGGATCCATTCGGCGGCGTTGTCGAGGAAGTAGCGATCGTGGGTGATGCCGACCACGGTGCCAGGGAAGCGCAGCAGGAATTGCTCGAGCCAGTCGACCGATTCGGCATCCAGGTGGTTGGTGGGTTCGTCGAGCAGCAGCATGTCGGGTTTCGACAGCAGCAAGCGGCACAGCGCCACGCGGCGCTTTTCACCGCCGGACAGCACGCCGATCTTCTGGTCCCACGGCGGCAGGCGCAGCGCATCGGCAGCCATTTCCAGCTGCAGGTTCAAATTGCCGCCGTCGGACGTGGAGATGATGGCTTCCAGGCGCGCCTGCTCGGTGGCGAGGGCGTCGAAGTCGGCGTCTTCCTCGGCGTAGGCAGCGTACACGGCTTCCAGCTTGGCTTGCGCTTCAAACACTTCCCCGAGGCCCGATTCCACTACCTGGCGCACGGTTTGTTCCGGATCCAGCGTTGGCTCCTGGGGCAGGTAGCCGATGTTCAGGCCCGGCATTGGCACAGCGTCGCCCTGGATGTCGGTGTCGATGCCGGCCATGATTTTCAGCAGGGTAGATTTGCCGGAGCCGTTCAGGCCCAGCACGCCGATCTTCGCGCCCGGGAAGAAGGAGAGCGAAATATCTTTCAAAATCTGGCGCTTGGGCGGGACGATCTTGCCGACGCGGTTCATGGTGTAGACGTAATTAGCCATCTGATGTTCTTGGTAAGGGACGAAAGGTGAACAGAATACGATACAAAGCCGGGCAGGGCGAGGGTTGGATGCAGGGTTGGCTGAAAAGGGGGCGTACAATCGCGAGCCCGGCGCGACTGGTGCTGCCACGAATCGAAATACGCTTGCTATTTTATTTTTGATAACCTATGGTGCAATGCACTGTAACAACATCATGGTGCAATTTTGAGCTCGACGCATAAAAAGAGCAGCCTGGCCGGCTTGACGCTGGCCGCGGTGGGCATCGTCTATGGCGATATCGGGACCAGCCCGCTGTACACACTGAAAACCATCTTCGATCCCGAACATGGCCTCGCATTGAATACCCCCAACCTGCTCGGCGTCATCTCCCTGATCTTCTGGGGGCTGACGATGATTGTGTCCCTCAAGTACGTCACGCTGGTGCTGCGCGCCGACAACCGCGGCGAAGGCGGCATCATGGCGCTGATGGCGCTGGCGCTGAATTCCGTCACCAAGTTTTCACGCTGGCACTATGTGCTGATGGTCATTGGCGTCTTTGGCGCCACGATGTTTTATGGCGACAGTGTCATCACGCCCGCGATTTCCGTGCTCGGCGCCATCGAAGGCCTGGAAGTTGCCACGCCGGGCCTGGAACCTTACATCGTGCCATTGACCATCATCGTGCTGGTTGCGCTGTACAGCGTGCAAAAGCGCGGTACCGCCGGCATCGGCAAATGGTTCGGCCCGATCATGATCGTCTGGTTTGCTGCGCTGGCCATCATGGGCATCATCAACATCGTCAAGGCGCCGGTCATTCTCACCGCGCTGAACCCGTGGCACGCGTTCCACTTCATGTTTGAAAACCGCTTTATTGCGTTCGTTGCGCTGGGCGCCGTGGTGCTGGCCTTTACGGGCGCCGAAGCGCTGTATGCGGACATGGGCCATTTCGGCAAGCACCCGATCCGCGCGGCGTGGTTCATGGTCGTGTTCCCGGCGCTGGCGCTGAATTACCTCGGCCAGGGTGGCCTCCTGATCACGCATCCGGAAGCGATGTCGAACCCGTTCTTCCAGCAGTTGGGCAGCTGGAGCGTGTTTCCGCTGGTGATCCTGTCGACCATGGCAGCCGTGATCGCATCGCAGGCCACCATTTCCGGCACCTTCTCGATGACCAAGCAGGCCATCGCGCTGGGCCTGCTGCCGCGCATGCGCATCCTGCACACGTCGGAAAGTGAAATTGGCCAGATCTATATCCCGGCCGTGAACTGGCTGCAATTGATTGTGGTGCTGATCGCGGTGGTCGGGTTCGGCTCGTCGGATCGCCTGGCCGGTGCGTACGGCATCGCGGTCACCGCCACCATGCTGGCCACGACGTTCCTGACGTTTTTTGTCACGCGCTACCGCTGGAAGCTGCCGCTGGCGCTGTGCCTGGCCGCGACCGGCTTTTTCATCACGATGGATATCATGCTGTTCTCGGCCAGCACGTTAAAGCTGTTCCATGGCGGCTGGTTCCCGCTGCTGCTTGGCACCATCCTGTTCACGGTGATGATGACCTGGAAGCGCGGCCGCGAGCTGGTGTTCGAAAACCTGCAGAAGCATGCGATTCCGCTCGACGATTTCCTGCAGTCGCTGTTTGTGGCGCCACCGGAGCGGGTCGACGGCACTGCGATTTTCCTGCGCGGCGAGAGCGACGGCGTTCCCCATGCGCTGCTGCACAACCTGTCGCACAACAAGGTGCTGCATGAGCGCGTGGTATTTTTGACGGTCCACATCCTGGAAGAACCGTACGTGGCGTTCGACGAGCAGGCCAAGGTCACGGCGCTGGGCCACAACTGTTACCAGGTCAATGTCAGCTACGGTTTCAAGGACGAGCCGAACATTCCAGGCATCCTGAGCCAGTGCGGCAACCTTGGCTTGACGTTCGAAATGATGGAAACCTCGTTCTTTATCGCGCGCCAGACCATCATCTCGACGCCAGGCGCTGGCATGATGCCGTGGCGGGAACATTTGTATGTCGCCATGTCACGCAATGCCCGCGGCGCAGCCGACTACTACCAGGTGCCGCCAAACCGCGTCATCGAACTCGGCACCCAAGTGGAAATTTGAGAGCCATCAAATAATTCCTTCCGGAACGCCCGACTGCCGCACACCTGATCTAACGCAGGAGCGGCGGGCTCGGCCTGGCACATTCTGGTGGTCCTTCAACGCGACCGGGGTGTGCCATGATTATCAAACTATTCTTTGCCATTGTTCTGCTGCTGGAAATGTCGATGGTGCACGCCGCCACTGCCACCGGGGGCGACAACCTGGCGCAAGTTACCGCTACCTCGTTCATCGACGACGCCACCTTCTCGTACCGCGATAACGTCACGTTCGATCTGGCCACACCGGCCGATACCGAATTTGGCCTGCGCAACCTGACCGATGCTGCCGCCATTCACTACGACCAGCAGGTCCTGTCCAAAACCATGATGATGCCGGTGCCTGAGCCCACCGCACTGGTATTGCTGCTGGCCGGTTTGGTGGCAATCGGCGCCGGCCGTTTCGCCGCGCCGCGCACGCTGTTATTCAAATGAGGATAGGCGCTGCGCGCAGCATGTCGACGTGCATGATGCCGTCTTCGTCGTACGGTGCGGTGATGGTGGCGTAACCAAACTGCTGGTAAAACTGTTCCAGGTACAGCTGCGCGCCGATGCGGTTGGCATGGCCGGGATACCAGCGGTCGGCGCCGGCGGTGCCTTCCAGCAGCAAGGCGCGGCCGGCGCCAGTGCCACGCGCAGCCTGCGTCGTCAGCACGCGTCCGATCGACGCTTCCGTGTATTTCACGCCAGGCGCCAGCAGCCGCAGGTACGCGGCCAGCTGGCGCTGTCCATCGACTACTCTCCAGCCCAATAAATGGCGCGCGCCAGCATCGAGGCCGTCCATGTCCGGGAACAGGCAGGTTTGTTCAAGGACAAATACCTGCTGGCGCGCAGCCAGCACCGTGTACAGGTCCGCGTTGGACAGTTCGTCAAACGTGTACCACTGCCATTCGATCATGTGTTTATCCATTCAAAATTATTCAGTCGCGGTCTCGAAACCTTCGAGCACATTCACGACATTGATCCCCAGTTCCGCCACCGCGCTGCCGCTTTCCAGCACGAACACTGCCGGCAAACCCAGGTGGGCGATGCGTTCGCCGATGCGCAGGAAGTCCGCGCTTGCAAGGCCGAAAGTCGACACCGGGTCGCCTTGAAACATGTCCACGCCCAGCGACACGACTAACGCATCCGCGCCCGACATCGTGATTTTCAGGCAGGCCGTTTCCAGCGCGGCAAACCATTGCGTCGCGGTGGCGCCCGGCGCCAGCGGCACGTTCAGGTTGAAACCAAGCCCGTCGCCGGCGCCGGTTTCACTGGCGTGGCCCGTATAAAACGGTGCGGCGTGCAGTGGATCGGCGTGGATCGACGTGACCAGCACATCGCGGCGTGTATAGAAAATGGCCTGGGTGCCGCTGCCGTGGTGGTAGCCGATGTCGAGGATCGCCGCGCGGGTCAGGCCGTCGTCGCGCAGGTGCTGGGCAGCCAGCGCGGCGTTGTTGAGAAAGCAGCCGGCGCCAAAATAATCGGCCCCGGCGCGGTGGCCGGGCGGACGGGTCAGTGCAAACGTGCCGTGCTCGCCCAGGCGCAGCGCGTGCGCGGCATTGATGGCGCAATCGGCCCCGGCCTTGGCGGCGCTCCAGGTGCCGGCCGTGAGCGGGCTGGCGGTGTCCATCGCGTACAGGCCGAACCTGGCATCGACATTGTCCGGCTCGATGTCGGCGTGCATCCCGCGCACCGGCCACGACGACGGAAATGCGTCGCGGCTGGCGTTGGCGGGGTCGAGCAGGAGCCATTGCTGCCACGCGGTGCGCAGGAAGTGCAGGTAGCGCGGCGTGTGGATGCGTTCGAGCGACGACAGGGACACGCCATGCGGAATGACGATATTGCCCAGGCCGCGCCGCTGCAATTCGCCGGCAATCAGGGAAATGCGTTCCGCACGTTCGCTACACGCCACCTGTTCGCCCCGCACGAGCGCGAACCGCCCGTCATGCTGGGCGTGGTGTTCATTGTAGAACGTGAGCACGAACGGCTCGCGGTCAGGCGTTACCGCACAGCGTGCTGCTGTTGTAGGCTGCGACGAAATCGTCAAAGCTGCCGGTGTCCGCGACTTCAATGGCTGCCTGCTCGGCGATCGAGGTGGCGGCCATCTCGTCGAACAGCGCTTCTTCGGCTGGCATCAACGGCTCGGCGCGGAAAAACGCGGCGTGCGCTTCGCTCTGGCGCAGGCCGAAAGCCGCTGCCGAACCCAGTGCGCGTACTTCATCGAGCACCTTGGCCGACGGCGTCAATGCGGGATTGGCGATTTTTGCTTTTTGCAGGCCGAGCGTGGATGCGTAGACACCTTCTTCATTGTGCTGCGCATCGAGCAGGGCGGCGACCGGGCGAATGCGCTCGATGAGTTCGTCAGCCCAGGCTTGCAGTGTCACTTCATTGCCGTCGCGGGTCAGCGTCAGGCCTGGACGGCGGCCTTCCTTGACCGTGCGGGCAAAATTACGGGCGTGGACCTGGCCTTCGGCGACCGTGATGGCCGGGCTTTCTTCAAGCGCGCAAAAGAGTAAAAACGCGTCGAGGAAGCGACCGGTTTCCAGGCTGATGCCCACCGGCTCGAACGGATCGACGTCGAGGCAGCGCACTTCGATGTACTGCACGCCGCGGTTGCACAGCGCCTGCACCGGCCGCTCGCCGCTGCGGATCACGCGCTTCGGGCGAATCGTGGAGTAATACTCGTTTTCGATTTGCAGGACATTGGTCGACAGCTGGATCCACTCGCCATCTTTCTTGGTGCCCAGCTGCTGGTACGGCTCGTAAGGGCGGTTGACCGCATCCATCAGCGTGACCACGTAACTTTCCAGGCTGTTTTCGTGCGGGCGCAGGCCGGACTGGGCATCGTTCTGGTAACCCAGGTCGCTCATGCGCAGGCTGGTGGCATACGGCAAAAACAAGGTGTCGTCGGACAGCGTTTCCAGTTCATGCTCGCTGCCGCGCAAAAAGCCGGTGGACAACGCAGGCGAGGCGCCAAACAGGTACATCAGCAACCAGCTGTAGCGGCGGAAGTTGCGAATCAGCGCAATATAACTTTCCGACTGGAAGTCGCGCAGTGCATGGCGGCGTTCTTCCGGAATGCCCTCATTGCTTGAGAGCACCTGCCACAATTTTTCCGGCAGTGAATAGTTATAGTGGATGCCGGCGATGCACTGCATGGCTTTGCCATAGCGCAGTGCCAGGCCACGCCGGTAGACGTGCTTGAGCATGCCGATGTGCGACTTGCCATACCAGGCGATTTCGATGTCTTCTTCGGCCGGCAGTTCGCACGGCATCGATTCGCTCCACAGCATCTCGTTGCCGAGTTTGGAGTAAGCGAAGCGGTGGATGGCGTCCAGGCGTGCGAGGGTCGTGCCGATATCGTTGTCGGTCGGCGTGATGAATTCGAGCAGCGCCTCGGCGTAGTCGGTCGTCACTTGCGGATTGGTCAGTGCCGAACCCAATGCCGCCGGATGCGGCGTGCGCGCCAGCCGGCCTTGCGGGTCGATGCGCAGCGTTTCACGTTCGATGCCACGCAGGCCCTGGTTCAACAGGCCGCGGTGCGCATCGTCGTCCAGCAGGGCCAGGCGGCGGGTCAATTGGTTCGACACGGGTGTTTCCTTTCTGATACTGCTTGATTTTGGTGTGGAGCAGAGATTAACCGAAAAACGGCCGGAGCGTCGGCGGCCAATGATTCTTGAAAGCAGGAATGTCGCCAGAATGAAAAACGCGGGCAAAGGCCCGCGTTGGATGTTGCCTATAAATGGAAGCAGTGTCTATTTGCCGAACTTGATTTGCGCCAGCTCGCCAGTCAGGTAGCCGACTGCCGCGCCAAACTTGTCCTTGTAATTCGCCTTGATCAGCGGGTCCAGCGTGGACTTCACGATATTGTGAATGCCGCCCCAGTCACCGGCGTGCTGGAAGTTGCTCATAATATAAGTCCAGCCATTGATCTCGTCGACTGCATGCAGGCCGGTCGACTCGCCGCCCGCAGGAATCGACATCACGCGCGCCAGGACCTTGGTGTCGATGTTGTACGCCCACAGGAAATTGTTCACGTGCTGGCTGCTATCTTCGCCAATGAACAGGGTGCGCATTTTTTCCGAAAATTTCAGGTTGTCCGGATTTGCGACCTTGTTCGGGTTGGCCGTATTGCCCAGTGCATCGGCGGCGATGTCTTCACCGGTCAACAATGCCTTGGTATCGACCGGCACCCAGTCGCTGGTCATCGCGCCGCCCAGCGAGTCCTTCTGGCCGCCACGCAGGTTGAGCATCATGACAGCGCCGGCATCGAGCGCCTTCGGGATCGCGATACCATTCCCCGGCACGTTCAGTGCATTGCCGGTGACCATCGACGACTGGCAATTCTGCAGTGCCGAGTAGGCGATCTTGTCAGCGATGTTGACTGTCGTGCCTTCCATCTTGGTAAAGCCCATCGATGCGCCGACAAATGCCGCGTAGCGATGGGTTTCGAGGAACGCGGCAGCTTTTTCCATGCCCGGCATCACCTTGAGCCATTCGATGCGGCCGTTGGCGGCCACGCGTTTGTAGCTGGTGTCCTGCGGGTCGGTGGTTTTCACCGACATGATGTCGGTCGGTTTGAGCGACGTGGCCAGCGCGCGGATCTCGGCGCTGGTGGCGGACCCGAGCTTGATCCAGGTCAGCGGTGCGGCGGCGCCCGCCGGGTCGAGCGAAAAGCCGGTACCGACCTTGGCGACGTACAGGCTGCCGGCCGACAGGTCTTTTTCCTTGTCGGCGATGAACAGGAAGTAGCCGCTGTTGGTGGCGTCGTCGCCCATGATGACGGTGCGGTTGTCAGGCATCACCTGCACCAGTTCGTGCGAGATGCGGCCCATGCAGTAGTGCTTCTTGATCGACGCGGTGCCATCCACGTTGACGGTCACTTCGGGCAGGTGGCCGTAGTTGTACGGGTTGGCCGTGGTCTCGTCACCGTACAGGTTCTTGCTGTACGCCTTGAACTGGGCGTCGGTGGCGATGGTGAACGCGTTCGGCTCGTACTCTTCGCTGGACAGGTGGGTGCCCCATGGCGACAGGCTCGCGCCACAGGTGATCCACAGGCCATTCACGCTGGACGTGTCGACGTTGTGGTACTTCACCAGCGTCAGCTTGCCGGTGGTGACGTTCTGGTCGAGCGTGAGCACGGCGATCGGCGACGGCAGCTTGCCGTACATGCTGGTCGCGCCATCCTGGGCCCACGTCGTGTATTCGAACTGCACCACCGCGAATACGGTGTTGCCGGTCACGCCAGCCACTTTCGCGTTTGGCACGGTCAGCAGCGAGGTGCCGTCGGGCGAGTCGGAGAAATACTGGCGCGCCTTGCCAGCGACCGTGGTGTCGATGATCGGCTGGTTCCTGATGTCGTAGTAGCCGCCGGCCAGGATGGTGCCTCCGTTGCCGTTGGCGACCATGTCACCAGTGATGAAGAACGGCTGGTAGGCCAGCTTGAAGTTCAGCGTCGACGTGTCGCTGTAGGTGGCGGTCATCGTGCCGGTGACGGACGTGGTGGCCATGGCGGCAGCGTTGGCCAGCGTGGGCGCGGCCATGGTACTGAACGTGACGTTGCCCAGCGTGGCGACTGGCGCCGGAATCGCGGCGGGGGTGTCGTTGCCGCCGCCACAGCCGGCCAGGAAGGCGGTGGCGGACAGGCCGGAGATCGGCAGGATCGGTGCGGCGCCAAAGAGTTGCAGCAGGCGGCGGCGGGAATGGTCGGTGTTCATCTTCTGGTCTCCAGTATTTATTACCCTGCGCAGAGCAGGGTTTCCGGAGCGAAGATTAACGACTGATTATGTCAATACAATGACTTGGATTGAAATATGTCAATGCGGTGACGATTTTGGTGAAATCAGCGGTTTTCTGGCCACGGCGTCAGAATCTCGACGCCATTGCTGGTCACGGCCAGCATGTGTTCCCATTGCGCCGACAGCGAGCCGTCGGCAGTCAGCACGGTCCAGCCGTCGGGCAGCAGCTTGACGTCGGCCGCACCGGCGTTGACCATCGGCTCGATGGTGAAGGTCATGCCTTCCTTGAGCAACAGGCCGGTGTTCGGGCGGCCGTAGTGCAGGACTTGCAGGTCTTCATGGTAAATCCTGCCGATGCCGTGGCCGCAGTATTCCTCGACGATGGTAAAGCCGGCGTTTTCCGCCGCGGTCTGGATCGCGTGGCCCACGTCCCCCAGGCGCGCACCCGGACGCACGGTGTTGATGCCGGCCATCATGGCGTCGAAGGTGACGTCGACCAGGCGCTTCGCTTCAGGCGAGGGCGTGCCGGCGTAGTACATGCGGCTGGTGTCGCCGTGCCAGCCATCCTTGATGACGGTGACGTCGATGTTGACGATGTCGCCGTCCTTGAGCACTTCCTTGGTCGTTGGAATGCCGTGGCAGACCACCGAATTGGTCGAGGTGCAGAGCGTCTTCGGAAAACCGTGGTAACCGACGTTGGCCGGCGTGGCCTTTTGTACCTTGCGGATGTACTCGTTGCAGATGCGGTCGAGTTCTTCGGTGGTCACGCCGGGCACGACGTATTCTTCGATCATGTCGAGGACGTCGGCGGCGAGGCGGCCGGCGACGCGCATCTTGGCGATATCGTTTTTACTTTTGAGGATGATTTTCATGGTGGTTCCTAGGTAGAGCGGCCGCCCGTGGTGCGCTCGATGCCGGCCAGGTCGCGCCAGCTTTGCACGTCGGTGTAGCCGGCGGCGGCCAGCAGGTCGCGCACGGCGGCGGCCTGGTCGTAGCCATGTTCGAGCAGCAGCCAGGCGTGCTGGTGCAGATGGGCTTGGGAGCCCTGGATAATGGTGCGCAGCGCCGCCAGGCCGTCGGCGTGGTCGGTCAGTGCGCCAGCCGGTTCAAACCGCAGGTCGCCTTGCGACAGGTGCGTGTCGCCGGCGGCGATATATGGTGGGTTCGAGACGATCAGGTCGAAGCGTTCGTTTTGCAAAGCTGAAAACCAGTCGCTTTGCATGAAACGCACGGTGGCGCTGTTGCTGGCGGCGTTGGCGCGCGCGACATCAAGGGCCGCGGCGCTGACATCGAGCGCGGTCACGTGCGCGTCGGGGCGCGTATGCGCGAGCGCCACCGCGATGGCGCCGCTGCCGGTGCCCATGTCGAGTACGCGGCCTTGCTGCGGCAGCCGTTCCAAAGCCAGTTCCACGATCAGCTCCGTGTCGGGGCGGGGAATCAGCACCGCATCGTTGACAGCGAAATCCAGGCCGAAAAATTCACGCCGGCCGACGATG
>Ga0265780_10010830_pt1 | contig 10843 bp, 10 predicted proteins | sample P1T30metagenome_FD_192432 | JGI IMG/M metagenome (GOLD analysis project Ga0265780, IMG submission 192432) | Plant litter microbial communities from East Loma Ridge, Irvine, California - P1 T30 | ecosystem: Environmental > Terrestrial > Plant litter > Unclassified | place: USA: California... | reverse complement strand
ACGAGGGAAATCGGGATTCAGCAGGATCTGCGTCTTCAAACGACCCCTCATCGAGGGAGAACCGTCGAACAGCCGGTACTGCCTCTGCTGCATCGTCTGAAACATCATCTGATCCATCATCGCGAACCCATTTCCGCTCATTCCCACAATCCCCAAGCTCACCATCCTCGGACGAGTAAAGCGAAAAACGAGATTTCGCCGGAACAGCCTCTTCGACTGACCATTCATCCAGGAAGAAACGCCGAGCTGCTCGGAATGCTTCTGATATACCATCAGAAACATCATCTTTTCTATCGACGTGATATTCCGGGTAGTCTGGCCATGACGATGATGATGAAAATGAGGCGTCGTCTGGAATATCAATATCAGTCCGGTAGCATAGTGATGCTGAGGCTGCGAGCTGCGCGCGGAAGTTCATGTCCTTGTTAGCAAAGGAACCTTCGCTTGACGATAGCGACTGTAGAGAAGAATCTGTAGTAGTACGATTTCTGACACGCAAACGCGGACGGGATCCATCCTCTACCATGTCGGCGTAAGAATGGTACTGCGGGCTACCTACCTGAGGGAGCTCGTAGCATTCGACGTGTGAGAAGGACGTCCCTTTGACGCTCGCACCTTCCCATTGCTGCGACTTGGGGATAGCAAAGTCCGGGGGTACGGAATGTGAATGGCGTCCAGGTCCCCCGTATCCGACATCTTGCAAGAAATACGCATCTGCCTCACCACCAGGGTGATAACAAAGCATACCATCTTGTTGATCCCGCAATGAGAGCCGCGGACGATTCCGGTAACGAACCGCGTTGGAACGTTGGAGACATACCGCAGCCGGAGGAGGCGGCCGCGGCAAATTTAGCTTTTCAGCCCCAGGCCATTTGGCGAGTACAGAAAACGGCTCTTCGTCGCTAATAGAATCCCCAATCGATGATGGCGAAGGCGAAGGCGTCCGTGAACGCTGCCTAACAACCTCCACAGCACTCTTGATAAGATTGGATACACTGGAGACGACTTCCTTGACCTGGGGCACACAAGCCTGACGATCGACTCGCCTATGCTCCTCCACAGTGGTCTCAGGCACCATAGCCATACTCTCCATCAAGCGTCGCGGTTGCTCGGCAGATATCTCCGGATTCGTCGTATCCAAGCTCAGCCTTTCCCGGAACCGGGAGGTGCCGGCAGGACGGTTAGTATACCGGGGTGGTGCTGAGGAAGGGTAGACACGTACGAAGTTCTGTTGGGTTTCCGGGACTTCGGGTTTTGAGGAAGGTATGGTGGTGGTGTTGGTGGAGGTTTCGGTTGGTCGTTTGGTCGGCTTGTTATTACGCATCCTTAAGAATGCTAAAATTTGAGTCGCGCCGAAAGTCATGTTGGTAGATGTACGTCTGATAGATTTCCAGAATCTCGTCCAGTATTCAATGGCACCGTAAGTCGCAAATCGGTAGCTCGGTATCTTTCCAATATGTCTTAGCTGAATACTTCACTAAGCTTCAGACTTTCACGGTAATGTTTGCTGCAGGGGGACTATTCGGGAATAGTTCAGGTCACTGTTTTATACAGGGCATTGCTTCTAGCGATGTCTGCGAACATCTACGATTTACTTCTTGTGCAAGAACGCGGATGGCCAAGATGAGTCATGCCACGCTGACATTGTGAGTATAGAACGAGTGGATATCCTGATATTGAGCGGGTTGATTCGGTCAGAGTGGTCGGTTTCATGTCAATGGGAATTGTGGTGCGAAGTAAAGACACAGCATATCGATTCTAGTGAAAGTCAAATGTGCAGTTGGTGGCTGTAATCGTGTCGTTGTATTGATCATCTTCTACTGAAGGCTGTCTGACGTTTCGCAATCCCCCTAAAAGGTCAGTTTTGACCCCGCTACGAATTCAGAGCCAACCCACGGTATATCATTCTGCCGCGATTTCGTCATCGCATAGCTATAATACGACAAGGATATCCAGTTCATGCTCATGAAGTGATGTTCAGTACATAAACAGAGTCGTGGCCAACTTATAAATGTTCCAAGACTCGGGTATATTGCGTGAAAAGATCAATACCTTCAATGACGCGTCCGAACCCGTCATGTAGGATGGTTGGGTATCATGGGCTTCGTGACTGAAAGCTTACGCGGTGAGGTTCTCAAGGTTATCAGCCTTACTGAGCCGCCTGACGCCCTCCGCCTTCCTGTCTTCCGCAAGAAGTGAAGCGAATTTACTAGCCTTTCTGATCTGGGGTCCTTTCCAGTAGAAGACGTAGATTGGTGCCACGACCAAGCAAGACAGACATGCCAGTAGGGTAGTGGCGTACTCGGACTTCTGGGGGCTTGAAGATGCAAGGTTGTTGTACATGGGTGTAGCGTACATGGCGGAGATACCGGCGAGGAAATCACGAGCGAACGCGTTTCCTCCGGTGGCCGAAGCCGAGTATGGTCCGTAGGCGGCGATCATGTAATCGACGGAGGAGTAGTAGATGGCGAAGTTTGCCAGTCCGACGAGGAAGGAGAATATCATCGGCGCGATCCAATGGGTTTGTGGTGGTCCCATACCTATGTCACCATTAGCTGAAGTTCATTTGACGGTGTCCAGAAGTCAACTTACAAGTCCAGGCAAATCCGAAAAGACCGATGGGCTCGAAGAGCGCAAGCAGAAGAAGCGGCTTCAATCGTCGCTCTGGTGTCATCCAGTCTGGGCCGTTCTTCTTGCGCAGGTGATCATCGCGCCAGAACCAGGGCCAGTACAGGAAGTAGGTGAAGAAGTACGCAGCGTTGATAGGAATGAAAGCCCAGGCGACTTGAAGTGTGCCGAAACCGAAGTTGTTCGGGAATGTGACGTTGAATGCTTCTAGGAACGTGAAGATCAGAGCGTCGGAGAAACCGGAGAGTAGCGACAGGCACAAGACGATAGGTTCCCGAACGAACATCTCAAACGGACGGAGCCAGATCTTCCCGGCTTCCTTGAGCGAAATTCGTGGCGATTTGAGTTCATTCGGTCCGTAGATGTTGGGATCCTCGCCGGTCTTGCGACGTCTCTTGGCCTCGCGATCGATGAGGATGGTAGCTCGGCTCTCAGGCATGAAGAAGTGCACCGCTTGCACAGCAACGCCGAAGATCAACTGAATCCAAAAGTTCCATTGCCAAGAAAGGTATTTTTCGATAGGGCCGCCGATGACACCACCGATGGAGGTTCCGATCGTAGATGACAAGACGATAAAGCACAGCGGCCAGTGCTGCGTCTCTGGCTCGTACATATCCGCGATAAGACCAAGAGTCACACTGCCTCCTGCTGTGGAGAGACCACCCTAATATTCATCAGCATTGGAAGTACTAAGTACGGCGGAGACTTACAAGAGCTCTGCAGACTATAATGGTGGCGAAGTTCGGTGCGACAGAGCATGGAATTTCCCAAATGTTGATAAGAAACATGCTGAGCTGCAGAATTGGCCATCTACCAAACTCCTCACTCCATGGCGCCCATAGCTCGCAGCCAAAGGAGTAGAAGACCAAATAGATCATCTGTCCAACGCGCGCTGCCTGTGCGCTAATTCCGAAGTGCTCGGAGATGGGGTTGACGGCGCTAGGATAGACCGATGTGTTGAAGTTCATGGAGATTTGGATTCCAGCAATGGAAGCTAAGTACATGGCCTTCTTCCACTTAGGCCATGAGTATGCGAGCTTATCCCAGCACTCCCATTCTCTCAACTCACGCTTCCCGTCTGCACGGATCATCGACGGATGGTGGTTTCCCTGAGGGTCGACAGGGACATCGACATGCCACTTCTCCTCCTCGCTAGTCTCGGCTGGGATGCTTGGGCGTCGCGAGGTATCATCTTTCTCAGAAATTGGGCCTGACCCAGCTCGGGCGGGCGAAGGGCGCCTGGACTCGCGTTCCGTCATCGTAAGGTGGGCTGGACGAAGAAGCTGGAGATGAGAGTCGGGGTGCGGGTTGGGGTATTAAGGCCCTCTTGAACCCAACAAAAGTCCACATTTGGCATCCACCTCCAGAATGACGTCTGAGGAGAAAGCCCGTTGCGAAGAACGACTCTCCACTCAGAGAGGGGCCTGTCACAATGGGATCCATTGTTGCGAACCCATTTCGTACAAAATCGGCCTAAAATTTGACGTTGAGATCGGGGTGATAGATGCCATCGACGACATCGACGACCTGGGCGATGAAGTGTGTCTCAGGGTGGGCCTAGCCTGGCCATGTCGGGGTGCTCTTTGGCGGTTGTGTCTTGTGGACCCAACTATGTGACGGTAAGCTTCGTCCATGCAGCGAAAAACTAGTAGATATGTGCTTAATCCACTTCTTGCCGACGTGCGCTCACCTCCCGACAGGCCAAACGTCCGTAGATCTGCATGCGGCTCAAGTAAAGAATGGGTCAAGTGGGTCGAAAGCCCACAAGTTCTCAAGCAGCTAAGGCGGTCACCCGATAATGCTTGACTTATTTGGCTTCCTTGTGTCCGGCACAAATACAGGTACGCTCATAGGAGAGTTGCCTCGCTCTAATCACGTTGCGACGTTGACGAAATCTTTCAGACTGTCGCGTCTGAGTGGGTCAGTGGCACCTCAGGCAGGCAGCAAGAAAGAGTCTTTATCGGCTCCAGCTGCGGCATGTAAGAATGCGGTCTGGCAATTGATCATCATGCCGTAGTCGTCCGATTGGGGTATAGATGGGAAGAGGCTCTGCGGGCGACGGATGCAGGTGCAGGGTGAAAACTCTTAGCTCGACCATATGACATCATGGCGCATGAACGCGAGATCCGCCGCGGCAGCAACACCAGAGCCAATCCTCACGATGCTTTCAGGTCGGTCTCGACCGGGCGTCGCACATACTCCTTAGAGTAACCTACCCGGGCTCTTTTGTGCACGGTGTTGTGAGTCGTGTTGCACGTTTTCCCCACCCGCATATCTCCACTGCTTGACCTGTGTGCATCCACTGTTCTACGCACGTGTTCCCCGCTGACGTTGATTGGTAAGAGGTGCATGCTAGCCATCTTGGGCGTCTTCGAGTCTCGTCGTAGAAGTTAGAAAACTTGAACACGCAAGGTATAGTTGTTTCTCAAGTGATAGACAGAGCCTGAAGATAACAAGGCCAATGAGCGCATGCTCATTCACCGAAAAGTCCGAACAAAGTTTATACGAGCAATCAATATTCGTCTCTATTATTTTCTACCAATTTCTCAAAGCAAAAAGCGCCAATGACCGCAGACCCAAGAGTGAAAAACCAGCTCTAGATCAATTGCAAGCCATGCATATAAACGTGGTATCACATAAACTAAAATAATGCCATTCTTGCATACAACCTCCAGCCGTCCATCTTCACAACGATAGATGAACCCCCCGTAATCACACCAGAAAAAGAAGCTTCGAATTATCCACCTTACAAGGCAGCGAAAGCAGCAATGACAGCAGCCGCCGCAGCGCCGATGAAGGTCTGGGCGCTGAAACCAGCGGCCGCAGTGTTGGCAGTCTGCTGGGCAGGAGCACCGCTGGCAGTACCGCTAGCATCACCACCTGCAGCACCACCAGAGGTGCCATCAGTGCCAGAGTTTGCGCCGCCGCCAGCTGAAGGCGAGGTAGGTGTGTTTCCTGAAGCGCCGCCAGAACCAGCAGCTTGACCGGGAGAGAGGTTCTCGGTGGCTTGAGCGGCGAGGGCGACGAAGGCTTCCATTGTCTTGTTGCCGGATGCGGGACTATTGGATATGGTGTTAGTGGATTGATGTGTGTTATACAAGAGAGTGTGGCTTACGCGTTGATGGCACCGACCATACCAGCCTGACAATGCTTTCCCTGGGAGCAGTAGAACCAGACGGGCTTCTCGTCTGCGACGCGGATGGTGTAGGTGAGGACTTGGCTTGTGGCGGTCAGGGAGGCGTTGGTGGGCATGAAGCCGGAGAAGAAGGCGTCGGTCTTGTTGGACATGATGTTTTGGATGGGGGTGCATGGGTTGTCGAAGGTGGATTGGACGACGGAGTGGTTCTGTTGGGGCATTGTTAGTTGGAGAGATGGAAGTAGGGACTATGATAGGACGTACCTTGGGGTGGAATTGGAACTGGACAAGATCTCCGGGCTGTGCCTTGATGTTGGAGGGAGAGAAGGTCAGGCTTCCGTTGGGACCTCCGACTTGGACTACATGCGTCATGACCATGCCTGCCATCGCGGCTGGCGTAGAGGTCGAGACGCTGCCGAGTACCGCTGAGGAGAGGGTTGGTTCAGTAGCAGAGCCCATGGACATGGACATGGAAGACTCCTGTGCGCACGCGAGGCCGAAGATGGCGGAGACGATGGTTGCTCTTGAGAAGTACATGTTGACTAGTGTATGTGGTGTTCGTTTGCGTAAAGGCGAATTTGGTATTAAGTATGCGATTCGTATTGCGATGCTCGTCTCGTCAAGAGAGTGGATGGGCGGCTAGCGCTTTGGGTCGTGAAAAGTAGCAAGCTGGACTAGCCAGTTGTATATTAAAGATTGTGAAGAGGTAAGTAAAGAAAGATAGATGCAAAGGAAAATGCAACACAAAGTGACAAGAAACGTGGGATGCAGAGATGAAGAAAAGAGAGCCTGAGGTGACGGCTATAGGGCCATCTTAAGGCATGAAAGATTTGCATGCGTGGCTAGGGCGGTTACTAGCTATTCCGATACATGGGGTTGGTGTTGCGACACGTTAGAGGCGAGAACTGCTTCAGCCTCCTGGTTCGGCTGAGGACCCTGTAAATGAGGCTTAAAACGGGTATATTTGTCTATAGCTTGCAGCGCGAACATCATCGCTGTGAGATGACTGCAACATTTGAAAAGCACGCAAGGGATAGTCGAAGATAACGCAGTGCAGTGCGGTGCAAAGCAAAAAACAGATGCTTTTTCTAGTGTCGCGTTGACGATATCGCAATATTGGTGTTCGTCGAGATGCAGCTAGGTGTTGAGGGTGCGACGCGCTCCACGTTCCGGGTGTGTTTGAGCCGAACCCCATGATGCTTCAGACCACGCGCGGCAACGGCAATCTCAAGGCCGATCAAGCCAGGCAACCGGAAGATCTGTTTGCGAAATTGTGCATTACATGTCGGTCAGGCTGTGCAGTAGGAGTAACAGTCAACGACAAGATCTTGGAAACCAGGCGTCATGTGGACATGTTTCAAACATGCTAGGCCGACGTGTCCTTCATTTGTTCATAGGTGTTTTCGGCCTTACTTCTGAAGAGTAGTTCGTTCTGAAAACGACAGATGAGTACATGTCCATGTTTCGGCCTTTTGACATCTCCACCTATTACTGCCACGAGCCTTGGCCGTGGGCCGAACACCCGTCTTCGCTCGTAATGACTTGTGGTGTTCCAAAAATACCCTTACAGTTCTGTCATCCAAGGGTAGGCTGCGAGGAGCGCATGTATGGTGCGGCGCAGTCCACGAGACCAGCGCTATGGTCGGTGTGAAGCTCCCCGTTGGTTGTCGCCTGGAGCTACATGCTAACCCCATATCCAAATAAGCCTGCATATATCCAGATAGTAGCTAGTTGTCCTTCTCATCTCGTCGCTGGTTTGCGCTGGATCGTCGTGTCTTCGTGTGTACAGCACTCTCAGAAGTCGAGCACAAGTTGGGGTGCCAGCTTCTCCAGATCTTCCACCTGGAGGAAACCATCGATGCTACCGCCATCCTTTGCCGCTGCCTTCATCTCGTCCTGGCTTCTGAGGAAAGCTTCCGTGACAAAGATGTCAATGTACTTGCCCACCAGCTTCATCGCACCTGTTTGTATTTGTATGTTCGGGTCTTCGAAGTTCTCTAGAAGTAGGCGTGCGAGGAGCGCTCGGGAAATAGCGGGTTCGTCGAGGGCGGCGGCTGCTGGCGGTGGATTAGCAGTGGGTGCATCGTCCATGATGTCGTCAAAGTCGGAGATATTCAGATCCTCCGCTAGCTCGTCGTCCTGATCATCGTCGGATAGATCGATTACTTCAGCGGCTGGTGTGAAGGCAGTCTTCGAGGGCCCCACGTTGCTCTTCTTTGCGGCACCTGTCGCGCGGGATGCCGCCGCTGGGGCGCGTTTCGTCGCGGTGGATGCTTGAGAAGGCGCACCCACGGGTCTTGGTGGGTTGAAAGACGGGCCTTTCCGGCGCGCGGCATTCGCTGTCGCATTTTTAGGTGGCATTGCGAGGTAGAGTGGAGCCTGATTTGTGTTGCGGACGGTCAATGGAAGTCACAAAATGTGGAGTGAGGCAGCGCTTGGTGTTGGTAATGGTGCCCGCGCGATCCACCCGTGGACAACACGCTGCGCGCTCTCACGTGTACGTCATAAAATACAACAACAACACTCCCGAGGTCTGATACCGACGTCTGTAGCATTTGTTCGCTTCCATGACCCCAAAAGGCTTCGAAGTTCATCCTCAGGCCACAAATCAAGGCGCCCCATCTCATATGTGGCCATTCGTTCGGTATTGCGCACCGTCCTCGGTGCTGCACAGCCTTTGGAATGGGCGCCTTATGTTGGTTCATCACATCTTCCAATTTTCCGCTATGCTACACCGCCACGGGAATGTACACCGTCACAGCCGAAATCTCTCTGGAAACTGTCTCTGGTTGCCAAGCCAAACTACTTCAACCGACCGTTGAGCAGGTGTAAGAAACAACGTTATACGATCACGGAGAACACAGACCATCCTTCCTTCGTTTACGCGCCACAAGCCCACCCCAAAAGCTTGACATTTCGTCGCAAGTCCAGAAGACGGGCCGCACGGTGGCGCCGTTCATTTCGTATTGATAATTACGGTACCTTGCGTAGTGTCCGCATTGGATCGAACTCTCACTATGGGGTATGTAGACTAATGAAGTCGGTGTAATCGTGACTTGGTAATGGTGTGAGGAGGCGGTTTCAGCGAGACAAAGAGAGAGGCCAGCCGTTGGACTAGGTATCTATTCGAGAGGCTGAGAGCCAATTGTGGGGAAATGAGATCGAGGTGCTACTATGCGACCGGTAGGGTACGTCGTTACACGGCGTTGGCAGCAGACATTTCGAAAGGGTCTTGACATGCAGAGCGCCTGACACATAGTACATATATAGAGCTGTGCCACGAACAAAGAGGATTTTTTAAAGCCAGGGGGGGTTTCTGCGCACTGCGTTCCGATTGGTGCTGGTTCACCATGGATTGGGATAGTCATTTCGGGAGAAGTCGAGGCGCAGCGAACATGGTAGGAGCAAAGTTGGGCGGTTGGCTATCTCCCAACTCCTTACGCAGACGTGGCAGAGAAGGAGCAATAGCTTGAGTCGTTATCGAGGTACGGTCCATTGAATATAAGTGGAGATTGCTAGGTCCCGTCGCTTTGGGGTCGAGACTGGGACAAACAAGAACTAGTACCTGCATCAGCTGTTTATCTCCCGCTCCTTTGCACACAAATTATTTGGGTACCCATGATGCGTGGAAGTGATTGAAGGATGAATGCCGGTGGCTGTCTCAGTGATTGGGTTGTGACGCGTGCAGTGTCGTGCCTTTCTGCATCTGGAAGGCATATGCACATCAGTGACCATGTCGGTGTTGGTGTCTGGTATGGCTTCGCTCGGCAGCGCGCCGAACTGCGGAGATGGAATGTGGCCACGACATGTGCCAGTGACCGCCGATGCTGTGCGAGCAAGGCGGCTCCAGGTAGAGTAGCGGATGCTGCTTCTTCCCGCCCGCGTACCTCCTGACGAAAGAGTGCAGGCAGACCAGAGACATGGCACGAGAGGCGCGGCCGTCGAACAGAGGTCGAGACTCCGGAGCGAGCGTCCTAGAAGAGCGGCTCCAGGCTAGGCTGAGTTTGGCGGGGTAGGAGGAGTGGCCGGCGACGGGGTTAGTGCGCGGGCTAGGAGCCAGCGTCAAACCTCGATTGAGTGGACCAGAGTGGTGTTGCGTTGTCGCTGAGATTGTGGCCAACGTCCTGGACCAGGGGGGACGGGGTTGCCCTTTCCCTTGTGGGCGATGCTATTTTCAACTGGCAGTCGCAGCGAGGGGTGAGGAAAGCGCGGTCGGCACAGCTGGCAGGTGCGGGTGGTGGCGCGCCTGGAGCAGCAAACATGGCTTTCCTGAGAGCTGAGGGCTCGCTGGCGTCGCCGACACTTGACGCATCGCCAGATAAGGATGCAGCGCACAGCCGTCTTCAGCCAGGCCTCATGTCAGATACCCAGTCCGATCGTGTGCAGGCGCCCAAAACTGCATGGCGGGCGGCTGGCCCGTGTGCAGGTGATGCTGCAACTTGAGGCCGCACCCCTGTCGCTCTACCCGAGATGCTTGAGGCTTGGTGCTGCTTGGTGCTCAAGTGCACTGGCATGCGGCGACTATGGGAATATATCATACAGTGGTTCGCCGTGCTCTGCCCAGGGCCCATCTCCTGCATCTCTCCGACCAGCGCCTTCCTTTTGCAACTGCGGGGTGTTTGCTCAGTCGTCATCCATTCCTCAACCCTGGACTGCTACCGCCCATCACTTGCATCCTGCCGCACCATCTTCCACCACACCGTCAATCGATACACGGACTCCCCACGGACTCTCTCCCAGTTTCCGTTTCCTCCAGGCCGCTGATAACCAAACGCCACCGCGTCTCATTCCGGACCTCGTCTCACATTGCAAGATAGAGAAGCGCGCCGGGATCTGCGCTCTTGCATGTGCACCAACGCCTTTATCCATATCTAGGCAAATCCCATACCAGACAGATAACCCTGGTCGTTACTCTTATATCCTCAATTCCCCATCGTTTTCTCTCCTCTATGATGCCCCATTCGGTCAACAACTCTACCTCGACCCAAGCCAAGATGTCACGCCCATCGTCCACCTCGACCTACTCCGGCAACAATGCATTTCCCCAACAGGCAGGCACCACCCTCCTCTCGCCGGAGA
>Ga0265780_10010827_pt1 | contig 10845 bp, 7 predicted proteins | sample P1T30metagenome_FD_192432 | JGI IMG/M metagenome (GOLD analysis project Ga0265780, IMG submission 192432) | Plant litter microbial communities from East Loma Ridge, Irvine, California - P1 T30 | ecosystem: Environmental > Terrestrial > Plant litter > Unclassified | place: USA: California... | reverse complement strand
AGCTTCGGAAGGCTCGTAAGCCGAGACAAACTGCAGACCGTGCCTAAGTTGAGACGAGGCGGTTACGAGAGAGAGAGGGGGGGGAGGGGGGTTCAGGTACCCGTTGTGCGTTATCCATGCGATGCAGAACGAGAAACGGGGGTGGCGTGAGATGTTGAATTGTTGCTCATGTGAGGTGTGAGGGGGGTTATGGCGTGTAGGTGGTGTGAGATTGGCGAAAAATGTGGGATTTGAAAAGTGCAATTAATGATGCATGGGGTAGTAGGTACGTAGATTGCCAAGGGGATGATGGTGAGTTGTTGGATTGGGTTTGTCATGGTGAAAGATCAATCATCGTCATCATCATCATCATCATCACCGCACCGAAATCCAAGGCAACAAGAAGACAGTCGTATCAATAAGTTTCTTCTTCTTCTTCTTCTTCTTCCATTGTGCCATGTCATCTACGGATTCATAACCCCAAAAAACTTCGCAATTCATAGTGAAGAAGACAAAAAAATTCCGTTCGAGTGCACCCGTAGGCTGACTACTCCTGCTGATGCTACTGCAAAAAAAAACACAGGGTTTGTGTGTATGTGGCTAAATTGTAACATAATACAACCCTTTTGAAAAGTGACGCTGCTCATCCGTAAAAATAAATAACCATCTAGAAATGCTCCTTCCAGAACTTGAAGTTGACTTCCTGGCAAGCTGCTTGCTTACACGCCTTCTTGATATCCCTAGCAGCAACATTGGGACCGCAGAAGTAAACTCCGACTTCTGTCCTGAGTGTGCTTTCAAGGCCGTTCATGTACGTACGGTCGAGAATACCATCGCGCATGCCACAGAATAAACGCTGGAAGTCTGGACGGCCGAAATTGGTGCGCGATTTGAGTTCGGTCAGAGGGTCCTTGTCGGTACCGACGGAGTTGAGGACAATGTTCTGCGCCGTGTTGACGTCCATTTTCTGTGTGAGATATGTGTGGATGCGCAGGAATTGGTCGCCGTCGGAGACGCCCGAGGACTGTACTTCGAGTGAGGAGAGCAGCGTCTGGAACCATTCGAACGACGAAGTGTCTTTGCACACCCAGATGAATTCGACACGACGGAGACGCTTGGGCGGGTTGGGGCTGAGGCGGAGGTGGTAGATGGACTTGAGGATAGAGGCCCAAGGTGTGACACCGATACCGGTACCAATCAGGACTGCAACTTCGTTCTCGAACACGTCCTCTGCGGGGGCTCCGTAGGGACCGTCAATGCGGAGAGCGGGCATCTTTTGGCCATACTGAAGCGCAATCTCGTACATGCCCATGGGGTCGAGCTCGTCGTAAAGCTTCGATTGCGATTGACCAGCGCCGAGGGCATCAGCAAGAGCGCGGGTAAAGTCACCGACTTGACGGACGTGAACGGAGATGTACGGATCATTGGGGCAGGAAGTGATGGTAAATGGATGCCACTGGTAGTAGCTGACATCCGGGCAGTTGAGGAAGAGCCACTGTCCGGGCTTGTACTTCATGCTGGGCTTGGTGAACTGGATCTCAACAGCATCTATTTGTTGTTAGCGGTGATTTTTTTTGAGACAGGAGATCCGAAAATGTAGACTTACCGTATGGGTGACGAACCACCTTGACAATCTTGGTCTCGCGCCTGCAACGAATCTCACGGTAGAGACGGTCGATAAGGTATAAGCCTCCACCTACAAGCTCCCAGCGCCATCCCTCGTAACCAATGCAGTGGGTCCAGAAGTTGTCGTGGTCAAAGGGAGAGAAGGGTTTCGCAGTGTCACGGACGAAGCAGCTGGTTGCGTGCGTGTACATGCCGAGCAGGAACGGGATGAACAGATGGTGCGTGTACCAAAATGTTTCGAACGATTGCTGTCGGATCCTGTGATGGGCCGTCGTGTACATCAAGAGCATGCATAGCAACATGATGTGCCCCGTGATACCACCAGCCTCGGTGTAGTGGATCTCGAGAGCGATTTGAGGTCGGACCTGCGTACGTTCAACGTTGAAGAAGCTGGGTGTGTTAGCCGAGAACTCGGTTGGTTGCAGATACTGGTGTTGACCTACTTGACATAATGCGCGGCGACGTGGAGGATGGTGAAGAAAAGCATGGCGTAAGCGACTTGTCGGTGGAACCACATGGACTCGTCAAGTGGTAGAGCGCGAACCTTGGGTCGTAGCCATCGGAGGATGTTTCTGCACATGGGCATGACAATGACCATGGTGTCTACCGACAAGACTAAACCTGCACCTCGTGATACCCATACTGAGAACTGGAGGGCGTTGAGCGGCGCTAGACGCGCATCGCCGGCCTGTTTGTACCTGCGACTATGTTAGCGGGATGTTGGATGATATAAGGACGGGGGGGGAGAAAGCCTACCATCCGAACCCAAACAGGAACCAATGGAATCCCCAAAAGAAGAAGTGGAAAAAGAACTTTGAAGGCGTGAATAGGCGCGAAAACGATACACCCGAGCTTCCAGCCATGTTGTATGATGTGTAACCGTTTGGAAAGCTAGTTGGTTAGGCCCCAGGTTTGCCGTTCAACGGTAATTAGGAAAATGATTAGTGAGTATAAAGCGAACCCCAACACGGAAGGAAACGATCCAGTCGAAGCTCGACCCGGCCAGCCAGATACGAAGTGAAGAGAAGAAAAAAGAATGTCGGTGTCCAGGGAGTGGCGGACTGATGTAATGGAGGTGAGTGAGTGGAGGTAGAGGGTGGCACAAGTTTGGCAGGGCACCAAGGTTATTAGAATATCAAGCCTTGGAACAAGCCGGGCCTAGCGACGCAGATCAGGTGGCAGTCGTGAGAGCCGCGCCCGGTGGATAAGGCGGCACACGGTGCTGAAACCGACAGGGCCCGTTCGGTACGGATGTGGCTCAAACCGATGCCCCGGAATGGTGCGTATACCAGATGCGTTAAGATGGATGACAGAGGAGGGGCGCGGATGAACAGCGGTGCAGGGCAATCGAGGCAGCGCCAACGCTCAATGGGCCTTGGGACTGAATTTGCAGTATCGAGGACGATGGAGGGGTTTGCGCCTATGCACGAGCGCCTAGTGTGTGAAGAGCGTCTCAGACCTGAAGCGCCAGGCACAGAACCATGTTTTCGTGCAGAACTAGGGGAGATGTTCGGAGCGTCGAGCTGGCCCTAATTTTCGCTCGACAATGCACCGAGTTGCAGTGTATGCTGGCCGACTTGTCGTTTCGCTGCCGTGGCTGAGGCTGGTGTGGCTGCAGGGTGAGTTTTGCGCGACTCTTCTGAATCCGACTTTGGTATGATGCCGCTGTCAACGTCGTTCAGACGCGACTCTACTAGGCCGTTGCGGTTACCGTTTGGGTTGGGGAGCTGCTATCTCGTCCAAGGGGCTGATTTGGCCGATGTAGTGGAGGAGAAGATCCTGATGGGGAATGCGACTTGATACGCGAGGCCGTGCTGAAACGCTGCACGTTGGGGCCGTGGCCGTGGTGAGGAAACAGATGCGAGCTGGCTATGTCTGCGTGAATCGCTGCTATGGTGGTTCGCCACGTCGGGTAAACGTCGTTACAGGCAGATGGCTAGTATGCAATGGGCGAGGTTGAGGGCAGACAATGGGCGGGGGAGATGCGTTTGAGCTGGTCGTCGTGGTGGCGGGTCCTGAACAGGCCGCGCGAGTTATTAGTTACTGTACAAGACTGCAGACTACCATCCAGACGCTTTCGCTGCCATGGCGTTGCTGGCGTTTTGCGTTAGAGGCGCCGGGCTGGTCGTTGGGAGCGCACTTCTCCGTCGTGGTTGGTAGTACCCGATCTTGAGAGCTAGCCGGCCGGACCACTGGCGTTGATGGCACGGCCAATGGGCGCCCCGCTGCAAGCGCTCAGGTACCCCCACAGAGGTTGAGCCCGTTGCTGCACAGTGTCTGGCTGCAGGTGTACAAAGATCGCGCCTCTATTTTGGGCTCGTCAAAGTCGCAACCGGCTCGTGACGGATCCAGTGCCAGCCTCGTGGATGGTCGACTGTCGAGAGCGAGTGACGTTAGTCTGCTCCTAGGGGCCGTGACATCACAAAGCGGTGTGCATGGTCGCGTATTCGAGGCTGAGAAGCACGAGTTGTATTGACTAGGCCTTGGCCTACCTGGGTACTGAATGGCCGTGGTCGTGGTCGTGGTCATGGTCATGTAGGGCTGGACTCGCGCGCTGGCCGTGGTAACCGCCAGTCGATAAGGGGCCATTGCCATATCGATGCAGAAAGAGAGAGAGAGACAGAGAGAGACGGAGTAGATGCAGCAAATACTGGCAGGTATCATGCTTGTCCATGTCAAAGGACTGAACGACAAACGCATCTACACACCCACCAACGGTTGGCATACCAAGGTTGTCGTCTGCTCTCCATTAGCCCAGCAGATCAGAAAACATCATCAGGCCATTGTTCGACGCCCCCTCCACAGATCCCTTAGCATATCCCCCGCGCTCTCGTGGCTACGTAAACCCGCAGACGGTTGGCCTGCCGAAAGCTTGAACATGGCCCACGAACTGATACTGAACGAGTGTCGTACCACTTTGTTTCGCGTCAAGAGCTGCCATGCCTGCCAGACGGCATTGACAGCCACGAGGCAGAACCTGAGGTAAACGCTGTCGTATGATGTTGTTTGATGAGCATGCCTGAGGGGGCTAGGAGCAAGCTTCCATGTGATCTTCCATGCATGTCGCTGAGCCTCATGCGCCCGCTCTCTGGTATACGATCCTGAGGCACAGAGCAAAACCGGGACTGAGGCATCCGCAGGCTGCCCACACACCCGAGCCGTGGTGGCTACGGAGAATTACCCATTCGATCCGACGGTCCCATTGTTCGCCCTGTGCTTGCGGTTTCGAGTCTACGTCAGGGCGAGCGCCAACTTTGGCAAGATGAGAGTCGCGAAAGCCAAGTAGATGGACGAATCGGCCGGTACATACAACAAAGACTGTGTGGGCGAACCGGCTTGCAGCTTAAGAGATGGTTTGCCTGTGCAGCTTGTCCATACACACACACACACCCACACCCACAAGATATGGCGTCTTTTACGGCCGATGCCTTGGCCGGACCAACAGCCGTGGCCAGGTTGGAATGATGCCCAGGCCCGTCAAGATTTGTATGCAAACCACGTGAACTCTTGGATTCACACTCCCTAGCTCTTCACTATGACTACTACGCGACACAACCTGCGCCAAGCGGCAGACGATCGCCCCCGATAGGGTGGGCTGGAGGGGCGCACCGTTTTTGGCGTGGCTAACAGTGCATGCAGCCAGCCAATAAACCCGGCTTGCCATACAAATCGCAGCGAGGGCGGGTCAAGCGGCTTGGTATGCACTCGCCGAGCTAATTGGACTGGGGTGGGGGGACGGCAAGGCCCTGGCGGCGCATAAACCTCTTGTACATTTGTGGTCGCTTCCCGCTGTCGCTCCAGAGAGACTGATACACCTCACGTCGCGAAGCACAACGGCAACACCACGCTGCCTGAACACCTAACAAGCCTGAGACTCGGCTACGCCTCAGCCATCCATAACACCTGTGCAATATCATATCCACTCGTGCGATCACTGCCTGCCACCCAAGCAGCCTTTGCCGTTTCCGTCAAGCCGTGCAACCCGCCGCTGCAAGCAAGGCATTGTCTATAACAAAACCCGACCCGCCACACCCAACCGTCGTCGATGCTCATCTGTCGTTAGGCTACTGGTAGTCCAGAAGAGACATCTCCCGTTACATTCTTTTTTTTCTTCTTCTTCTATCAAACCTCACAGTTCTTGATACCTTCTTTCTTATACGACCGCGGGCTCGGTGTTTGCTCGTATCCTTTCTTTTTAATCTCGAACAACCAGCAATGGGCAAGTTAATCAAGAACCACTGGGCGCGCCTCGTCATCCTCACGGCTGCTGCATGTAAGCATTACTAGCCACTACCATGACTGTCAGCATTACGAACTACGTGCTGATACTCGTTCAACTAGATCAAATAGGAGCTGCACTTGAATGCTTCTTCTGGCCCAAAATCTTCTGGGACTTTGCTACCAAGAATCTCGATGGCGCCGTCAAGCCCCTCCCGATTTTGCAAGTCGTCAACATGGTTCTCGGCTTCATCGGACTTGCATGGGAATGGCCGTTGCCGCTACTCGCAGGTAGCGGCCTTCACCGGTCCATCGAGGCTCGTTTGATCATCTACCCGCTGAGTGCGCTGTGTGCGCTTCTCATCTACCAAGGCACAAACTCGGGACTCTACTACATCATCGGCATGGTCGCCTACTTTTGGGCTTACAGCGAGGGCGAGGTACGTTTTCATTCTACTCTTTCCTCTCACGCAATAACATCTACTAACAAATCCCTTCAGGTCGTCTGCCCAGAGCCATGGACCCTACCCAAGCGTGGTGCCTCGGCCCGCAAGGGCGCCGCATAGTCTGGTTGTGCTCTCCCACCCAGCCAAAATAACCCCTCATCTTCGCTTCTCAACTATACCCAACTTAGCACCAGCCTCCGAAATTTCAGCGTACAAAGTCCACGTAGACGGCGTACTACCGCATCTTTCTCTCTCTCTCTCTCTCTCTGGCAGAAACACCCCCTCTTCTGATTTAGCGATAACGGGGGTCTATTTTTAGCCGCCATATGGGCAAAGGCGTTTCACACATCCTACAATCAGCATCAGCATCAAACAGCATCATCACGATATAGCTCACGATATGACGTGAGAATCAAAGTGTTTTTTTTTATTTATTTATTAAAATCAAGTCAACGATAAATCCTACCAACAAAATAAAACTCAACAATGAAACGAAATACTGCAGACATGATTACTCCTCGGAGTCAATATTGTCTAATGCTGACCATTTGATCTTCTTTTCGGTATGTTTATGTGGTCGACCGAATCTAGCCTGGCCTTGGTTCGCACGACTAGGTTTATCGACTCTTCTTTCTTTCTGTTGCTGCTGCTGCTGCTTCTGCACTTACCCAACGACGAAGCTTTGTAAAATATAACCCACGACGAACAACTGTAATTTAGTGCCAAGTTAGTGTTGATTATAACAAATACCTTTTCCTTGCAAGACAAACTTCAACAAATCAAAGTAAACAATACAGGATAACTAAATGGGTTAATGAAAAAAACCTCTCACATGTATTTTCCGTCTCTCTCTCTCTGGTTTTCCTTTTTACTCCCAGCTCCATTCCCTACCCCACCCCACCAACACAAACCATTCACTCACTCACTCACTCACTCACTCTACTCTTTTCTCTTCTATTCTCTTCTCAACTTACAATGAACCCAATCAAACCCCCCCACCTACCCCGACGCATAAACAAGATGTAGCCCAAGCCTTTTGCATCGAGTTCGTTTCATGCAACAAACTCCTCTCCCCGCTTCTCAAGCCTGCTCCCCCAAACGCTACTAGGTAAGCCCAGTGGAGGAACAACAGAAAAAACCCCAAGTCAATTCTCCTTTCCCCCGCTTTTGCGCTGCTTGGGGTTCCCGTATGTATTCTTTTTCTATTATAGAGTCACCACAGAAGGAGGGGGAGAAGAAGAGAAAAAAAGGGGGGGAGGGGAGGCCCTTTGCCTCTTCTCTCTCTCTCTCTTCCTTGCATTCCTCCGTAATTCATCGGCCCGTCAAGTTTGTCGGTGTGTCTCGGAGAAAGCGATGGAAAAAACAAAACATCACACGCAACAGGTTTCGTAATACGACAAGAGCAGGTTTTACTACCACCAAGACTTGAGAAACTGGAATGATATCAATGAGTGACATTTGGGGGGCGAGAAGCAAAAAAAAACCGCGCTCTGGTTTTCTTTCTTGACAGTATAGTAGATTAGTAAGTGAGGAGATTAGACTGGGGACGAGAAAGTGTAACCGTAACAGGCTTAAAAATGCAACTATTTCCAGCTATACACAAACCACCCTCCATATTTTGACGTCTGCATTGCAGACATACCTATCTAAGAAAAAAAACCCTTGTAGCTAGCCAGCCAATCCTATAGAGATAACGCCGCCCCATGCTACACCACACAAACCCTCTCTCAATGTCCCACACCACCAGCAACCCAATTCATAAATTCCGGATCATCAGGATGTGGGAACAACCCCCGATCCTGTTGTCCTTGTGCCTGCGGTTGTTGCTGTGGCACCGGTACACCCTGGTTATTAAGCTGCTGCTGCTGCTCCTGTTGGCGTCTCCTTTCTTCCTCCTGTCGTCTTTGCCGCTGCGTACGGTAGTATAGTAAAAATGCCAAGGCACCGCTTAGGGCTAAGATGATGAGCGACTCAAGAATATCAGAGTCAATGTCATCGCCGTGGTAACCGTCGCCGTAGTAGTCCCCGCGGGCTGCATCGTCGTAATCATCCGGTTCGTAGTCATCCCAGACAGCCAGTTCGGCTTCAAGGAATGCATTGACCCATTCGAAGAATGTCCATTTTTCTTTGACAGCTAGAAATATGTTAGCAAAGAAGAAAGTGGGAAATAATGTACGCCCTGGATGCTTACTTGGCTCTTCTTGAATGGACTTGATGTTCCCATTCGTAAACGTGTTCCACCAGCTTCTGAACCTCAGTTTATACAGCGCCAACACTACGGGCAAGTAGGCTTCGCGAGGGTTTGTTTCCAAAGCCATGTCGTAGTGTCTCTTGGCGAGATGGAAATCTTGGTCGATACCGATGCCATTTTCGTGCATCCACCCTAGGTTCCACATGGCTTGGGCACTTCGCATCGTCTCTGCTGCTGCTTGATAGCATGCAGCGGCCTTTTCCTGATCAGGAGACGTGCCAAGGCCCATGAGATAGTAATCGCCCATCTTAACCATCGAGTCGACGTTTTTCTGTTCAGCCGACCGTGTCCAATAGATGAGGGCCAAGAGAGCGTCGCTAGCCAGTGAAGCCCTCTGCTTCATAAAGGGCAGGAGCGAGTTGAGCGTGAAGCGAGGCTTGACCTGGTCGAGAAGGTAGGCCACATTGGCTTGCCCAACCTCGAAACCTTGTTCAGCCGCCATCATATAGCTTACAAGTGCTGTCTCGAGATCACCGTTTGTGTAAGCCTCGTTTGCTTCTGGGAACGAAGTGGAAACAAGCTCGGCCTTCTCTGCAACGAGCTTGTAGTATGCAGCCGCGACAGGGCAAGACTTGTCGCGTCCGACGCCATTGTGCGTCATTTCAGCCAAAAAGTAAAAGGCCTCAAGATGTCCGTGCCTGGCCGCAAGTTCAAAGTACTTGATAGCGATGGCAATGTCTCCCTGGTCCAGGAACAAGGCACCAAGCCTAACTTGTGCTACTGCCAAATCCTGGTCTGCAGCTGCACCAAAGAGCTCGGCAGCCTTGACGGGATCCTCTGGCACACCTAGACCCAAGAGGTACATTATGCCCATGGAGTACTGTGAGAGAGCATCGCCCAGCTCTATGCCACGCCTAAACCAAGTCTTTGCAATTTCGAAGCTCTGCGGCATGCCTTCACCACGCATGAACATACGGCCAAGGTAGCCAGCAGCCTTCGCCGCCAGCTTCTCGGTGGTAGGTGATACATTGGCGTTGATCTTTCCACCTGGGGTCCAGTACATGCGAGCAAGCTCTAGGAAGCGCTTCTTGGCTGCTGGAAAGTCTCGTTTCAGCGTCCGCGCACCGTCATAGTTGAGCTTGGCAAGATTGAATGTGGCCCTCGCGTCCCCCTTCCGGGCCTGGAGATCCATGTATTCAAACACGTCGTCTAGGGAAGAGAAGGCATCCGATTGAGCGCTTGCTACCTTTGCATTTGGTCCGGAACTGCTTGCGCTTGCGCCCTCCCCATACACGCCGCCTTCATCGTCGGCGATGTTGTATGATTCCCGCGGCATGGAGTGACCACCCGGTGGACCAGAGCGCAGGTAGGCAATGGCCTTCTTTGCAGCTTCCTTGTAGAAATGCACGGCTTCCTCGCAGTTACGCGGGGTCGATATGCCAGCCGAATGCCTATAGGCGACGGCCATCTCCGACCGCACGTCGCCGCCTTCGGCACCAAGAGTGTAGTATAGCATGGCTTTGGCCTGGTCTTGTTTGGCTGCCCCGCCAATACCCGTCGCATACATGAAGCCAACCATGTGCTGGGCCGAGGCATTTCCGTTCAACATAGCGAGCTCGTGGTATCGTCGGAATGCCTCCGAGTAGTTCCGTGGGTGGGTGTAGTTTCCGTAAAAGTTCATTTCAGCGAGGGTGAATAGCGCATCGGGGTTCTTCTGGGCGGCTGCCTCTTCCAGCAGCGTGACGGCCTGGGACAGCGACTGGCCAAGTTTCTTCGGCTGCGGATTGGTCGTCAAGAGCTGGTCCTGCTGTGGGGGCCCGTTCATGAATAGCAGGAAGAAGACCTCCTTTGCATAGTATGCGCTTGTACCCAGGACACCAGACTTCTTCTCAAAGTTCCACCATGGCGCTGTTGCCGGTTTGATCTGGGTGAGCAGGGCCATGGCCTCGTCAAAGGCCAGCATGCCCTGGTGAGGGTTGTTCAGATCCCCATTGGCACTTCCCCATGTTGGCTTCCACGCCTCTCCACCCTGTGCTGACGAGCCCCGGCTGCCCGACGTTTGGCCCGCTCCAAGTGGTTTCTGGTGCCCATGGTCTGCTTCGTGTTCGGCGTGGACTCGTGAAAAGACGCAAAGAACCAGAGAAAGGAAAACTGTTGGTCTACTAGTCAGTCAGAAGCTACTGCAGTCACATGCGCGGGTGCATACCAAACATCAGCGACACGAGGCGCTGTGACGGTGGCCTCATTGTGGGTATATGCTCAAAGGTAAAGTCGTGGAAAGAAAGAGACTCATGGCGTCATGTCGGAAAGCAGTAGGCAGGCGGGCGATAGGCCTTGGCCGGTCTGGATGATATTGTTTGGGAGAGGCCAGCTTTCCACTATGAA
>Ga0265780_10010823_pt1 | contig 10847 bp, 5 predicted proteins | sample P1T30metagenome_FD_192432 | JGI IMG/M metagenome (GOLD analysis project Ga0265780, IMG submission 192432) | Plant litter microbial communities from East Loma Ridge, Irvine, California - P1 T30 | ecosystem: Environmental > Terrestrial > Plant litter > Unclassified | place: USA: California... | reverse complement strand
CTCGCATGGGGATAACTATTCTGACTCTCCTCGTACAGGCAAGGTGAACTCGCTTTCATTCGAGTTTGGCAGTCGCAAGACGCCACATCAGCAAGTCATGTCCAAATTCGACCGCCGCAACCGCGCGAAGCAGATGCGCCTCAACAAGGATCACGAACACGCAAAGTCGACCAACGTTTTCGCCGGAAAGGATGGTGCCCCGAGAATCGCTGCCATTGTCCCACTGTGTGCCGATGTTTCTACGGCTGACGCTGTACGTAGGCTGAATGCGAGTGTGGACGTCGAAGACGAGGTTCCCGAGGCCGGCTGGATGCGCGCAACAGTCGATCGCTTCAAGCAGAAAGTGCAATACATTATAGTCAAGAGAGACCTGTTAGCGGCTCTCGATGCTTGCCGTGTTGCCGACTTCGTAGTCTTTGTACTATCGGCAAATGAAGAGGTGGATGCCGAGGGCGAGTCGATACTCAAATCGGTCGAGAGCCAGGGCATTTCCAATACCTTTACAGTCTGCCAGGGACTCGACAAAGTGGAGCCCGCCAAGCAAAGGCCTTCGGTCATTTCATCTCTCAAGTCCTACATCACCCACTGGCTGCCATCCACTGAGCGCGTCTACTCGCTCGACAACCGCCAAGAAGCTGCTAATCTTGTTCGGTCTTTATGCACAACTACTACGAAAGGTGTTCGATGGAGGGACCAGAGGAGTTACATGTTCATCGAAGACATTGCATGGCCTAGCGGGAAGTCGGCAGTCAATGAGGACGGCACTGGAGAAGTCGTCATAACTGGTGTTGTTCGAGGCCTCGGACTCAAGGCGGACAGGCTGGTACAGGTTGGAGACTGGGGTGACTTTCAAGTTGACAAGATTGTTGACGCCCCATTGGAGATGAGAAAGAAGGCAAGGGAAGAGGAAATGGCAGTCGACTCAGAAGGTGGCACCACCCTAGAGTGCCCCACTGAGGACCAAGACGATCTCGCTGAACTGGCGCCTGAGGAGACGCTCATGGACGACGTGACTAACTATGCCACATCTGTCGCCCCATCTGAACGCAAGGGTGTTCTGCTAGATGACCATCACTACTTCTCCGACGAGGAAGAGGAGGTTGCTCCTACAAAGCGGAGACGATTGCCTAAGGGCACCAGTGATTATCAAGCCGCATGGTATCTTGATGGCATGTCCGATTCTGGATCTGATTTTGAAGATTTTGACATGGAGGACCAAGAAGACAACCAGAGTCAACCTGCGCATCCTGCCGACGGCGAGGAGGGCATGGATATCGACGGCAGAGCGATAACAGAGGGTGCACCTTCAGAATACCCACAGTCGGAAATGTTCTTCGACCCTTCTCCAGAAGACGAGGCCGAACAGATTGAAGCATACCGAAAGTCTAGAAAAACGGAAGAGGATGATGATTTGGAGTTCCCTGATGAGATCGAGTTGCCACCAAACGTTAATGCACGGGAGCGTCTCCTTCGTTACCGAGGACTAAAGAGTTTGAAGATGAGCAAATGGGAGACAGAGGAAGATCGACCATATGAACCAGAAGAGTGGCAACGGTTACTTGAAATTGCAGACTACAAGCGCACAGCCACCAAATTCATGCGCGAAGCATGGGCTGGCGGTGTCAAGCCCGGTACTCGGGTTAGTGTACACATTCGTGGTGTCCCGCTCCAATTTCAAGAGAGCCAGTCGCGGCCGATTGCCATGTTCTCGCTACTCAGACACGAGCACAAGAGAGCAGCTTGCAATTATAGCATCTTGCTGAGTTCTGAACACGAGTCTCCAATAAAATCAAAGACTGAGCTGATCGTACAATGCGGCCCAAGAAGATTCGTTATTAACCCTGTAAGTCATCCACCACCCTGTCCATCTTACCTGACCGCAGCTAACCACTACCAAAAGCTCTTTTCAAATGCAGGCAACACGCCTAACAACGTCCACAAATTCGCCCGCTTCCTGCACCCAGGCCAATCAGCAATCGCTTCCTTCATCGGCCCCTTAACATGGGGCAACGTGCCCCTCCTCTACTTCACCCGCACAGCACCTTCGCCAGACCAGTCCTCCCCTCTTCGTCTAGTCGCAACAGGCACATCTCTGCCCCCCTCTAGAAACCGTATTATAGCCAAGCGCATCATCCTCACCGGCCATCCCTACAAGATCAATAAGCGTGTCGTCACTGTGCGCTACATGTTCTTCAACGATGCCGATGTCAAGTGGTTCAAGGGTCTGCCGTTATGGACGAAGCGCGGTAGGAGCGGCTTTATCAAGGAGAGTCTGGGTACGCATGGGTACTTCAAGGCCATGTTTGATGCCAAGATCAGTCCGATGGATTCCGTGGCTGTGAGTCTTTATAAGCGGGTATGGCCGAGGGGCGCGAGGGCTTGGAGGGGTGAGTTGGATGGCTAGAGCCAATTTAGGGGTATGGATTGGTAGAGTTATGAGATTACGAGTGTTTTAGATAGGCGAATCTTATGGCGTTTCATTTAGGATGATTCTTGTTGAGTAAAAAGAAAAAGGTTGATTGCGAAGGTAGGTATCTAATAACCTTGATTCTGAGAACGCCCTGAAATGCTGATAGTTTTTGGCCCCCCAATGCCATTTCCGCTAGGATCGAATCGAATAATCGAATCCTCATCACTTCCTCGCAAATCTCTCCAACGCAGGCCCATACTCCTTTTTCAACTTCTCCTTTCTCTCAACTTGCCTCTTCTGCATATTCTTCATCGCCTCCCTCGCCCTCTCCTTCTCCTCATCAATCACATTCCTGTTCCCGCTCTTCCTTAGATACCTTCTGAGTGCACTATTCCTTCCTTTACCCCTCTTCTTTAGCATATCCACCTTGTCCGGTTCCTTCTCGCCACGATACGCTTTGTATTCCTTCTGGCGCTCCTCGTGCGACGCCAGGTCCAGGTTACCAACGAAATTAGGATCGAGAGCAATCATCTCGGGTTGAATCTTCTCGAGTAGGGCGTGGACCTCAGTTTCGCGGCGCTGTTTCGAGGTTTCGTAGGGGTTTGTGCCAGGCTCGAGGGTGTCAGGGTTGGGCTCGCCGGCACCGGGGACGATGATGGAGGAGAAGCCTCTTTCGTGCGAGATGCCAAGAATATCTTCGTAGGGGCAGAAGCGCACACGGCTAACGTTTAGGCCGTCGCCGCCCCAGCCCATATACGGCATTGTGGGCGCTGCTTGGTCCATAGGGTTCTTGCGGAAAATGTCGTCTTTGTAAATGGCGGCTTGCGTGCCGAAGCCGACGGCTGTGAGGTTGCGGTCTGAGATTGATAGTGTGGTTCCTGGGACGCGCAGGTGGTGTTGGTGGAGTTCTTTGAACATGCGAATGTCCCAGATGGACATGCGTCGATCTTGTGATGTACTGACCATGTAGGTACCTGACCGGTCGATGGCGATGCTTCGTACGGGCCCCCGATGTGGGAGGAGCTTTACAAGAGGTGAAGCGCTATTGGGTGACCATAGTGTTACGAGGCCCTTTTGATGGCCAACGTGGAGGATTGCATTGTGTGGGTTTTGTGCAAGAGCTGTGGCAGGACCAAGTTTTGTGTACAGTTGCGGAAGCGATTGACCAGTCGAGACGTCTGTATATCGTATTATGCCAGCAGTCGAGACTGAGGCTAGAAGAAAGTGGTAAGGGAGGTATTCAAGATGTGTGGCTTCCGCATGGTTCTTGAGCTGGTGCATTTCCACGCCGTCGCCCGAGTAGATGTAGACGCACTTCTTCTGCGCGACGGCAAAGTTCTTCTGGTTGCTGGTATGTAACCACCGCGCATCTCGCACTGTCTCGTTGAGTTGTAGCTCACATCCCAGCTTGCCATCCCGCCAGTCAAAGGTGGCGACATGTCCCTTTCTACCAGCGATCAGAAGATCTCGCCCGTTCCGACTGTACTCACAAACGTCATATGGCCCTAAACCTTCCAAGCGCAGCTCAAAGCCCTTCTTTGCCGTCTCGATGCCAACCTCGCGCTTGATCTCATCTTGTCGTACCCTGTACGTCCTTTCCAGCTCAGTCTCGGGCTCCAGCAATCCCGCGTTGTTCTCGAGAAGGACCTCGACATTCTTTGCTTCTAGCGCCGCCTGCTTGTTCTTCGCCTCGAGCGATTTGATATTCGCGCGGAGTTTCTTGTCCTTGACTGACTTGGGTCGTATCCGTTCGCCGCGACCGTATTGTCGTGTAGCCTTCTCGGTGAATTCTGCGAGTGCGCGAGCGTCGTCATCTTCAGCAGGTGCGCCGCTTTGCGACTTGCGCTGCAGTGCAGTGCTAGGCTTCTCTCCTCGTGCGGTCGCCATGTTCGAATCAGCTGCCGAAGTTCCCGTAGCTTGTGCCTAGGCAATTTGAAGCTATGGTATTGTGACTCTAAATTCTTTTAGTATCATAGTAGACGATACATGCGAAAGAGCCTTTGCTTGCACGCAGTCCTAGAATTATTTCTGCCATGACCGACCGCCTCGACATCTTGGCACCCTAGTGGTTACGCTAACCTCAAGACCGTCGTGACTCTCGTGATTCGCACCTCTACTCAGTTGCAACATATCAGTGGCCCGTCCAGAGGCTACAGTGACGCGCTTGGCAACTTCTTCTTTGTCGTAATTCTCTTTTCTTTTTATATGTACGTTTCATCCACAAGTACCTAGATGCAGCAGTGTGGAAAATCGTGTGGACATTTTCTCGTCGTCGCCCTACATGCAGCCTGCATGCTCATTCCCAAGATCCCATCGGACTAGAAAAATTCTAGTAGTATTCGCCGGAAAGCGCTTTTATCAATATGTATACGACAGGAAACAAAAAGCTTACTGTCTTCAATCACGAATGCAGACAATGTCTAGCATCAATACAGCAGTATCATGACAGATTCACAGGTGATCCCTAGGTAGCTATGCAACGAAATCAGCGGCTCCACTTCGGATCTTCACCAGGCATATCCTCGACCAGACTTCCGAGTGTTGTCGTAAGTTTGATCGCCAGCATTCAGCTTGGACCCACATACATACATGTGGGCGTTTCCCTCGTTCCTCGCCCTCTTCTCAATTGACATCACACATTGATGTGAGCGTAACAGAGCGTCTGGCGCATTGCCCAATAATCTTGGCCGCAGTCACAATAGCAGCTATTCGATATCCATACCCGATGGAGATCCGTCCCAAATCGTCAAACCGGGCATTGCTGAGAGACACTGCGGAGGAGCCACTTGCAGAACCTGCAGAACCCAACTCCTATATGCAAACCCATATAGCAGCTTTACAACAGCCTTGTGAACGGGTAGACCCCATCAATCCCTCACCACCGGTCAATTATGATACGGATATCGCCCAAGAATCATGGCCATTGGGTCCGAGGGAGTTTGTGACTCGGGGTCACGACTACCAACTTCCTCCCGATCTGCCGACGTGCAGCGGTCTCATCGCTCGCATGATTCTCGACATACTCATATTCAGCTATACTATTGAAGACTACAACCTACAACAAGGATTACAAGAATGCACGCCTCCTCTACTCATCAAAGGCATCCACGCTGGACGCGCAAGTCTCCTGTCTACTCGCGAGTTGCACACCGTGCACAAGTACGCTGAGGCTGTCAACAACGTCTGCGAAAACGTCGCGAGAAATTCGCAGAGCTTGCTGAGCGACTATGACCGCGCCTTCATAGTCAGCTTCGTCATGCAGCCAGCACGGCAACTCGGCATTGACCCGGCATACCTCCTTGAACAGTTGCTCGCGTTCCGAGTACACATGTGTCGAGTAGAGAATCGGAAAAAGACACTACTGCATACGAAGAACACCTCTATTTGGGCGCGTGGGCTTGGCTTACTACACAGTAAATGGACAATTGGGAAGAACCACAAGCTGCTTGCCTGTCGACTTGTCTCGGATGATATTGCAGTCACACAGTTTGAAGAAAGAATTTGTGAACGTCTTCGTCTAGTCTTAGGACAGGCTATCAAGAACTATAGCGACAAGAATTGCAGGTATGGGATGGGAAATGTCAAAAGAGAAGTCTATGCCGACCCTATTCCTAGAGCACTTGTGCAGGAGCTCAATTCTTGGGAGCTCTCTTACCGAAAGAAGAACAAGGCTGCAAGAGACAAGTTCCCGAGGATGTTTGCGCCACCTGAATCCGAACTTCCGCGTCGTAATAGCCCAGTGATGGAAAGAGCAAAGTCCACTCGTAATCTGTACAGCATATACGAGCATGAGGAGGTTCCTCAGCGGCCACGGTCCTCACTTGGTATACGCACAAGTAGTGTACCACTTCCGGACTTTTCTCAACGGTTCAAAAGCGCTGAGCTTGGGCTAGATCCGCTGTCTCGCCTATCCGGTTGGAGAATACCAGCTAACCCCGAGCCTGAGGTAATTGAACAACACACCAACGTTATTTCATAGTGGAGATACATGTTTTATAATCGGGGGGTTGGAGACGAGACGGCATATCCGCCATCGCTTTGTGCTCATGGAGACTTGTTTATAGCTACAAATCACCTTCATCAGAACTTTTTTGAATATCACGGAAGTGCGAAATCGTTCAGTGCCATTCCGCTTAGTTTTAGTTAGTCACTTGGTCTATGCAAGGCCCAATACTATTTTCCTCTTATCAATGTTTGTTTGCATTGTGGTACTATTCCGTCCAGTGCTTTGCGGATCAGCCGGCAATGAGTGTATGACCGATGCCAATCCCGCTATTTCTCAAGTCTCTAGCGAAGATGAAAGTCTTGTCCGATGCTGTTTCCTAGCTTCTGTCCATGGCCTTAACTAGTGAGCAGATATCTTGTCCAATCTTTTGATATAGAGACGTCACGTCAAGCTTTTGTTGGTGCAAGCTTCTTTTCTTATTCAGATACTATGCACTGCAGTGGCGATGTCTGTATTCACAAAATTTCAGTCATGTACAACAGATTAATTGGCCCTTCAACCACCATATACCTGAGCACCATGAAAGGAGATTTATATCATAACTAAACTACAACCCAAAGGTTGGGCTAAACCAAGTTGACGTACGTCAACCCAATGCCTGCTGTTCTTACGGCAGCGGATACTTCTTTCTACAATTGGGAGGGATATGCCATCGATGGCTTTTCTGTCTAGTCTGCATCACGAATAGCGTTGGATACTACTCTATTCCATTTATCTAAACTCCCAACATTATCCGTGCGGGGCGCGAACGGATCCATTTCCCTCGGGCTTGCTGGTGCTCAAATCGCCGCACCTATCGTTGGAATTGCAAGTCACGTCGTCGGCTCCGATGACACTCATCTCAAGATAAATTAGCATATAAAACTGCCGTAACTACGGCTACGGTTATAGTACTATCGAAATCTAGCCGTACTTATACCCTACAGTAATCACAACTCAAAACTAGATTTAGTATCGTACCTGTGATAGCCTCACCGTAGTACGGTTGCGACTCGATGGACGCGCTGTCGTTGGCGTGGTTTTGACTTTTTGAATCTAAGCATTTTACGAAGTGAGATGTCATTCTTTCGAAGACGAGTTTACGAACCCAAGTCGAGTTTACCTTATTTTCAGCTCTTCAATGCATCGGTTTAATGCACCAAAATGGTCCCGGGATACAATAACGAATGCCTAAGTAGCGCTCGACGATAAGGCCAAGCGTAGGAGTCTGACAACTCTCGCATTTGATTATTCGAGGGGCTTCTGACAGATTGTCTCGCTTGAGTACAGGACGAAGAATCAGAGTGAGGGGCCGAGCGAAGCTTGTGCCCACACGAAGATCGAGCTCAATACGAGAAGCTACTGCATCTTCTTGCGCTTCGTCAAGATTGGAGAGATGATTTGCGACGCGATTAGTATGCACTCCTTCTATATTAGAAAAAACATGCTCTTACTGTGCCGCCAGTGCGATCCAGAGCCTGGTTGCTTTGTACTGCCACCGACCTAATCTCAGTGCCTATATGCTCAGCGATAACATCGAAGTCGCCATCGCGAAGATACGGCATCATTTTACAGGAACTCTAGGCTAAACCCAAACAGAAGGCCGCCATACCAGCTTAAGACAAATCGCCTGCACTACCGGCTATAGACGCCATTACTAGTAGCCCAATGACATTGAGTAAAGCTAGTACAAGTGAACCCGACCTACCCGATGCGACGTTGCAGATGTGGCAGCCTTTGGCAGTCCGATGGATGCAACTACGCGAGGTTTGCAAAAATTCCTGGGTCACTGGCAAATGACAGATTGGCTTGATTTCGACTCTTCGGCATTTGGCTCTTTCCCCGATATGGATGATGAAGGGGCTACCTCGGGTGGATGAGTGAGTTATCTTGTATAAGACGGTGAGATGAGAAACTGCCTAATTAGGTAAGAGAACTGTAGTCACATCGGTCAAGATTTGTATTCCTTCTCACGGAAACTTCGTTGAATGTTACCATATTCATCTCTCACCAGTTTATCCCGACGTGCTGCCTACTCTACCTGCTGGCAGCTGCCGGGACTATATAAAGAGGCCATTTCCCCATCATTATGCTCTTTCCTCTCTCTGTAACGAACGCTTGAGCCTCGAAACATCATGAATAGGAACAGAGGCATAACCACCATGTATCAAGCCTTCCTTTAGAAAAGATCATCAGCTTTCACCTGTCCCTAGTAGCTCAATCGTGCAGCATTTGCTCCGTCCGCACTACACAGGACAGCTTTGGCTGTTGTTGATTTACTCTACTGAAACAAAGACCATTAGTGGTTGGAGGATTGTGACTGGCTCAACAAAGTCGATAACTGGCCTCCAGTCATCACAAGGGTTTTATTATAAACTAAAACTCTTGCTAAAAACCCCTCGTAGTCGACACTACCCACTCCTTTCTCACGAAGATTACATGATGGGCTTGATCAACTTGTTGCTGTGCGACAATCACCTAGACTTTTACATAAAATACGGCATCTTTTAGCATTAACCGTTAGACCTCATGCCACTAAGCCCACCTCAACTTGGTATGCTCACTGCTTCGCAAGAAGATGCCGCGCTAAGTTAAGTTAGCACTTACGTGGCTTCAATCAGACTAAACTAGCTGTAAAATAGTTGCACTAAATCCACCCCTTTGTGAATAGTGGTTACTCTGCTTAGTTGAAGTGCCTTAAACAAGGCCGTCTTTTAGGGGCCCTATTGCTTCTTGTACACGGAAATGTGTAGATTTCAGCAAGATACTATTTTAAAGCTTCGGCTGTCTGATAGTACTGAGGACTAGACCTGGGAGTTGTTACTTCTTCCGGATTGCCGGTTGAGTGAAGGCCTTGCTTGAGGCTTCTATAGTTGACAGCGCTGAGGAATGGAGGGAGAGTCGATCTCCACTCACGTAATGCTGCCACTAAACAATGAGAGGTGGGAAACTCGAGGGTGATCCGGGATCAGGATGATACTAGCATTGTGTTTAGTATGTAGACTTACTAGCTTGATTGAGTAAACCTTGCGCGAAATTCTTTCTGCAATCTGCGCAAGTCATGCGTGGCACACTAGGGACTCTATGTGGCAGTCCTCTGAAGGTACGCTTCGTGACCCGGTATTACTCATATCCTCGTCGTTGAGTACACCTAAAAATTCTTGATCAATATTGTCGTCGTGACAATGTCTTGGCCTCCCAAAAATGGCGCCTAGTTTTTGTCCAGGGTATGGGCTACCCAGGATCTTCTTTTGAGACACTGCTCATCAATGTAATCAAGTTTCGGGCCATATATTGGTCGCTTTCGGTAGCCTTTCCGGTGTAGGCCCAAGGCTGATATGATCTGCAGAACATGACAAGAGTAGGTATAGGACCTGAAGAAGCAGGCAGCTCAAGCTGTGGAAAGTCAGCCTCATTATGGGCAAGCCGTAAAGATTTGATAAACAGGACATCGCTCTGTGACTCCGCATTGGACTCGCTTCGGGAGAGGACCCAAGGTCTCCTTTTGTTATCTCTTCATGGGAAGATGCTATGGCCAGTACAGACTACCGCAGCTTTCGCGCGACCAATATCTCATTAAAGCAACCATGTTTGTGGGAAAGCGCCAATTGCAATCGCTTACATGGTAATGTACTATTGTACAGTGTCTTTTTACTTTGTGCGTTTCCAGTGACGCTCGCTAATCAAGCTATGGGAAGTTGGAAGTCTTCTGCAGACCCAAGTTGGCCACTCACGACTTGGCTGATCTCTTTGCTTGAAATGCGTCGCCAAGGTTGATGTAGGAACGAGGTAATACGTCGTGTCAGAGTATTGACCAGCTACCTTCATGGCCCCATGAAGCACGCGACGGTGGGTCCGCATAGTTCACACGTTGAGTGATAGTATTGTCCATGCTTGTTACGGCTTAAGTGGACACTCCATGAGTATCACTCAAAATCAGCTGAGGGTAGGCTGGCGTGGTAGTACTTTTTAGAGTGGATAAAAACCAGAGGCGAGAAGAGCAGCCGTCTTGACCCGGAGATGACAACTGCACACATCGGCACGCCTTCGGCTCGGCATCTGGTCGATCGTACCTGCCGAGCTGTCCCTCCGGTATTTCCGATATTAGTTTCCTCCGCCTTTTGAATACTTCTACAAGTACATTGAATGAGAGAATGGAACTGGTGATATATCTCGCCCAATTCAGGAAATATGAGCATCCATGGATCCAGCCACCAGTAGATTTCCTTTTGTGTATGTTTTTTGCGCATGAATTGGTACACTGGCTATCTCTCGCTATTCTAGTCATTTGTCTTGCTGTACCCGAAAAACTGAAAAAGATGGCCCCTTTTTAAGGGCCGAAAGAGAGCTTCGACCACAGACCCCATTTAACTATGAACATAGACGCTCTAGTCAAGCTTTAATCTTAATCACTTGATTCAAATACGAGCTTTCTTTAACTAAGTTTTCCGA
>Ga0265780_10010822_pt1 | contig 10847 bp, 6 predicted proteins | sample P1T30metagenome_FD_192432 | JGI IMG/M metagenome (GOLD analysis project Ga0265780, IMG submission 192432) | Plant litter microbial communities from East Loma Ridge, Irvine, California - P1 T30 | ecosystem: Environmental > Terrestrial > Plant litter > Unclassified | place: USA: California... | reverse complement strand
TCGAGAGGCCCGGCATCTCGCCCATGACGCGGGTGAGCGCAGCGGCCGCCATCCAGCCGGCGGTGCCGCCACCGACGATCACGACGCGGCGGATCGCGTCGGTCCTCACAGTGGATTGGCCGAGAAGTTGAAGGGCGTGTCGGACGCGAAGGAGAAGCTGGGTTCGCCCTGCGCCTGCGCCGGCGCTGCCGGTGGCGCCGCTGGCGGGTTGGCGAGCGTGGCGCCGGTGTGGCGCAAAAAGTCGGCGTGGCTCGGCAGCTGCGCCGCGACCTGAAGATACCCCTGGCGCATCTGCTCTAGCGCATCGGCGACCTTGCCTTCGTCCAGCGCATCGGCGGCGGGCTCGTGCTCCTCGGGCACGACGTGCTGGCCCAGGCACACCGCGACCCAGCTGGTGGTGGCGAACAGCTCCGCTGCCTCGCGGAACACCCGGCCCTTGGCGCGGAACAGGTCGATCTTGCGCTGAAGGCTTTCGGGCACTTCCATGGCGCGACAATGGTCCCAGAACGGCGTGTCGGCGCGTCGCGTCGCCTTGTAATGGAGGATCACGAAGTCGCGCACATCCTCATACAGGTCGCGCATCTGGCGGTTATACTCGTCACGCTCGACCGGGTTGAAGCGCTTGTCGGGGAACAGCGCGATCAGCTTGGCGATGCCCGACTGGACGAGGTGGATCGAAGTCGATTCGAGTGGTTCGACAAAGCCCGAGGACAGCCCCAGCGCGACGACGTTGCGGTTCCAGCCCAGCTTGCGCCGGCCGGTGGTGAAGGAGAGATGGCGGGGCCCGGCCAGCGGCTCGCCTTCCAGATTGTTGAGAAGTTCGCGTTCGGCTGCTTCGGCAGTCATGAAGTCGCTGCAATAGACCAGGCCGTTGCCCATCCGCTGCTGCAAGGGGATGCGCCACTGCCAGCCGGCGCCGCGCGCGGTGGCGCGGGTGAAGGGGTCGGGATCGCCGGAATAGCGGCTGGGAACCGCGACGGCGCGGTCGCAGGGCAGCCAATGGCGCCAGTCCTCATAGCCGGTGGCGAGCGCTTCCTCGATCAGCAGGCCGCGAAAGCCCGAGCAGTCGATGAACAACTCGCCCCCGACCGACCGGCCATCCTCCAGCGTCACCGCGGCGACATGGCCGTCCTCGGGGCGCAGCGCCACGTTGACGATCTTGCCCTCGATCCGCTGCACGCCGCCCGCCTCGGCATAGCGGCGCAGGAAGCGGGCATAGAGGCCGGCATCGAAGTGGAAGGCGTAGAGCAGGTCCTTCACCGCCGACTGCGCCCCTTCGGCGGGGCGGGCGAACTTGCCGGCCTGCGCCGCGACCGCGCTCATCGACCAGGCGGAGATATCCGGCATGACCCGGCGCTTGCGCTCGCGAAGATAGAGCTGGTGGAAGTGGACGCCGCCCAGGTCATGGCCGTGCGCACCGAAGGGATGGAAATAGCGCTCGCCGATCTCCCCCCAGCCGTCGAATTCGATCCCCAGCTTGTAGGTGCCGCCGGTCTCGCGGATGAAGTCGTTCTCGTTGATGCCGAGCATGCGGTTGAAGGTTAGGAGCGGGGGGATGGTCGCCTCGCCCACGCCGACGGTGCCGATCTCTTCCGATTCGACTAGGGTGATGCGAGTGACGCCGTTGTCGAGGAAGCGTGAAAAAGCCGCGGCGGACATCCAGCCGGCGGTGCCGCCGCCGACGATGACGACGTTGCGGATCGTGTGTTCGTTCATCGGGCGATCCGTCCGAGTTGCGCCGCATGATGCTGAGCGGCGGTGGGGAAATGGGGGAGGGTGCTTGCGATCGCAGCGCGGAAGCCGGCCATTGCGGCGTCCGACTGCGCCGGCGGGGTCGCCTCGATCAGCGGGTCAATCCGCCGAGGGAGGAGCCCCTGGCTGAGCAGGACCGCGAGCCAGCTGTCGCGCGCGAAGGTCTCTTCCTCGAAGAATGGCAGCCGACCGCGCTCGGCGAACAGCGCCAGGGTGTGCGCCAGGCTTGGCGGAAGGTCTATGGCCGGTTGCCAGAACTGCTCGGGCCGGCTCGCGGTGGCATAGTGGCAGAGGACGAAGTCGCGAACGCGCGTGACCTCTGCGGCCGCCTGGCGGTTATAATCCGCTACCTCCAGAGGATGGCAGGCGCGGCCGGGCATCATCGCGACGATCCGGTCGATCGCGCTGTGGGCGAGATGGAGGTTGGTCCACTCCAGCGGCTCGATGACCGTGGCCGCGTCGCCCACCGCCACGCAGTTGCGGGCCCAGGGTTCGGGGCGGGTGCCCTGTGTAAAGGCGATCGGCGGGGCGGATGTCTCCGCGCCGCCTGCCTCGGCGAGGAGCCGGTGCGCGTCGGTGTCGCTCAGCAAAGTGCTGGAATAGCAAAGGCCGTGCAGCGTCCTTGTGGGAGTCGCGGTGCGCCAGCGCCAGCCGACGGGGAGTGCCGTCACCTGATCGAGCGGGGAAGGCGCGGTGGGCGGCCCCTCCGCCGCGAGCAGGCGATCGCAGCGCAGCCAGGGCTGCCAGTCTTCCCAGCGCGCATCGATGGCGCCGCGAACGACGCCCTCGGGTCCGGCGGCGTCGATGAACAGATCGGCCTCGACTGCGCTGTCGTTATCGAGCGCAAGGTTTTCGATGAAGCCGTCTTCGCCGCGGAGCCGGACCTGGGTCACATGGCCGTCGCGGATGTCGACGCCAAGGTGCCGTGCGAACGCCTCGAGCATCGCGCGGTAGCGATCGACATCGAGCACTAGGCCGGCCTGGATCCCGGCGAAGGGCGAGCCCGGTTCGGGCTCCGATGCCGCAATGCGGCCGGCGCGGGCGAGCATCGCGGCGGGAGCGTGCGCATCATAGGGCGCTGCCGATCCTGCATGTGCGGCGCGGACCCAGTGGTGGTGGAATGACGCCGTGCCGAAGGGCTGGCCATAGGGGCCATAGGCGTGGACATAGCCGGGATGCTGCTGGCTCCAGCTCTCGAACAGGGTTCCCAGCCGCCAGCTGCCGCCGGCGCGGAGCACCGCATCCTCTTCGCGCAAGCCGAGATCGTCGTGGAACCCGATGACGGAGGGGAGCGTGTGCGCCATGTGGTCGGCCAGCGCATTGGCGGGCGGCGGGGTCGCGACGATCGTCACAGCGAGCCCGGGCATCCGCCGCTTCAAGGCGACCGCGGCGGACCAGCCGACGATGCCGCCGCCCACCACCGCGACGCTGCGCACCGGATCGTCGAGGCTCGTCATGCGGCGGTCGGCATCGGGCAATAGCGTGCCAGATAGGTGAGGTGATCGGGCATGGCGGTGGCGGCGGCGCGGATCTCCGCCTGCATCTGCTCCATGCCGGCGATGAGGCTCTCGATCGAGGGGCCGGCGGCGCGAGGATCGAACCCGGCGGGGGTCACGCGCTGGCCGAGATATACCGAGACCCAGCTGGCATCGAGGAACGCGCCTTCGCGGTATTTGACGATCCGGCCGCGGCGGCGGAACAGGTCCATCTTCTCGGCCAGGCTGTCGGGGATGGGCATGGTGCGAACGTAGTTCCAGAACTCGGAATCGTCGCGCAGGGTGGCGTGATAATGGAGGATCAGGAAATCGCGGACGCGGTCATATTCCATGTCGACGATGCGGTTGAACTCGTCGCGGTCGACCGGCGCGACTCGGTGCTCGGGGAAGAGCTCGACGAGGGCGGTGATCGCCTGCTGGACCAGGTAGATGCTGGTCGATTCGAGCGGTTCCAGAAACCCGCCGGACAGGCCGATCGCAACGACGTTGTGCGCCCAGCTGCGCTCTCGGCGGCCGGCCTTGAAGCGGAGCACGCGAGGGGTTGCCATCGGCGCTCCCTCGATCGCGGCGGTGAGCGCGTCGGTAGCCTGTTCCTCCGACGCGAAGGCGCTTGCGAACACATAGCCGTTGCCGGTGCGGTGCTGGAGCGGGATGCGCCAGCGCCAGCCGGCCGGCATCGCGATCGCGCTGGTATAGGGAGTCACGGCGGTGGCGGTGCGGCAGGGAAGCGCGACGGCGCGGTCGGCAGGGAGCCAGCGCGACCAGTCCTGGAACGGCTCGCCCAGCGTCTTGCCGATCAGCAACGAGGCGAAGCCCGAGCAGTCGACGAACAAATCGCCCTGGATCCGGCGGCCGTCTTCCAGCACCACCGCTGTGACGTCGCCGCTCTCGCCGTCGCGTTCGGCGTCGACGATTTTCCCCTCGGTGCGCTGCGCCCCCAGCGCCTCGGCGAAGCGGCGCAGATAGGGTGCGAATGCGACGGCATCGAACTGATAGGCATAGCCGAAGGTCGAGGCGATCTGCCGGGGATCGCTGGAGGGCAGGGCGAAGCGATTGGTCCGCGCCAGCGTGCACGCCATCGAAAAGGCTTCGATCGGCGGAAGCTGGACACCGGCATGCAGCAGCCGGGCATAATAATGGTGGAACTGGACGTCGCCGGTGCCGCGCCCGAAGGTCCCGAACGGGTGGATATAGCTGTCGCCGATGCGGCCCCAGTCGCGGAACTCGATGCCCAGCTTGAAGGTGGCGCGAGTAGTGGCCATGAACTCGGCCTCGACGATGCCGAGCCGTTCGTTGAAGGCGCGGATGTGCGGCAACGTCGCCTCGCCGACACCGATGATGCCGATGGACTCCGATTCGATCAGGTGCACATGACAGCGCTCGGGCAGGAGCTTGACGAGCGCGGCCGCGGTCATCCAGCCCGATGTGCCGCCTCCCACCACCACGACCCGCTGCCGATCCGGCCTCGCCATGCGCTCCCATCCCATCTTTGCACGCCGCTCTTCGGCGACGCTTTTGCTGTTTCATACCAGTTGCCGGAAGATTGGCCAGCGTGGGGAGTGGCTATAAAGCAACAACGCATGAAATTTTGTTAGCGCGAACATTTGCGCTTGCGGGCCGCAAAGGTGCGCCGTAGCTTTCCAGGCGAACGATGCTGCGCAGCATAACTGCGACAAGACATCGACGCATAAACAGGGAGGGGATTTGATGGGCATCGATTCCATTTTGATTGCACGTGACGCCACTGCGGAATCCCGCAAGAAGACGTTGCGCCTAGGCGTGTCTGCGACGGCGATGTGCGTTTTCGCGCTCGGCATGCCCGCTTATGCGCAGACCGGCGCAGCGAGCGGCCAGAACACCGCCGGCGCGACCACCGCGACGAACGCGCCCGGGAACGAACAGACCGTACCGCAGGATGCTCAGGCGGACGCGGCGGGTGACGAAGTCGTCATCACCGGCATTCGCCAGAGCCTTGCCAACGCACAGAACATCAAGCGCAACTCCGACACCGTCGTCGACGCAATCACCGCGCAGGACATCGGCGCGCTGCCGGACCGCTCGGTGACCGAAGCGCTGCAGCGCGTTCCCGGCGTGTCGATCAACCGCTTCGCCGGCAATAACGACCCCGATCACTTCTCGGTCGAAGGATCGGGCGTCAACGTGCGCGGCCTCAACTTCGTGCGCTCCGAATTCAACGGCCGCGACACCTTCTCCGCCGGTATCGGTGGCCAGGCGATCAACTTCGCCGACGTGCCGTCCGAACTGCTCGGCTCGGTCGAAGTCTACAAGAACGCGACCGCCGACCTGATCGAAGGTGGCCTGGCCGGCACGGTCAACCTCAACACCCGCAAGCCGCTGGACAACAAGGGTTTCCATATCGGCGGCGGCATCGAGGCCAATTATGGCGACTTCGCCAAGAAATGGTCGCCGACCGGCTCGCTGCTGATCAGCAACACCTGGGAAACCGGGCTCGGCACCTTCGGCATCCTCGCCAATGGCTCCTATTCGCGGATCAAGAGCCGCGCCGACGGCATCCAGGTCACCAATTTCCAGACCCGCGACGGCGTCCAGGCCGCGACCGGGACGGGTACCAACACCACCGTCACTTGCCGCAACCAGCTTCCAGGGAGCACGGACGGCTTCACGCTGCTGCCGGGCACGATACCCAATCCGGCTCCAAACCCCAATCCGGCTACGCTACCAAACCCCGCCAATGTCTGCGGCAACCCAGGAGTAGCCGGCGCTGACGGTTTTGCGGATCCGCTGGGCGTCGCCTATGCGCCGATCGGCGGCCAGTTCCGAAGCCAGGATTATGACCGCAAACGTGACGGCCAGGCATTGGCGCTGCAGTGGCAGAGCACCGACGAGCGTACGACGCTGACGGCGCAGTTCCTGCGCACGCACTCCACCAATTCGTGGGGCGAGCACACGTTCGAGACTGCGCCGGATCTGTCGGAATACAACACCTATCCCGCGGGATGTCAGCAGAACGGCAATGGCCCGCTCAACGGAGCGGGTGCCGCGACCACGCGTGCAGAGTGCCAGCTCAACAGCGCCGGCCAATTCGTGTTCGGCAACAACCAGCGTGGCAATGGCTACAACCCGGCCAACAACGCGTTCCCCAATTACGTGTACGACAGCAATGGCCTGTTCCAGAGCGGGTTCATCACCCTGCCGGGATCGGGCTGGCGCACGGCATCGAGCGGGTCGGCGACGACCACCGTCCCGACCGGCGGCATGCAGCAATCGCTGTCGCGCCGGCAGGTGTTCGACGAGAATCTGGTCAAGGACGCCGGGCTCAACCTCAAGCTCAACCCGGATGATCACTGGTCGATCGCGCTCGATGTCGACTACACCTATGCCCGGCATGATGTCGTCGACTTGAGCGTGTTCGGCTCGACCTTCGCCGACGAAGAGCTGGACCTGAGCGGCAACATCCCGGTCGTGATCCCGCACAAGCCGCTGACGCTTGCGGCGAACTGGGCTTCGCCCAACCCGACGCTGGCCGCGAATAGCGACTCCGAGTATTTCCAGAACCGCGATTTCCAGTTCTGGCGCGCGGCGATGGATCACATCGAGCACAGCGAAGGCGACGAGTATCAGATCAAGGGCGACTTCGCGTACAAGTTCGACGACGGCGAATTCCTGCAGCGCGTGAAATTCGGTGCGCGCTATGCCGAGCGCTCGCAAGACGTGCGGTACACCGCCTATAACTGGGGCGCGATCAGCGAAGTGTGGTCTGGCGCGCCGGTGACGTTTAACCAAGGCGATACCAGCCGATCCTCGCTGTACAGCTTCGACAACTTCTTCCGGGGCAAGACCGCGGCGCCGCCCGCCGCGTATTTCTACAACGGGGATCTGGTCAACGGCTATTCGGACGCCGTCAGCTTCTTCCAGACTCAGAACGATATCTGGCGCAATACCAACGGAGCGACTGCCACCAATCGGTTCCTGGGCGCAGGGCAGCGTGCAGGCGCAATTGCGGGTACCGACTTCCTGCCTTCGGAGGTGGCGAACGTCCGACAGGAAGACTCTGCCGCCTATGCCATGCTGCAGTTCGGCAACAACGATCCAATCTTCGGGAACGTGCGCGTGTCGGGCAATGTCGGCGTGCGGTACGTCCACACCGATGTGTATTCGCGCAGCGCGACGGCTGTGCCGAACCGGGTCGACCTGGGGGTGCAAGACCCATATGCGACCCGCTGCGCGGAGACGACACGCGTCGTAAACGGCGTAACCCAAATCGTTCGACCAGGCGGCGTCTGTACGCTGGGGGAGGTTGAGTACACCCAGCTTCGGAACTTCGCTGTGAGCGGCTATGCCGCCCAGCCTGCCTTCTTCAAGAACAGCTATGGCTATTTTCTGCCAAGTGCGAACCTGAAGTTCGGCCTGACGAGGGACCTGATCTTCCGTCTTGCCGGGTCCAAGGTGCTGACGCGTCCGGACTTCTCGAACATACGGCCGTACGTGACCTATTCGCTGGAGCCAGGCTCCGGGACCGTCACGATCAACGCGGGCAATCCGTACCTGAAGCCAGCAACAGCATGGCAGTTCGACGCGACCCTCGAATGGTATTTCGGCAGGGTCGGCCAGTTGTCGATCGACGGCTTCTACAAGACGGTGGACGGCTTCTTCTATCAGTCGCTGGTCAACCGGTCGGTCACGAACAACGGGATTACCCAGGTTCTCCAGGCAAGAGGGCTGGCCAACTACACGGGCAAGGGCAAGATCAAGGGGTTCGAGATCGCCTATCAGCAGACCTTCGACTTCTTGCCGGGGGTACTGAGCGGATTTGGCTTCAACGGCAACTACACCTTCATCGAAAGTTCGGGTCTTCCCAACTCGTTCCTGAACGGAGGAACGCCTTCGTCGACTTCCACGGTGGCGAAGGGCAACTTGCCGCTGGAAGGGCTGTCCAAGCACAACGTGAATGCGACGCTGTTCTACGAGAAGGGGCCGATCTCTCTGCGGGCCGCGTATAACTGGCGCTCGCGGTTCCTGCTTACCGCGGCGGACGTGATCTTCCCGTACACGTCCATTTTCAACGACGCGAACGGCCAGCTCGACGCGTCGGCGTTCATCAACCTCAACAAGTACGTCAAGCTGGGCGTGCAGGGTGTCAACCTGACGAACACGACGACCAAGCTGCTGCAGGCGTACAAGGCGGGATCGGACGAGTTGGCGCCGCGGTCGTACTTTATGAACGACCGGCGCTACTCGATCATCCTGCGCGCGAACTACTGAGGTTCGTCGCTCGGATATGAATGGGGGGAGGCGGCGCTTAGCGTCGCCTCCCTTTGCTTAGTGCGGCCGTCAGCGTTCGGCGCGATGCTCAAGTGATCGCTAGGATCATGGCGGCGCCGGAACTTCAAATACCCACGCGCTTAGTATCGCGGTATGGGGGGACGCTTGACTGCACCAGCGCGTCCAAACCACTAGACCGATAATATACATTATGTAAAGAGTTAGGGCGTATGCATTGGTCGCTCCAGGCGGTCATGCCCCTGGAGCGGCTTTGTCCCGCGCCACGCCGGCGCACATCGCGCCGACCTTCCTCCGGCGTGACGGTCGCGCCGTTTCCGCCGTCGCTCGCGCCCCGGCGTGGTTCCAGGATGAGCGTGTTGTTCTCGACGCGCCAGCTGTGCAGCCGCGATAGGAAGTTCATGCCCAGCACGTCGAGCTTTCCGAAGTTCTCGGAGATCACGACGCCGAGATCTGCAGTGTCCAGCGGGCCGATCGACAGCTTCTGGATCCTGCCGCGCTTGGCCGCGACGGTGCCGTTGGCGGTTTCGATCATCACCGGTATGCCCATGCCGGGTGCGACATCGGCAGCGGCGGCGGTTTCCGCCGAGATTGCAGTGATCGTGGCACCGCTGTCGATCAGCATGCGGCGCTGGACGCCGTTCATGGTCACGCGCGCCCAGAAATGACCATCGGGGCTCATGCGTATGCGGACGGTGTCGCCGTCGACCTTCTGGTCCTCGATGCCGAGCCGCTCGGTCGCTTGCGTCCACAGCGCCGCCAGTTCGGCTCGGTGCGCGACGGCGAGCACCGCAATCAGGATGATGAGCGCCCAGGAAACCAGCGATCGCAGGATAAGGCCGAAGCTCAAGCGCCGCGCGCTCAAGGCGCTGAGCACGAGTACAAGTCCGCCGATCAGCCAAACCGCATTCATGTTGTCGAAGCCGTTCACGCACGTATCTCCAGGCCGTCATAGCCTGGCTCGACCCCACTCGGCAGCTCGGCGACCAAGCCCATATAGTCCATGCTATGGTCCATATGAACCAGCGCGGTCCGCTTGGGCGCCAACTCCCCTACCCAGCCCAGCACCTCCGATAGATGCGGGTGGGTGGGGTGCGGCGCGCGGCGCAGAGCGTCGACCACCCAGACGTCCAGACCGGCATAGAGCGCGCGCATGTCATTCGTCATCGTGTTGAAGTCTGTCGCATAGCCGATTGAGGTACCGGCATTTTCGAAGCGCATCCCCGCCGAGAAGATTCGACCATGCGGCTGATCGGCGACCGTAATGGAGATGTCGCCGATCGTGATGCTGCCAGGCAGGTCCTCGATAGCGACGGTGGGCGGATAGCCACCCCGGCCGTGGAAGACGTAGTTGAATTTCTCTTCCAACTGCGCACGGGTAAAGGGTCGCGCTAGGCCCCGCACAGGTGCGCCGTCGCGCAGGTGCATGACTTGGCGGAGATCATCTATACCGTGCGTGTGGTCGGCATGGTCGTGAGTCCAGATCACGGCATCGATGTTGCCGACGGTCGCCGCGAGAAGCTGCTCGCGCATGTCGGGGCTGGTGTCGATCAGGATGGTGGTGGTGTCGGTACTGACCAGCGCCGACGAGCGGCTCCGCCGGTTGCGTAGCTCGCTGGGGTCGCACGCGCCCCAGTCGTTGCCGATACGCGGCACGCCCGAGGAAGTGCCTGACCCTAAGAGACGTATTTTTAGCACGTTAGATATGAAAGTTCATTGTCGATGCGAACAGTGTAGGGGAGCTTTCTAAAGAGGGTGTCTACACCGCAGGGCGGACCGCCAGTCGCATGTGGATGCCGTTCTCCAGCAATCACGCCTGGGTCTTGGCGAAGAGCGTGTGGAAGTTGCGGCGGGTGGCGTCGGCCAGTGCTTCGGGATCTTCACCGCGCAGCCTGGCGAGGAAGCGGCAGGTGTCGGCGACAAAGGCGGGTTCGCCCGGCTTGCCGCGGTGAGGCACCGGGGCGAGGAACGGCGCGTCTGTTTCGATCAGCAAGCGCTCGAGCGGTAGTCGCGCGGCGGTTTCCTGAAGTTCGCGGGCGTTCTTGAAGGTCACGATGCCTGAAATCGAAATGTAGAAGCCGAGTTCCAGGGCGATGTCTGCAAAGGCGCCGCTGGCGGTGAAACAGTGGATCACCCCGGGGAAGGTGCCCTTCCCGATTTCATCGCGCAGGATCTCGGCGGTATCCTCTTCGGCATCGCGGGTGTGGACGATGATCGGCAGCCGGGTCTCGCGGCAGGCGGCGAGGTGCGCGCGGAAGCTGACCTGTTGCCGTTCGCGATCGCTGTTGTCGTAATAATAATCGAGGCCGCTTTCGCCGATGCCGACAACGCGCGGGT
>Ga0265780_10010821_pt1 | contig 10847 bp, 7 predicted proteins | sample P1T30metagenome_FD_192432 | JGI IMG/M metagenome (GOLD analysis project Ga0265780, IMG submission 192432) | Plant litter microbial communities from East Loma Ridge, Irvine, California - P1 T30 | ecosystem: Environmental > Terrestrial > Plant litter > Unclassified | place: USA: California... | reverse complement strand
GCAACTGGTGCGCGGCGAGAAGAACACCACCGTGCGCCTCGACGTGCTGCCGGGTGATGCCGGCCCCGACGCCAAGCACGTGACCGTGACCATGGTGCGCAAGAAGATCAGCATGGAAGAGCAGGCCGCCAAGAAGTCGATCATCGAAGTCAAGGATGGCGCTTTCAAACGACGCGTCGGCGTGATCTCGCTGCCGACCTTCTACCTCGACTTCGAAGGCCGCCGCCGTGGCGACAAGGATTACCGCAGCGCCACCCGCGACGTGGCCCGCATCCTCGGCGAACTCAAGAAAGAGAAGGTCGACAACGTCCTGATCGACCTGCGCAACAACGGCGGCGGTTCGCTGACCGAGGCGATCGAACTGACCGGCCTGTTCATCGACAAGGGCCCGGTGGTGCAGCAGCGCGATGCGCAGGGCCGCATCGAAGTCGAAGCCGACACACAAGCCGGCCTGTCCTGGGACGGCCCGATGGGTGTGCTGATCAACCGCGGTTCCGCCTCGGCCTCGGAAATCTTCGCCGCCGCGATCCAGGATTACGGCCGCGGCCTCGTCATCGGCGAGCCGAGCTTCGGCAAGGGCACGGTCCAGACCCTGATCGACCTCGACCGCTTCGCCCCTGGCGAGAAAGTGCGCTACGGCGAACTGAAGATGACCATCGCCCAGTTCTTCCGTATCAATGGCGGCACCACCCAGCTGCGCGGCGTGACGCCGGACATCAAGCTGCCGCAATTGTCCGACATGGAAAGCTTCGGCGAATCCTCGTACAACAATGCGCTGCCGTGGGTGTCGATCAAGCCGGCCAGCTACACCGCGGCGGGTGACCTGAAGGAGCTGATTGGTCCGCTCCAGCAGCGTCATGAGGCGCGCATCGCCAAGGACAAGGAGTTCCAGTACCTGAAGGAAGACATCGACGAAGTCCTCAAGCTGCGCAAGGAAAACGCGATCTCGCTGAACGAAGCCGTGCGCCGCAAGGAGCGCGACACCCAGGACGCCCGCGCCAAGCTGCGCGAAGCGCGCCTGGCGGGCGCCACCGGCACCGCGACCGACGAACCAGCGGCTGCTCCGGGCGGCAAGGAAGCGCGCGGCAAGGTGCCGGAGCCGACCAAGCCGGCCAAGACGGTGACGGCCGTGCGCGGCGCCCCGCGCCAGGACGACGGCCTGCAGTACGACGAGCGCGACCTGGCGTCGGAAATCGCGGCCGAAAAGGCGGCCAAGGACGCCAAGGACATCCTGCTGCAGGAATCGGCCCACATCCTGGCCGATGAGGTCGGGATGCTGCGGACGGATGCGCGCATGGCGTCGCGTGCGATGCCCTACATGACGGTGCCGCGCCAGGGTAATTAAGCAGGATTTGCACCGGGTTCATGCCCGTGCGTAAAAAAGCCAGGTACTGCGCATGCAGACCTGGCTTTTTTTATTGGCGCTATGTTGTAGTGGTGCTAATCAAGCAACGCACGTTCAACACCGCGAGTTCCGAATGATCTTCGCTATGTTAAATGGCGCACATAGCAAAAGGTGGAATTGACTCGTTTTGCTTGAAATTTCTCTCTTTTGTACCCCGCGCACGGTTGAGTTGCCTTAAACCTTGTGTTTTTTTTACTTGTGATAGCATAACGCTACGGTTGTAAGAACAACAATTTCACATCCTCCAAGGAGTTAACGCTATGTCAATCCGTCACGTCGCAGCTGCCGCCATGTTTGTCTGCGCAGGTGTTGCCCACGCCGACCCGATCGCGAGTACCACCGCATCTGGCGGTTTCCTCAATAACTGGACTACCGGCAACGGCACTGACGTGCTGGCATCTGGCGTTCTTGGCAGTGGCATGACCCTGGTGGGCGGCGTATCGCACTCCAGCGCCGGCCTGGACGGCGCGCTGCTCGACAAGTCGAGCAGCAACATGACCGAGGTGAATGGCCAGACCCAGCTGGTCCTCTCGCGTGGCATCGAAGGCAGTTACCTGCTGGCACAAGGCAACGGCATCCTGGCAGCGACGCTCGGCGCCGGTAAATCGGTGATCGGTTCGGCCAACGGCGCCGTCATCATCGACGGTAGCGTCGGCGGGGCGGTTGGCGGCGGTGGCGGCCTGGACGCCGGCGGCGGCTTCGGTGGTGGCGCAGGCGGTGGCGCAGGCGCTGGCGGTGGTAACGGCGGAGCGCCTTCGGGCTCGACCGGCGATAGCGCCGGTACGCCGCCAGGTAACACTTCGGGCGGCAGCACCGGCAACGCCGGCAACGCAACCGAACCGCTGATCCCGGCTCCATCAGGCAACGGCAACGGCAGCGGAAACGGCAGCATCGGCGGCAACGTCGGCGGCGGTGGCCTGCAAGGTCCATCGGCGGTCGACCCGGCTGCCGTTCCTGAACCGTCGAGCATCGCACTGATGCTGGCCGGCATGATGGGCGCAGGCGCGCTGAGCCGCCGCCGTTCGCGCAAGTAACACATTCCGCCGGGCGGCCCAGCCCGTCCGGCGAACAGCTTGGCAGCATTGTCAATTCCTGTACAATCCTTGTGAACGGTCGTGCTTTTATGGCGCCGCATAACAAGGAGACTACATGGACCCGCGGTATTCCGACGAGGACCTGGCCTTTCGCGACCAGGTCCGCGCCTTTCTCGATTCCCATCTACCCGAAGACCTGCGCGCCAAGGTGCTGGGCCACCTGCGCCTGAGCAAGGACGACTACGTCCGCTGGCACCGCATCCTCGCCCGCCAGGGCTGGGTCGCGCCCGGCTGGCCGGCCGAGTACGGCGGCCCCGGCTGGACTCCGGTGCAGCGCCATATCTTCGAGGAAGAGTGCGCCCGCGCCGGCACACCGCGCGTGATGCCGTTCGGGATCGACATGGTGGCGCCGGTGATCATGGCCTTCGGCTCGCAACAGCAGAAGGACTATTTCCTGCCGCGGATCCTGTCCTGCGAGGACTGGTGGTGCCAGGGCTACTCGGAACCGGGCGCCGGCTCCGACCTTGCCTCGCTCAAGACCACCGCCGTCAGGGATGGCGACGAATACATCGTCAACGGACAAAAGACCTGGACCACGCTGGCCCAGCACGCCGACATGATCTTCTGCCTGGTTCGCACCGACAGCGGCGTGCGCAAGCAGGAGGGCATTTCCTTCCTGTTGGTCGACATGCACGCGCCCGGCGTCACGGTGCGCCCGATCATCATGCTCGACGAAGACCATGAGGTGAACGAAGTCTTCTTCGACAATGTCCGGGTTCCTGTTGCCAACCTGGTGGGCCAGGAAAACCGCGGCTGGACCTATGCCAAGTACCTGCTCGGCCATGAGCGCACCGGCATCGCCGCGGTCGGCCGTAGCAAGCGCGAGCTGGCCTTCCTGAAGCGCCTGGCGCGCCGCGAGCAAAAGAACGGCCGCCCGCTGCTGGAAGATCCGCTGTTCGCGGCGAAGGTTGCCGACCTCGAGATCGAACTGATGGCGCTCGAGATGACGGTGCTGCGCGTGCTTGCCCAGGCCGCCAGGGCGCCGGGGCCGGAAGCCTCGGTGCTGAAGGTGCGCGGCACCGAGATCCAGCAGACCCTCACCGAGCTGATGCTGGAAGCGGCGGGTCCGATGGCGCTGCCCTTCGATGCCGCCTTCCTCGAAGGCGAAAGCGAGCACAGCGTGGCCGGCGACGACCTGGCGGCGCCGCTCGCCTCGCATTACTTCAACTACCGCAAGACCTCCATCTACGGGGGCTCGAACGAGATCCAGCGCAACATCATCTCCCAGATGATCCTGGGCCTGTGAGGACGACACCATGAACTTCGATTACAAGGAAGAGCAGCAGGGGTTCGCCGACACCCTCAAGCGCTGGATCGCGCGCGACTATGGCAGCGAAGCACGGCGCGCCATCGTCGCTACGCCCCAGGGCACGTCGGATGCGGCTTGGGCCACTCTCGTCGAGCTCGGCATGACGGCGCTGCCGGTGCCGGAGCAGCAGGGCGGTTTCGATGGCAGCGCGGTGGATATGTTCGTCGTGATGCGTGAGCTGGGCCGTGGCCTGGTGGTGGAACCCTACTTGGCTACCGTGCTGGGCGCCCATGTCCTCAAGCTCGGTGGCGGCCATCCGGACTTGCTGGAGCGGGTCGCCAGCGGCGAGTTGAAACTGGCTTGCGCGTTTGGCGAGCGCCAGTCGCGCCACGATCTGCGCGACATCGTCACACGCGCCGAGCGTGACAGTGAAGGCTGGCGCTTGACGGGCGAGAAAACGGTCGTGGTCCATGGCGCCGAGGCCGGCGTGTTGGTGGTGTCGGCCAGGAGCGGCGGCGCCCAGCGCGACGCAGGCGGCATCACTCTGTTCGCGGTGCCGATCGACACGACCGGCGTGCAGGTACGCGGCTATCGCACCCTCGACGGCCTGCGCGCCGCCGACGTCCGCTTCGACGGCGTGGCCTTGCCGGCCGAAGCCCTGATCGGGCCGCTCGATGGCGGCTGGGACACCCTCGAGGCCGGCGCCGACTATGGCGCGGGCCTGCTGTGCGCCGAGGCGCTGGGTGCGATGGAGGCGCTGTTCGACACTACGCTCGACTATTTGAAGACGCGCCAGCAGTTCGGCGTCCCGATCGGCAAGTTCCAGACCCTGCAGCACCGCATGGCCGACATGTTCATCCACCTGGAGCAGGCGCGCTCGATGGCGCTGCTGGCGGCGGTCACGCTCGACGGCACTGATGTTGCCGAGCGCCGCCGCGTGGTTTCGGCCGCCAAGTACCGGGTCGGCCAGGCGGCGCGCTTCATCGGCCAGCAGGCGGTGCAACTCCATGGCGGCATGGGCGTCACCGACGAACTGGCCGCCAGCCATTACTTCAAACGGCTGTCGATGATCGAACTGAGCTTCGGCGACCGCGACCACCACCTGGCGCGCTTCATTGCCCAGCCCGGATTCCAGGAGGCGGCATGAGCGACCAGCGCAAGCGTTTCTACTTCGAAGATTTTTTTGTCGGCCAGGAAATCGACCTCGGCGCGCGAGGTGTGAGCGAAGACGAGATCATCGCATTCGCGCGCGAATTCGACCCCCAGCCCTTCCACGTCGACCGGGACGCGGCGGGCGCCTCGATCTACGGCGGCGTGATCGCCAGCGGCTGGCACACTTGCAGCATGATGATGCGCATGGTGGTCGACGGCCTGATGTGCGACGCCTCGAGCATGGGCTCGCCCGGCCTGGACGGCGTGCGCTGGCTGAAGCCGCTGCGCGCAGGCGACACGCTCAAGGTGCGCTACCTCACGACCCAGGTCAAGGCGTCGAACTCGAAGCCGGACCGCGGTGTGGTGTGGTCGAAGTGGGTCGCCAGCAACCAGCACGGCGAGGAGATCTGCACGATCGAGGGCATGGGCATGTTCGGCAAGCGTGCGACGGGAGGTCTTGATGACTGAAACCGTCCGTTTCGACCAACTGGCCGGCCTGGTGGGACGCGAAGTCGGCGTCTCCGACTGGTTCCTGGTGGACCAGCCGCGCATCGACGGCTTTGCGGATGCGACCGAAGACCATCAGTGGATCCACGTCGACCCCGAGCGCTGCGCGCGCGAGTCGCCGTTCGGGGCGCCGGTCGCGCACGGCTTCCTGACCCTGTCGCTGCTGCCCGCCATGCTGGAAAGCGCGGTCCGCATCGACGGCATGCGCATGGGCCTGAACTATGGCCTGAACAAGGTGCGCTTCCCGGCGCCGCTGCCGGTCGACCGGCGGGTGCGCGGGCGCTGGACATTGGGCGCGGCCGAGCCGATCGAAGGTGGCCTCCAGCTGAGCTGGGCGGTGAGCGTGGAAAGCGAGGGCGGCAGCCGCCCCGTGTGCGCCGCCGAGTTCCTGGTCCGCGTCTACGCCTGAACCTGCTTGCAAAGGGGTGGCGCGTCCTTGCGCCACCTCAAACGAATTCCTCCTGCTGAGCTCCTAACCTGCGCACTGGCCCGAACCGCGGGACAACCACGCAGTGCAACCCAGGGGGTGAACCATGAGTGAAAGCAAGATGTACCCGGGCGGGATGCCCGCCGGGGCAGCAGGAGGTATGGCGACCGCGACCATGCCGACGCCCTCCACCGGCGCCGGCGGCGATGATATGCCGCGCCCGGGCGCAGCGGCTGGCGGTGGGACGCAGGACACCATGCCGCGGCCGTCAGGGCAGGGACCGGGCGCCGGCGACATGCCGCGCCCCGGCGGCATGGGCGGTGGCGGCGGAACCGACATTCCGCGCTTCGGCGGTCCCGGCCGGCCGTCCGGGCCGATGTACGAACCCGGGGTAGTGGAAGTGCAGTTTCGCGAAGGGCTGCTGCCGAGTGTGACCCTGGTCGGTGCGGGCGGGGCGCCGTCGCTGGAATCGCGTTCGGCCCCGAACGACGCCGCGCTGGCGGCGGTTAACCAGATCCTGCAGCGCTACCGCCTGGTCGGCGCGGAGCCTACGTTCACCCGCACCGTGGAGGAGGGCGACCAGGCGCTGGCCGCCGCGCGCCAGCAGGGCATCGACGTGCCCCATCTGGCCGACTTCGTCACCCTGCGCTTCCCGCCGGACGCCAACGTCACCCAGATTGCCGCTGAGCTGTGCAGCTCGCCGCAGGTGGCGCGCGCGGTGCCGGTGCCCACCGCCCGTCCGCCGGCTGAAGTACTGGACGCGCCGCCGCGCGGCGCCCTGCTCGACCCTGCGCGCGAAGCGCCGGACTTGCGCGAAGGCGTGCGTCCGGCCCGCGAGGCGCCGCCGGCTTCTCCGCTGGCCGAACCGCTCGCTGGCAACAGCGACCAGGCCACGATCGACCCCGACACCGGGCTGGAAAACCAGTGGTACCTGTTCCGCTGCCGCGCCAACAACGCCTGGAGCATGTCGACCGGCGCCAACGTCGTCATCGCCGATGTCGACTGGGGCTACCGCACCAGCCACGAAGAGCTGGCGCCGCACCTGGCCAAGACCTATAACGCCTTCGACGGCTCCAGCACCGTGAACACCGGCGGCTCGATCTTCCACGGCACCGGCGTGCTGGGCCTGACCGGCGCCGCCGTCAACGGCCGCGGCATGGCCGGCTTCGGCTTCGACGCCGAACTATGGGGCATCCAGGGCGATTCCGGTCCCGGCACCGCGCTGGGCGGGAATGCCTGGGCGCGCGGCATCGACTGGGTCCGCACCGCCGACAGCGGCGGCCGGCGCAAGGTCGTGATCCTCGAAGTGCAGACCGGCGCCTTCGGCAACTACGAACAGGTGCCCTCGGTGAATGCCGCGATCAAGACCGCGATCGCGGCCGGGGTGGTGGTGTGCGTGGCGGCCGGCAACGGCGACCGCGACGCCGGCATCGACGACGCCGGCAACGCGATCCCGCCCACCGGCTCGATCCTGGTCGGCGCCACCGCCTACGACCCCGCCACCAATCCGCGCGCCTGGTTCAGCAACTTCGGCGCCAACATCGTGGTCGCGGCGCCGGGCGACCCGGACCACGACGTCACCAGCCACAGCAGCTCGGATACGGCCTACAGCAACCACTTCGGCGGCACCTCGGGCGCCACGCCGAAGGTCGCCGGGGTGGCGGCGCTGATGCTGTCCGCCAATCCAGGGCTGAGCCACGCCCAGGTGCGCGACATCCTGAACAGCAGCGGCAGCGAGGTGGTCACGACAAGCGGCAAGCCGGTCGGGCGTTTCCTGAACGCCGAAGCGGCGGTGCGGGCGGCGAAGTCCGGCGTCGGCGGACGCATGGAAGTGTTCGCGCGCGGGACCGACAAGGCGGTCTGGCACCTGTGGCAGACCGCGCCCAGCAATGGCTGGAGCAGCTGGGCCTCGCTCGGCGGCTGGGTCGACATCATCCGCAGCGCGCGCAACGCCGATGGGCGACTGGAAGTGTTCGCGCGCGGCTCCGACAAGGCCGTCTGGCATCGCTGGCAGACCGCGCCCAACAATGGCTGGAGCGAATGGGAATCGCTGGGCGGCTGGGTCGACCTGATCGAGATCGGCCAGAACCGCGACGGTCGTCTGGAAATCTTCGCACGCGGGTCCGACGGCGCCCTGTGGCACCGCTGGCAGACCGCCCCCAGCAATGGCTGGAGCGGCTGGGCTTCGCTGGGCGGCTGGATCGACCGCCTGTCGGTGGGCCAGAACCAGGACGGCCGCCTCGAGGTATTCGCGCGCGGCGGCGACGGCGCCTTGTGGCACAAGTGGCAGACCGCACCCGACAACGGCTGGAGCGGCTGGGCTTCGCTCGGTGGCTGGATCGACATGCTCGACGTCGGCCGCAACCAGGACGGCCGTCTCGAAGTGTTCGCCCGCGGTTCCGACGCCGCCCTGTGGCACATCTGGCAGACCGCGCCGAACGGTGCCTGGAGCGCCTGGAACTCGCTGGGGGGCTGGATCGACCAGATCGCGGTCGGGCAAAACCAGGACGGCCGGCTCGAAGTGTTCGCCCGCGGCGCCGACAAGGCGGTATGGCACCGCTGGCAAACCGCGCCCAACAATGGCTGGAGCGGATGGAACTCGCTGGGTGGCTGGGTCGACCGGCTGTTCGTCAACAATAACGCGGACGGCAGGATGGAACTGTTTGCGCGCGGTTCCGACAACGCCCTCTGGCACCGCTGGCAGACGGCGCCAAACAATGACTGGGGCGATTGGGCGAGCCTGGGCGGGGTGATCGATTCGATCGAGGTGGCGCAGAACGCCGGGTGATGTGCTGCTTGTTGACCGCGTGGGCGGGAGAACCCGCCCACCCTACCGGCCGGTCGTAGGGTGGGCGGCTCAACCGGGGCGCCGATTGACCTGCGCCGTGTGCGCCGCCCACGCGTTCAAACCACGCATCCCGGCCCGCTCGCCGGCCCCTGACCCGACCAACTCCGCCGCTCAACCGCCGCGTGCGCCGTACTTCGCCAGCTCCAGCTTGGCGATCGCATTCCGATGCACCTCGTCCGGCCCGTCCGCCAGGCGCAGCGTGCGATTGCCCGCCCACTGGTAAGCCAGCGGGAAGTCATCGGACACGCCCGCCGCGCCATGCGCCTGGATCGCCCAGTCCAGCACGTCCTGGGCGACGGTCGGCGCCAGCACCTTGATCATCGCGATCTCGGCCTGGGCGTGCTTGTTGCCGACCGTGTCCATCATGTAGGCGGTCTTCAGGGTCAGCAGGCGCGCGGTGTCGATGCGGATCCGTGCTTCGGCGATGCGCTCGCGCCACACGCCCTGTTCCGAGATCTTGCGCCCGAAGGCGACCCGGCTGTCGAGGCGCCGGCACATCAGTTCCAGCGCACGCTCGGCCACGCCGATGGCGCGCATGCAGTGGTGGATGCGGCCCGGTCCCAGGCGGCCCTGGGCGATCTCGAAGCCGCGCCCTTCGCCCAGCAGCATGTTGGATGCGGGCACGCGCACGTTTTCGAACAGGATCTCGCAGTGGCCGTGCGGCGCGTCGTCGTAGCCGAACACGGGCAGCGGCCGCACGATGGTGATGCCGGGCGTGTCGGCGGGGACCACGATCATCGACTGCTGCTGGTGGCGGGCCGCGCTCGGGTCAGTCTTGCCCATCACGATGAAGACCTTGCAGCGCGGATCGCCGGCGCCCGAGATCCACCACTTGTGGCCGTTGATGACGTAGTCCTCGCCGTCGCGCTCGATGCGGGTCGCGATATTGGTCGCGTCCGATGAGGCGACGTCCGGCTCGGTCATCGCGAAGGCCGAACGGATCTCGCCGCGCAGCAGCGGCTCCAGCCAGGCATCCTTGATCGCATCGGAGGCATAGCGCTCCAGCGTTTCCATGTTCCCCGTATCCGGCGCATTGCAATTGAAGACTTCGGGCGCCCAGGGCACGCGGCCCATGATCTCGCACAGCGGCGCATAATCGAGGTTCGACAGGCCCTCCGGCGCGCGCGACGACTGCGGCAGGAACAGGTTCCACAGCCCGGCTTCGCGCGCTAGCGGTTTCAGGCGCTCGATGAGTTCGAGCGGCAGCCAGCGCGTGCCCTTGTCGCGCGCATTGGCCGCGAGTTCCTCAGTGAAAGCGCGTTCGTTGGGATAAATGTGCTCGTCCATGAAGGCGAGCAGGCGCGCCTGCAATTCCTGGCAGCGCGGCGAGTAAGCGAAATCCATGTGCTTGTCCTTTGAAAGGGTGTCTCAGCGGCTGCGCGAGGCGAAGCCCCAGGCCATCTCGGCCATCGGGCGCGCCGCCTTGCCGTTTTCCAGGGCCTGGGCGCTGGCGGCGGTGCCGTCGACGTAGCGCTTCATGATGCCCTGCATGATGCCGGCCAGGCGGAACATGTTGTAGGCGAGATAAAAATCGAAATCCTCGGCGCGGATGGTCTTGCCGGTGCGCTCGCAGTAGCGCGCCACGTATTCGTCCATCGAGGGGATGCCCAGCGCAGCGAGGTCGAGGCCGGCGATGCCGCGGAAGCGACCTGGCGGAATGTGCCAGCTCATGCAGTGGTAGGAAAAATCCGCAGCCGGGTGGCCGAGCGTCGACAGTTCCCAGTCCAGCACCGCCAGGATGCGCGGCTCGGTCGGGTGAAAGATCATGTTGTCGAGGCGATAGTCGCCATGCACGATGCTGGTGTCGTCACCTGGCGGAATATGCTGCGGCAGCCATTCGATGAGCCGCTCCATGGCCTCGATCGGCTCGGTCACCGACGCCTGGTACTGTTTGGTCCAGCGCTCGATCTGCCGCGCGAAGTAATTGCCTGGCTTGCCATAATCACCCAGGCCGATCGCCGCATAGTCGACCGTGTGCAACTGCGCGATTACGCGATTCTGCTCATCGTAAATGGCCGCGCGTTCGTCCGGGCTCATGCCAGGCAGCGACTGATCCCACAATACCCGCCCCTCGATGAACTCCATCAGGAAAAAGGCGCGCCCGATGATCGACTCATCCAGGCACAGCGCCAACTGGCGCGGCGCCGGAAATCCGGCCCCGTGCA
>Ga0265780_10010820_pt1 | contig 10848 bp, 10 predicted proteins | sample P1T30metagenome_FD_192432 | JGI IMG/M metagenome (GOLD analysis project Ga0265780, IMG submission 192432) | Plant litter microbial communities from East Loma Ridge, Irvine, California - P1 T30 | ecosystem: Environmental > Terrestrial > Plant litter > Unclassified | place: USA: California... | reverse complement strand
AACGCCTCTGAAATCCCCTCCGCCTTCCGCCTGATACGATCCAGCTTATTCCCAAGCTCCTCATTCGCGCCTCCGTCTATTCCCACGACTTCGTCTCGCATCGCTTTGATGTATGTCCTTGTGAGAGGCTGTGTTTCGTCGGGGGCGCTGGTATTGATCGACACAGTCTCGAGAGCTTCGACAGCACTTTTGGTTGTGATTGGAGATGTGCTGTTGGGAGAGAGGTTGTTGAATTTGGTTGGTGGGATGGACCGCATGAGGTCAATGTCTTTGGCCAGTCCTGCACGTGTGATAATTGGGGCTTTGCTAGACATGATAGCAGATGTAGAGAGGTGCTGCTGAATGGTAGTACTAGTAGATGAGGAGTGGAGGGACACTTACGTAATTACCCGGTGACTTGGGGATCTATCCGAGCCTCCCTCTCCCCCAGACTTTTGGTACAGAAACCGTATTAACATCCTCAATTCCCTTCTCTACCCTACCCTTGTCTTGTCTTTCTTCATTCATCATACAGATCAAGAGGAGTAGAACACTACCATACTCCTCTGATTACTCAAAGCCAACCTCTGGTCAACGCAGAACACGGCTTTTCACGACTTCACGACTCTCGATCGCGGTTAACTCCCCCACCGCGTAGTATTCCCCTTCGACACCGTCGCGTAAAACACATCTTTCGCGATGGCTACGGCTACTGCTAGTGGGACTTCGGGCCTTTATGGTCCTCCCGACCAATATCACCACTCCAAGGTCGCTCAATTCATTGGTATGTCTTCATTCTGCCCTTTCACTTCCCCCACCCTCGAGCCTGAGCAGGATGGCCCTCCCGGACAGATCTCCCACAGACAGATTTCTCGCGAGGAACCATCAAACCTTCTACAGTCTCAAGTCTCTCAATATGGCTAACTCGCAGGTGCCAATTCGCTAGAGAAGGCTTCCGCAGGCAGAGTCACGGACTTTGTCAAGGCTAACGGTGGTCACACCGTCATTACCAAGGTGAGTCCACCTTGCCGTTGCCACAGCTATTCCTTACTTACAACTAGATCCTGATCGCAAACAACGGTATCGCCGCTGTCAAGGAGATTCGATCCATCCGAAAATGGGCTTACGAGACTTTCGGTGCCGAGCGCGCAGTCGAGTTCACCGTTATGGCTACCCCCGAGGATCTGCGAATTAACGCCGAATACATCAGGATGGCTGATAGATATGTTGAGGTTCCCGGTGGATCCAACAACAACAATTACGCCAATGTCGACTTTATTGTGGATGTTGCTCAGCGTGCTGGCGTTCACGCCGTCTGGGCTGGATGGTCAGTCTAGCTTTTTAAATGGAGAGTTTGAGCTGATATCAGGGGTCACGCTTCCGAGAACCCTCGTCTACCCGAGACACTTGCCGAGTCGCAAATCGTCTTTATCGGTCCCCCAGGTTCGGCTATGCGATCATTAGGAGACAAGATCTCTTCCACCATTGTCGCCCAACACGCCGAAGTGCCATGTATGCCCTGGTCGGGTACCGGAATCGCCGACACTGTTCTTTCGCCCCAAGGCTACGTCACAGTACCCGACAAGGCTTACCAGGAGGCTTGCATTCACTCTTGGGAGGAAGGATTAGCCAAGGCAGAACAAATTGGATGGCCCGTCATGATCAAGGCCAGTGAAGGTGGTGGAGGAAAGGGTATCAGAAAGGTTGATGACGGAGAGAAGTTCAAGACAGCCTTCCAGGCTGTTGCTGGTGAAGTTCCAGGTAAGTAAAATCGGCACTGCGTGGATAGATCTGATTTACAGGATCTCCCATTTTCGTCATGAAGCTAGCTGGATCTGCCCGACATCTCGAAGTCCAGCTTATTGCCGATCAATACGGAAACGCTATCTCGCTCTTTGGACGAGATTGTTCCGTTCAGCGACGTCATCAGAAGATCATTGAAGAGGCTCCCGTCACCATTGCTCGACCTGAAAAGTTCGAGGAGATGGAAAAGGCAGCTGTTCGTCTAGCCAAGCTCGTCGGATACGTCTCGGCAGGAACAGTCGAGTACCTCTACTCGCACTCGGACGACTCTTTCTACTTCCTCGAGCTCAACCCTCGTCTACAAGTCGAGCATCCTACCACCGAGATGGTTTCTGGATGTAACATCCCCGCTGTCCAGCTTCAAATCGCAATGGGTGTCCCCCTCCACCGAATCCGAGATATTCGAACTCTATACGGAATGGATCCCCACGGCGTCACCGAGATTGATTTCTACGGAACCAACCCCGAATCAGTCAACACGCAGCGAAAGCCCAAGCCCAAGGGTCATGTTGTCGCTTGTCGAATCACTGGTGAGAACCCCGATGCTGGATTCAAGCCTTCATCCGGAAACTTGACCGAGCTCAACTTCCGATCAAACTCGAACGTCTGGGGTTATTTCTCAGTCTCATCCGCTGGTGGTCTTCACGAATACGCCGATTCGCAATTCGGGCATATCTTTGCCTATGGTATGGAGAGGTCCGAAGCTAGGAAATCGATGGTTGTCGCACTCAAGGAACTTTCCATCCGAGGAGAATTCCGTACGACAGTCGAATACCTCATCAAGTTGCTCGAAAAGCCCGAATTCGAAAACAACACTTTGACCACTCAATGGCTCGACAGTCTTATCGCCGAGGGAATGACCTCTGAGCGACCTGATCCCGTCATCTCTGTCGTTTGTGGTGCCGTCGTCAAGGCTCACGTCGCCCATGAGGCTTCCATGAGTCGATACAAGTCGATTCTCGACAAGGGTCAGGTTCCAGCCAAGGATACACTCCAGACCTTCTTCAAGACCGAGTTCATTTACGAGAGTGTCCGATACTCGTTCGCCATGGCCAAGGCTTCATTGCACTCCTACACTCTCTACCTCAATGGTGGTCGAGTCTTTGTCGGATGCCGAATCCTTAGTGACGGTGGTCTTTTGGTTTCTCTCGAAGGTGCTTCGCATACCATCTATTGGAGAGAAGAAGTCGGAGGAATGATCATTTCCATCGATTCCAAGACCACCATGATCGAAGATGAACAAGATCCAACACAGCTCCGAAGTCCAAGTCCCGGTAAACTCGTCCGATACCTCATCGATTCGGGTGATCACGTCGACGCCGGAGAGGCATATGCCGAGATCGAGGTCATGAAGATGATCATGCCCGTTACTGCTAGTGAAAGCGGTATTGCCCAATTCATGAAGCAGCCCGGTCAGACTCTTGCTCCAGGAGAATTGCTTGGTATCCTCACTCTCGACGACCCTACCAAGGTCAAATTCGCCAAGCCTTTCGAAGGCATGCTCCCCAGTTTCGAGCTCAAGAACGGTCGATACGGCACCAAGCCCCACCAGCGACTACGAGAACACCTCGAAGTCTTGTACGACAACTTGGAAGGTTTCGACAACAGTGCAGCTGTTCCTGCATCTCTGCGAATCGTCCAGGCCGCGCTTCAGGATGTCGATCTACCATTCTCGAACGCTCAGGATGTCTTGTCTACCCTCAGCGGACGAATTCCCGCCAAGTTGGAAGAGGAAGTTAGGGCTATTGTCGACTCTGCTCGAGCCCGAAAGACCGAGTTCCCAAGTCTCCGACTCCGAGCTACCATCAACACCTTCATCACCAACAACGTCATTCCCAAGGAGCGACCTCAGGTTGTAGCTGCTATCAGTCCCTTGACCGCCGTCATTGACAGCTTTGCATACGGCCTCAAGGTATTCGAATGGCAGACATGGGCCGGACTTTTGGATTACTTTGCCGATATCGAAGAGCCATTTGCTGAACAGCACATGACTCAGGAGAGCATCATTCTCCGACTTCGAGAGGAGAACAAGGACCTCGACACTGTTGTCCGATCCGTCCTTTCGCACAGCAAGATTGCCCTTAAGACTAAATTGATCTTGATGCTTCTCGACTTGATCAAGGCTGATTGCCCACGAGCTTCCACCACCCCCGAGAGCGGTGTGCACAACTCTCTTGCTCGACTTGCCGAGCTCGACAGTCGACCTACCGCCAAGGTCGCTCTCAAAGCCAAGGAGGTTATGATTGTTGGATCTTTGCCTTCTTACGAGGAGCGACACAATCAGCTCGAACAGATCCTCAAGGCTGCTACTACTACCAGCTACTATGGCGAATCTGGCAAGGGACACCGATTCCCTTCTTCCGATATGCTCAAGGAAGTCACCGACTCTCGATACACCGTCTACGATGTCTTGACTACCTTCTTTGATCATCCCGACAACTGGATCGTTCTCGCCGCTCTGGAGGTCTATGTTCGACGAGCATACCGAGTCTACAACATTATGGCTCTCGAGTACGATGTTGCCGAGCATCCCGGACAACAGAATGTTGTCACTTGGCGATTCAAGCTTGGCAAGCCTTCTTCCGAGGCTAGCACTCCCCGAGTCGACTCTTCGCGAGACTTTACCCGAATCGCCAGTATGAGCGACCTCAGCTACATTGTCCAGAGCAAGATCGAGCCTGTGCGATTCGGTTTGATGACTTCGTACAACGACTTGGCCGAGCTCGAGCAAGACTACAGCCGACTATTGGAAATGTACCCCGTCTTTGATCACCAGGAGCATCTCGACCGATTCGGCGCTGACGCTCGAAACCCCAATGTCATGAACGTCGCTTTGCGTCAGTACCAGGAAGGAGGTCTTACCGATGATGAACTTAACCAGCGCTTCCAATCACTTGTCAACCAGTGGGGAGCCAAGGTCAACGACAAGGGTATCCGACGAGTCACTTTCCTAGTATGCCGAAAGGACGAGTACCCATCCTACTTCACCGTCCGAGAGTCCGGGGATGGATCATGGCGAGAGGAAGAGTCGATCAGGAACATCGAACCTGCTTTGGCCTACCAGCTCGAATTGAACCGATTGTCCAACTTCAAGATCACTCCTCTACCTTCTTCCAACAGGCAGATTCACGTCTACCAGGCTGTTGGCCGAGAAGTCACTTCCGACACTCGATTCTTTGTTCGAGCTCTACTCCGACCCGGTCGATTCATCGGCAACATGAAGCAGACCGAGTACTTGATCTCCGAGACCGACAGGCTTGTTGGTGATATCCTCGACACCCTCGAGGTTGTCAGCTCTCAACACAGACAGGCTGACTGTAACCACATCATGGTCAACTGCGTCTACAGTCTCAACGTCACTTTCGATGATGTTCAAGCTGCTCTCGCTGGTTTCATTGAGCGACACGGAAAGCGACTATGGCGACTACGAGTCACTCAGGCCGAGATCCGAGTTGTCATCGAGGATGACGAGGGTCACCACCTGCCCATCCGAGCCTTCATTGAGAACGTTTCAGGTTTCGTCGTCAAGTTCGACGCCTACCAGGAAATCACCGACAGCAAGGGTAAAGCCACTCTCAAGACTATCGGCGATCAGGGTCAATACCATCTTCAACCCGTCAACTTCCCCTACGCCACAAAGGAGTCTTTGCAGCCCCGACGGTACCAGGCTCACATCATCGGTACCACCTACGTCTACGATTTCCCTGATCTCTTCCGACAAGCCGTCGAGAGGGTTTGGAAATCTCAGAAATCGGCTGGACCTAAGCCCAAGACTCCTTCCGATGTCCTCGTCGCTACTGAGCTTGTTTTGGATGAACATGGAGAGATGATTGAAGTCAGCCGACCTCCTGGGCTCAACACTTGCGGTATGGTCGCTTGGGTCTACACCATGAAGACTCCCGAGTATCCCCAAGGTCGACGTGTCGTTGCCATCTCGAACGATATCACTTACCAGATCGGTTCGTTCGGTCCTATCGAAGACGAGTACTTCTACAAGGCTACCTTGTACGCACGAAAGTTCGGAATTCCCCGAATCTACTTGTCTGCCAACTCTGGTGCTCGAATCGGTCTCGCCGATGAAGTCATGGCTCTCTTTGATGTTGCTTGGAAAGAACCATCTCGACCTGAAAAGGGTTTCGAATACCTTTACCTCACTCCTCAGAACCTCGACAAGCTAAACGAGCTCGGAGAGGGAAGTGTCATCACCAACGAGATCCAGGTCAATGGCGAATCTCGACACCAATTGGTTTCCGTCATTGGTCTCAAGGACGGTCTTGGTGTCGAATGTCTACGTGGATCCGGTTTGATTGCTGGTGAAACTTCGAGGGCTTACGACGATATTTTCACCATCTCTATGGTCACTGCTCGATCCGTCGGTATTGGTGCTTATCTCGTTCGATTGGGTCAACGTGTTGTCCAGGTCGAGGGTCAGCCCATCATCCTCACTGGTGCTCCCGCCATCAACAAGGTCCTTGGTAAGGAGGTCTACACAAGTAACATCCAACTTGGTGGTCCTCAGGTAGGCTTTTATCATGTCTCCAAAGATCACCAAACTGACATGCCAGATCATGTACAAGAATGGTATCTCGCACATCACTGCCGCCAGCGATCTCGATGGTGCATTGGCAATCATCAACTACCTCAGCTTCATCCCCGACCACAAGCTCGGAGGTATCCCTGTCTTGTCCTCGGGCGATACCTGGGACCGAAGTGTCGACTGGAAGCCTACCAAGGCTGCTTACGATCCTCGAAACTTCCTTGCTGGTGTCAATGAGGATGTTGAGGGTGTTTCTACCTACAAATCTGGTATCCTCGATCAGGGATCTTTCTTCGAGACCATGGGTACGTTTTCCCTTTCCTTCAGTAATCACATGCTGATAATTAGGTGGATGGGCCCAGACTATCGTTTCTGGTCGAGGTCGAGTCGGCGGTATCCCCGTCGCCGTCATTGCTGCCGAGACTCGATCTATCGAGCGAATCGACCCTGCCGATCCTGCCAACGAGAACTCTACCGAGAACCGAGTTTCCCTCGCCGGAACAGTCTGGTTCCCCGATAGTTCGCGTAAAACAGCAACCGCGATCGAGGACGCCAACCGAGAAGGTCTTCCTCTGCTCATCTTTGCCAACTTCCGAGGTTTCTCGGGAGGTATGTCGGATATGTTGCAGTCGATCCTCAAGGAGGGAGCCAAGATTGTCGATGGTCTAAGTAGTTACAGACATCCTGTGATTGTCTACTTGGTACCCAATGGTGAATTGCGTGGAGGTGCCTGGGTCGTTCTGGACCCAAGTATCAACCCCGAGCAGATGACCATGTACGTCGACAACGAGTCTCGAGGTGGTGTATTGGAGCCAGAGGGTATTGTTGAGGGTGAGTAATCTTCTCATCATTCGTCACAAGAACAACACTGATCATCTAGTCAAGTACCGAAAACCAAAGGTCCAAGCTACCATGGCTCGACTGGACGAAGAGTACCGATCCCTCAAAGCTGCCGCCGAAGACGCGAGCAAGACACCGGAAGAAAAGACCGCTGCCACCGCCAAGCTTGAAGCTAGGGAGAAGCACTTGTGGCCTGCCTACCAATCTGTCGCTCTCGAGTTTGCCGATCTACACGATAGGTCTGGTCGAATGAAGGCTAAAGCCGATTGTATTCCTTGTGATTGGGATAATTCGAGGAGAACGATATACTGGGCTCTTAGGAAGAAGATCCAGGAGAACGTAAGCTCAATTTATCCCGACCGTTGTAAGATCGAGCTGACAATTTAGCGATTCATGAAGAAGCTCGCTTTGGCCAACCCAGAGTTGTCGTACCCTGAACGTAAAGAGCACATTGAGAAGTTCTTGCCTGATCACATCCGGTCTGAATCAGAGATTGCCGAGTACTTTGAGAATGGCGAGGATGTCATCGCGGCATACATCCAACAGGTCAAGGACCAGGCATGTGCCAACCAGATCTACCGATGGGCGTAAGTCACCTACAACTCTTACTCGCACATCAAGCTGACTTATTAGCGAGACCAACCAAGCTGGTGTGTTCCAAGGATTCCAGAAGATCCTCGATACCCTATCCGGAGAAGAGAAACGTGCACTACTCCAGTCCCTCTCCGCTGGAGGTGAGGAGGACGAGGCATGAGTAGAGGGAGTCGTAGCATAATGATCATGTGTATAATTAGTTTCTATCCCTTTTTTCACTTTCTCCTTTTCCGTTCCATCTCTCATACAGTAGACGTCTCTCTTTATACACTACATACATACAAGATTGGATACATCCCTTTTATATGCAGTGTTGACACGTATAGCACGGAGAGATGGAGATTGGCGGTGATCCTTCGTTATTGATTAGCACTCTCCGTTGTCCCTCCTCGCAACCATCATGGATGGCGATATATGCAATTGTCTACTTGCTACTCACAGACTGATCATGGGGATCACAAGCAAGATATCTCTCCCTTCACCAAGTTGGTGGAAACTAAACGCAATCTACCTATTCAACCTAGCTCTAATCCTCCTCTTCCTAATACTCCCAGCAATAACTGGCCCAGCGACCAAACTATGGTGGATGACGGTCACTTACTCAACTCCTGGAGCTAAAGGTGAAGCTGGGGGAAGTAGATGGAGAATGGGTGGATTGGGGGTATGTAAGTCCGGGGAGGAGTGTACAGGGGTTGGCAGCGCATTGGCACCTGCCATTTCTGGGCAGATCAAGTCAGTGTTGATATACCATTTCGCTGGTATGTCCTTCTGTGTTCCCTTTTAGCTCTTGCATATCGGATGAGGAGGGACTGAATGATAGTCACTGCGATGGTGTTTCTCATTGCGGTAGCGCAACTTATCCTTATTCCCCGACAAAAGGCATCTGCATGGAAAGGATGGACGACGTTCTTCTTACCTATCTTCGCCACACTCCTGACCATCTCAGTAATGTCAGTCGACTTGATCGTCCGCGCACATTTGATGAAAGACAAGTCGATCGGACAGGTCCAAACCGAATCCGTGTTTTGGTTGTGAGCCCAGATATTGATAAAACGGCTGACTATTAGATCAGTATCCGCTGCGATATCCTCACTATTCTGGTCATATGCGGCATTGCAACTGAGACAAGTGAATTATAATAGGACGGCCAAAGAGCTTCAAACCAAAGCGGCCGAGTATGCCGAAAAGCAAAGCAAGAGGGAGGGGAAAGCTGAGGCGAAGAGGAAGGATCCCAAGGATCAGACGTTTATCCAATGGCTTTCACCGTGGAGTTGATTGTGGTTTGCAGTTTGCGATTGTATTTTAGACGTAATGTGACATGACATTGCTTGCTTATTTGTACAACTTTTGTGCTCATGAGCGACCTATTATCGTAATGGCTCAATCCCAAGCCCTTCGACCGCTGACCGAATTTCCATCTCCCAAAACAATCCCAAATCAAATCCACCTCCCCTGACTTTGCCTTCTTTGTCTTCCTTTATAGCCCAAACACCCTCTCTGCCATCCACATAATCTTCCTTGACATTATACCAATTCGCCCATGTCGCAGTTGTGGGATCATCATAGGGGAAAGGAACATATGGACCGTTGTAGTCTGCTGATAACGGATCTGGGTGATCTTCCTCTGTTGCAGGCATGAGATTCGTCAGAGAAGCAGGAACGGCTCGAGCGAGAGCTTCTGCTCTTGCTGCCTTTTCTCGATCTGCTCTTTCTCGAATTTCTTTCGCTCGTATTTGATCACCGCGCATCTATCATTAGCTCAGCAATTTCCAAGCAATATGGTTGGACATAGGACATACGAGAGCTTCCCCAATCTGCCCTCTAGCACGCTCTTCCTGTTCTCGATCCATTCTTTCGGCATTCGCGACCATTTCCATCCTCTCTTCCCTCGCTCTCTTCTCGAGCTCGTCCCGCTCCTGTTGACCCAATGCTTCTATTATGGCATTCTGCTTGTTTGAGGCGATGATTCCTGCATTTTGTTTTTGGAATTGAGCTATACGAGCTTCGGTTTTGGGTATGTCGATATCGTTCAGTAGGTTGAATGCTGGTATGTCAGCTTGACATACATTGGATGTTGGCAGCTTACTTAAATCCTCCACTTCTTCCAGGTAATCGTCATGTTCTCTATCACTCTTGAAATCTGATCGGCGTTTATTGAAACTAACTAATCAGCTTATTACGTATGAAAGCGAAGAGGAGCTGACAAGTCGGCCATCCGCCGACGAACCGAAACCTCCTTCTCGACCTTTAAATCCTCGAATGTCTGATGTGCGAAATTGACTTTCCGCAATACACGTCCACATTGCGGACATGGTTCTGGACCGAGGGTGAACAAACGATCAATACACGATTCACACCTGTCTTATTAGTCATGAATGGGCTGTAGTAATACAGGACGGACATCTTGTGATAACATGGCGAGACTAGTAATCTTAGGTTCTTGTTGAATTGCCTATCCGTATGGCACACGGGACAAACGTCATTTTCTGCCTAATTCATTAGTAATGTCCATGAGACTTAAGATGGTCAGGGAGAGGAGACATACTCTAAACTCTGATACTCGCTGACTAGCATCCCTCACGCCCGCGACGTATAAATACCCCTCATCCGCCGGTCTTGCATTTGTACCAGCTCGAGACCCAGCGACTGGTTTCCTGATAGCAGTCGAGCTCCCTACTATAGGTTTCCTTGGCCCAGCGATAGGTCTGCGTAATGGTTTTGACATCTATCCTATGGTATATAGTTGTACAGATGATATAGACAGATGGAAAGTAAAGTCAATTGAATTGTCAACTTGATGAGTCATCAATCGTCATAATGATCAACTCTACATATATCATGGATGAACCACAAAGACCCCCAGTACCGGGTTTCCAGCCTGCCTCGGCACTACCTAGGACTCAGCATGTGCCCTCTGCTTCATCCCATCGAAATGCGACCAACGCCTTACCGCCAGTCCCGGCACCGACCCCGGTAGAACCTGAAAAGGAGAAGGAACCAGAGGAGCCTGTTGCCGGACCTAGTAAACCGGTTCAGAGATCTACAGCTAGGAAGAATGCTATCATATTCAATGCTGTCCAGGTTTGTTAGATATG
>Ga0265780_10010819_pt1 | contig 10849 bp, 10 predicted proteins | sample P1T30metagenome_FD_192432 | JGI IMG/M metagenome (GOLD analysis project Ga0265780, IMG submission 192432) | Plant litter microbial communities from East Loma Ridge, Irvine, California - P1 T30 | ecosystem: Environmental > Terrestrial > Plant litter > Unclassified | place: USA: California... | reverse complement strand
TGAAGCGCAAGCCGCCGACGTCATCGTCATCGGCGCACCGATGTACAACTTCAGCATGCCGATCCAGCTGAAGGCCTGGTTCGACGCGGTCGCCCGCGCCGGCGTCACCTTCCGCTACACCGAGACCGGTCCGGAAGGCCTGCTGAAGAACAAGAAGGTCTACGTTGCGACCGCACGCGGCGGCATCTACCCGGCGGACGCCGATCCGCAAGTGCCGCAGATCCGCATGCTGCTGAATTTCCTGGGCATGACCGACCACACCTTCATCTATTCGTCGGGCCTGAACATGGGTCCCGAGCTGGCCACCAAGGGCAAGCAGGAAGCCGACGCCGCGGTGGAAGCCGCACTGGCGTAACATCACGCCGCGCAAGGGCGCGGCGCGCAACCGACCAACACAAGGAGAACAGCATGACCGAGCAAACCATCGCCAGCACGATAGCGAAATCCCGCGGCGTCGAACGCCTGATCCAGGGCCAGTTCGTGATGGACGGCGCGGGCGTGAAGATCAACCGCGTGCTCACCGGTTCGCTGCAGCGCCGCCTCGACCCTTTCCTGATGCTCGACGCCTTCGGCAGCGACCAGGCCGGCGACTACATCGCCGGCTTCCCGGAGCACCCGCATCGCGGCTTCGAGACCGTCACCTACATGCTGCACGGCCGCATGCGCCACCGCGACAGCGGCGGCAACGAAGGCATGATCGTCGACGGCGGCGTGCAGTGGATGACCGCGGGCCGCGGCGTGATCCACTCCGAGATGCCGGAGCAGCTTGATGGCCTGATGGAAGGCTTCCAGCTGTGGCTCAACCTGCCGGCCAAGGACAAGATGCGCGCGCCGTGGTACCGCGACATCCCGAGCGAAGCGGTGCCGCGCTTCACCAACGGCGATGGCGTGACCGTGCAGGTGATCGCCGGCGAGACCCGGGGCGTGAAAGGCGCGGTGCAGCGCGAGCACACCGAGCCGCTGTATCTCGACATCGAGATCCCGGCAGGCGTCACGTTCGAGCAGCCGATCCCGCAGGGCCACAACGCCTTCCTCTACGTGTATCGCGGCGAGGCGGTGGTCGCGGGCAAGGGCGTGGGCAAGACGCGCATGGCGGTGCTGGACAATGCCGCGGGCGCCGACGGCGTGCGCATCAAGGCGGTCGAACCGACCAGGTTGATCCTGCTGGCCGGCCGTCCGCTGAACGAGCCGATCGCCCAGCACGGCCCGTTCGTGATGAACACGACCGAAGAGCTGTACCAGGCCTTCGACGACTTCCGCGCCGGGCGCTTTGCCGCCTGACCTGCCGCCTGAAGCAACAAGGCCGATGCGCTACACTGACGGGATGACGAATGTGCATCCCGTTTTTTTATGCCCCTGATCGACACCGTCGCTGATCTTCTTGCCCGCGCCAGCCGCAAGCTCGGCTTCGAGACGGCCGACTCCTTCCCGCCCGGCCACGCCTATGCGCGCACGCGCTGGAACAAGGCCTATTTCGACATCCCCTCGGACCTGAAGCCCGACGCCATCGAGCAGCGCATGTGCGAGGCGATCGCCAACACCCCTTCCCTGTTCGGCGAGATCCGGAACCCGACGCCGCGCATGCAGCGCACCCTGCTTGGCATCATCGAGCAGCGCCTGCGCCGCGGCGGGGGCGCGCCCTCCGACCTGGCCGCACTCTTGGCATCGGCCTACCACAGCCCGCACACGGTCGAGACGGTGCCGGGCCTGCGCCAGGTCATCCAGGACACCTCAGGCTACGAGCCGCAGGTGCAGGCCAATGCCGTCCTCGCGTATCTGGCGGACACGCCGGCCGCCTTCGGCGTCATCGAAGCACGAAACTGATCGTCTGCATCCGCACTGCTTGAACGCGTGGGCGGGGGGACCCGCCCACCCTACCGATGTTTGTCCGTCGTAGGGTGGGCGGATCCTCCGCCCACGCGTTCAAATACAGTTCGAGCAGCGTTGGACGGCACGTAGCGTTCCCTCAGCAGCATGAAGGGCGTCTCTACCAGCCGGTAGAGCAGCCAGCCGCTCGCGACCGACAGGACCAAAAGTGCCACGATCGTCAGCGGATGCCCGGCGCCGTAGCCCTGCTCTCCCATCCACCCGGCAGCCATCACGCACAAGGGCTTGTGCAGCAGGTAGATCGCATACGACCACAGCGCGAGCGCCCCGGCGCCTGGCACGCGCAAGCCGCGCAGCAGCGAGCCTTGCGCCACCGCCGCCACGATCAGCAGCGAAAAACCGAGCGCCATCAGCGGAAAGCCGAACACCGTGATGCCGAAGCCGTAGCGGTCGTCGAGGAAGAACCGGAACGCCACGGCGCAGGCCAGCAGGCCGAGGCCCGCCATCGCGTTGCCATGCCGGGTCAGGCGCGCCCAGGCCAGCGGATGGTGGTTGCGCAGCAGCGCCAGCGACACCCCGGCCAGCAGTTCGTCGTACCGGCATAAGCTCGAGTAATAAATGTACTTGAAATAGAAGTAAAGCTTCTGCTCCTGTTCCGCCATCTCCAACCACAGGCCGGCCCGGATCAGCATCCCGGCGACGAAAGCGAGTGCGATGCCGGTCCAGGCCAGGCGCAGCGAGCCGCCCAGCAGCGCCCCAAACAAGGCAACGGCCGGCAGCAGCAGGTAGAACTGCTCCTCGATCGCCAGCGACCAGCTGTGCGAGAAGGCGCTGCCCGGGGCCAAGCCAAAGTTCTGGATGAAGCTCGCGTACTCCCACAGCGGCAGTAGCGGCGCGTCGCCGCGGAAGGCCGGCCACAGGAAATACAGGGCCAGCACCACCCAGTAGTTGGGCAAGGTGCGCAGCAGGCGGCGCGCATAGAAATGCTTCAGCGAGAAGCCGCCTGGACTGTTCATGGCGGCGATGATCTGGTTGCCGATCAGGTAGCCCGACAGGGCGAAGAACAGGTCGACGCCGACCCAGCCGATCTCGCCCACCCAGCCGAAGGTCGGTGCATTGCTGACGAACAGCACGTAATGGTGCAGCACCACCAGGGTGACGGCGAGCGCACGCAGGGTGTCGAGGCCGTGGATGCGGGCGCTGGAAGCGGACATGCCGGGAAGTCGAGTAGCGAAGTTGCGGATCATGCCACGGCGCCGCGCGCGCGCCAAGGTTTGCCGATAAAATGTCGGCACCCGATTTATTTCCCTGGATCAGCACCGCAATGACTTCCGCCAGCAAGTACCAGTTCAAGTCCGTCAACTACACCGGCATCCAGCCCGGCCCGCGCGTCATCATCATGGGTGCGACCCATGGCAACGAAGTCTGCGGCACCATCGCGATCCGCCGCGTGATGGAAGAGATCGACAGTGGCCGCCTGCGCATCGCGGCCGGCAGCGTGACCTTCGTGCCGGTGGTGAACCCCAAGGCCTACGAGCAGAACACCCGCAACGGCGACCGCAACCTGAACCGCAACCTGTTCCCGAAACAGGACCCGCAGGACTTCGAGGACCATATCGCCAACTGGCTGTGCCCCCTGCTCGCCCGGCACGACGTGCTGCTCGACCTGCACTCCTTCAATGCGGTCGGCGGCCAGCCCTTCGTGATGGTCGGCCCGCTGAACAACGACGGTCCGCTGCAGCCGTTCCGGCACGCGGAAAAAGAGCGGGCCCTGGCGCGCCGCCTGGGTGTGAAGCGCTTCGTTGACGGCTGGCTGGCCACCTACGGCGACGGCGTCAAGCGCCGCAGCCGCAATGCCGACGAGCTGGAAACCGTGCTGCGCTACGGCGTCGGCACGACCGAATACATGCGCAGCACCGGCGGCTATGCGCTGACCCTGGAATGCGGCCAGCACGTCGATCCCCAGGCGCCGGAAACCGCCTACCGCGCCATCATGAACACGCTGGCGCACCTGGGGCTGATCGACGCGCCGGACCCGGAACCGGTGCCGTTCGAAGAGATGGAAGCGCTGTCGATGGTGGCGGTGCACGACAAGCTGCACGCGGACGACCGCTTCAGCCGCCAGTGGGCCAGCTTCGATCCGGTCAACGAGGGCGACGAGATCGGCGTGCGCGCCGACGGCACCGTGGTCAAGGCCGAGTTCAGCGGCCGCATCCTGTTCCCGGACACGAATGCCGCCGCCAACTCGGAGTGGTACTACCTGACCCGACCCAACCCCTCGTTCGGGCGCGAATAAGCGCTCCTTTTCACCCGTCCCCAGCGGGTTTTTTCGATATATCGTAAGATGACGATATTCGGATCGAAAGAACCCGATATAAAGGCAAGAACATGGACATCGACGCGATCCACAAGGCCCTGGCCAACCCGGTACGGCGCCAGATCCTGCATTGGCTGAAGGACCCGCACCAGCATTTCGCCGAGCAGGAACACCCGCTCGACCTGGGCGTGTGCTGCAAGCTGATCGACCAGCGCACGGGCCTGTCGCAATCGACGGTCTCGGCCCACCTGGCGACCCTGCACAAGGCGGGGCTGGTGAGCACGCGGCGCGTCGGACAGTTCATCTTCTTCCAGCGTAACGAGGAGGTCATCCAGGCCTTCCTCGACCGACTGAACGACGGACTTTAGCGAATTGAGGAGTAACACGCATGACGACGATGTTTGACCCGATCAAGGTAGGCGCACTCGAACTGCCGAACCGCATCATCATGGCGCCGCTCACCCGCGCCCGCGCCGTCGGCGCAGGCCGCGTGCCGAACGACCTGATGGTGGAGTACTACGTGCAGCGCGCATCCAGCGGCCTGATCCTGTCGGAAGCGACCGCCGTCACCCCGCGCGGCGTCGGCTATGCCGACACCCCGGGCATCTGGTCGGACGGACAGGTCGAAGGCTGGAAAAAGGTCACCGCGGCCGTGCACGCGGCGGGCGGGCGCATCTTCCTGCAGTTGTGGCACGTGGGCCGCATTTCCGACCCGGTCTTCCTGGACGGCGAACCGCCGGAAGCCCCGTCGGCGATCGCCGCCAAAGGCCACGTCAGCCTGGTGCGCCCGAAGCGCGAATACGCCACCCCGCGCGCGCTCGCGCTGTCCGAGATCCCGCGCATCGTGGCCGAATACCGCAAGGGCGCCGAGAACGCCAAGAAGGCCGGCTTCGACGGCGTCGAGATCCACGGCGCCAACGGCTACCTGCTCGACCAGTTCCTGCAGGATTCCACCAACCAGCGCACGGACGAATACGGCGGCTCGATCGAGAACCGCGCGCGCCTGATGCTGGAAGTGACCGACGCCTGCATCGAGGTGTGGGGCGCCGACCGCGTCGGCATGCACCTGGCGCCGCGCCGCGATGCGCACGACATGGGCGACTCGACCCCGCGCGAAACCTTCGGCTACGTCGCGCGCGAACTCGGCAAGCGCGGCATCGCCTTCATCTGCGCCCGCGAAGCCATCGGCGAAGACAGCCTGCGCGCGCACCTGAAGAAGGAATTCGGCGGCGTCTACATCGCCAACGAAAAGCTGACCAAGGAAAGCGCCCAGCAGCTGATTGAATCGGGCGAAGCGGACGCGGTGGCCTTCGGCGTGTGGTTCATTGCGAACCCGGACCTGCCGCAACGCCTCAATCACGACGCGCCGCTGAACCAGCCGCGGCCGGAGCTGTTCTATGCGCCGGGGGCGGAGGGGTATATCGATTATCCGGCGCTGGCGTAAGCTAGCGGCACGCAAAACCAACTTGGATCCCGGCCTCCGCCGGGATGACGGTCTCATGGCTGGTGGAATCTGTTAGCGCTGCAATCTACCCCCGACCTTAAAACCGTCGTACGCGCCATTGGCGCCTACGACTTCCGGCGCAGGCCGGAACCCAATTTCCTTCGCAGACCGTCTCCCTCTCCTTAAGCCCGTACATACGCCTACAAACCGATATGTATGTGGTGTATCCGACAGCCCTCCCATGCTATTCTTGCGCGATTATTTTTATCGCGCACCATAGCGCGCTGCCCCAGGAGACCACGTGAAACACTTCGCCCCCCGCGTGATGGCCCTCGCCATCGCTTCCGCCTTCGTCCTCAACGCAGCCCACGCCGCCCCGGCGCCGGCCAGGGCCGAGAACGCCTACCTGTCCCAGGCGGACGCCATGGCCCGCTCCGCGCGGGTGTCGAACGTGGACTACGTGCTCGACTTCACCCTCACCGGCAAGGAAAACTTCGCGGGCACCACCACGGTCGGCTTCGACCTCAAGGACGTCGATTCGGCATTGACCCTCGACCTCGACAAGGCGACCGTGAAATCGGTCACCGTCAACGGCAAGCAGGTCACCCCGGCCTACAACAACTGGTTCATCACCCTGGCGCCGCAAGACCTGGTCAAGGGCCGCAACACCGTCACCGTCAGCTACGAACGCGCCCACAGCACCAACGGCGAAGGCCTGCACCGCATGGTCGACCCGGTCGACGGCAAGGTCTACACCTACTCGCACTTCGAGCCGGCCGCCGCGCACCAGATGTTCGCGGTGTTCGACCAGCCCGACCTGAAAGCCACCTACACCGTTACCGTCAACGCGCCAGCAGACTGGCACGTGGTCACCACCACCCGCGAGTCGAATGTCGCTGAAGGTGTGACAAACCCGGCGGGCGGCAAGCGCTGGACCTTCCCGAAGTCGAAAAAGCTCAGCCCCTACAACTTCTCGCTGCACGCCGGCCCGTACAAGGTTTGGGAAGACAACAGCGGCAAGTACCCGATGCGCCTGTTCGCACGCCAGTCGGTGGCCAGCCAGGTGACGCCGAACGACTGGTTCCGCTACACCAAGGGCGGCCTCGCCTTCTTCGACAATTACTTCGGCATCCCCTATCAGTTCGAAAAATACGACCAGCTGCTGGTGCCGGATTTCCTGTACGGCGCGATGGAAAACGCGGCGGCGATCACCTTCGCCGAGGGCGGCTACCTGTACAAGACCGAGATGACCGCCGCCCAGAAGGCCAGCCTGGCGGAAGTCATCCTGCACGAGATGGCGCACCAGTGGTTCGGCGACCTGGTCACCATGAAGTGGTGGAACGGCCTGTGGCTCAACGAAAGCTTCGCGTCCTTCATGGCGACCCTCGCCACCGCCGAATCGACCGAGTTCAAGGACGCCTGGCAGGCCTTCTACCAGCAGGACAAGCAGGGCGCCTACACCCAGGACCAGAAGGTGTCGACCCACCCGATCGAGGTGCCGGTGCCCTCGTCGGCCAACGCGTTCGACAACATCGACGCCATCACCTATTCCAAGGGCGCCTCGACCCTGAAGCAGCTGCGCCACATGCTGGGCGAGGAAGTGTTCCGCAAGGGCGTGCACAACTACCTGGTCAAGTACTCGTGGCAGAACGCGAAGCTGGAAGACTTCATCGGCAGCCTCGGCCAGGCGGCCGGCCGCGACCTCTCCAAGTGGACCCGTGACTGGCTGTACCAGCCGGGCGTGAACACCATCACCGCCAACTTCACTTGTACGGGTGGCAAAGACGGCGGGAAGATCAAGACCTTCGCGCTGGCGCAGACGGCGCCGGGCCGCGAGCTGCCGACCCTGCGCGAGCAGCGCGTCCAGGTCGGCGCCTTCAAGCGCGAGAACGGCAAGCTGGTGCTGGCCAAGAACGTGCCGGTCACCTATTCCGGCGCCATCACGGCAGTGCCGGGCATGGTCGGCGCCGCCTGCCCTGACCTGGTCTATCCGAACTACCAGGACTGGGGCTTCGTGAAGGTCAACCTCGACCAGCGCTCGTTCCAGACCGCCCGCACCCAGCTCGCCGGCGTGGAGGACCCGCTGCTGCGCGCCATGCTGTGGCAGGCGCTGTGGGACGGCGTGCGCGACGCCAAGCTGCCGCTCAACGAGTTCATCGACGTTGCCCTGGCCAATGCGCCGCAGGAGAAGGACTACACCCTGCTGGGCGACGTGCTGGGCAAGGTGACGGCCTCGAAGTACTACCTCAGCGCGATGGGCGTCGACAACGCGTATGCGCAGAAGACCGGCAAGGCGCTGGAAGAGATGGCCTGGAACGGCGTCGTGGCCTACAAGGGCAACGACAACTTCCAGCGCCGCTGGTTCGGCGCCTACATGGGCATGGCGACCAGCCAGGAGGCGCTGGCGCGCCTGGCCGGCATGCTCGAGGGCCAGGGCACCGAGGGCCTGAAGATCGGCCAGGACCAGCGCTGGGCAATCATCAACCGCCTGAACCGCTTCAACTACCCGGGCGCGGCCGCCCTGTTGGAAGCCGAACAGGCGCGCGACAAGTCCGACAGCGGCCAGGCCGCGGCGCTCGCCGCCACCGTGGTGCGTCCGGACGCCAAGGTCAAGGGCGAATGGCTGGCGACGGTCGAAGACCTGAAGACCAAGCTGCCGTTCTCGCGCGTGCGCACGGCGATGGGCAGCATGTACCCGGTCGAGCAGCGCGCGCTGGCGGAACAGACGGCGAGCGCCCGCCTGGCCAGGCTGCCGGAGATCGACAAGGCCGCCGGCCCGGTCTTCATGCGCAGCTATGCGGGCACGATGATCCCGGCCGGCTGCACGCCCGAGAGCGTGCAGCGCCTGCAGCGCGCCGCCGACACCATGAAGGACCTGTCGGCCGGCACCCGCCGCTCGCTGCTCGACACGCTGCAGGAAGACCAGCGCTGCGTGGCGATCAAGAAGGCCATGACGGCGCCGAAGGCCTAAGCGCAAGCCGGTGGCGCCATTCCCGCGCCGCGCGACGCCCGGCTGGCCCCTGCTGGCCGTGCTGGGCGTGCACCTGCTGCTGGCATGGAGCTGGCGGATCGCGCATCCGCCGGCGCCTGACGCGGGCCGCGAGCGCGTGATCGACCTGATCCCGGTCCCGCCACCCCAGCCCGCGACGCCGCGCCTGCGTCCCGCCCTTCCCCGTCCCGCCGCTGCCGCGTCCGCACCCGCGCGCAGCGCCGCGCCTGCCCCGAAGACCAGCGAACCGGAGGCCATCGCCACCCCGGCGGAGGCGCCCGCGCGCGTGGCCGATCCCTTCGCCGTCGAGGCGCCGAACGCACCGGAGCAGTCGTCCCTGGGGGCGCTGGTCGGCAAGGCCAGGCGCGAGGCCGGCATCATCGACCGCGAGCTGCGCAAGGGGAAGTCCGGCGTGCCCGAAGCCGCCGACACGCCCTGGGCGCGCCTGCAGGTCGCCATGGAAGGGGCGCACAGGGAGCGCGGCTTGAGCGTCACCAGCGAGACCTACACCGCGCCCGACGGCCAGGTCATCTACCGCTTCCGCCGTGGCGGCAAGGTCTTCTGCCGCGGCAGCGGCTCCGTCGCACCGAAGATCGGCGGCGCCGTGGGCGGCGGCGAGGTGCTGTTCGACGTGCAGGGCGGCGAAGGGCGCGCCGGCACGCTGGTGCGCTGCCCCAGCCAGGCCGAGTTCAAGCGCGACTGAACGCTCATCCCTGCTTTTTCGCGGCTGGCACCCCGAATCCGTCGCCCTGTCGACGCCATCTGTCCGGCGCGGACGGCGTCCGGCTAAGATGGCGCATCGATTCGACAAGGAGCATCCATGAAAACGATCCTGGCCGCCGTACTTGCACTGGCATGCCTGTGCGCCCAACCCGTCTTCGCCGCAGACAGCAAGACCCTTGCCACCGCCGAACGCTCGGCCCAGCAGTGGCTCAAGCTGGTCGACGCCGAAGACTATTCTGGCGCCTGGAACGCCAGCGCGCAGGATGTGCGCGCCAACACCTCCAAGCTGGCCTGGAACATGCTGCTCAGCGCCAGCCACCTGCCCCTGGGCCAGTTCCGCGCGCGCCGCCTCAAGAGCGTGGCGCCGGAAGCCGGCGGCAAGCAGGTGCGCTTCGAATTCGATTCCGAATTCGAGCGCGACAAGAAGGTGGTCGAGCGCGTCACCACCGTGCTGGACAAGGACGGCGCCTGGCGTGTCACGGGCTACAGCGTCGAAGCGGATTAGGGGTTGATGTGGCTCAAGGGCGTTGCCCGGCGCGCTCCCGAGCGCCGGACGCTGGCGCACACAGTTCCGCCACCCGGCGCCAGGCGCCGGCCCCTTCGCACACGACCGGCGGCCTGCCCTGCAGCAGTTTGCCGAGGTCTACCGGTTTGCCGTCGTTGACGGTCACGCCGCGGTTGATCGGCATGCAGACGGCATCGTGCCAGGCGGCCGCGTAGCCCTGTGGCGTCGGCAGCGGTCCGCGCAGGCGGACGGCGGCGGCCTCGCAAGCCTTCTTGCTCGGATAGCTTCCGCGCAGGCTGCTACTCTCGAGCATGACGTCGCGGTTCTGCTGCAGGTAGAGCAGCAGGATAATCGTATACATTCCCACTCCCATGGTGAATGCGCCGTTTCACTTCCCGTAGGCCTGAACGCGTTTCAAACGTCCTGCCGCGGGCGAGCTGGCCCGAGTTCAGCGAAAGGACCTTCATGTTCAAGCTGGGCACCTGGAATATCCGGTCCGGTTGCGGCCGGGCAAGACCGACCTCGGCCGTATCATCGCATGCATCGACCGGTCATGCAGTTCTGACACGCTTTGTGTGCAGGAAGTTTCGAGCGGCGACATCCCGGATGCCCTCCTGCTTCGACTATGTGTTCGCCAGCGTCGACCTGGCCGGGCGGTACAATGGCGTTCCTGCATCGCCACGAGGTAAGCACTTGAACTGGGACTATCCGCACCCCTTCACCCTGGCCGTGACGCCGGGTCCCGCCGACATCGACGGTCTCGACCATACCAACAATGCCGTCTACGTGCGCTGGTGCGAACAGGCCGGCTGGGCCCATTCGGAGCAGCTGGGCCTCACCCTGGACGACTACCGCCGGCTCGACCGCGCGATGGCGATCCGGCGCGGCGAGTACGACTACCTGCTGCCGACCTTCGCAGGCGAGACGCTGACCCTGGCCACCTGGCTGGTGGGCGGCGACGGCAAGCTGGCGATGGAGCGCCGCTTCCAGCTGGTGCGCGACAGCGACGGCGCCACCGTGCTGCGCGGGCGCTGGGACCTGGTC
>Ga0265780_10010818_pt1 | contig 10849 bp, 8 predicted proteins | sample P1T30metagenome_FD_192432 | JGI IMG/M metagenome (GOLD analysis project Ga0265780, IMG submission 192432) | Plant litter microbial communities from East Loma Ridge, Irvine, California - P1 T30 | ecosystem: Environmental > Terrestrial > Plant litter > Unclassified | place: USA: California... | reverse complement strand
CCCTGGTCGCATGGGACGACGTCCACCTGATTCGCCGTTACCGCAACGGCTTCCTGATGATCCTCAAGCGCGGCACCCTGCCCATTCCCTACCGCTGCCTGAACCAGGACGAAATTGCCGCCCTGCGCGGTTTTGCCAGCACCCTCAAAACTCTCGCCGCCTAGTTGCCTAGTCGCCTAGTCGGCAAACAGCACCGGCATCTCCTGCGAGCGCCGGCGCAGGGCGGTCTTGGCGCCGTCGTAATCCGGATACACCGATTCCACCACGGCCCAGAAACGCGCGCTGTGGTTCATTTCGCGGATATGCGCCAGTTCATGCGCCACCACGTAGTCGACCAGCGCCAGCGGATAGTGGATCAGGCGCCAGTTCAGGCGGATATTGCCCTGCACCGTGCACGAGCCCCAGCGCGAGCCGGCGGTCGACAGCGCGCACGCCTGGTAGCGCACGCCCAGGCGCGCCGCGTACAGATCGAGCCGCTCGACGAACACGCGCTTCGCTTCGCTCTGGAACCACAATTTGACCCGTTCCTTCAGCTGCCACTCGGCCAGGCCGGGCACCACGCCCACTTCCAGCACGCGCGCCTCCGCATCGAACACGCAGTGGCTGCGCGCCGCTTCCTTCAGCCGCAAGGTGATGTCGGCGCCGAGATAGGGCAGTTGCGCGCCGTCGATCCACGCCACCGGCGGCTTGACTTCGCGCTGGGCGCGGCGCTCTCCGCGCTCCTGCAGCTTGGTCAGGATCCAGCGCTGCTTGGCGCGGATGGCGTTGTCGATTTCAAGGAGGGTGACGCGGCGCGGGGCCGTCACGCGCAGGCCGTCGTCGTCGATCATGAAGCCGATCGAGCGGCGCGTGGAGCGCCGCAGCGCGTAGTCGAGGGAGTGGATGCCGAGCTGGATGCGGCGCAGGGGCGCGTCGGGCGTGGCGGGAGGCGCGGGTAAAACAAAGCGCGGTGGCGACGGAGGCGCCTTGAACAGGGGTTGGGGCGGGGCGGCCGGACGGCTCGAGGGTTCCAGCGCGGCGAAGAAATCCTGCGCGAACAGTTCGAGCTGGGGACCGGTCAGTCTGGGCGCAGGTTTATTTTGCGCCGATGGCGCCGGCTGTCCGGCCGGCGGCGCCAGTTGCGCACCGGCTTCGCTCAGCCACCTTTGTAGGCGTGGGGCGAAATGACGCGCATTTCTGATTCGATCCAATTTTGCACCTCTTGCATCATGCTGTCGGGAGTATGGTCTTCCGGTGAAATCGGTTTTCCGATGGACACCGTCACCAGCCCGGGACGTTTGACGAAGGATCCCTTGGGCCAGCGTTCACCTGAATTATGCGCGATCGGCACCACCAATGCACCAGTTTCGATGGCCAGGCGGGTGCCGCCGCTCTTGTACTTTCCTGTCTGTCCGACCGGGATCCGCGTCCCTTCCGGGAACATGATGATCCACTGGCCGTCGGCCAGGCGCCGCTTGCCGTGGGCCACCACGGATTTGAAGGCGTTCTTGCCCTGCTTGCGGTCGATCGGGATCATGCGCAGCAGGCCCATGGCCCAGCCGAAAAACGGAATATACAGGATCTCTTTTTTGAACACATAGACCAGCGGACGCGGCATGTTCGGCAGCAGGAAGATCGTCTCCCACGCCGACTGGTGTTTCGACAGCAGGATCACCGGCGCATCGGGTAGATTTTCGTAGCCCTTGAATTCGTAGCGGATGCCGCACAGGACCTTCGCGCACCAGATGATGAAGACGTTCCAGCGCGAGGTCACCCAGAAGCGCTGGTTGTAGGGCAGCGGCGCGGCCAGGAAGCAGATGCAGGCCCAGATCACGGTGGCCACCGCCATGATGACGGTGAAAAGAAGGGAACGCAGGAACATGAACAAAGTGGGGACTCCGGGTCAGGACTGTAAAGTGGATGCTGGTAGAAGCTTGGCCGGCTGGGGCGCCAGCAAAGCCTGCACCATCGCCGCCAGGTCGGGGAAGACCTGGGTACCGGGCGGCAGGCCGCCGGTCTCAAGGGTTTTTTCGCCCTTGCCGGTCAGGACCAGGAAGGGCAGGCAGCCGCTGATGAAGCCGGCCTGCAGGTCGCGCAGGGAATCGCCCACCGTCGGCACGCCGCGCAGGCTCACCTTGAAGCGCTTCGAAATTTCCTCGAACATGCCGGCCTTGGGCTTGCGGCAATCGCAGTTGTCGATGGCCGCATGCGGGCAAAAGAAGATCGCGTCGATGTCGGCGCCCACCAGTTGCGCACTGGCGTGCATCTTCTGGTGGATGGCGTTCAGGGTGCACATGTCGAACAGCTCGCGCGCGATGCCCGACTGGTTCGACGCCACGATGACGCGGTAGCCGGCCTGGTTCAGGCGCGCGATGGCTTCCAGCGAGCCGGGAATCGGCACCCATTCCGCCGGCGACTTGATGAAAGCGGCGGAGTCGTGGTTGATGACGCCGTCGCGGTCGAGGATGATCAGCTTCATGCGGCTTCCTTCGCTTACGCGGCCAGCTTCGAAATGTCGGCCACGCGGTTGAGCATCCCGTGCAGCATCGACAGCAGCGCCAGGCGATTGTTGCGCAGCGCCGGATCTTCCGCCATCACCATCACGTCGGTGAAGAACGCGTCGACTTCCACGCGCAGCTGCGCCAGCGTCTTGAGCGTGCCGGCAAAGTCGCCGGCGACAAATGCCGCATCCACCTGCGGACGCACGCGCCCGATCGCGGCGAACAGGTTGCGCTCGGCTTCCTCCACCAGCAGCGACTCGACGACATCGCCGCTCGACGTAGACGTCTCGCCCACCTCGGTTTTCTTGAGGATGTTGGTGATGCGCTTGTTGGCGGCAGCCAGCGACGCGCTTTCCGGCAGCGCGGCGAACGCCTGCACCGCTTCCAGGCGCTGGACGATGTCGTCGAGGCGGTCCGGGTTCTGCGCCAATACCGCTTCGACTTCGTTCGGCGAAAAACCGCGCTCGCGCAGCATGCCGCGCAGGCGGTCGATCATGAACGTCGCGACGTCCGCGGCCGGGCTGGTGAAGCCGGGCTGGCCGTCGAACACGGCGGCGGCATCGGCCAGCAGGGCGCTGACCGACAGCGGCAGGCGTTTTTCCAGCAGCATGCGCAGCACGCCCAGGGCATGGCGGCGCAGCGCGAACGGGTCTTTTTCGCCGGTGGGCTGCAGGCCGATCGACCAGATCCCGACCAGCGTTTCGAGTTTGTCGGCCAGCGCCACGGCCGTGCCGGTGTTCGTGCTTGGGAGCGCATCGCCGGCAAAGCGCGGCTGGTAGTGTTCGGACGCGGCCAGCGCGACTTCTTCCGGCTCGCCATCGTGGCGCGCGTAATACGTGCCCATGATGCCTTGCAGCTCAGGGAATTCGCCCACCATGTCGGTCAGCAGGTCGGCCTTGGCCAGCTGCGCGCCGCGTTCAGCCAGCGCCACGTCGTAACCGAGGTGGCGCGCAATCGCGCCGGCCAGCCGGGTCACGCGCACCGTGCGCGCAGCCTGCGTGCCCAGCTTGTTGTGATAAACGACGTTTTCCAGCAGCGGCAGGCGCGAGGCCAGCGTCTTCTTCTTGTCCTGCTCGAAGAAGAACTTGGCGTCGGACAGGCGCGGGCGCACCACGCGCTCGTTGCCGCCGACGATATGCCGCGGGTCGGTCGTTGCGATGTTCGACACGATGAGGAAGCGCGAACGCAGCTTGCCGCCGGCATCGGTCAGCGCGAAATACTTCTGATTGGTCTGCATGGTGAGGATCAGGCATTCCTGCGGCACGGCCAGGAATTCATCCTCGAAGCGGCAGGCGTACACCACCGGCCACTCGACCAGCGCGGCCACTTCATCGAGCAGCGCTTCCGGCATCAGCACCAGGTCGGACCCGGCGTGTTCGAGCAGCTGCCGGCGGATGCTGTCCTTGCGCGCGCTGGCGCTGGCGATGACTTTACCGGTGGTTTCGAGGCGCGCGACGTAATCGTCCGCTTGCGCAATCTCGATCGGTGCGCCGTCGGACAGGAAGCGGTGGCCGCGGGTGGTGCGGCCGGCGCTCAAGCCCAGCAGCGACAATGGCAATACGTCCGTACCGTGCAGCGCGATCAGGCTGTGCACCGGGCGCACGAACTGCACGCTGGCGCCGTCGGGGCGCTGGTAGGTCATGACTTTCGGGATCGGCAGCTTGGCCACCGATTCCGCGACAACGTCCTGCAGGCTTGCTGCCAATGCGCTGCCGGCCGCCGTGTGGCTGTAGAAGAAGCTCTCGGCCTTGCCATCCTGGGCCCGCTCCAGGTCGGCCACGGTCACGTGGGCAAACCCCATGGCGGCGAGTTTCTTTTGCAAAGGCGCGCTGGCGTTGCCTTCGGCGTCGAGGGCCACGGAGACGGGCAGGATCTTGTCGCGCAGCTGCTTGTCGGGCGAGGTGGCGCGCACGTTGGTGATGGAGACGGCCAGGCGGCGCGGCGTGGCGTACGGCGTGGCGACACTGCCGGCATCGATGAAGCCGCGTGCGCTCAAACCATTGACGATGCCGGCGGCGAAGGCCGCGCCCAGTTTGACCAATGCTTTCGGTGGCAGCTCTTCGGTCTGCAGTTCGACTAATAAGGTGTTGTTCATGGTTTTATTCTGTTTCTGCAGGAGCGGCGGCGGGCAGCATCGGGAAGCCGAGCTTTTCGCGCGAGTCGTAATAAGCCTGCGCCACGAGGCGCGACAGCGTGCGCACGCGGCCGATGTAGGCCGCGCGTTCGGTCACCGAAATGGCGCCGCGCGCGTCGAGCATATTGAAGCTGTGCGAGGCCTTCATGATCTGCTCGTAGGCCGGCAGCGTCAGCGCCAGTTCGACCAGGCGCTTGGCTTCGGATTCGTGGTTGGCAAATTGCGTGAACAGCAGTTCGGTATTCGCATGCTCGAAGTTGTAGGTCGACTGCTCGACTTCGTTCTGGTGGAAGACGTCGCCATAGGAGAGGGACTTGCGTATGCCGTTTTCTTCCCACTCGGTCCAGACCAGGTCATACACGTTCTCGACGCCCTGCAGGTACATGGCCAGGCGCTCGATGCCATAGGTGATCTCGCCCAGCACCGGCTTGCAATCGAGGCCGCCGACCTGCTGGAAGTAAGTAAATTGCGTGACTTCCATCCCGTTCAGCCAGACTTCCCAACCGAGGCCCCAGGCGCCCAGCGTCGGGCTTTCCCAGTCATCCTCGACGAAACGCACATCGTTCTGCTGCAGGTTCAGGCCCAGCGCCTCGAGCGAACCCAGATACAGTTCGAGGATGTTTTCCGGCGCCGGTTTCAGCACGACCTGGTACTGGTAATAATGCTGCAGGCGGTTCGGGTTTTCGCCGTAGCGGCCATCCTTCGGGCGGCGCGACGGCTGCACGTAGGCGGCGCGCCAGGGCTCTGGGCCGATCGCGCGCAGGAAGGTCCCGGTGTGGAAGGTGCCGGCGCCGACTTCCATGTCGTAAGGCTGGAGCAGGGCGCAGCCTTGCTTGTCCCAGTAGGATTGCAAGGTCAGGATAATTTGTTGGAATGTGAGCATCTTGGGGTGGCTGGGCGCACTGGGCGCCGCGAACGCTGTGGGTTTGCTAAATGGCTAATTTTAGCGGGTTTTAAGGGGCGGCTGGGCCGGAATGCTGGATTTGTTGGTGCTGTGGAGGAGGCATGCGTACCGGCGAAACGCCGGCACCCATGCCACGCCGGCTAAATTGCCGACTTCGCGTACCGCCGGCCGCTGACGAAGGCACCCAGCAACGCCAGCGCACCAAGCATCAGAAAGCCCCACGACCCCACCCGGATGAACGGCGTCATCCCCGTCATCCCCTGCACCCGCGCGCTGAGCACACCCTGCCGGTAAAACGGCAGCAGCGCCGCGATCCGGCCCTTGCCATCGATGACCGCGGTGGCGCCGGTATTCGTCGAGCGCAGCATCGGCCGGCCCGTCTCGAGGGAGCGCATCTGCGAAATCTGCAGATGCTGGGGTATGGCCACCGACTCGCCGAACCACGCCAGGTTCGACACGTTCAGCAGCAGTGTGGCCGGCCGGTCGGAGCGCAGCTGCGCCGCGATTTCTTCGCCGAACACGTCCTCGTAGCAGATATTCGGCATGACCAGCTGGTCTTTTACGGCGAACGGGGCTTGCACGGGTGCGCCGCGGCGGTTGTCGCCCAGCGGGATCTGCATCATGTCGGTGAACCACCGGAAGCCCTGCGGCACGAATTCACCGAACGGCACCAGGTGGTGCTTGTCGTAGCTGTAGGGCTGGCCCAGGGCCGAGTAGCCCACCACGCTGTTGGCGTAATCGGTCTCGCTGTTGGCCAGCGGGATCCCGAGGATCAGCGCGCTGCCGCTCTTGACGGTGGCGTCGCGCAGGCCGTCCAGGTAGCCCGGCGGCAGGGACTGCGACCAGATCGGGATCGCGGTTTCCGGCGTGGCGATCAGGTCGGCCGGCTCGGCGGTGATCATGGACTGGTAGCGCCGCAGGATGCTGTACAGGTGCTCGGTATCGAATTTTTCGTCCTGGCGGATATCGCCCTGCAGCAGGCGCACCGAGATCGGCTGGCCCGATGGGCGGGTCCAGTCGATGAAACGCAAGGCCCACCCGGCGCCCAGCACGAGCACCAGCAGGCCGATGGCAGGCAGGCGCCGGCGCTGGGTCAGCAGGGTCAGGCAGCCGGCGCAGACTGCCACGAGGATGCCGATGCCGTAGACGCCGATCAAGGGTGCATAGCCACCCAGCGGCGCGGCGTTGTGCGCGTAGCCCGACGACGCCCAGGGAAAGCCGGTGAACACCCAGCCGCGCATCCATTCGGAGACGCCCCACAGTACCGGCAGCACGAGCAGGAAAAAGGCGGGCAGCGGCAGCGACCAGCGCTTGCGCAGCCACGCCGACACGCCCGCGGCAAATGCGCCGAACAGGCCCATATACAGGCCAAGCAGGCAGATCGCCGCCGCGGCCAGGGGCGCGGACACGCCACCGAAGCGGTGGATGGAGATGTACAGCCAGTGCATGCCGGCCACGCACCAGCCGAAACCGAATGCCCAGCCAATCCACGCGGCCCGCTGGACCGAGGTGCTGCGCCCGACCTGGTAGAAGAAGTACGCCAGCAGCAGGAACTGCAGCGGCCACCAGCCAAACGGCGCAAAGGTGAACAGGCTGGCGCCACCGGCCAGCGCGGCCAGCAGCAGGCTTGCCGCGCGCGGGCGGCGGGTCAACTCAACAGGAGGGGAGCTGGTATGTGAACGGCGGCGCAGCATCAATCCTGCTCGTCCTCGGCCAATGGCAGTTTCTCGACCAGCAGCACGTGGATCTGGCGCGCGTCGGCGCGCAGCACTTCGAAACGCAGGTTGTCGATTTCGAACTCTTCGCCCTTGTGGGGCATGCGGCCCAGGTGGCTGGCCGCCAGGCCGCCGATGGTGTCGACGTCGTCTTCGGGCAGCGCGGCGCCGACTTCCTCGTTGAACTGGGAGATCTCGGTGAGCGCTTTGACGCGCCAGCGCGGGCCCAGCTGGCCTTCCTTGATCGACAGGATGTTGTCTTCCTCCTCGTCGAAATCGTATTCGTCCTCGATGTCGCCGACGATCTGCTCGAGCACATCCTCGATGGTGATCAGGCCGGCCACGCCGCTGTACTCGTCCACGACGATGGCCATGTGGTTGTGGTTGGCGCGGAAATCGCGCAGCAGCACGTTCAGGCGCTTCGACTCGGGGATGAAGATGGCCGGGCGCAGCATGTCGCGCACGTCGAAGGACTTGTCGGCGTAGTAGCGCAGCAGGTCCTTGGCCAGCAGGATGCCGACGACCTTGTCGCGCTCGCCTTCGTTGGCGGGGAAGCGCGAGTGGGCGGTTTCGAGCACCGACGGCAGCCACTCTTCGATGGGTTTGCTGATATCGACCACGTCCATCTGGGAGCGCGGCACCATGATGTCGCGTGCGGACAGGTCGGAGACCTGGAACACGCCTTCGATCATCGACAGCGCATCGGCGTCGATCAGGTTGCGTTCGTGGGCGTCGTGCAGCACATCGAGCAGCTCGGTGCGGTTTTCGGGCTCGGGGGAAATCAGCGCGGTCAGGCGTTCAAACAGCGACCGGTGGGGTTTGGCGTCGCTACGGACGTCAGTGGGATGCTCTGGCATAGTTGGCATGAAGCCGTTGTTGCGGAGGGCACAGGATACACCAAAATCGTTTATGCCTGTTTTTTGAGCAGGACAGCGGAACGCCTGCATGCCGTGCGGAGTTGTGGCAAGCTTGGCGAACATTTAAGTATCGGTCTGTTTCGATTTCTCTTCCTTCCGCTAAAGGACCCGCCATGCCCGCACTGAACATCAACGGCACTTCCACGAATTACGACGTCCCCGACGACATGCCCCTGCTGTGGGTGCTGCGCGATGTGGCGGGCCTGACCGGCACCAAGTTCGGCTGCGGCGTGGCCCTGTGCGGCGCCTGCACGGTGCACATGGATGGGCAGGCCATCCGCTCGTGCGTGACGCCGGTGTCGGCAGCGGCCGGCAAGGCCATCGTCACCATCGAAGCAGTCGGCAACAGCCCGGTGGGCGCCCGCGTGCAGGATGCGTGGCGCGAAATCGACGTGGTGCAGTGCGGCTACTGCCAGTCGGGCCAGATCATGGCGGCCAGCGCGCTCCTGAGCGCCACGCCGCACCCGAACGATGCGCAGATCGACAGCGCCATGTCGGGCAATATCTGCCGCTGCGGCACCTACGGCCGGATTCGCGCCGCGATCAAGATCGCGGCCGCCAAGCCAGCGCCTGCGGGAGACAAAGCATGAGCAAGCTGAAAAGCACGTCGGCCGTATCGGCCTCGCGCCGCCGTTTCATGACCATCGGCGCCACCGCCGGCGGCGGCCTGCTGTTCGGCTTCTCGCTGTACGGCTGCAACAAGGAAGGCGACCGCAAGGCGCCGCCACCTGAAAAGGCCGTTGGCGCGGCTGCCACCAGCGTGTCGAACCGGGCGCCGGGCCTGGCGCAGGATGCGTTCATCCGCATCGACCGCGACGGCGTCGTCACGATGATCGTGCACAAGGTCGAAATGGGGCAGGGCACGTGGACGTCGATGCCCATGCTGCTCGCCGAGGAACTGGGCGTCGACCTGGCCAAGGTCAAACTCGAACAGGCGCCCGCCAACAACAGTTTATATAGCGACCCGCTGCTGGGCGGGCAGGTGACGGGCGGCTCGACGTCGGTGCGCGCGGCCTGGAAGCCGCTGCGCGAAGCCGGCGCCATGGTGCGGACCGTGCTGGTGCAGGCGGCGGCAACAGGCTGGAACGTCGAGCCGGGCACGCTGGTCGTCGCCAATGGCAGCGTGATCCACGCCGCGTCGAACCGCTCGATGCATTACGGTGAACTGGTCGAAGCGGCATCGAAACTGCCGGTGCCAAAAAACGTCAGCCTGAAAAGCGCCAGCGATTACGCGCTGATCGGCAAATCGCACAAGCGCCTCGATTCACCCGACAAGGTGAATGGCAAGGCCATGTTCGGCATCGATGCGCGCCTGCCGAACATGGGCATCGCCACGGTGGCCGCGTCGCCGGTCGCCGGCGGGAAGCTGAAAACCGTGGACGAAAAAGCCGCGCTGGCCGTGAAAGGCGTGCGCCAGGTTCTCAAGCTCGATAACGCGGTGGCGGTGGTGGCCGACCATATGTGGGCCGCGAAGCAGGGCCTGGCCGCGGCGGCGCCCACCTGGGACGATGGCAGCAACGGCGGCGTGACCACCGCCGCCATCGTGGCCGACATGATGAAAGCGTCGACCGGACAGGGCGCCATCGCGCGCAACGAGGGCGATGCCTTGAAAGGCCTGTCGACCAGCAAGCGCCGCATCGATGCCGTCTACGAAATGCCGTTCCTGGCCCACGCCACGATGGAACCGATGAACTGCACCGTGGACCTGCGCGCCGATGCCTGCGATTTATGGGTGGGCACGCAGGTGCCGTCGCTGGCGCAGGGCGCGGCTGCCAAGCTGACCGGCCTGCCGCTCGAGAAAGTCCAGGTGCATAATTACTTCATCGGCGGCGGCTTCGGGCGCCGCCTGGAAGTGGACTATGTCGTGCAGGCCGTGTCGTTCGCGAAGCTCATGAAAGGGCCGGTCAAATTCATCTGGACGCGCGAGGAAGACGTCCAGCACGATATGTACCGCCCATATTATGTCGACCGACTGTCGGCGCACCTCGACCAGTTCGGCATGCCGGCCGCGTGGTTCCACCGCGTGACCGGGTCGTCGGTGATGGCGCGCTTTGCGCCGGGCGCCGTCAAGGATGACATCGATCCGGATGCGGTCGAAGGTGCGCGCGATTTGCAGTACACCATTCCCGACATGCGCGTCGAGTACGTCCGCCATGAGCCTCCGGTGGCCACCGCGTTCTGGCGCGGCGTCGGCCCGACCCACAACGTCTTTGTCGTCGAGAGCTTCATCGATGAACTGGCGCACGCGGCGAAACAGGACCCCGTGGCCTACCGCCGCGCGCTGCTGAAGAAATCGCCGCGCATGCTGGCGGTGCTGAACCTGGCGGCCGAGAAATCAGGCTGGGGCCAGCCTGTGGCGCCGATCGCGGGCCGCAAGGTCGGTCGCGGGGTGTCGGCGCAGTTTGCGTTCGGCAGCTACATGGCGCAGGTGGCCGATGTATCGGTCGGGGCGGACGGCGAGGTGCGCGTGCACCGGGTCGTATGCGCGGTCGATTGCGGCCAGACCATCAATCCGGACACCATCGTCGCGCAGATGGAAGGCGGGATCGTGTTCGGCGCGTCGGCGGCGCTGTGGGGCGCGATCACGCATGACAAGGGCCGGGTGCAGCAGTCGAACTTCGGCGATTACCGTGTCATGCGCCTGAACGAGGCGCCGGTGGTGCAAGTGCATATCGTGAGCAGCACCGATGAACCGGGCG
>Ga0265780_10010817_pt1 | contig 10849 bp, 12 predicted proteins | sample P1T30metagenome_FD_192432 | JGI IMG/M metagenome (GOLD analysis project Ga0265780, IMG submission 192432) | Plant litter microbial communities from East Loma Ridge, Irvine, California - P1 T30 | ecosystem: Environmental > Terrestrial > Plant litter > Unclassified | place: USA: California... | reverse complement strand
CCTGCACGGCAGGGGTTGCTACCAGGTCGCCGTGAGCCAGCACGACACCGTAGAATTTTTTTAAAATATGCTATAAAATCGGCTTTCTTTAGAGGCTATACTTTGCTACTAAGATATTTAAATTTAAATGCAGTGGTAGGTAAAAGTCGATTTTGTTGCGCGAGTAAGACCCCTGCTGTGCAGGGACCATGTACACTACTTTTGCCTGTAACCACAGTACGCATTCTCCGGAGCAGCGGTTCTCTGCTAGATTCCGCGGCCTTTACCTCCGATGTGGAGTAGTCTACTTGGAGGTAGTGGCATCAGCAACAGACTACTATGAAAGAGGCAACCTTATCGCAAAATACTAATCGGGCACGATTGGAGCCTGGGTCTAGGTGTACAATATAGCTCCCGCTAGATGATGTGTGCTTGCTGCTCCCGAAATTTCTGTTCTCGCCACCACGCCAGGGACAGCACAGCCATGTTGCAATAGGCTTCCAGAGGGTGATACGGCTGCATGTATGCGAACGGTAGGTCCACTGTATGGGTCGCTTAACGGGCGGCTGTCGGCCTGCTGGATGCTTGAACCTTGATAGTCTCGCCAGTCTGCACCAGCGGAGTCATCCCCGGAGCGAATCAATCGATGAAGCGCTGAGAAGGATTCGGCAGCGTCTGTTGCGCTACTCTCCGCGGAGTGATGGATCGCAGAGATCCGATACGCTCGCAGCAAGGTCTCCTTCACAAGCAAAGCATGTTGTCGTCACGTCTTTGGAATTACCTTCGTGCAATCGATGCACAACGGCGCAAATCCCGGCAAAGTGCTCCCGTCGTGGGTCCGTCGTTTCTCGCCTCACCATCCCTGTGCCATGGCGGCCTGAGTCCCTTTGCCTGCCTCTACCCGCGCCTTGCTTTCCCCAAAAGAAAATTCCTGTCCGCTCCGCTTTCTTGACCTGCATTATGATGCGCTACACCCATGCTCGGTAGTATTATCATATCTCGCCGCTGACTCGTGCGGCATCTCTGGCATCTTTGCGCGTGCCGATGTCTTCTACACCACTGTCCTCGTAGCTCCACCTGTATTCTGATAGCCTCATCTTGAGCCACCTCCACACCATGGCCAACTTCCGCGCGCTGCAGCCTGCCCCCTTGGACGAAGAAGCTCCTCCACAGCAGCCGCAGACCAGGCCCGTACTGACCCAGAAGCCGAAGAGGACCGTGACCCTGGGTGCCTGTGTTGCCTGTCGAAAACGAAAGTCAAAGTGCGACGGCAGCCGCCCCGTCTGCACATGCTGTTCGCAAAAAGACACGGAATGTGTGTACGAGCTGGGCCCAAACGAGAAGCCGTCTCAGGCCATGAAGAGGAAAAATGAAGAAATGCAAGGAGAGCTGTCCAACCTGCGCCAACTCTACGACTTCCTACGGCTGCGGCCTGAGCAGGAAGCTATGGAGATATTTCGACGGATCAGATCGACTTCAGCCGAGACCTCCCCTTCATCGCGCATCCGGGAGCTAGCGGACTTTGTGCGACATGGCGACCCACCAAGTCGACAGAGCCCTTACCCACCGCCCTCTCCATATCAGCCCGACATGGCAAAGTCCGTTACTCTACCTCCCATTCGAATTGCTCTGGACTCGCACAGCAGTAACCTGGATTCGCACAGCCTGCCCTATCCAGGCATGATGCACATGCATATAGAAGGACCGCCGCCTCAACGTCGAAGATACGACACTGACATCAATGTCTCAGCACGGTAAGTAAGCGTGAGCGCCCCTCACGACCACTTTTGACCAACTTCAGCTCAGACAGCCAAGGCACACACCCGCGTCCTACCTCGATAGATGCCATCTTGCATCCGATGTCCTCTGTTGAGAGCCACGATGTCGTAGATGAAGCTCTGGCGGATCCGAGGCTGGCGTCAGCTAAGAACTGGACCAACGCCACATCTGATACTAATCTCCTCGTCTCAATACTATCTACCTGGACAACCCGCGAGTACTGTTACTACCACTACCTTGATCGAGATGCGTTTCTCGATGATATGGCGAGCGGCCGCTCGCACTTCTGCTCGAAGCTGTTGGTCAATGCTGTGCTAGCTACAGCTTGTGTACGTTCTCCTACGATTTCTTTTCTTGTTCCGAGGCTCAAGAGCAAGAATTATAAGTTCTCGTACTCACTGTAGATAGTCAACTTCCCCCGCCGTGAAGGACAGAGCGAAGCCCTTCTCAGAGAAGTCGATTGCAACAGCCTTCTACGCTGAGGCTGCACATCTATGGGATGTTGAAGCTGGTACCAGCAGCCTAACCAGGATACAAGCTGCAATGTGCCTATGTAAGCAGCACCAATTCGCTACCATTCTGCATAGTCAAAACGTGTCGCCTAGCACCCCTATGGCCTTCGCTAGATCCACATTGGCCCACTTTCTTGCCTCTTGCATTTTACTGACCAACTATCAGATTTGTTCCTTGGAAAAGCCGGTCGCGACAAGTCAGGCCATGTGTTCCTTACAGAGGCATGCCGGATGAGCGAGGAACTAGGGCTGTTCAGTGAACACTCCCAGTATGCCGAACACAATTCTCCTTCTGTACCAGAAAGGAAATGGGACATTGTACGAGCGGTCACAGCATGGGCTCTATTCAACTTTCAACTGTAAGCCGCAAATCTTGCATCAGGCCTACTGCCAGATATGACTGACACATATCAGAAACATGTCATTCACGTATTCTTTTCCAGTCATAATACAGACCGTGCCAACAGTCGCCATGCCCTACCAACACAGGCCTGAAGCCGAAGGTAAGTTGCGTGTGTAGCTCGACATTTGGGTAGCGCTTATAGTATACAGCAATATTTCGGTCAGAATGCGCTAAGCATATAATTATACTTGACTGTGTTGCTGCGATAAGGAGCTACATCGCAACCGAGGACCATGCACGGCACCCGGAACTGATTGAAGCTTGCTACGCTCGTCTAACATCCTGGTGGCATACTAGGCCAGTCAGCCTTAACCCCGATCAAGAGTGTTCAAAAGTAAACATACTTTGCGCGTACGTATATCCATCGCCTTAATCTTTCGATTTCCTCCGTACTGACTGTCTAGTATGATGTATCATGTCAACATCATCAATCTTTTCCAACCAGTCCTCGATCACGGCATCTCCTGTCACAATCACGATTCATACCTCGCCCGCGCGCGTTCTGTGACATCTACCTCAGTGCTAGAATTACGGCGGCTACTAGCACTCCATGAACGGCGACACTGCTGGGGCACCGCAATCCTCATTGTTCTTCACCCCATCATGGTGGCAAGCCTGGGCAGTCTAGACGAGATTGCGCAAAAATATCCAGACCCGGCAGATGCAGAAAGGAGTGAGCCCTATCAGGGTGTACTGGTCTGTCTTCGGGCTCTCTGCGCTCTGTCAAGCTTCAGCTATTATGCACAACCTCTCCTTCGGCAGCTGACACAAAAGTGTCAAACCATGGGCCTGCAACTACCGGACGATGTGCAAATCGCGCTTGACCACTACACGAGCGAGGAGTGGACCCGGAATGCAGCCAACTTAGTCAGTTCTCAATACATCGTGGACACGCGGAAAACGACCGTTGATGGGGAAGGCACAAGAATGGACTCGATTATCTCGGCATGGGGAAGCCTGAGTCTGGACGAGAGGGGCAAAGGCAAAGACAGGCTTGGTTAAGCAGAAACCCGGGGAAAAAATGGGTGCCTTGAAGCCTTGGAGCCCGGGTTCCTGATGATCTCGATTGCGTAGCCTCGACGCGGTGCCAACGTTCTTACCATTCAAAATCCGGCAATAGTCGGCGAGACGTGCAAGAAAAACCATTTTGCGTTGCCTTCTCCACATTCCGAGGTCCCACTCGTAGATCTCGAACGCACGACCTGATCACAGACGCATTTTCCACAACACGCACCAGCGCCAGGTTATCGGTCCGTTACGCGCAGCGGAAGCTGCACCTTGCACGCGGCTCCTTCGGGAGTCGTTTGGCCCGGTGCCCATTTTGCCACCGACACGGCCTTTCTCTCCGAAACCCGTGGGGGCTTGCAATTTGGACATGGCGCACCGAGTAAATTCGCGCTTGCTGATGGACGGGTGCGGCGCGCATTCCCCTTGGTGGGTTGCGCAGTGGGTCTCGGCATTTGAATTAGCTCTGTCTACTGTACAGTACGTACGGAGTTGCGATTCATGCCGTGTCGGGGACTTTTTTCTTCTTCTAGACTCTCTAAGGCTACGCGGTGAACTGGACGTCGTCGGGGAAATGGGCAATCGTCGGTATTTAGTGGCGTTACAATGGCGTTTTTGTCGCATACGTCTTACGGTCTAGCACACTCTAGACCACGCATCGCCTTGTTCGCATACATGTAAGCGCGTGGAGTTGTTGTATGTAGACTAATTTCAAGGATGAGTCTACTTCCATAGGCGGTTAAGTGGACTTTTGAATCTAGGCGTGAGCTCCGGTGTCAATATACTTCAATTATCCCACATGCGAGTCGCGGGATGAATCCGACCTTGTGACGATTAATGTATTATTTCACCCCATGTCAGATGCAACGAACATAGACGCGTGTTCTCAGCTACACAGATAAGCAACCGGGGGGTTTACCAACAGACAGCCCATGCAATAGCCTGAAGCTATAGGTACACGGAGCCTGCCGGCCGAAATCAAAACATAGTGATAATGTACATGGCCTCGGGCTATGGGCTGCCCCTGTTCACTGACCACGATCAAGTCCGCAATCAATTATCCAGCAACAGTGCAAGTCTTCTCCATCAAATGCCATGACAACATTACCAACATTCTCTCGCATATCTCGTTCTCCCCCTTCATCACCACCGTGCCACCCCCCTCATCCTCAAACCCAGACACATCCCTTGCTCACACGCACCACCACCACCACCACTACCACACTGCCTCCCACACCCCCCGCAATTCTCGCCATCACCCGCGAAATCCACACACGTAAAATCCTCTCCCTGCCCACATAAATCCGGCGTCCGGGTCTCACACGGACACTCGGTGACCGTCCGCGTAGTAAACGCCTCCTGCGTGAGCGTGCGCGTGCGCGTCGTCGTATCGAACACTGCTGGTACCTGCGACGTATCGGTCAGCATAAGGGATAGCGGGGAGGGAGAGATGGGGACTTAGGGTAACGAGCGATTGGACAGTAATGGTAATGCTGTTTAGTGCGTCGAGGACGCTGGAGATGACGGACGTGGTGGTCACGGTAGACGTGGGCGTGGCGGACGTGAGGGATAGGCATTCACATGCGGCGGAGACGACATCGCAGGCGAAGTATACGAGGGCGGCAGGCGCGGTGGAACAGGATGGAGATGGAGGCGGAGAGTATGTTGAGGTTGGGGTTGGCGTGGGAGAAGGGGAGGTGAGCAGGGTGGAGGCTGGGGTCGGCGTCGGCGTCGGCGTGTCTGGGATTGGTGATGGGGTGCTTGGGGAGGACGAGGTGCTGCTTGGTGACTCGACATTGATCGAAGATGCAGGAACACTCGATGGTGATGTACTGCTTGACAATACGATGCTGCTCGACGACAATGAGCTGCTGGCAGATGAAGCCACGCTCGACAACTCAGCACTGCTGGAAGAAGATGCCGCCGTGCTTTGAGATGTATACTGCGTCGAAGAGCTGGCGTCACCTCTCGTAGATGCCGGTGCAGGGTGATACTTCGACGATGGTTTGTTCCACGGATTCTTTGATGACGGCTTAGGATGTTTCGACCACGGCTTGGGGTACTTCGCGGAGCTCGGTAGGTAAGTCCATGTGTTAGGTGTCTTGGAAGGCTTTCCATGGCCATGATCGTTCCCATAACCAGCGGGTGTCGTCACTGGGTAATGTGCCGTAGTTTGTTTTGGATGATGCCGCAACCCTTCGAGCCCTCGTCGACCTGCTGGTGCATTGTCAACGGTTGTAGCGCATGCCAGTACAACCGATGTACTGCTACAATCAGCATGCTGCCTTCCCAAACAGAAGATATGAACTTACTCAGTATAAGTTTCTGTCACAATAACGTCCTCGTCCGCTGTGATATAGGACGTGCCAGCGCTCAAGATGGTGTTGACAATCTCGATATCAGTGAGCGTGACCTCGCTGATGGTCGTGGTAAGAATAGCTGTGACGGTCGAGTATACTGGGTTGACTACAGTTCCGATGCTAAGAATGGAAGAGCAGTATCGCAGGCCTTCGTCCCCGATTCGTAGAAGGTTCGAGACATCACCCAATGCTCCGCAGCCTGGTATTGGAGGTACACTTGCTGTGCTAGAAAGGCCTGGCAGTATCAAACTCACAATGTCCATATTTCAAGGCTGAGTAGTGGTAAAAGTGCAAGGGCAGTGACGACGCTGTAACTGGCAGCTCGTTGCGAGTTTATGCATTCTTCCACTGGAGAACTTCCGCTGATCCCACCAACGTCCTGGGCTACTTCGCGCTATCTGATTCAACTACAGTCTATCGCGATTCAAGATTTGGGACGTGGTCCCCAATGTGGAAATTGGAGAAGCGGGAGCGTGTAGATCGATCGCTTGTTTCGAGCCCGAAAAGGCTTCGGATCGACCACAATTCACGATTTCGGTAAGCAGCTTGGCAATTTGACTTGTTTCTGAACTTCTTTCAGCTGTCAGAACGGAGTGTTTGTCGTCAGTGGCTGATTGGTTAGGCCGCGGGTGTTGATGTTCCGGCGGCTTTTCTCCTGGCGATCATCGTTTGTGGCTGGCTGGTACTCTGATGTGCAGCGACACACACTCAGAAAAGCCTCTCACCCAAACTTTTTCATTCTACTCGACTTGATTGCCTCAGTAACATAGACAAGAAGTCAACGTAATCAAGCGCTATATACTTGGTGGTTCGGTTCGCTGCAAACTGTTGCGAGCCATTTTATCGAAGAGGATTCTTGTATCGATCGCAGGTGGGGCCTGTGTACGCCGCCAAATGAATGAAAACGCAGTCTCGCGATGTCGCCGATGGAGGTACATGAAGGCAAATACAGGTAGCTGTAGAGATATTGGTTTTTAGTGCGAGCTGACTCCCTTAATCAGAACCAGCCAAAGCTCTGCATTCCTACACTCGCTGCTGGAAGTTATGAAATTCTCCATGAGTCACATACAGACATGGAACAGAGGAAGATCAGTGTCATTATCGATATCTATGTTGCTCGTAGCCGTTGACGAAGACAGTCCTTCTAATTTGCAACGTTGCAGAATTGAGATGCTCAAGCAGGATGCATCTCTAGTCCATAACGCATCTTTCAATCCCCCAGTTCAGATCTGGGCGAGCCCCATACCCCAGCCGTAGATCCGTTGCCACAGCCGTCCCACCCAAACTGCGAATTCCGTTGTGGTATTTCCTTCTGCAATCGCTGTCTCAATTCGCGGGAATCTTGTTCTCGAGTCACAGTAGCCCCACTCAGAAACAAGCGACCTGATATGGGCTCATGCTCTACGACCACATCCCAATCCTTAGCTTCCTCGAAACAGTGAACTCCCAATTTCGCATGCGCCGTTCGTACCGCATTTGAGTCCTCAAATTGCACGGTAGATACTCGCACAGCTCCGCTTTGCGATATACCGATACAACAATGCTTGACGAATCTCAGGATTCTACGCTGTACACTTGATCTTGTAGTGCTCCGGTCGGTGATGAGGATCGTGAGAACTTCGAGTGGGAGCTCGGCTAAGCGGACGATGGGCATATGGTCGATGGGTCCTTTTGCGCCGAAGACGGCGGCGTCTAGCCCGACTACGACCTCGCGCACTCCCTCGAAGTCGCCGTGGGGTGTCAAGTTGAGGTTCAGGCCTCCAGAATTGGCGGCTGCCGTCACCATGTCTTGTATCTTCTGAGTGCACTCGTACTGCATCTCTTGTCTCGCTTGGCGGCATGACCAGTACAAGCCTTTGTACCTGGACATTGGTACTGAGTTGTTCATGTTGATAGCATCGTAGACTTTGATTCGAAGTTCTGAGGGTAGGTCGAGAAAGCGGAAAGCGGATAGGACTGCCATGGCTGGTTGTTGAAAGTGGTCGTGCGAGTTGGTGGGAGCTTCCTGCAAAGAGGCGGGGTGATAATGGAGCAAGCTTGGGGGTGGGAGAAAAAAATAGCCAAGGCGCTAGTCGCCAGCACCGAGCGTGGGGAGATGAAAGCTCGATGGCGAAGATGAAGCGAAGTGAGTGAAGAATGCGTTGATTCTATAGATGCGTACGAAAGACGGTGCAATAGCTATCAGAAGTTGTGGGTTACTGTTCAAATTTCCGAGCCATTGAACAGCCATGAGTACTGGAAGGAATGCAGTCGACTAAAGCTTGTTGTCTAGATTGCCTGCCCCGACGACCTCGCCAAAGCCTCACTAGAGCTGCTCCGATGGAAAGCAATCTCTTGGTCGCTTCGCTCTTTGGCGAGCTCACGTCCGTGTAGTACCCGAGTCACAATTGCCGTAATGATGAGCGCAAAGCTCAGGAAAGTGACAGTGATGAAGCCCTTCCGGTATTGCGGCGCATCTACTTGCTGCCAAACAACAAGTGGTAACCAGGCCTGAATGACATACGCCATCTCGTTCATAGACGCAATGACGATAGCACGCTCCTCGTTATCGCGTGTACAGATCTCATGTGCCCAACTGAGAGGTGTTAGCTTCGAAAGCAACAAAGAGGAACCTTTGTACTCACGCCATGCATATGCCAGAAAGACCGCCTCCGAACCCCGAGAGAATATAGCATGCCCACTTCCATCTCGTAGGAATGTTCCAGATGGCAAGACTTGTAGAGCATAAGATGTTCATGCACCCACCAAAGATGAGTGGCGGCCATCTTGAACCCTTCAAGATGCTGTCGCTCGTCCAAGCATACATCAGCGTGGTCACTACCTGCACAGCATTCGTTGCCGTAGGATATGTGTTGATCTGACCGACGGAATATTTCGGATTCTTGCTCGCCTTCAAATACTGCTGGAATACCGGCTGACTACCAGAGCTGCCATTGTTGAAGAAGATGTACAACGGTACAAGCGCATATATATGCCAGCTGGTGAAGATCTTGCGAAACTTGGCTTTGGTGTATGGTTGTCGTTTCTCTCGTCCCTCGAGTTGCATGCGCTTTTGAGCGAATGCTAGTTCTTCCTTGGTCAAGTAAAAGGGCTTCGAAGTGTCTGGTAAATCGGGGAGGACGAGGAAGCCAAGCAGAGCAATGGGTAGCGAGATGACTCCATCGACGACAAAGAGCCATTGCCAACCTCTGAGGCCACCTTGACCGTTAAGCTTGTATGCACCTGCCATGAGGTAACCTGAGAACATGGTAGCGATGGCACTGCTAGTATGGAATATACATGAGCGTTTGGCGAGTTCTTCTTTTCGATACCATGAGCCGATGATGTACTAGAAGGGTTAGTAATATCCGTTGGCCGTCAGATCTGACGTTGTCAATGCAAGTACTCACCTGCATGCCGGGGTAGAATGTACTCTCAGCTAAACCTAAAAAAACATGTCAGTTCCTCGTTCCCTAAGCCGTGAACATGATCTCGTACCAACGAGAAAGCGTATAGCGTATATTGTCTCCGCATTGTTTGCTTTTGCGAGACAGAAGGTCAAGACAGCCCATGTTAACTGCAGATGTCAGGGTGATCCTCTCTTATGATATGGATTATCCTACCTCCATAGCCGGTATCCAGATCGAAGGTTTGACGCGAGTGAGAATAATGTTGCTTGGAATTTGACCGATGACATAGCCGACAGTCCAGCAGGTTTGCATGTAGTTCAGCTCGTTACCGTACAGACCCAGATCTTCTTTCCTATGAACAAGTTAGTGCCTAATCAGGGTATCTGTGGCTACACCATACATTCCAGACACAAAAGCGCTGTTGATGTTAGACTGGTCGAGGTACTTGATGAAGTAGCCTGATGTGTGTTAGTACAGGGTGAGACTACTTGATTATGAGCGGGCCATACCGAGCGAAGCAAACGTAAGCAACGCGGCATCAAGCTTAAACATGAACCATCGTTCTTCCTTGGGCTTGTCCAGCGTATCCCACAGATAGAAGTACCATTTCTTGGGTTTTTGTTTCAATTCATCGTTTGTCTGGATGATGTTCGTAGCCGCGACATTGTTCGATACGTCTACGGTGCGACCCATGATGTGCGCGAAGAAGTCGAATCGGAGATGTGGGTGCTGTGATCAAGGCTGGCACAACCTGTGACTTTTAAGATCTTGCACATCTGGGCTTGACATGTCGCTTGCATTGTGCTAGTGTTGGTACATTCGCCGGTGGCGTTGCATCTGGAGCGCTGTCAAATCCCTGGGTTTTCCAGCGTTTGGGCATTGCCGTGATGATGAATACTGGGGATGTTATGGCGCGATGGCGTGGGGTAGCAACTAAATGTAGCTAGACACGGCTCGCCTGGTTGATCTGTAGTACGACAATTTACTTGTTGTGGTACTGAAGATCCTCGAGACGGGGTAGGTAACATGGATGCAGTACTCGTAATTGAACGTGCATATGGCGTGCCTGCTGGCGGAGATAAGAACCCATCAAGAATTCCCGAACAACGCGCTAGTGTTTTGTTGGATTTTGAATGATGGGATTATAGACAATAATAGTTGTATGCAAGAAGCGACTTGGTAGAACAAATAGATGCAGGAGAGTCGTGTCCAATTACGAACATAGCCAAACTACTGACATGTAATCTGAAAACTCCTCTCATGGCTTGTAGTACCAAAGAGCAACTTTATCCTTTGCTCCTGCGCCTCATTAGCGATGTGCCACTGCTCTGAGTGACCCAAAAGCTTTGGCCGACCGGCTTCTTCCAAATCGTGGTTCACCCAAGCCAGAAGCTCATTCACATACTCTACTTCTCTATCGCG
>Ga0265780_10010816_pt1 | contig 10849 bp, 7 predicted proteins | sample P1T30metagenome_FD_192432 | JGI IMG/M metagenome (GOLD analysis project Ga0265780, IMG submission 192432) | Plant litter microbial communities from East Loma Ridge, Irvine, California - P1 T30 | ecosystem: Environmental > Terrestrial > Plant litter > Unclassified | place: USA: California... | reverse complement strand
TCAAGATGCCGGACCTGGGCGAAGGCATTGCTGAAGTGGAAGTCGTCGCGTGGCACGTGCAGCCGGGCGATACGGTGCGCGAAGACCAGGTGCTGGCCGACGTCATGACCGACAAGGCGACGGTGGAAATTCCGTCGCCCGTCGCCGGGACGATCACGAGCCTGGGCGGCGCGATCGGCCAGTCGCTGGCCGTGGGCGCGGAACTGATCCGCCTCGAAGTCGCCGGCGCCGGCAACGTCAGCGCCGACAAGGCGCGCAAGGAGCCCGTCCAATCGGGCGCCGCGACTGCGCCGGCCGAAGAAGTCGCTGAACCGCAGCTCGAGGCGGTGGCGGCGCATGCGTCAGCCACGCCAGCGCCGGTCGCTGCACCAGCCAAGCCCGCACCTGCTCCGGCAGGCAAGCCAGCGCCAGCCAGGGCCGGAGCCGGAGCCGGCGCACCATTGCGCGCCGACGGCGAAAAACCGCTCGCCCCGCCGGCCGTGCGCCAGCGCGCCTGGGACCTGGGCGTCGAGCTGCAGTTCGTGCCCGGCAGCGGGCCTGCGGGCCGTATCACGCACGCCGACCTGGATGCGCACGTGGCCGGCCGCCGCGGTGGCGCGGCCAATGGCGCGATGGACGAGCGCTACGCCGAGCAGCACGGCGAACATGCGACGCAGATCATTGGCCTGCGCCGCAAGATCGCCGAGAAGATGCAGGAAGCCAAGCGCAATATCCCGCACTTCACCTACGTCGAAGAAGTCGATGTGACCGAACTCGAAGCGCTGCGCCTGCAACTCAATGCCCGCTACGGGCAGGAGCGCGGCAAGCTCACGCTGCTGCCGCTCCTGATGCGCGCCGTCGTGCTGGCGCTGCGCAGCTATCCGATGATGAGCGCGCGCTACGACGACGAGGCCAACACGCTGACGACCTACGACGCGGCCCATATCGGTATCGCGGCGCAGACCGAGTCGGGCCTGATGGTGCCGGTCGTGCGTCATGCCGAATCGCGCGATCCATGGTCGAGCGCCGCTGAAATTGCACGCCTGGCCGAAGCGGCCCGCAGCGGCAAGGCAACGCGCGACGAGTTGACCGGCTCGACGATCACGATCACGAGCCTGGGTGCGCTGGGCGGCATCGTCACGACGCCCGTCATCAACCGGCCCGAGGTCGCGATTGTCGGCGTGAACCGCATCGTCGACCGTCCCGTCATCCGTGACGGCGCGATGGTGGCGCGCAAGATGATGAACCTGTCATCCTCGTTCGACCACCGCGTCATCGACGGCATGGTGGCCGCCCAGTTCGTGCAGTCGATCCGGGGCTACCTCGAATTTCCTGCCACCCTGTTCGTGGAGTAAGCGATGGAGACAATCAATACGACACTCCTCATCATCGGCGGCGGCCCGGCCGGCTACGTGGCGGGTATCCGCGCCGGCCAGCTGGGCATTCCGACCGTCCTCGTCGAAGGCGCGCAGCCGGGCGGCACCTGCCTGAATATCGGCTGCATTCCGTCCAAGGCGCTGATCCATGCAGCCGACGAGTACGCCAAGACCGTGCACTACGCGGCGCAAACGTCGCCGCTGGGGATCAAGGTCGATGCGCCCAGCATCGACCTCGAAAAAACGGTGGCCTGGAAGGATGGCATCGTCAAGCGCCTGACCGGCGGCGTGGGCGCGCTGCTGAAGAAACAGGGCGTGCGCGTGGTACGCGGCTGGGCGCGTGTCCTCGACGGCAAGACGGTCGAGGTACAGCCGCACGAGGGTAGCGGGCAAGAGCCGGTGCGCATCCGCTGCGAACATTTGCTGCTGGCCAGCGGCTCGCACGCGGTCGAACTGCCGTTCATGCCGTTCGGCGGACCGGTGATTTCGTCGACCGAGGCGCTGTCACTGAGCGAGGTGCCGCGCCGCATGGTGGTGGTTGGCGCCGGTTACATCGGACTGGAACTGGGTACGGCGTTTCGCAAGCTGGGCAGCCAGGTCACGGTCGTCGAGGCGGCCGACCGCATCCTGCCAGCCTACGATGCGGACCTCGTCAAACCGGTTGCCAGTTCGCTTGAGCGCCTCGGCGTCGAGGTGCGCCTGGCCACGTCGGTGCTGGGCATGGAGGGCGAGCGGGTCAAGGTGCGCGACGCATCCGGCGTGGAAGCCTATCTCGAGGCCGATCGCGTGCTGGTGGCCGTCGGCCGCAAGCCGGCAACCACCGGCTGGGGTCTCGAACACCTGATGCTCGACATGAACGGGCGCGCCGTGAAGGTCGACGAGCAATGCCGCACGTCGATGCGCAATGTCTGGGCGATTGGCGACCTGACGGGCGAACCGATGCTGGCGCACCGCGCGATGGCGCAGGGCGAGATGGTGGCAGAGATCATCGCGGGCAAGCGGCGCTGGTTCCATCCGGCGGCGATTCCAGCCGTCTGCTACACCGATCCCGAGATCGTGGTGGCGGGCATGTCCCCTGGCGAAGCGGCAGCGGCCGGCATCGACGCCATCAGCGCCAGCTTCCCGTTCAGCGCCAATGGGCGGGCGATGACGATCGAGAGCACCGATGGGTTTGTCCGCGTCGTCGCGCGCAAGGATAACCACCTGATCCTGGGCTGGCAGGCGGTGGGCGTCGGCGTGGCCGAACTGGCGGCGGGCTTCACGCAGTCGATCGAATTGGGCGCGCAACTGGAAGACGTGGCGCGCACGATCCACGCCCATCCGACCCTCGGTGAAGCGGTGCAGGAAGCAGCGCTGCGCGCGCTGGGCCACGCACTGCATATCTGAGGCAGGGCGCCGTCCCATCCAGGGACGGCGCTTCATCCCTGCTTTCCTTCTATTGCTGCTGACCGGCTACGCGCTGGTGGTCGGCGCGACGCGGGGCCGCTTGGACAGCGCGCTGCCAAGGCGCAGCGCCGCCGCGACAGCCTCGTCGATCGGCGGCTCGTAATTGCATGCGATCCAGCGCATCGCAATATGGATCACACCGCCAATCACGCCTGCCTGCAGCAACTCGTCGTCCATCAGATCCGGCGCCACCAGGCGCGTGACAGCCAGACCAAATTCGCGCAGCGATTCGTCGAAGGTTCGATCCACGGCAGCACTCACACCACGGATTTCGACGAGGAATACGCGTGCCGAACGGGGGTCGCGCTGGATCGAAGAGAAATAAGCGTAGAGCATGGCTCGCGAGCGTGCAACCCTGCCACCGCGCGCCGATTCTCCGGCCAGCACCACTCTTTCACGCACCAGATCGGTGATGAAATTGTAGCTGTCGATCAGGAGCATTTCGCTGTTCGCGAACGATTCGTAGAAGTAGCGCTCCGTGAGACCCGCGGCGTCGCAAACAGCCTTGACGGTCGCGTTGTGATAGCCCCGCTCGCCATATACGCTGATGGCGCCGGCAATGAGGCGGTTACGCCGGTCAGCGCGACGCTGCTCGGGCGTCTGTCCGCGATAGGAGCGAGTGTTTGATATCTCTTGAGTCATTGCAACATTCTGACACATTATCACTAATAATGATGACAATCTGCCATGTCAGTCATTGCAACAGGGTCAAGGGCGTGACACTCCCACGGGCATTGAATTTTCTCCCGCAGACAGCAGGTAATCGACGGACCTGCTGTTCAATTTCTCTATGCAAACAGGGTATTGGCAACAGCTCCGATGGGCGAATCTAAATCTACCGGACCGAAGCTGCCAACAGTTGGCATCATGCTCTCGGCGATGAACAGACACCGTTATCTGGCAGACAAGGTGACCAGATTCATTCTAGTCCACCTATGTCACTTCGGCGAGGCTTTACAAAGAGCATGCGCAGAGCTGGCGGATGCTGTAACGCGATCCGCCGTCCCGGTCCTGCAGCAGGTCATTGCTTATTTGTTGTCCGCACCTTTGCCAGCGCGGTCGCTGGTACCGGCAGCGGCGACCTGGCTACCTTGCGTACCATTCTCATCGGTCTTGCCCTGGAAACCCTCATCGGTCTGCTCTTCGGTCGAGCCGCCGGCCAGCAGGTCGTCGGTGCGACCAAGCTGTTGCAGTCCGCCGCCAGCCGTTTCGTCCTCGCTCTCGCTATTCGTTCCCGGCGCTGCCTGCTTGCTACCGCTGCCGGCAACGTCGCCGGTCGAACCCGCGCCCATCGTTGCCACACTGGTCGTGCCGGTGGTGAGCTGGTCCCAGTTACGGCCCTTGACGTCCTGATCCTTGTTGTCGTTATCGATTGGCATGCGGTGCTCCTGATGTGTGAAGAATATCGCCATCTTATGCCGATCGTGCGCCGCCGCCATAGGCGTGTGCGCCCGTTTGCTGTAGGACTGGGAGCGCACTGCATGCATCTTCCAGACCGCATGGCAATCAGCACCACTACGGAGTTGCGGTTTTGCCTAAGAGCAACATTTATGCCATTTGTCGCGTTATACTGCCGATCAACCGCATGCCCGGCGCCGCCCGTGCGAGCGTCGTTTGCGTATTTCATCATCTGCAGCCCGGTCGCCGGCGCTGCACCACTGATTTTCAGGACCATCCCCATGAAGAACCTGCCATTAGGCGCCCGCCTCGGGCTGGGCTTTGCCATTGTGCTGACGCTCCTCGTCGCACTGAGCGCGACCGCCCTCACTCGCATGGACGAAGCAGGCAGCAAGACGCACCGCCTCGTCAACACCAGCATGAAGAACCAGCGCAATATTGCCGAATGGCGTCGCAATATCGAAGTCAACACCGCGATCAACGACACCGTCTACCACGCGCCGGATGCGTCGATCCTGGACGTCATCGCAGAGCGCCGCGCTGCCATCACGGCGCGCTCGGACGTCCTGCAACAGGAGATTGACGCGGCACTTGCCAACCCGGGCGTGCGTGAGCAGTTCAAGACCGTCAAGGCAGAGCGCCAGGCGTATATGGGCGCGCGCGATGCGCTGTTTGCGGCCAAGCGCGCGGGCGACCAGGCCCGGCTCGAGGAACTCTACCGTACCCGCCTGACCCCGCAGACGGATTCGTACCTGGCAACGGTACGCAAGTTCGCCGACATGCAAAGCGCGGCCACCGGCGTCATTGCAACCACCATCCTCGATTCGTACGCCAGGACCAGGGTCATCCTGTTCACGCTGTCCGGGGCTGCGCTGCTGCTGGGCATCGGCTGCGCCTGGTGGATCACCCGCTCGATCACCCAGCCACTGCGCAGCGCAGTCGCAGTGGCCGAGCGCGTTGCCGCGGGCGACCTGACCAGCCGCATCGAAACGGGCCGGTGCGACGAAGTCGGCCAGTTGCTGGACGCGCTGGGCCGCATGAACGGGAACCTGGCCGGCATCGTCGGCCAGGTGCGCGACGGCACGGCGACCATTGCCGACGTCTCGGGCGACATCGCCAGCGGCAACCAGGACCTGTCGGCCCGCACCGAGCAGCAGGCCGGCTCGCTCGAAGAAACGGCCGCCTCGATGGAAGAACTGACGTCGACCGTGCGCCAGAATACCGAACACGCGCACCGCGCCAACAGCCTGGCCGCCACGGCTGCCGGCGTGGCCGGCGACGGCGGGCGCATCGTGGGCGACGTGATCGGCACGATGGGCCGCATCGACGCGTCGTCGCAGCGCATCGTCGACATCATCGGCGTGATCGACGGCATTGCGTTCCAGACGAATATCCTGGCGCTCAATGCCGCTGTCGAAGCGGCGCGCGCCGGCGAGCAGGGCCGCGGCTTTGCCGTGGTTGCCGGTGAAGTGCGTACGCTGGCCCAGCGGTCGGCGGCCGCGGCCCGGGAAATCAAGGGGCTGATCGATGATTCGGTGGCCCAGGTACGCGAAGGCACGCGCCAGGTCGACCTTGCCGGCACGACCATGCAGCAGATCGTGCACAGCATCGGCCAGGTCACGGTGATCGTGAGCGAAATCGCCGCCGCCAGCGAAGAGCAAAGCGCCGGCATCGAGCAGGTCAATACCGCGCTGGTCGAGATGGACCGCGTCACGCAGCAAAACGCCGCCCTCGTCGAAGAAGCCGCCGCGGCGGCCGACGCGATGCGCGAGCAGGCCAGCCAGCTCGCGTCGGTCGTGGCCACGTTCCGCCTGGCGCAGTCAGTGTTATCTGTTGATGACGCTGATAGCAATGCGAAGCAATTGGCCTGGCAAAATAATTCGCTCTCCATCCAGCGCCCAGCGCCAGCCCAGGTAATTCGTCAGGTAGCGCGACGCCACGCCGCGAAAGCGCTGTAGCCAGGCCTTGAAACGCTGATGGTAAGCGTTGACGTTTTGCACGTGGATAGCAAGATTGCCCAGTCGTCTCGCACGCACACCGGCGCGCAGGTTGACCGTCTCGCTTTGGCAGCCTGAGCCGCTGCTAGAATGCCCGGCTGACGGGAACACGGGAAGGAACAGGCATGGGGATCGGTGTGTTGTGCGGCTTGCTGGCTGGCGCCATGTGGGGCATCGTGTTCATCGCGCCGGCCTATCTGGCCGCGTTCACCCCGCTGCAACTGACCGTCGGGCGCTATCTGGCCTACGGCGCCATCGCCCTCGTGCTCCTGGGCCCGCGCCTGCGCGCCCTCCTCGCCAGCCTGTGCCGGGCCGACCTGTACGCGCTCGCGCGCCATGCGCTGGCCGGCAACCTCGTGTATTACGCGCTGCTGGCGTATGGCGTGCAGTATGCGGGGGTCGGGCCTACCTCGCTGATCGTCGGCATGGTGCCGCTGGTGGTCACGCTGCTCGGTCGTCATGACCATGGCGCCGTGCCGCTGCGGCGCATGCTGGCTCCTCTGCTTCTGGTCGCGATCGGCATCGCCTGCATCAACATCGACACCTTCATGCATGCACCGGTCGGTGCATCCGGCATCGCCATCGCCGGCGGCGTGCTGTGCGCCACCGGCGCCTTGCTGTGCTGGAGCTGGTACGCGCTCGACAATGCGCGCTACCTGAAGAACAACCCGCGCTTTGGCAGCGGCGAATGGTCGGCGCTGTACGGCCTGGCCACCGGCGTGCTGTCCCTGCTGCTGGCACCGTTCGCGTTCTGGGACGCCGGCGGACCAGTGGCGGGCGAGCGCGACTGGACCGTGTTCTGGGCCTGCAATGCCCTGCTGGCGCTGGGGGCGTCGGTCATTGGCAACCATTTCTGGAACGTGGCCAGCCGCCGTGTGCCCGTCACGCTGACGGGCCAGCTGATCCTGTTCGAAACATTGTTCGCGCTGCTGTACGGCTGCATCTATCGCGGCGCCGGGCCACGGCCACTGGAACTGGCAGCAATCGCGCTGTTGATCGCCGGCGTGGCCTGGTCGGTCAGACTGCACGGCGCCGTTGGGAATGACAAAATCATCAGTCCTGGTGCCGAGCTTCATTGACAGATTATTCAGTCAACGCGCTGACCGTTGCGTACAGGTGTCATTTTTGTTCAATTAACTTTCCGGGACTATTTCGCCTCAGGATGTACTGCTAGACTCTCGGGCGTGGAATTGCCCAGCGCAATTTAATTTACCACAAAGAACAACATCGGACATGCGTTGGCCAGGACGGGCACGCATCCGTCCCACCGGGAGTCTTCGCAATGACAGCAACACCAGTCCGCCCAGCGCACACGCTGCTGGCTGCGGCCGTATCCAGTATCGTCTGCAGTATCGCCACGGCGCAAACCGTCCCTGTCCAACACGGCAGAAACGACACCGGCCTGGCCGTGCCGGAAGTCGTCGTCACTGCCCAGCGCACCGAATCGCTGGCGTCGCGTACGCCGCTCGCGATCAGTGTCCTGTCCGGCGAACAGCTGCGCGATCTTGGCGCCGACAGCCCCGGCACCATCGGCCCGCGCCTGCCGAATGTGTATATCGACCAGGCGTTCTCGGGCCTGCGTCTGACGATCCGCGGCATCAGCAACAGCGACACCACCGACAAGGGCGATCCGTCGGCCGCCTTCATGCTCGACGGCGTGTATATCGCACGGCCTGCCGCCCAGAGCGGCAACTTTCTGGACATCGACCGCGTCGAAGTACTGCGTGGCCCGCAGGGCACGCTGTATGGCCGCAACACGACCGCTGGCCTGGTCAACGTGATCTCGAACCTGCCGACCGACCGCTTCGAGGGCGCCATCGGGTTCGAGGCGGGCACCTACGACCGGCGCAAGATCGACGGCGTCATCAATGTGCCGGTGAACGACATGCTGGCGCTGCGCGCTGCCTTGAGCAAGCTGACGCATGACCCCTACCTGAACAACGGCCAGGGCACGCTGCTGCGTCCCGGCATGGACCAGGACGACCGTGACGCGCGCCTGAGCGCGAAGCTCGCACTGGGCCGCGACGCCACGCTGGTGCTGCGCTACGATCACGGCCAGGCCAAAGGCAATAACGACCGCTTCGTGCCGGACACGAACTTTTACACCGGCGTGGCCAGCGGCACGCCCGTGTACCGCGACAGCACGACCGACGAACGCCTGACCAACAGCTTCCGCCCGCCAAACATGACGCCGGTGCAGGGCTGGCAAGACCGCGTGGCACAGGGATGGTCCGCCGACCTGTGCTGGGATCTGGGGCCCGCCACCCTGTATTACCTGGGCGCGCGGCGCAAGCTGGACCAGGAACTGCGCCAGAACTACTACTACCGCGTGGCCCCGCGACTCGCCCTTGGCGTGATCAACAATTACGACAGCCACAACGAGCAGGATTCGCACGAGCTGCGCCTGGCCACCAATGGCGCCGGCCGGCTCAGCGCCCAGGGCGGCTTGTACTACTTCAGCGAAACGTCCGACACGTCGTATGCGTTTCAGGGCCTGCAAGCGGTCGGCCTGCCGCCGTACTACGCGTTTCCGCTCGTGACCGAAGCGCGCAGTCGCGCCGTGTTCGGCCAGCTGACCTGGCGCGTGATCGACGGCCTGCGCCTGACCGCCGGCGCGCGCCGCACCGAGGACGACAAGGACCGCGTCGGCTCCACCGATTTCCGGCAAGGGCCCGTGTTCAACGCCGCCACCGACCGGCGCCTGCTCAACGCGGCCGAACTGAATACTGCGCGCACGACCTGGCGCCTGGGCCTTGACTACGACCTGCTGCCCACCACGCTGCTGTACGGCAGCCTGGCCACCGGCTACAAGGCAGGGGGCTTCAACGACGGCTGCATCGCCGGCACCACTGCGCTGGGCATCGCCTGCCCGGCGGCAGTGGCCGTCCCGGAAAGTGCGCTCTACTACCAGCCGGAAGAACTGCGCGCCTGGGAAGCCGGCGTCAAGTCGCGCCTGTGGGGTGGCCGCGTCACCGTCAACGCCGCCGCCTTCGTGTACGACTACACGAATCTGCAACTGAGCGGCACCGCCATCGTTTCGGGCGCCCCGCGTATCCTGACCGGCAATGCCGGCGTCGCCCGCTCGCGCGGCCTGGAACTCGACGGCGACATCCGCGTCGGCAGCAACGGGCGCCTCAGCTACGGCGCGACCGCGCTTGACGCGCATTACGTGTCGTATAACCCGACCCCCACCGTGTCGTGGGCCGGCCGCAAGCTCGATCGCGCGCCAAGCCACGTCTACACGCTCGGCTACGAGCACCGCTTCGGCGTGTTTGGCGGGCAGCTGCATGCGGGCGTGTTCTCGCGCCGCAGCGCCGAGTATGCGATCACGATCCCGAGCCAGCTGCTCGAATACCGGATCCCGGCGCATACGACCACCGACGCCACGCTGCGCTACGCCCCGGCCGGCGGCGCCTGGAGCCTGCTGGCGCGCGTGCGCAACCTGGAAAATTCGGTGCGCCCGTCGCTGATCGACAGCTTTGGCATGACCACGCCGACGGCGCCGCGCACGGCCGACGTGCGCCTCGATCTGCGCTTCTGATCCGCAGAGCCAGCCCCAAACGCCGCAAGGAGCGCCGATGGACCGCATGTCGCCCGAATTGCTCTCTCCAACGCTGCGCGCCGGCGCTGTTCACGCGCCTGGCTGGACGGGCTGCAAGGCCTGATCAGCCCATGTAGCCCGGTAGCCCGGTAGCCAGCGTGATGGGCGCAATTCGGGCGTTACCAAAAGTTACGCCGAAGAATCACAATACTGTTGCTGACAGGGATGACCTGCTAAACTGTCAATACCGCAACATCCCCCGTCAACACACGGGCGCTGACGTCATTTCAACCAAACAGTTCGCGCCTCGCACCGATGAATCCGAAGATGATGCTCACGCCAACTGTCCTGCACCGTCTTGCTGCAGCTCTCGGCGGCGCCGTGCTGCTGGCGCTGCTGCTGCGCGCCCGGATGCTGGTGGCCTGCAGCACCGTGTTCGTGTTCCGCCTGCTGTTTCGCTGGCAGCTGATACCTGCTGTCGCAGCCAGAGGTGCGGCATGACGCGCCGGATGCGGCGCGCCATGTGCGCGCGGCTGGCTTCCTTTGCCTGCCTGCTGGCGCTGCTCGTGCTGGGCATGATGGCCGCGACGCCAGCCGTGGCCCAGACCTTGCAGCTCACACGCGACGCCGACGTCGTCGATGCCTGGCCAGCCGTGACGACCCTGGCCGATCCCGCCAACGCACTCGACGCTCACGCCGCACTGGCTGCCGGGGCGCGCTTCACCCGGCCAGCGACGGCCGACGCCAGCCTGGGCATGCAGCCGGGGACGACCTGGGTCCGGATCCCCGTTGCGGTGGCGCGCGACGCCACCAATGGCTGGGTGATGCAGATCGATTTCGCGCTGCTCGACGAGGTCGACGTCTGGGTGCGCTTTCCCGACGGCCTGCGCAAGATCGCCAGCGTCGGGCGCATGCAGCAGCAGTCGGGGGACGCGCTCAAGGGCCGCGTGCCCGGCGCGGTGCTGCGCCTGACGCCGGGCACAGCCTACACCGTGCTGCTGCGCGTGAAAACGGTCGGCCCCAAGATCCTGCCGATCAGCTTCAGGCAGCCCGATGCCGTCCTGTCGGCCGAACTGGGCGAGCAGCTGATGCAGGGCATCCTGCTGGGCCTG
>Ga0265780_10010815_pt1 | contig 10850 bp, 11 predicted proteins | sample P1T30metagenome_FD_192432 | JGI IMG/M metagenome (GOLD analysis project Ga0265780, IMG submission 192432) | Plant litter microbial communities from East Loma Ridge, Irvine, California - P1 T30 | ecosystem: Environmental > Terrestrial > Plant litter > Unclassified | place: USA: California... | reverse complement strand
ATGCTACCAGCCTCTCAACGCCCTCTTTTCTTCGCCTCAGAGACCGCGTATCTCTCAATGACTGCCCTCTCGGCGCCTCCCGATGGTTCGTTCCTTCAAGTGACCGCTTGGTACACGAAGTAGCTTTCGATGGACATCCAAGCTGCACCAATCTAAACCATTCCTGCAGGATACAGGTGTGTTTCGTGAGTCAGAACCCTAATACCTTGACTGAGGCATACTACGTGTACTGTTTTCATACACGGAAAGCTGCACGCTTCGTGCTGGAGGCATGACGACGCCTCAGGCATGGATTGTGGATTGTCAAGAAGCGAGGGGCAAAATTTAAGATGAAGGTTCGCGGGACTGCAACGCGGTGCATAGTCCTGCGGTGCTTAAGTTTCATAGTATACCCGTTCAAGTACCATATCCCCTTCTCTCTCTCTCCTCGTTTCTGGTAATCAGCTCACATTGCGCTTGACACTTGTCTTTGAGTCACTCTTTCTGGGATACTTTTGGGTTCTACTCATATAAGGACCAGCTTATCGACTCACGGCACTCCAGCGTATGACCTCGCTCCGCCTGTTTCTATTGTGCCGTCCTATTGTCTGTTCTTATTGTGCCATCCTATTGTACTGGCTTGTTTCACGCTAGGCTACCAAATCTGCACTGTCCAGTAGATTTGCGCATCATCCAACCTCACCTTCCATTCGCTCTTCCGATCTGACTCTGTCACCTCCCGTAAGCTTAGATGGCGTATCAAGACCCTCGAGTTCACGGCCGTGGAAGCGGCTGGGTCCGCAACGATCATGTTCTAGATCAGGATAGCTCCCACCCGATCTTATACTTCCGAGATAAACATGTCAGTCTAGGTGCGGTTAAACCAGGGGAACATTTATTGACAATAAGCTAGTCTACAAATGATGCTTCTGCAGCAAATGACAGCACCGGATCAAGTGATCGAAATGGTGCAGCGGAGGATCACTTGCAAAACTACCATTTCGACGGGTATGCCTCAAACTCCGGCGCAGATCAAATCATTCACTCCCACTATCATGCTCGCCAGAACGATCGCCAGGAACTGTCTCGACACCAAGACTTCCATCGACCATGGCAGTCAGCCAATCCGGGAATAGATCGGGTCATCAATGATGTTGCTGTACGTGAGGCAATCTTGAGACTCGAAGGTCGCACCCACCATAACAGCCGCGACTCCGCAAGGCAACTGCAACCGATATCATCTCAAAGTCGTCGTCACCAAACGCGTTCCTCTGAGTGGTATGAGAGAAACAGTCGACCACTTGGACAATCAAATCTCCGCGATCTGGATATGGCCAGAGGCGCGACAGACGCGACGCGTCGATGGAGCGATGAAGACCCACGATCGGGACCGTACAATAATATTGGACAAACAGGCCGGATATCTGACTACGAAAGAGGTGCATCGCAACAGCATGAACAGGATGGAGAGGATTACGAGTACGACGATCGAAGTGACACGCTGTACTGACTCGTCCTCAAATGCTCGCCATGAAGGTCAGAAAGGCGACACTCATCCACGCTCTTATACTACGATTCCTCGAATCTTTTCTGTTTACAGCACAGGGCGCATCATAGAAGGCTGTGCATCATTTTTCGCTCCAGGCAGCGGAAAGCACATTGGGGGCTACTTTCGGCGCTTACGATGCGTAATACAATGCCTTATCTCCCTCTATTTGGCCTGGCTGCCGTAATTGTAGCTGTAGTTCAGCCTGGTTGTTGATTTTCTCCCGGAGTTACGAGGGTAGCATGGGTCTACGAACATCATGATTGCGACTGATATGATATCATTTTAGGAAACGAATGGGTAATGAACATCATGGTAAATGGAGTTTATTTTGACTTAGTATGTTTTGTTTCATCCGTCCATGTTCCGAAGTGTTGCGAAATTTGACTTTACTCTTGGTGCTGTCGACGTACTGGGCTGTAGCCTAGAAGCAGAGGAGCCTCACCGCACTCCAACTCGCTCCGCTCACATGCGCAATCCTACGCAAGCGCACTGTTCATCTCGGCGATCAATGCTACCTTGTCGTTACCTGAGTCTGGCGAGTGTACGTACTCACCGGTGCAGACGAGATTAACCATGCCGTGGCCAACGCGTACTTTGTTCACCGGTACTCGAGTGTGCGCGTCCTGGAGGACAATGAAGGACGCCGGGCGTACTGCAGGTGAGGAAGACGTGACAGGCAATTATGGCGAGGCGCACGAGGATAGGTTGATGTCAGATGTGGGGTAAGATTGCCCGTTCTGCAAATGCACTAGCGTGCGTTGGAGGCATACAAGAAGTAGAATAGGTAGTTTTCGCAGCTAGGATTTGGGCTGACAGATGTCGAACACATGGGTAGAGAATGAGATATGGCGTTTCATCACGTATGGACAAAATCATACCCAAGAAGTAGTGGACTCTTGAGATGTCAGTCGATGTTGCAGAGACAAAGGCACGTGATGCGGCTCTGCGGGAATCCACTTGCGCTTGGTCAGATGCGGGTGGATGCGGGTGTCTGTGCTTTGACAACTAAAGGCGCTTTCTGAACGGGCCGACCACCGTTGATCCTTCTAAAAAGCTTCGTGTATTAGTTCGATAGCTGGGGTCGACTATCTCGCATGTGTCGCAGGAGCGGGGTAGATGAGACCTCGGGAGGAACCCAGATACTCGAACGAGACATTCCTTTCTCCTGTGGACGGCATGGCCGAAGCCATTCACAAGGCCTACAATCCAAGTAAGCTAGCGCTGACGACAGGCCAACAAGGCTGTATGATGAGGCCGCCCTCAAGAACGCAACACTACCCGATGTGCCACAGTAGTCTTCACCGGTGAGCCAGTCGCCTTCACAAATCACTTCTGCCACACAGGCCTAGACCCTGAGTCTACCTTGTTCAAGACAGGTGCAAAGGGTGACCCCCGAATTGTTTCTATCTATGGATTTTGCTCGCGTACCAGATCGGCATGTCTGAAAATAGATGTTTGACTGAGGTGCAATATTATTTTGGTGCCTCAAGTACGAGCTTCAAGCAAGCGGCCATCTAGCTTCAGTATATAACAAGTAGGAATGCCTCCATCGGAGACTTAAAGGGTTGGTGAGCTTGCTTGCCCATCGAGGGACTGACTTTCGCACTGCCCATGTTCCTGGGCAGCTCCATCTTTCCCAGACTTCGCGACCTGGATACGCAAGCACCGCGTGTTCCTCCAGAACTTCACAGCTCTCGAGCAGCGTCCCTTGGAACATTCTTCCGTCCGCACTATGCTGCAGGATTTTCTGTACCGCCAGCAGTGCCTTGGCCCAATTGCGCTCGCTTCATTTTCTCGGCCGAAGCCATCCGAACATTGTGCGTCGAGCCTCGCTGCCCTTGTGAGCAAGCGCGGCTGATGTGTCGCAGTGCTGCTCAATATCCATACCGGTCAGGGTGGTTGCCTATGCACTACACTCGGTTAGACACTCGCGGCTGACAGTCTCTTTTCGGACCTCGCCGAGTATCCGCCTCAGGGCTGGACATTAGCCAAGAGTCTATCTGGCACTGCATCGTACAACATATCAGAGAGATTCCTGCCGCTAATGCAGTCGAAGAGTTAAGCAACTCTCAAGGAGCCAATCAAGTACCGTAAGCGATTGCACTTTGCTCCTAGCTGTGAGCGCTGCGGCAAGCTTCGCTTCTCGATCACCTACTCATATTCGTTTTGCCTGTTTCCAGGCAAACATGTCTAGGGTTTGCTACTGAACGGCGACCGGACAAACTAAGCTAAGGACCACCCGTGCGCCCACCAGAGGGGCGGGGAAGAGCAGAGAAGGGCGGCAACGTGACAAGTACTGGAATTTTATGCCTAAGGCTGACTGCTCTACGAAGAATCTGTATTCCTCTAGCGCCATCAATCTATTCCTCAAGGAATTACATCGTGTTGCAACCATGGCCGTCGGACTATAACGCAACAATTGTGCTTGATAAGGTCCTCCTCAGTCCCAGAAATCTCGGGCGTGTAGTTGTCTTCCATCCCCCGAATGGAAAATATGCATCTGCTATCGCGAGTCTGGGGATCTAAGTGAGTCTGTACTCCCACTTCAGCATTCTATTCCGTGACCTGTCAGACTAACTGAACCAAGAACTGAGCCAACGTACACCTGCCTTCGAAGCACTTCATTGAAACACGATATTTCACTCTCTGAACTAGATTCAATAGAGACGCCCATCACTAGGGAATCCAAATCGATTAGAATTCTACGACTTGGTCGGTGCTACCTCGACTTTGGCTGGTCGCCAACTACCAAAAGGAAGCGAAGATCTCGCAACGACGCCAACTGGCTATCACAGCAAGATTCAGGTCGAATTCTCGAACTACCTGCCAATCCAATTGATAGAGTAGAACTACCCAGCCACCCCGTTTCACCAGAGCTACCTTTGAACCAAGCTCCTGGAGAATTACCGAACGAAGCCTCAGCGGTGTACGAGTTAGAAAGTCCAATATATGAGCCAATTGAGGCAACAAATGCCCAGATGGACACACTAGGAAATTTCTACGTCGACATGAGCGAGTATACACCCGAGAAACGAGACTATCACTATGCGCATGCTATACGTCATGCATCGCCTTTGGCTGCCCCACTATACTCCCTCCCGAAGATTATAACCCAGGACTACTTGGAGACGCCACCAGGTTTCGCTAGCGCAAACAGCTCTCACAGCACATCTCCCATATCCCCAGTCACGCCGAGTCTCGAAAGAGCAAACGCACAGCAACACATCGTCAGCCCTGTCACCACTACCGCCGTTTCGCATCAATCCCTCCAGTTTCTTTCAGATGATTTCCGAATCGAAGAAAGCGGATATGCCCAGTACCACGGCGGGCTACACTTTCCCGTGCCGGAGTTATCCTTCACGCCGCCTTCTGCACAGCCTTTCAGTCAACACGAACCAGCGTCAAAAGACTGGGCCTATAATAAACTACGTTCTTCGTCGAAAGATGACTATGCGGTCGAAGATCCTGCACAGGACCCGCTCTTTGAACAAGCGCCGGTTGTCGCTAATTTGTTTGAAGCGAGCCAGGATGATACGTGGGATACAAGCGAAATCTACAGGACGGATACAGGAGAGATCGACCCACCGGCGTATTCGTTTCGAGAGTTCCCTGAGCCTTTTGACATTACGAATAGCTGCGACGTACCTCAGTCCTCAGACTGTTGCGAGAAGTCTACTGAGATAGAACATGACTACCCCTACCTTGAGCATAGCTTTCAGCAGGGCATCCATGGATTCCACATCTACACCAATGAAGAAACGCAAAATCGCGAGGTGCCGCCCACTTGTAGGTCTACGAAGAGGTGTAACATATGTGGCAAAGAATTTACTGGCCAGTGAGTTGATGTATGCCATGACCAGACACACAGACGATTAACAGTCGGTCTAGATACGGCAAGGGAAACCTAGCACGACATATTCGAGAGAAGCATTTGGTCCAATCCATGATTGGAAAGGTCTGCCGCGTATGCAAACAAGTATACAATCGCGCAGATGCAACACGAAAGCACGAATGGAAGAAGCATCGTCTCCCAGATGCTCGCCCTAATAAGCGGAGGAAAGCATGGTAGTGCGAGCTGAAGACACACGATCGACTGCACATCTCTTACGATGCAGCGTCAGAGACGGAGCTGTCATTTCTCCTGGCTTAGTAGTAAGTGGAGGTCGCAGGCGACTTTACATTTCGTTATTTCCTGGTCCAGTCACTGGAAGATGTTCTAAGTCCTGTCCTCGAGACACGCAAGCGTCCCACATTTCTTGTATATACCTTTTTCTCTCGTAACCTTAATGCGAGTGCTGTCAGACGTGGGCTAAGACCGGTCAAGCATACCAGAATACCAAGACTCGTTCGCCGAAAATCGCCATCTAGCAGAAGACCAGTCGTGACGTACTGAAGCACCCAAATTCGCGTAACGGTTCACACTTTCTATGAGATTGAAGATTCACAACGTCTCGCAACATGGTCCTCTTCATGGTATATATCTCACTTACGTTCGCATTTGGTGGTCGTGTCAAGCTCTGTTAGTTCAATACTCACAACAAGAGTGCCGTCCACAGTCATAGTACCTAAAGTCGTCTTATCCGCAGTCTTCCCGTTATCGTCCATAGAAATGTCTTGCCAAAGCTTGATCAGGAGAAGCCAAGCTAGAATACTCATTCAGGTTCACAACCGCGTCAGAGACGCCACTTGCATGAGCATCACGATGTGGGTCACTGAAACAGATCCGTCCGCACATTTCTAGCACACCTGGGTGAATCCGATGGTATTCAGGTTATTTTGGAACTTCATAACTTCATGTCTTCGTCAATATTCTCAATGTGTTCCTCATCATCTTCCCTTCGCCAACCTGAACGGATGTGCCTCTGTGTTCAAGACAAAGTCATCGAGACTGATCAGATCGGCGTCTGTAAAGCAGAGATAAAAATACTTCAACGTCTCCGCCATCCAAAAGCTCTCCATATAGTCTTCCTTCTCCGCACCAAGGACCGTGACGTCCAAAACCGCTGCATTCGCGTATTCGGTGTCTGTTGCTTTGACCACTGCTTCAAACATGTCCCACGCGGTCTCGCGCCACCATGGATCCCCTGTGATGCGCCAAAGGATGAAGACGGATTCAATGGCCTCGGGTCGGAGGATGTATCGCGGGTCTTTTGCAGTGGTGAAGCCTTTGGGAAGATGGGGTTTGTATTCGGGACGCTTCAATGTTTCTGTTTCGAAGTAGGTTTCGTTCCACGCGCAGGATTTTAGATGATCTGAACCTGGGCACATGGCCATGTTGTATCTCTCAGGCATAATGCCGGTAGGCATTGAATGATAGGCATAGGCACAGCCTCGTGCTAGTTTTACGCCCATATTGAGGTATTGGTTGTTCTCGAAAAGTCGTCCACCTAGGGCATAAAGACCTCCAATAAAGCAGGATAGATGCTCACTCTCGGGATCAAGGCGTGGTCCATCGTCGAGGACGTCGCAATTTCCAGAGATTAGGATGTCATACTCTTCTTCGGGTATCATGGGTCGAAAAAAGAGGTTTTCAATTGCCGTGTCCATGAAGAAGCGTGCCATGTCTTCGTACTTTTTCGAGCCTGCATCTGCTGAACCAAGCAACGCAGAGGCCTTGGGTAGATACTCGTACAGAGAATCTGCATTGCCTCCAATAGTAAATTGATAGCCAGATGTGACGTCTTTGGTAGCCATTCCTACATACATCGGCCACATTCCAGGCAACTTTGTCTCGTTTTGACCTTGGTGAAATACATCCATGACCTGCGAGACTGCTGCGTAGTATTTATTGTCTCCAGTGATCTGGCTCAGTCGGCTGAACTCCAGTGTAATCGTTCCAGGGCTCGCGCTCACAACCTGGCTCTCCACGGAAAGTCCCTCCCCGGTCTTCGCCAGCTCAAAATGGATGAAATCGACTGGCATGCCGTTTTTAGTGTTGAAGCCAGCATAAAGTAAATTTCCAACCTCAATCGCCTTTTCTTTCAAGACCTCGTGTCCACTGAGATCGTATGCAGCGATCAGACCGCCTAGATATCGTATGCACGTCTCAAACATGTTGACAGATAGCGCCGTGCTCTTGCCGAAATCGATCGTCGCCACTGCATCTATAGCCTCGTAGAATTCGTCACGTAGTCCCATGATCCAAAGTGTATCCAAAGTGTCCACGAGCGTTGCCGCCCAGCCAGAAAACTGGTCGACATCCTTCCCACTGATGGGCTTGAGAGCATCCTTCATCCATGCCTGTTTTTTGTAGCCAGCCCAGCTCTTCCCAAACACTCTTTTCACTTCTCTCCTCCTCTTGTCTTGTATCGCTGCGACCTCGTGCGAGTCGATTTTGTATCGAGCTTGTATGCGTGGGCGCTTCGTTACAGGTGCTGGGAGTCGCGGCGTACGTGGCGGTGGGTATGTGAAATTCACAGAAAGCCAATCGAAGCTGCTTTTGGTCGCTGTGATGTTCGGTCGATTGGATGGGTCGTTCATGTATCGTGCCAGCGCATCCGTATCGCGCTTGGACAAGCGGCGAGACAAGAAAGGTATAGCTTCATCGTGTGGGAGGAAGTAATAAACCCAAAGTATGGTGATTGTGCATATCAGAATGTGTCTTGTGCGAATGCGCGGCATCTCAGCTGTTGTGATGAGGAGTTCGGGCGCGCATCACGTATGGTATGTTGGCGTCGTGTGCGTTGGGAAGCTACCAACCGCTACAAGGAACAGGCAACGGAAAGGATACATATTGACCCAATGCTTCATTCGCTGGTTCTGTAGGGGTCGTGCGACAATGCTTGTCGGAAGGAATTGGAGTGCGGGCATGCTGCCAGGTGGGGAATTTCTCCATATTACCGCACTTCGTCACCCCTGGCCGCGTGGTTCTGCTGCTCCATCCGTCGCCTCGGTGGGGCTGAACCACCAACACGATAATGCTGTCATCCTCAAACACCTGCATCAAGGTGCAAACCTCGATACACGACCGCAGCGATTTTCGACCATGCTGACTGAATTGGAATGCTATCTAGTAGATCCTCACTTCGGTACCGGGCTTATCCAGTGTTATGTACTTCCCGAGCATGAATCCAGCGCCCACTCGCTTGCATTTCACCCAAGGACCGTCAACTGCCTGACCCTGCGTCGGAATCACAAGTAGAACATAGTACCGTCTATCCTGATCTGATCGCGCAACGCTCGACCTCGCAATGATAACGCATTGCACCCGCTGACCCTCAGAGCTCTTCTCGGTATCATAGGCAATCTTGACTTCTTCTGGATCGCGGCCCTTGAGATTAAAATCTCGCGCGACAGCTGCAATAGCAACGTCCTCATTCGTATCTGGGTGATGGTGCCCGCCTCGCGTCCAGGGCGGTATGAGCTCTCTGGTCTCCCAAATTGCAGACTTGAAAGGCGGATCCGCATAATCGATGCCGCCCCTGTATGCCATCCAAGACCAACTGGGCACGTGGAAGTCCTTCCCGGCGGGGAAAGCGATTGCCACCAACGGCTCACCGTCTTTGCTTTCCGCTGCTTTCCATTCGCGCCGCCAGAGCAAACTCCGATGAAATAAGCCACCACCAAGCTTGTTTCCGTCATCAAAGATGCCGTATCTCCCCTTCGTGTTGAAGGCTCGTTGAAGACGCTTCTCAAGGCCAGCAATGGCGACCGGCCGATCTTCCCAGCGGGTGAAGCCTAGACGAGAATGCTGCTTGTATAAGCCCTGGAAGTACTCTATCTTCAAAGCACGCGACCTAGCGCGCATAGCCTTATCAGGAAAGCTAGGGTCGCCGAGAAAGTCCGCCATATTACTACAAATCTGCTTAGGCGCGTATGCTTTCGATGATCATTCCCAACTTACTTGTGCATCATGGTCAGAGTCTCACAACGAACACCATTGCCACATTCGAAGTAGGTCTGGTTCTGGGTGAAGTACATGGTCCGCCGAGCTAGGGCGCGCTCCTGTAGAACCCACCCGCGCTGATTCAATGATCCCAAGATAACGTCATCATTGAACTGATCGATGTTCTGGCAAACATAGAATGGCTTTCCAGGCTGGAAAGTGACGTGTTTTTGCTGTGGTCTGGCACCAAGAAAGCCATGTCGTTGGTCACCAGCGCGACTAGCAGCGACCACGCAGTACGCACCACTGTATACATCTTCCATTCGTTTGGCCTCATCAATGAAGTCGCCATCTGGACCCTGTAATACATATCGAGTCAATCCAAAGATATCTGACGTTCAGCTTTCGTGTAGAGTCTACTGCATCTTTGAAAGTTTTCGGCAAGTCATCGTAAGGAATAGCTTTCTTGAATCTGGCGATATCGTGGCCAGCGTCGCTTTCGTCATCGCAAAGAGTTACAAAAGCTTCGTATACGTCTGTGTTGCCCCATGGATGCGAGATTGCGATATAGTGCGGATCCTGCACAATCTCGTGTCGCGTCTCTACAAGCCGAAGGACGGGGTCTTGCGAAGTGCCAACCCGGATGACTAGAAACTGAGCTTCGCACATCGGCTGCACAATCTGTTGCGAAAATCTGCAGGTTGTTGCGCCCATTCAGCGCCGAGATGCTCGACAACTTTTGCAGCAAATACATTGTCGACTCCGAATTCCCAAGACTCAAGTGGTGGCAAAGAATAGTCCGCGCTGATAGTCCTGCTCATGATTCCTGTCGATGGGTCGAGATATTTTCCGTAAATGCTTGGAATCATAGGCAGGCTCACATCAGAACGGTCTTGACCTGTAAACACATAGGCAGGGTCTCTTCCCTTCCTCTGTATTGTGTCCAAAGCCTTGCGAAACTCTGCTGCCGTCGCGCGATATCTTGTCCTACTTCCAACGAAGGCTGGAGCGAAGCCGCGAGCGCCGCCGCCGTCAGCCAGTGCACTTCCCCGAGTTGGAGGCAAATCGACGACTAAAAGCTTCTCTCGTACAATTTGCAGAAGATCTTTGAGTGCAGATGCCGATTTTTGATGACACTCCGGGTCCTCCTTCTGCATGTGGTCCATCCAGCTGATTACAGCGGGATGAACCACTGGTCGCGAACCTGTTTCCGTTTGTTGTAGCTTGTAGTACTGGAACTCGGAAGGAGAACTCTAACTTTCCGCTTGTTTGTAGAAGTCAACAAGGGCTTCATTGCCGTACAGCAACCAGATGATAAACTCGAATGTGATGCAGCCCATGGACCAAAGGTCGTAAAGCCTTGATCGGCCTCGAGTAGAATTCATCGTTTCGGGTCCTTCGTATCTACGCGTTCCGTACCTCATGCTGGTCCCCCGTCGTTTCTCGGTGGCGGCTACATGTCTCTTCGCTAGGCCCATGTCTCCGAGTTTGAGGGTA
>Ga0265780_10010814_pt1 | contig 10850 bp, 7 predicted proteins | sample P1T30metagenome_FD_192432 | JGI IMG/M metagenome (GOLD analysis project Ga0265780, IMG submission 192432) | Plant litter microbial communities from East Loma Ridge, Irvine, California - P1 T30 | ecosystem: Environmental > Terrestrial > Plant litter > Unclassified | place: USA: California... | reverse complement strand
ATTAGAAAACACCGTTACCGGCAACTATAGCAGCATGGGCGCTAATGCCTTTACCATAAGCCGTTATGACTTTAGCGAGCAAATAGGCCGCCAAAACAATGGCAATGCACGAGTTAATGATATTATCAGCTACCCTCAGGCTAAAGAGTTTCAGGACAGGTACAACTATCCCGGGGCAGTAACATCATTATCATTTACCGCGGCCAGCAATGCCGAGGTTAAGTTTGAAGACCTGAAGAGCGACCCAGATATTACGGTGCTTGGTGCCGACCAGTTTTACCTGCCCATATCCGGGTTGGAAACCCCTCAGGGGCGCAACTTCACCTCGTTCGATGTTAGCAACAACAACTACGTATGTATTGTGGGATCTGATTTTCAAAAAGGGCTCTTAAAAGATGTAAGCAACCCCATAGGCAAGGTACTTTCTATCCGTGGCGCTCGCTTTACCGTTATAGGTGTGCTAAAAGAGCGCGGTTCTACTTTTGGCAACCGCCAGGACCTTAATGTTATCATACCCATACAGCTGGCGCGATCGCTGTTTACCGCACCTAATATAGACTATACCGTAAAGGTAAATATAGAAAACCACACTCTGCTGGAAGGCGGTGTAGACGAGGCCATATTAACCATGCGCCGTGTGCGCCACCTTAACCCCATGCAGGATCAAAACTTTGGTATTGAGCGCAATGATGAGTTACTGGCACAGCTTAAAGAAGAAACCGGCATGCTAAGTAAAATTGCCTGGGTAATAGGTGTTATCACCATTTTTGGATCTACCATAGCCCTGATGAATATTATGCTGGTAAGCGTAACCGAACGTACACGCGAGATAGGTGTACGCAAATCGTTAGGGGCTAAAAAGACCACCATAGCCATGCAGTTTTTTACCGAAACCCTTATTATTTGCTTCATGGGCGGTGTGCTGGGCATATTGCTGGGGTTGCTTACAGGCTTCGGATTTTCTAAAATAATGAATATTGCCTTTGCCATGCCGTGGCAGGCCATGTTTGCGGCACTAAGTACCATTGTATTGGTTACTATAGTATCAGGTTCTTACCCGGCTATTAAGGCTGCCGCACTCGATCCTGTGGAGGCTTTAAGGTATGAGTAGATTTTTTTAGTTTGAAGTTTAAGCAATAACCTGTCGCTCGTGTCAATAAAAAATTTATCTATATTTATTGGATGAGCAAGATAGATATACGGTAATAATAACAAGTGGATATTAAATGAGAATTATAGTAATATTATTAATATACCCATCTTTTTTTTTCTGTCAGGTAAAACAGGAAATGTCAGGCAATGTAGATACGCATTTTCAAAACAATGTAAAAATTGAAAAAGAAGCGATTTTAGATCATGCAGTCCTGTATTCTCTCAGGTTGAAAAGTCATTCTGTTAGCGATGATATGGATGTTTCCGGAAATTTAGAATTATTCTCCTCCAGCCCTCCTTCAGTAGATAGGATTGTAGAACCTAAAAAAAATGCGATGTATGTGGTGCCTTCATTTTATAGTATGGATCTTCAAAATGACACATTAGTTATAAGTAAAGAGACATTTATAAATCTTGATAAATATTTTAAAGTAAATCTTCTTACATCTAAAACGGTTTTTGACAGGCAGGAACTTTTAGATAAAGCAAAGGGGTATAACATTTATGAACAAAAGATAAAAAACATTCATTTTATACACCTAAAGATGACGGTAGGGTTTTATAATAAATATAACCACGGAATGGATATTATAGGTGATTTTGATAAAATTGTGAACGTAATTTATCTAATAGACTAAATGGAATGGGTAAAGTATCAAATTAGGTGTTTGAAAAATCACCCTTTAAACACCCCGTACAAGAAGTGAAATTTATTTTTACATCCGCTAGCGCGAGCGTCTCGCTTGTGCCCACAAAGAATTATGTCTCATGAACCAATACTAATATATGGTTCAAAATTATTAAAAGAAACAATCAAAAAGTAATAGTTAAAATGAACAACCTGGTTATAAAAATTATTATTTGTATAATACCTATAACTATTTTACATTCATTACTATTACACTTGTCAGGAGATAAACAATTAAGGATGTTTGTTGCCAATTCAGGATGTTTTTTAACTGCAATTGCACTACCGATATATCTCGTAATAACGGATATTTGGTTTTTTAAAAATACAAAAACTCATTACACAATATTTTTAATCAACGCTGTTATTTCCTTTTTTGTTATATGGTGCTCAGGATATTTTCAACTTCAAGCTTGGCATATACGCAATGAAAATTTGAAGATCGATAGTGAAACTAAAGAAGTTATTAATTTCACTCGAGCCATCGGATATTTTATATATTTTGTTGGTCAAATCCTTCTATTTCGAAAATTAAAATTTGTGAATATATCAAATTGAATGATTTACAAATTTTACTCTTTGCCCCTGCGTGCCAATAAATAAAAACCCTAGTCTTTTACAAGTAGCACAGGCATTTTTTTACCGTTGGCATCTTCATAAACAACAGTTGCGTTATTACCCTCCAAATCAATTGTAATACTACCTATGCGCCCGCCATCATTATCTACGCCGAGTACAAGGCCTGTGTTATTTTCGCTCTCTCCATAGGCATAAATACCGGCTTTCTTATTGGCATAATAGCCCACAGTACCATTAGTGGTTGTTACCAGGCCTAAAAAAACATCCTTGCTTTTGTTGCCATAAACCTGTAAAGCCTTCAACAGGTATTCTGATGCAAAGCCCGATACCGGCTTGCTGCCAATACCAAAAATGCTCTTGCCATAATCACTCAAAAAAGGTGTCAGCTCCTTAACCGAAATCCTGATGGCTGTATCTATATCCATAAACTTGGCAAACATGGGCAGGCAGTTTTCGGCATCAATAATCAGGTCGTTGCCCTGCACATAAAAACTTTCTAACATCATATCGGTATCTTCCAGGCATTCACCTATAGTTGCGGCAGCATCAGCATCCAGCTCATCCTGGGTTTTAAGGGCATCGTCTACACGGGCCTTCCAGCGTGTGGCGGCCTTATTGCTAATGTTTTCCAGCCCCTCGGCAGTAAGCAGGTCGCCCAACTGTATAGGCTCTCCGGTTTGCGCGTTAAAGTTGTAGCAGGTTGTCCAGTAATAACAGGTTGCCCCGCACGAATTTAAGCTAAACCTGACCGAGAGCAATTGCGGCGTGTTGTGCTGTACCTCAAAATCAATACCGAAATAATAATTAAATTCGGCATCTTCTAAATCTATTACACCCTCAAAAACCGAAGATTTATAATAGCCGTCTACACTGCGCAGCTCGCTTATTTGCAACAGCCGGTTAATGCGGTTAACTGCTTTAGCATTGGTTTTACCCTCAAAAACCGGAAACGAAATATCATCTTGGTATTTTAGGGATTTAAGCCAAAATAAGGCTGTTGGGCCATTGCCGTTATAGAAAATAAAGAAAAAGCAATGAGCAATGCTATTGAGGAAAACGAGCGCATAAAGGATATATTGATTACACCAAATGTAGCAGATTTTGCTTCTGTTTTACAGTATGCCCCAAAACAAAAAATCCTGCCCAGAACGGGCAGGATTTGCTTTTTTCCCGGATGGGAAAAAAAATTAAAAACACGAAACTAACACTTACTTTACAATAAGTTTTTTTGTTATACCATCGGCTGTCTTAACAAGGTAAATACCTGTTGCAAGCTTAGATGTATCTATAGTAAGGGCATCTTTAGCAGCATAAACCATCTTGCCGGTGTAGTCAAACACCTCAACACTTGCCATGCGGTTAAAGTAAACAATACCGTTTTCAGATGGATTAGGAAACACCACAAACGTATTTTGATGCGTGTAGTCACCTGTACCCAGGTTTTCTATATTTACGCCATAAACTGTTAGCGTACCGCTTATCTCGTTAGCCACAATTACATACGGAGTATCGTTAGGGCTGTCTTCCTGGCTGATGTAAATAATTCCCTCAGGGCCATTATCGCCACCGTAAGCCGAAACGGTACGGCTGTTTTTGTAATCTACAAAAGCAACGTTGTTAGGATCGGTAACATCATATACCATAACACCACCTACACGCTCAAGACCAATAAAGGCAAACGTCCTGTCGGCAATATGGGCAAAGGTTACACCTTCCGGCTCCGGGCCTTTGGCACGGCTGCGGCCTTTACGGCTGTTGTCTTCGCTATCAGCATTAAATAAAGCACTTATAGAAGGCTCTGTAGCCGTATATACTTCAAAATCGTTACCACTGTCAAATACTATCTCTTTAGTATCGGCATTAAATATCGAGAAGGAGCGTGAACCCAGGGCATAGACATCTTCATAAGCAGTACCGGCATCATTTTTACCATCAAAAGCCGTAACCCTGAACCTGCCTGCATTGTATGATTTTTTAAGCATAGCTGCCTGCGGATAAGCAGTAGCATCAAGGTTATACGTAGCAGCGCCAATGGTAGTACGCTCTACAAAACCGGTATATTCTTTCTCATCACCTTCGTTAGCGGTAACAACATAGTTAACACCACCCACGCTATAGGTAGCAGCGCCATCGGGCATGTAGTACGCCTGTATAGGCCAGTTGGCAATTAGTATCTCGTTATTGTTATCAGAGATATCAAATCCGTTACCCGGAAGGCTTACGTCTTTAGTGCCCAGTGCCCAAACATCGGTAATAGTACCCGTTGCAAGGTTAATCTCGGCAATAGCATTGTTTTCCTGTAGTGTAACCCATGCTTTTTGAGAATCAGCACTTGTAGTAATGTACTCGGGCTCAAAATCCTGGCTCATGGTGCTTTCCTGTTTAAGCTTCCTAACGCCTGAAGCAATAAGGGCAGCTTCAGCAGATTCGCTGTTATAAGCCGAGAACAGTAGCGTGTTTACGTTAGCCTGTGTAAGGTTAGCCACACCACCGCTTATGTCTATTATACTAACAGATCCTTCAGGGTCAACGCTGTAGTCGGCGTTAGGCTGGCCTTCGTTAGCCGTTAGCACTTTTGTACCGTCTGGTGTAAAAGAGATGTTATCCGGAAGCGCGCCCACGGTTACCTGCTTAACAAACGTACCGTTGGTATCAAAAAACACCACTTTACCATTAACAGTTTCATCTGCGTTTGGTGAAGCTACGGCTACAATACCGTTTTTAACCGCTACACTGGTTACACCACCATAGGTATTCATATCTATGTTACCCACGGTAACAGGAGCTTCAGGGTTGGCAAAGTTTATAATGTCAAGCCTTCCTTCTACAGCGCTGGTGGCAAATAGTTTTTTGCTTGCTGCATCATACACTACAATTTCGCAGGTACTTTCATTAGCGCCGCTTGGGTCAAAGCTGGTAATGTAATCAAGCTCAATATCATGGTTAGGCTGTGGTGCCTCAATATCGTTATCTTTAATATAAACGGTAGCCATTGTTTCTCCCGTTATGGCAAGTCCCACAGGGCTTTCAAGGCTCAGTACAAAATACTCCGAAAATTCTTCTGCTGTAGTATCGTCAATGATTGGGATGGCGATGCTTTGTGTCAGCGCGCTGCTACCTGTAAAGGTTAGCGTTTGAGTGGCAGGAAGTGTAAAATCTTCACCGGCCGTGGCAGTGCTCCAGGGTGCAGGTTTAACCACAAGGTTAACCGAACCCGCAGCAGGGTTAGCAAGGTTGATAACAAAGTTTAGTGTACCTGCATTTTCGTCTACTGTAATAAATTCGCTGGCAAGCGATACCGTTGTATTATAGCTGAAAGCGAAAGTGTAAGGACATGCCATAGCTACGCCGTTAATATCGGTTACACCATTTACGATAAGCGCATTGGAGCTTCCTGCTGCAAAAGCAGTGCTGTAAGTAAGCGTTACTGTATTTCCGTTAAGAACAGCCGTTTCAAGGCCTGCAACGCCTGTATAGTTAGCCAAGTTAGCAGCCGACGTTGCGTTAAGTACGTTGTTAAATACTAATTGTATTGTAGTATTGTTTACTACAGCTGCACTTTGTACTGTAGGCGAACTTGGGAAAGCCCATACCGGCCATGTTTGTGGCGCTGTAGCACCTGCAACACCCACCCAGTTGGCAGGATTTAGCAGAGCCACTTTAAGTGCCGCAGGCGTACCTGCCATAGTACCGTTGTAGTAAGCGTTAACCGTATTACTATCTGCGCTGCCCGGCGCTGTGCTCAGGTCGCTGCTGTTTGCTGCTGTAAGGCCGGCTGGTATCATAGAAACGCTGCCGCTGCAAGATGCATTGGTTGCAGCCCAGCCATTGCTTGTAAGGGCTGTGATATAGTTAGGGGCAATATTTGTACCTGTATAAACAATTACCTGGTCTCCGCCAGAGCTTAGTCCAAAGCCCGAACCTGCTACAGTACCTGTGTTAGCCACAAGTGCACTGGCTTGAATGGTAATCACTGTACCGGCCGGTACACATGTTGTGGCTGTCCAAACAATACCGCTGGCACATTGTGCCGGGGTGTTTGTGGTATACTTAGCATCGGTAAGGTTTATAAAAGTACCGGGGGCAATATCAACAAACGTTACTAGTGCAATTTCGTCTTCGGTACCTGTAGCATTCATCCTGTAAGCGGTAAAAAGCATATCGCCTGCAGTTATTGATGTTTGCACCGCAATAGTTGTAAAAGTAGATGTTACCGCTGTTGCAACAGCATTGTTGCTGGTATCTTCTACGGCGTTAGCAACAAGTGCTACATAATATACCTGTGCATTGGCTAAAGCCGTGGCCGGTACAATGCTAATAGTATTGTTAGCAAATGTAGCATCAAACGGAACCAAAGCACCGGCAGCACCGTTAAGTCGCACTTCAACAAGGGCATCTATGTTAGTATTTGTTATGGCCGTATCATTTACAAGCCTTACGTTTTCGTTAAAGGCTATTGTTATAGGAGTGTTTACCGCTACGTTACCGGCATTGTTAGCTGGTGCAATAGTTACACCCGGTGCCGTAGTATCGGCAGTATTTTCTGATGGTGTAGCAAAAACCGTAAGGTTATCAAAACGGTTGTTACCTTCAAGGCCACCTCCGCCTTGCTCAAACGTTACTTTAATTTTAAAGTTAGCATTGTTACTGGCTCCGGCTATGGCCGAAAAATCAAGTGTAACAAGTTCCGGCGCGGCGGCTACCGGCATCACGGTCTGAAAATCAACATATGTCGCGCCGTCTAAGCTATACGCCCATTTCTGGATGTAAGCACCCGAACCTGAGCGGCGTGTGGTAAACTTAACTACAGGCTGGTTATAGCCGGTGGTAGGAAGGGAAAATACAATACCGCCACCCACAGGGTTGTTAAACCTTATGTGTGTTCCGGCTTCTTCGGCATTTTGTGCGTTAAGCGTGCCAAAGTCCTGACCTGTACCGCTTATAAATTCGCTTGTGCCTCCTGCAATGTGCGCTACCGAACCTCCCGGCACTAAAAACGAAGTTTCGGCAGTAAATACTGTGCTGTTAAAATTCCAGTAATGTATCAGTTCAGGCGTGCTAAGCTCATCGGCCTGTGCGGTAAAGTTGTCAAAACGGTTGTTGCCTTCAAGGCCACCCGTTCCCTGTTCAAAAGCTACTTTAACTTTAAAGTTTGCATTGTTGTCTGCCCCAACAATTTCAGAAAAGTTAAGAGTAATAAGTGTTGGCGTTGTAGCTACCGGATTGATTGCCTGAAAATCAACGTAGGTTGTACCATCTAATGAATAAGACCATTTTTGAATGCTGGCACCCTGGGTAGACCGGCGGGTTGCAAATTTTACAACAAGATCCTCATAACCTGTAGTAGGAAGGGCAAAAGTAAGTTCGCCGCCTAACGGGTTATTAAACCTAAGGTGCGTACCGGCAACATCTGTACCCTGTGCATTTAAGTTAGCAATATCAAAATCCTGGCCTGTGCCCGATTCCATTACACTAACAGTACCCAGATTTGCAGTAATAGCTGCACCACCTGTAGTTTGCGACGGCGTGGCAAACGTAGCTGCCGTATTAAAATTCCAGTAATGAAGCAGTTCCTGCGCATTGGCCGTGTGGGCCAAAATGCATGCAAAAAGCACCATCAAGGTTTTTTTGTAGTTGTTTAACATGGTTTGTAGTTGTTAATAATTAATTAGCTGCAAAACTCCGCCATTGAGTTTAACCCATGTTTAATTAAAAAACAACGCTGCATTATTATGGTGTTATCAATGTATGCAAAATGTAAATTGCGAGCCTGCGTATAACAAGATGGCTTAATATTAGTTTAAACTATTACACGCTAAACCCTTACAAATAAAGAAGCCCTGCAAAAAATTACAAGGCTTCGGTTAGGGTGGGATTTCCGGGGGAGAAATCCCGGCAAAAATTGTTTAGCGGGATATAAGCATTTTCTTCATTATATATACATACGTATAGATTTGAGGTTGGTTTTCAAAAACAATCTTTTAATAGGCAGGCAAGTTTTTAAGACAAAAAAAGCCCCTTTCAAATGCAAAGGGGCAACAACAATACTAATAGCACTAAAAAAATTATTTTGGCATAAGCACTGTGTCTACAACGTGTATAACACCATTGCTTTGGTTAACATCGGCAATTGTAATTTTTGCCTTACCGCCTTTTTCGTCAATTACCCAAGTATCCTTACCATCCATTTTAAACCAAAGTTTACCACCTTGTACAGTAGTAACCTCAGCCGACCCGTTGCCTTTTTTAATGGCGGCAGCCACATCGGCAGCACTCCATTTACCGGCTACCACATGGTAAGTAAGTATTTTGGTAAGCGTTGCTTTGTTTTCCGGTTTTACCAGTGTTTCAACAGTACCTTTTGGCAATTTGTTAAAAGCGGCATTTGTTGGGGCAAAAACAGTAAAAGGCCCCTTGCCCTGTAAAGTTTCTACCAGGCCGGCAGCCTTAACTGCAGCAACCAGCGTGGTGTGGTCTTTAGAGTTTACAGCATTTTCAATAATATTTTTGTTAGGATACATGGCCGCGCCACCTACCATAACCGATTTTTGTGCAACAGCGGCACCACTAACAAGCATTGTAAAAGCAATAATAGCTGTTGCTAAAAATTTTGGGGTTTTCATGGTTTGTTTATTAAAAGTTTATAAGCTCATTTACGCCATAAAACAAACCATGGTTTTTACACCCATTACATTTGGCAATATGTTAACAAATGTGCCAAAATCAAACTATCCATACATTTTTGTATGGGTAGTTTGATTCATATATTTTTTACTGGCAGGTATATCCCTGCTCCCTATAAAAATTCAGCCAATAGTCATAGGGGCCTACAAGCGTGCCGTCTACATAGGCAGATCCATCGTGGTTACAAACTTCGTGTGTTTGGTCATATACTGTTTCCGTGCAGGTTACACAAGAGTAGGTCGAAGCAGGTGCTTCGTCTTCACTACAGGCGGCAAATGTCATTAAGGACAGGATTGCCAGGCATAATAAAAGTTTTTTCATAAAGTAAGTTGTTGGTTGCACCAAATAAAGTAAAATGCAACATATCGCACAATACCTATATTTAGGTATTTATTAAACATCTGACTTTACTGCATAAAAAAGCCCACGCATCAACTCATGGGCTTTTAAACCAACTAATAAAACACACTTTATGCTGTGATTTAACCAAGCATGTTTTAATTTACGATAGATTTTAAATCGTGGTTTGCCAAAATTTAAAATTTAACAAAAAAACCTCCGCATTGCTGCGGAGGTTTGATATGTAAAAACAGATTGAGATTAGTTATTCTCGCCTCTTTCCATTCTTTCTTTAAGCTGAGACAAAGCATCGATATCACCAAGGGTGGTTTTCTCTGAATTGTTGCTTGAAGATGAATTGTTGTTATTGTTGTTGTCAGACTGAGACCTGAAGTTCTTCTCTTCCTCATCTTTAAATGTGGCAGTGTGAGAAGCTACAACCCTTTTGAATTCTTTATTGAACTCAATAACTTTAAATTCAGCAGATTCGCCTTTTTTAAGTTTTTTGCCGTCTTCTTTCTCAAGGTGACGTGTAGGTATAAAGGCAACAATATCATCACCAAATTCTACAGTAGCACCTTTGTCAACAATTTCAGATATCTCACCTGTATGCACAGTACCTACAGCAAAGCTATCTTCATATTTATCCCAAGGGTTAGCCTGGGTTTGTTTGTGGCCAAGGCTTAGTTTGCGTCCGTCAACATCAAGTTCAAGAACAACAACCTCAAGTTTGTCACCTACGTTAACAAACTCACTTGGATGCTTGATTTTCTTAGTCCAAGAAAGATCTGAGATATAAATAAGGCCATCAATACCTTCTTCAAGCTCAACAAATACACCAAAGTTCGTAAAGTTACGTACAGTACCTGTGTGTTTAGAACCTACAGGATATTTAGATGTAATATCTGTCCAAGGATCCTGAGAAAGTTGTTTGATACCTAAAGACATTTTACGGTCATCCCTGTCTAATGTAAGGATAACTGCTTCAATCTCATCACCAACTTTTACAAAATCTTGTGCAGACCTTAAGTGTGTAGACCAAGACATCTCACTTACGTGGATAAGGCCTTCTACACCTTCAGCAACTTCAATAAATGCACCGTAGTCAGCAATAACCACTACTTTACCTTTTACTTTATCGCCTACTGCAAGTTTTGCGTCAAGCGCATCCCACGGGTGAGCGTTAAGTTGTTTAAGACCAAGTTGTATACGTGTTTTCTCGTCATCAAAGTCAAGAATAACAACGTTAAGTTTCTGGTCAAGTTCAAGCACTTCGCTTGGGTGGTTGATACGGCTCCAAGAAAGGTCAGTAATGTGGATAAGACCATCAACACCACCAAGGTCAATAAATACACCGTAAGAAGTAATGTTTTTAACAACACCTTCAAGTACCTGGCCTTTTTCAAGC
>Ga0265780_10010812_pt1 | contig 10851 bp, 7 predicted proteins | sample P1T30metagenome_FD_192432 | JGI IMG/M metagenome (GOLD analysis project Ga0265780, IMG submission 192432) | Plant litter microbial communities from East Loma Ridge, Irvine, California - P1 T30 | ecosystem: Environmental > Terrestrial > Plant litter > Unclassified | place: USA: California... | reverse complement strand
CCTGCGCCACGTAGTTGTCGGACTCGCGCTGCATCATCTTCGGGATGCGGTAGATGACCACATTCAGGAAGCTGCCGACCAGCAGGCCGAGCAGGGCAGCCACGAGGGTGGGGCCCAGCAGGGCAGGGGGCGCAAACAACAACGATTCCAGGGGCATGGCGATCCGGTCCGAGACGAGGTTGCGGCGCCGTCGGAACGAAGGCCTGCCGCACAGAGATTCTTTACATCAACCTCATTGTAGGGGTTTTCAACCCTGTATGGCGAAGGCGTGCGTATGACAATGCACAGTGGCAAACACCACACGGTTTCGAATTAAAACGAAAGTTTTCGAAAGTTATTTGATATTTCGAAAATCTTCTATTACTATTTCGTTACAACGACGACACCTGAAGGAGAACATGCCATGCGCAGTAGATTCGAAGAGGGACTCCGCCGGACCTTGCTGGCCACTGCCGTGAATACCGCCCTGTGCGGCATGGCATTGGCCCAGGTCCAGGCCGGCAACGCCGCAGAGACCGGCGACACCAGCAACAGCAACAATTCCACGGCCATCGCCACCGCCGACGGGGCCGCGCCCCCGGTAGTGGTGGTCACCGGTGCCCGCGCCGCACTGGCGCGCGCGCTCGACCTCAAGCGCAACGCCGACGTGATCCAGGATTCGATCTCGGCCACCGAACTCGGTCGCTTCCCGGACGATAACGTGGCCGACTCGCTGACCCACATCGCCGGCATCTCGGTCTCGCGCACCCGCGGCGGCGAAGGCCAGTACATCAATGTGCGCGGCCTCGGCTCGGGCTATAACATCGTCACCCTCAACCGCCGCATCCTGGCCACCGACGGCGACGGCCGCGACTTCGCCTTCGACGTGCTGCCATCCGAGATGATCAGCGGCGCCGACGTGATGAAGTCGGCCAGCGCGTCGCAGATGGAAGGCAGCATCGGCGGCTCGGTCAACCTGCGTTCGGCCCGCCCGTTCGACAATCCCGGCTACCACGCCTCGGCGCGCATCGAGGGCGACCGCAACGACCTGTCGCGCAAGAACGGCGTCAAGCTCTCGGGCGTGGTCAGCAACACCTTCAATAACAACACCATGGGCGTGATCCTGGGCGCGGTGCTGTCCGACCGCGAGGTGCGCACCGATTCGCTGGGCTACCAGACCTTCAATGCCGATTCGCCGGGCAGCTTCGATGTCGACGGCAACGGCAGCCTGGGCGCGGACGAACGCGACCTGCTCGGCTCCTGCTGCATCTCGTTCGGCTCGATCTTCGAGAAGAAAAAGCGCGCCGCGCTCACCGGCGCCTTCGAATGGAAGGTCACGCCCGATTTCCGCATGACCTTCGACGCCCTGGCCACGCGCCTGGATTCGCCGCAGGTCGGCTACCAGCAGTCGTACTACGTCGAGCACGCTGCCGACCGCTGGTCGGACGTCACGACCAAGGATGGCCTGATCACCGGCATGACGATCAAGGACCTGGTCCCCGAAATGTCGAACGTGACCACCGACCGCGTGGTCGACACCATGCAGTTCGGCTGGAAGGGCGAATGGAAAGTCAACCGCGACCTGCGCCTGGTCGGCGACGTGTACCGTTCGACCTCCAAGCGCGACTCGGGCGGCAAGGATACCTTCGTGGTGGCCGGCATCGGCGGCGCCAACACCGGCTACTACCGTGCCAACAACAATGCTCTCCCCGACATTCGCGTGCAGCTCGAGGATGGCCGCGACCTGGCCACCGAACTGGCGGCCGGGCGTCTTGGCAACAGCGATTACGGTATCCACTTCGCCGGCCTGACCGGGGTCGACATCAAGGACACGGTCGATGGCGGTTCGCTCGAAGGCCGCCTGAGCCTGGACGGCAAGTGGAATATCGACGCCTTCGAGTTCGGCGTCTCCGGCACCTCGCGCTCCAAGCAGCGCACCGCGATCGGCAATGAAAAGAACGGCGGCGCCTGCCAGTACTGCGATATGTACTCGACCACCTTCACCAGCCTGGGCGCCAACGTGGTGCGGCCGATGAACCTGCCGAACTATATGCGCGGCGCCGGCGGCAACTTCCCGGGCAGCTTCGTCGCCTTCGACGTGCCGGCCTATTTCGAGGCCTTGAAGGCGCTCGACGGCAAGCCGAAGTTCGACGCCGACGGCAACCCGGACGGTGTCTACGACGTCAGCAACTCGCAGCCCGAATTCGTGCCGACCCAGTCGTATGACGTGCGCGAGAAGACCGCCACCCTGTTCGGCCAGTTCGAACTGTCGGGCGAGCGATGGAACGGCAATATCGGCGTGCGCGTGGTGCACACCAAGACCCGTTCGAGGAGCGCGATCGACGACATCATCTCGATCAATGACCCGACCCCGGAGATCCCGACCAGCAGCCCGGACATCGAGTACAGCGAAGCGACGCCGGTGTCGCAGGACGGCTCGTACACCAAGGTGCTGCCGTCGGCTAACTTCAGCTACTGGATGCAACCGGACCTGGTGCTGCGCGCCGCACTGGCCAAGGTCATGGCGCGCCCGTCGCTCGATCGCCTGGCCCCGACCCGCACCGACAATACGCTCGATCGCAGCTATATCCTCACCATCGACGGCGACCCCAACCTGAAGCCGACCGAGGCTACCCAGCAGGACCTGTCGCTGGAATGGTATTACCAGCCCAAATCGGCGATCAATGCGGCGCTGTTCGCCAAGCAGATCGAGAATTTCGTCACCTTCCAGACCGACGAGAAGGTCGACATCGGCGTGCCGGGCTACCTGTACACCGTCACCCGTCCGGTCAACGGCGACAAGGCGCGCGTGCGCGGCCTGGAGCTCGGTGTGCAGCACCTGTGGGACAACGGCTTCGGCATCAGCGCCAAGTTCGCCAAGACCTGGACCAAGGCTTATTCGGGCGGCGAGTACGTGGGGCAGCTCGAAGGCGTGGCGCCGACCGCGTCCTCGCTCGGCTTCCTGTACGAGAAGGACAAGCTCAATGCCGCGCTGACCTTCGACTACACCGGCAAGTACACGCAAAGCACCAATGTGATCGCGGGCTTCCCGAGCAAGGTCGACGCCATCACCTGGATCACCGCCTCGGCCTCGTATGACCTGAACAAGAACATCACCCTGTTCGTCGAAGGGAAAAACCTGGGTGACGAAGTGATGCGCTCGAATCTGGGCCGCAGCGACGCGATCTATGGCTTCGAAGCCTGGGGCCGCACCTACGCCGCCGGCATGAGCGTGAAGTTCTGATGCGGGCGGCAAACGTGAAAACGCACTGGCTCGGCTACGCGCTGGCGACCACCCTGCTGTGGGGTGTGTGGGGCGCCTTCGCCGGGCGCCCGGTGCAGAACGGCTTCCCCGAGACCCTGGTGTACGCGGTGTGGGCGCTGACCATGATCCCGCCGGCGTTGTTCGCGCTGGCGCGCATCAGGTGGCGCGTGCGGCGCGACAGCGCGGCCGTCGGTTACGGCCTGGCCATCGGCCTGCTCGGCGCGGGTGGGCAGATGATCCTGTTCCACGCGGTGAAAGAGGGGCCGACTTACCTGATTTTTCCGCTGATCTCGCTGTCACCGGTGATCACGATCGCGCTGTCGTACGCCTTCCTGCGTGAGCGCACCGGCGCCATGGGCGTGGCCGGCATCGTGCTGGCGCTGTGCGCGCTGCCGCTGTTCGACTACGCGCCCGAGCAGGGCGGCGTGGCCTATGGCTGGTGGTTCGTGCTGGCGCTGGGCGTGCTGGTGGCCTGGGGCCTGCAGGCGTATTTCATCAAGCGCGCCAACGCCATCATGGACGCCGAAAGCATCTTCGTCTACATGACCCTGAGCGCGCTGGCCTTCATCCCGCTGGCCCTCTACATGACCGACTTTTCGCGGCCGATCAACTACGGCCTGGATGGCCCATGGCTGGCGGCGATCACGCAGGTACTGAACGCGGTCGGCGCCCTGACCCTGGTGTACGCCTTCAGGCACGGCAAGGCGCTGGTGGTCTCGCCGCTGGTCAATGCGGGCGCGCCACTGCTTACCACCATCATTTCGGTGGCCATGGCGGCCACGCTGCCGAACGGCTTCAAGCTGGCCGGCATCGGTTTATCGCTGGCGGCCGCGCTGTTCCTGGCGCTGCAGCCGGACGAACCGAGCGCCGCCTGACGCCTTACTATTTGGAGTAAACCACAATGCAAGTGCTTCTCGACCTCGTCCAACGCCACCATGCGGGCCAGCCGCTGGGGATCTACTCGGTGTGTTCGGCACATCCGCTGGTAATCGAGGCCGCCTTCGAAGTCGGCCTCGAGGGCGACGCTCCGGTCCTGGTCGAAGCCACCTCGAACCAGGTCAACCAGGATGGCGGCTACACCGGCATGACGCCCGCGCTGTTTCGCGACTTCGTGTTCGGCATCGCCGACAAGGTGGGCTTCGCCCGCGAGCGCGTGCTGCTGGGTGGCGACCACCTGGGGCCGAACTGCTGGCAGGGCGAGCCGGCCGCCAGCGCGATGGTCAAATCCGAGGTGCTGATCGACGGGTACCTGTCGGCGGGCTTTCGCAAGATCCACCTCGATTGCTCGATGTCGTGCCTCGGTGACCCGGTGCCGCTGCCTGACGAAGTCGTGGCCGAACGCGCCGCGCGCCTGGCCCTGGTGGCCGAGCGCGCCTGGCAGCGCTCCGGCGGTGAGGCGCCCGTGTATATCGTCGGCACCGAAGTGCCGGTGCCAGGCGGCGCGCATGAAGACCTGGCCGACCTGGCCGTGACGACGCCCAACGCGGCGGCGCTGACGATCGCCGCCCATCGCGCCGCATTCAATGCAGCCGGTTTGGAGGCCGCGTGGCCGCGCGTGATCGGGCTGGTGGTGCAGCCGGGCGTCGAATTTGACCACCACAAGGTGATCGACTACCGCCCCGAGCAGGCGCGGGAACTGAGCCGCTTCATCGAGGGCGAGCCGGACATGGTGTTCGAGGCACACTCGACCGACTACCAGACCCCGAGCCTGTTGCAGGCCTTGGTGCGCGACCACTTCGCCATCCTCAAGGTCGGCCCCGGCCTGACTTTCGCGCTGCGCGAGACGCTGTGGGCGCTGGCCGATATCGCAGCCGAGATGGGAGAGCAGGGCAATAGCGGTTTCAAGGACACCGTGCTCGATGTGATGCGCGCCGAGCCGGACTACTGGCGCAAGTACTACCACGACGCCGCCCACCTGCAGTTCGACCAGCAGTTCAGCCTGAGCGACCGGATCCGCTACTACTGGCCGCATCCGCGCATCCAGGCCGCCCAGGCCGCGCTGATCGCGAACCTGGAGCGCCGGCCGGCGCCACTGACCTTGCTGAGCCAGTACCTGCCATTCCATTACGAAGCCGTGCGCGAGGGCCGGGTGCGCAACGCCCCGCTCGCGCTATTGAAAGAAGGGGTAGCCCGCGTGCTGCGCCAATACATGCGTGCCTGCCAGCCGGGCGCCGAACCTAGGGAGCAGTGAACATGCAAGCAGTACAGGATGCCGTGCAAGGCGGCAGCGAACTATTCGGACAGGATGTAGCCCGCCTCGATGCGCTGGGCGGCGGCGTGACCGCGCGCGAGATCGCGCAGCAGCCCGGCGTATGGCCGCAGATCGATGCGCTGGTGGCCGCCCAGCGCGCCCAGATCGACGCCTTCCTGGCGCCGCTGCTGGCGCGCCCGGAACTGCGCATCGTGATGACCGGCGCCGGCACCTCGGCCTTCATCGGCGAATGCCTGGCCCCCGGCCTGCTGCGCCAGGGCCGGCGCGCCGAAGCGGTGCCGACCACCGACCTGGTGTCGGGCCCCGACCGCTATTTCCAGCGCAGGGTGCCGACCCTGATCGTGTCGTTCGCGCGCTCGGGCAGCAGCCCGGAAAGCGTGGCGGCGGTGGCGCTGGCCGACCAGCTGGTGGACGAGGTGTATCACCTCGTGATCACCTGCAACGAGGCCGGCCAGCTGTATGGCATGACCCAGGACCGCGCCAATGCGCTGGCGATCCTGCTGCCCGACGCCACTCACGACCGCGGCTTCGCGATGACCACCAGTTTTACCTCGATGCTGCTGGCCGCGGCGCTGGCGTTCGAGGTGCTGGCGCCGGGCGTCGCCGCGCGCCTGGCGCCGGCCGCTGGCCAGGTCGCCACCCGCGCCTTGCCGCTGCTGGCGCAACTGGTGGCGCAGGGATTCAAGCGCGTGGTCTACCTGGGCAGCAATGAGTTGCGCGGCCTGGCGCGCGAAGCGGCGCTCAAGCTGCTCGAACTGACCGACGGCCAGGTGGTGGCGATCCACGATTCGCCATTGGGCTTCCGTCACGGCCCCAAAACCATCGTCGACGACCAGACCCTGGTGGTGGTGCTGCTGTCGAACGACCCGCAGGCGCGCCGCTACGACCTCGACCTGCTGCGCGAGCTGCGCGGCGACCGCCGTGCCGGCCGCGTGCTGGCTTTGGGCGCGCAGCCGGATGACGCAGCTGGCGCCGACGACTTCGTGTTCACCGGCGCGCAGGATGCGCACGACCTGGCACTGGCGCTGCCATGTATCGTGTTTTGCCAGGGCTTCGCGTTTCTGCGCTCACTGTCGCTGGGCGTGCGCCCGGACACGCCGAGCATGTCCGGCACCGTCAACCGCGTGGTGCGCGGCGTGACGATCTATCCGTTTGAGAGCGAGGCCGCCCATGTTCCTCGGGGTTGACGGCGGCGGCACCAAGACCGCGTTCGCGCTGGTCGACGCCCAGGGAGGCGTGCTGGCGCGCCATGAAGAAGGCAGCACCTATCACGTCGATGTCGGCCTGCCCGGCGTGGCGGCGACCCTGCAGCGCGGCGTGCAGGCGGTACTGGCCACGGCCGGCGTCGACGGCGCGGCTGTCCGTTACGCCTTCTACGGCCTGCCAGCCTATGGCGAGGACCGCGCGGCCCAGCGCGCGCTGGACCTGGCGGCCGGCGCCATCCTGGGCTCGCAGCGTACCCTGTGCGGCAACGATATGGTGTGCAGCTGGGCCGGATCGCTGGCCTGCATGGACGGCATCAGCGTGATCGCCGGCACCGGCTCGATGGCGTATGGCGAAGTGGCCGGCCGCCAGGCGCGCGCCGGCGGTTGGGGAGAGCTGTTCAGCGACGAGGGCTCGGCCCACTGGATCGCACGCGCCGGCCTGACCCTGTTCTCGCGCATGAGCGACGGCCGCGCGCCGCGCGGGCTTTTATATGGCCTGATGCGCGAGCGGCTGGCGCTGGACGACGACCTCGACCTGTGCGGCGTGGTGTACGGCCAGCTCGGCGGCGACCGCAGCCGCATCGCCCAGCTGGCGCGCCTGGTGACCGAGGCGGCAGGGCAGGGCGACCGGCAGGCGCTGGCCATCTTCGACGCCGCGGCCGCTGAACTAACCGCCATGGTCGACGCCGTGCGCGACCGGCTCGCGGTGGCGCCCGAGCTGGCGTTGCCGGTGTCGTACACGGGTGGCTTGTTCGGCGATGGCGGATTGCTGCTGGCCCCCTTCGAGCGCACGCTGGCCGCCAGCGCCAGGCCGTATCGCCTACAGAAGCCACGGCTGGCCCCAGTGCTCGGCGCCGCCGTGTACGCCGCGCGCAGCAGCGGACAGCGATTGGACGATGCCGCGCTGGACCGGCTGGCCGCCCGGCATTGACCCTACCCACAGGACAACGATATGCGTATCCGCCTGCTTTGCACCGTCCTCCTTGCCGCGCAGGCCGCCCCATTTGGGGCGCTGGCCGGCGACAGTTACACGATGGCCGACTACGAGAGCGTGCCCAAGATCGACGCCCACCTGCATCTGCACGGCCTGGAACAGGGGCCGTTCCTGGAACTGGCGCGCAAGGCGAACTTCCGCGCGCTGACGATCAATGTCGACTACCCGGATTTTCCCGCGCTCGATCAGCAGCAGCGCGTGGCCAGCAAGCTGCACCACGAGCATCCGGCGACAGTCGGCTGGATTGCCAGCTTCAGCGCCGACAATCTTCTGCAACCGGCCTGGATCCCCGCCACCCTGCACCGGCTGGACGCCGCGCTGCAGGATGGCGCGGTGGGCGTCAAGGTGTGGAAGAACATCGGCATGTCGGTGCGCGATGCACAGGACAAGCTGGTAATGGTCGACGACACCCGCATCGAGCCGCTGTTCGACGCCTTCGAGGAGAGGGACGTGCTGCTGGTGGGTCACCAGGGCGAGCCGCATAACTGCTGGCTGCCGCTCGACAAGATGACGGTCAAGAATGACCGCGAATACTTCCGCAACCACCCGCAGTACCACATGTACCTGCAGCCGACCATGCCGAGCTACGCCGATCAGATGGGTGCGCGCGATCGCCTGTTGACCGCCCATCCGCGTCTGCGCTTTGTCGGCGTGCACATGGCGTCGCTGGAGTGGAGCGTGGACGAGCTGGCGCGCTTCCTGGACCGCAATCCGACGGCCAGCGTGGACATCGCGGCGCGCATCGGCCAGATCCAGCACCAGTCGCAGCGCGACCGCGAGAAAGTCAGGCAGTTCTTCATCGCCTACCAGGACCGGCTGATGTACGGCTCTGACCTGGCGCAGTCGAGCGAGCAGGCTCAGGCCGCTTTCGTGGCCGACCTGGACGGCGTGTGGCGGCGCGACTGGCGCTACTTCAATACCGATGACGAGCTCAGCACGCCGGACCTGGACGGGAGTGTCCGTGGCCTGGCCCTGCCAAAAGCGGTGGCCGACAAGCTGTTTCGCCTGAACGCCGAACGGGTGTTCCAGGGCGCCTGGAAGGCGTGACCATGCCGGCTTCCTACGTAAGAGGGAAAGACCGCAAAAAATAGATTGGACTTTCGTTTCTAGTGTTTCCATCCTGTATCATCAAACCGTCGATAGCGCATCTATACGGAACTGCACTGGCGAACCGGTGCAGAAAGATCAGGAATGAAGCAATCAAAAATAAGAGAAACGAAGGTTTCGAACAATAGCGATAAAAAGCCGCTCGATGTGGTCCCGGACCAGGACCTGCTGGTGGCCGAACGGCGTCGCAAGATCCGCGAGATGGTGGCCGAGCGCGGCCGGGTGACGGTGGCCGAGTTGTCCGAGATGTTCGGCATCTCACTGGTGACGGTGCGCGCCGACCTGAATGTGCTGGCCGAGATCGGCGCGGTGGTGCGTACCCGTGGCGGGGCGCTGGCCCAGCGCGCCGACGAGGACTTGCCGATCGGCGTCAAGCAGTCGCTGCACCGCGCCGAGAAGATTCGCATCGCCGAAGAGGCGGTGAAGCTGATCGGCGAAGGGCAGACCATCGTCCTTGATTCGGGCACGACGACCGCCGAAATCGCCAAGCAGATCCGCGGCCTGAAGCTGCAGTCGGTGAACGTGATCACCAATGCGCTGAACATCGCCGTGCTGCTGGCCGGCGCGCCGCACGTGACCTTGATCATGCTCGGCGGCGTGCTGCGCCCCGCTTCGTACTCGCTGGGCGGCCCGCAGGCCGAGCAGGCGCTGGAGGGACTGCATGCCGACATCCTGTTCCTGGGCTTTGATGGCCTGGACCCGGAGATCGGCGTGATGACGCCGCACCTGCTCGAGGCGCGCCTGAACTCGCGCATGCTGGGCATCGCGCGGCGCGTGGTGGCGGTGGGCGATTCGTCGAAGATGGGCCGGCGCAGCCTGTCCATGATCGCGACGATCGAACAGATCGACCAGATCATCACCGATGCCGGCGCGCCGGCGGAGATGGTCGAAGCGCTGCGCTCGCGCGGCGCGCAAGTGGTGCTGGTGTAGGGCGGCTTGGCCGGCCGGCGCCGGCTGTGTTCTACACCAAGCAAGGAGACAAGATGACCGAAGTGCATAGCGAGCGTCGCCGCACCCTGTTGCAGTGGCTGGCCGGATCGGCCGTGGCAAGCGGCATGGGCGCCGGCGCCGGCGTGGCAGCGGCCGCACCCCAGGGAAAAAACGTGGCGCGCATCGGCGACGCCGCCCTGGGACTCGAATTCGATGGCCAGATGCGCAGCCGCGTGCTGGCCAGGAACGGCAGCGCGGCGAGCGCGGTCACGGCGTTTCATGCCAGCGAACGGCTGCGCGTGACGGGTGGACGCTGGATCGACAGCTTCGCGCTCGGCGAGCAGGCGGTCGACCGGGTCGACGGGCCGCACGGCAGCGGCGTGCGCCATCGCCTGAAGGGCGTGTCGAGGGAAGGCGTCGAGAAGACCGTGACGGTCACCTTCTACGAGCGCCACCCGGGCCTGGCCGTGCTGCGCGTGAGCTATCGTAACAACGGCGAGACGGCGTTGCCGGTCGAGGCCTGGTCGAATAGCGGTTACACGCTGCTGCCGGCCAAGCGCGCGCCAGGCCGCGGCTTCTGGACCTTCTCGGGGTCATCGCACGCCGACCGGCGCGACTGGGTGCAGCCGCTCAAGCAGGGTTTCGAGCAGCGCAACTTCATGGGCATGAATTCATCCGATTATGGCGGCGGCACCCCGGTGGCCGATGTCTGGCAGCCCGAGCATGGGCTGGCGGTCGGCCACCTCGATACCGTGCCGCGCCTGGTGGCGCTGCCGGTAGCCCAGGTCAAGGCCGGCGCCGCACTGGCGATCGAGTTCGAACAAGGCGTGGTCCTGCAGCCGGGCGCCGAACTGGCGACGCTGGACACCTTCGTCACCGTGCACACGGGCGACTATTTCGCGGCCCTCGACCGCTACCGCCTGGTGATGGCCGAGCGTGGTCTGGCGGCGCCGCAGCCGGGCGAGGAATCGTACGAGCCGATCTGGTGCGCCTGGGGTTACGAGCGCGATTTCACGGTGCCGCTGATGACCGGTACCCTGGCCAAGGCCAAGGAACTGGGCCTGGAATGGGCGGTGCTGGACGATGGCTGGCAGACCAATGAAGGTGACTGGAAGATCGACCGCAAGAAGTTCGCGCGCGGCGAAGCCGACATGAAGCA
>Ga0265780_10010811_pt1 | contig 10852 bp, 9 predicted proteins | sample P1T30metagenome_FD_192432 | JGI IMG/M metagenome (GOLD analysis project Ga0265780, IMG submission 192432) | Plant litter microbial communities from East Loma Ridge, Irvine, California - P1 T30 | ecosystem: Environmental > Terrestrial > Plant litter > Unclassified | place: USA: California... | reverse complement strand
TTTAGCCGTTTTTTGGGCTACGATATCAAAGGCGAGCATGGGGTAGCGCAAATGGTAGAAAACGCCCATGAACAAAACCAGGTCAAATTCGTCATCATAACGTGCAAGGTCGTATACCTGCATCCTTTTAAAGGTTATCCTGTCGCTCAGCCCAAATTCTTCCGCCACCCATCTTGCCTGTTTCAGGTAATGCTCATCAAGATCAATAGCAACCACAATGGCGCCACGCTTTGCAAGCTCAATGGAGTAGAAGCCGGCATTGCACCCTATGTCGAGCACCTTCCAGCCCATCAGGTTACCGGGAATGCCCGAACGGACATTTTGCCATTTGAACAAAGGAAAATCTCCCAAAAAATGGTTAGGGGCTGTTTGTGTACCATCCGGTAAATGGATATTATGAAACCACGGACCCAACTCATTTATCTTTTGTAGTGTCTGTGCATTCTTTTCAATCGTTCTGTTTTCTGACATAGCAATTTAATTAGCTTTCTTTTTCCATTTCGTCCATCACTTTTTCCGGACGAATATCTTTTATAATTTGGTCAATATCTACATTTTTAGGGATATCGGTTCCCATTTGTACGGCCATGGCGTGCACCAGGATCGTCAGCTGTGTGAGCTCATGCTCAGCAAGCAGCGAGATCTGCAGGTCCAGCTCTGCCCTCTTGTCGGCCTGTATGTTTATGCGGTTCTGGCTTATAAGTACGAAGGTTGATAAAAAGATAGCTTCAACAGAAGCGGCCATAGCCAGGACTACAAAGGAAGGGTCAAAAGGCGGAAGTCCCAATCCCCCAAGGTTCCAGGTTATCCATACGCCAAATAGCGCCATGTGCAGGTACACAAAGCGCATACTCCCGGTAAAGCAGGTTATGGCATCGGCTATCCTGGCCTCAAAGGTCCTTCTTTTCTCTTCTTCCTTCCTTCTTTCCAGCAATATCCTGATATTGCGTTCCACAACCTGCGACGTTTCCACAACCTGCATCTTTTGTCTATTAGTTTCTTTTAGCTTTATTCCTGCGATCAGAGATTAGTGCGCTAATACCCAATTTATCACTGTAACAGCAGCTTCAGCAGTAAGTTCTTCATGTTGTATTTCAGTTCGGTGTCAAGCCTTTCTCCACGAAAATATTGGGAGTATGGCCGTTAGCGGAGGTCGCCAATAATGCCTTCTCCAACAGCAACCGATCGGCGAGCAAAAGCGGCATCACCGTCTAAGTCCATATTCACGCCATACCTTCGTATGATTCTTTTTACCATGCCGCTAGTCTGCGGGCGCAATATAGATGCATTAATGAATGAATGCTGAAAAATCTTTATGTTCATCCAGCATCAGTTCCTCTTGAGACAGCGAACAAAAGTAACGGTACGTCTTTTCCATTCCCTCAGCACGGTCTACCAATGGTTCCCAGTCAAGCAACGCTTTTGCCCGGCTTATATCCGGCCGGCGCTGCAGCGGGTCATTCATCGGCAGCGGTTGGTATACTACCTTTTGCTGTGTGCCTGTAAGCTTGATAATTTCCTCAGCAAAGTCTTTGATCGTAATCTCGTCAGGGTTGCCAATATTTACCGGCAAGTGATAATCAGAGTGCAGTAGTCGGTAAATGCCTTCCACCTGGTCATCCACATAGCAGAAGGAACGCGTTTGCGAGCCGTCACCAAATACTGTAAGATCTTCTCCCCGTAGTGCTTGTCCAATAAAGGCAGGTATCACACGCCCGTCGTTAAGCCTCATACGTGGGCCGTAGGTATTGAATATCCGTACGATACGGATGTCAACTCCATGAAAAGTATGGTAGGCCATCGTTATTGATTCCTCGAAGCGCTTGGCCTCGTCATACACGCCGCGTGGGCCAATGGTATTTACATTACCGTAATAGTCTTCGGTTTGCGGATGCACAAGCGGGTCGCCATATATTTCCGATGTGGATGCGATGAGTATCCGTGCGTTCTTGACGCGTGCAAGCCCCAGCAGGTTGTGCGTTCCCATAGCACCCACCTTGAGGGTCTGTATCGGAATTTTAAGGTAATCTATGGGACTGGCAGGCGAGGCGAAATGCAGGATATAATCAAGGTCGCCGGGGACATGTACGAACTTGGTTACATCATGGTGGTAAAATTCAAAGTTTTTAAGCTTTAATAAGTGCTCGATGTTCTTCAGGTTGCCGGTAATAAGATTATCCATGCCTACTACACAATACCCTTCTTTTATAAATCTATCGCACAAATGTGAGCCTAGAAACCCTGCAGCGCCGGTAATTAATATTCTTTTCATAATTTATATGGTAATAAAAGCCGGAGCTTTAGGCCCCGGCAGAATTAATAATAAGCCTTTAAGCTGATTGTTGCGTGCATGATAAGAAAGTAACCAAACCAACAGTTAACGCATCCCAAAAAGTGGCAGATTTACGGATGTGTAGTAGTACCGCTGCCGGTTCCTGAACTACCTGTGCCTGTGCCGGAGCCTCCCGTACCCGAGCCCGAGCTGCCTGAACCGCCGGTTCCCTTACTTGTAGAATCGTTTGCAATTCCTGTGCTTCCATCGGCACCTGGATTCATACTTTGGTTATCTGTTTCTCCTGTTGGTGCCTGATTTTCATCATAGCTGCCACTTGCTTCTGCTCCGGTAGTGTCGCCTGAATCCGCTTCACTGTTCTTGTCTTTACATGATACAAGACTTAGGCCTGCAAATAGAAGCGAGGCTAAAACCGTTTTCGAATTTAAATTTTTCATGATATGGTTGTTTAGTAATAATATTTCAAATTTCTTTAAATACGAAAAGCTTATCTTATATGATTCTCCATAATGGTTGCATTATTCCCTGTGATCAGGCCTTTGCTGCAGCCAAAGATTCAGGTTTTTCAGATATTTCTGACAAGTAATCCATTAACTCCCGGGCACGTACCGCAGCCGTGTGGTTTGTCATTATTTTCTGCTGGGCATTTTGGCCTATTTTTATGCGCTCTGCTTCACTTATCGTTGTGAGGTATTGGACGGCATCTTCAGCCGACCTGGCAATTAATATCTCCGTCCCTTCCTCAAAAATTTCAGTAAGCCCCTCCCAGTAATCGGAGATGATAGGGACGCCGCAGGCTGCGGCCTCAAACAATCGTACGCTTGGCGAATACCCTGCAGCTATCATATCGGCACGGGTGACGTTGAGTGTAAATTTTTGTGAATTATAGAAATCCCTGTGCTGCGCCGGGGGCAAATGCTCAATACGCTCCACATTATCAGGCCATGCGATATCTATTGGATATTGAGGGCCTGCCACCACGAACCTGCTTTCAATAAGCGCTTTGGCCGCCAGGTTTAGAAGGAGGTCTACCGTTGGCTGGCGGTCGGGGCTATAGGTCCCCAGGTAACCCATCTCCCACTTTTTAGGCTTAGCTTGCGGAAAATAGTTTTCAGGATCGACAGAGCAGTAAAGCGCCCTGGCACATGGCGAGCCGTAAAGATCTTCGAGATGGCGAAGCGTTGGCCCTCCCGTAAAGGAAAGATATATGTCGTATTGCGAGATCAGCTGGGGTGTTATGTATTCATAGTCGCCACGCTCCAGCTTAGCCAGCGTTACCGGAGTATCAATATCGTAAAATGCTGTTATGCCTTTTGCTGTTTTAATAACCCACTCGCCCACTTCCACACCCTGCTGTACGTAAGATCCAACGATCACTACATCGGCTTCGGCCACTTCATTCTGATAATTCACATAAAGCTCCTCATTCGACTTGTAAAGAATGGTAGTACAAAATTCCGGGTTGGGCAGGTCCCGGTGTGGGGCATACCATGGAACGTCTTTTTCAAGAAAAAGTATATCATGCCCCAGCTTTGCCACTTCTTTTAGCAATGCCCTGTAGGTCGTGGCATGTCCGTTGCCCCACGACGAGGTTATCGATAATCCTATTACTGCTATCTTCATATGCTTTCTTTTACTAAAGTTGCTTCTGCAGGAGTCATCGGCCCGTCGAATATTGATTGCAATAGTTCGGCCCGGTGTGCATAGGTGTGTTGCGATACCGCTTTTCTATATGCTGCCTCCCCTATCTCCTTTGCTTTTTCCGGCGAAAGGTTCATGATTAGATTCGCTACCTCATCACCATTTTCGGCAACGAGTATTTCCTTTCCGGGTTCAAAAAAATAATCGATACCCTCCCAATGATCTGTGATGATGCAGGCACCAGCGCCTGCCGCCTCAAAAACGCGTGTTGCCGGCGAAAAGCCGTACTTGGCCATACTGTCGCGACTAATGTTCAGTACCGTTGTGGGCGAGCAATTAAAGGCATTGTGCTGATTTGTATATACGTGGCCTATATAATCTACGTTGGCAGGCATCGATTTGTCTCCCCAGCCGCTTCCCCCTATAATAAATTTTCGTTCGGGCAGCATTTCAGCCGCTTTCAGGAAAAATTCTTCGACGCGTTCCTCCCTGTCGGGCAGGCGGTTGCCCAAAAAAGCAAGCGCGCCCTGGTAGCGTTCATCAACAGGCACCGGATGATGAGTATCCACATCAAAGGCGTTATAGACCGGTATACACTGCCTCGCACCTTTTCGTTCGTAGGCGTCTACCACAGGCTGGCCGCCACCGTAGGTCAGGATATAATCGTACAGTGGTATCACAGTGTTAAAAGGATCTGCCGGGTCATTGTCAATTCGGTCCAGTGTTGCGGGCGCATCCACATCCCAGAATATAACAAGGTTATCACTTGTCTTCAGCCGTGCCACCTCCTCTTCCAGCAAGCTGTCAAAGGCTCCTACCCCACTCGCCTTTATTATTACATCTGCAAAGGACGCTTCTTCAAGCAGCCTCATCAACTCCTGTTCATTGCTGTCATACACAACAACCCTGCAATAGCCAGGATCGGTTATATCCCGGTGCTGCTGGCGTTCATAAATATCTGGTTCATAGAAGGTAATGTCGTAACCCAGTGATGCAAGGGCTTTCACAATGCCACGGTAGTACGTGGCCGCGCCATTCCAGTAGGCCGAAACGATGCTTGAGCCAAAGAAGGCTATAGTTTTTTTATTCATATTCCTGTTCAATTTTATTAGGGTATACCAATGCCTTTGCTATTCCCAATTCGTTTACAATATCTTCAAGCTCGTTTACACGGTGGGCGCAGGTATGCCTTGATGTTATACAGCGGTGCGCGCTGATTTTAAGTTTTTCAGCAAGCCCATCATCAAGCAATACTGCCTGCAATGCACCTACCATTTCATCGGTATCTTTTACCATCAGGAGATCTTCATCAGCAGTAAAAAGACCTTCAGCATCCTGCCACGGTGCTGATATCAGCGGGATACCACAAGCCATAGCTTCGAATGGCCTGATTGTAGGTATGCCCGGGAGCGTCTTTACATACGGGCCCCTCGGTACATGCACCGTTACTTTATATTTAGAGAAAACCTCGGGCACCTTATAATTAGGAAGGTATCCGCCGTATTCTATTCCTGCTTCCTGCAATGCTTTTAAAGCTTCTTCGGGATAGCGCACGCCATATACTTTTGCTTTAAGGCGCAGTTGCTTTACAGGTTCTATCAGGAACTGCATGAGTTCCTCTGTTCGCTCGCCGTCGCCCCAATTGCCTACCCATACAAGGTCGCCTTCCTTTTCGGCACATGGATATGGCTTAAATAGTGTTGTGTCTGCCGCCTCATGCCATGTCCAGGTATCGGGGAACCATTTTTTTTCATCGTAAATTTTCTTAAGCACGTTCCCAAATACCAGTGCGCCATCGTAATTAGAAAAGTCATAGCGCGACATGCTATCAATCTCCGATACTGCACGGTGGTGCGTGTCATGAAACAATAGCTTGTAGCCCATTTCTTCTTTCAGTGCACCAATTTCCGTAATAAGATCGTGATAATTCCATTCGTGGACAATTACAAGGTCGGCGCCATTCAGTATTGCTTTCAGATTGATATCCCCTTTTTTATAAAAATGAGGCATCAGCTTCGGATAATGAATCCTGAACTCCCGTGCTTTTTCTGTTCCATGGTCATTGATGAGGTTGCTGAGGCTCCAGTTGGAAGACTCTTCGTAAACCCTTACCGCATGACCCCTTTCCTGAAGCTCATTGGCAACACCCCGAAGAAAATGAGCATTACCATGGTTCCAGTCGGATGCCAGCGAATGATAAAAAAGTACTATGTTCATATTACGTATTTAAAGTTAGTTGTTGTTGCCCGGCCATTAATTTGCCATAGAGTGCCATGTAATTTTCGGCCATTGCAGATGCTGTAAATCCGACCGCTTTTTGTCTTGCCTTTTCGGATAAGCTAAGGCGCAATGCATCATCGTCAATTAGCAGTTGTAGCACCGTCGTCGCCGCCTCTTTATCATCGGGATCAAAATAAACAGCGGCATCACCCCACAGCTCCCTGAAAATTGGAATGTCGTTTAATACCAGTGCACAACCACTTACTGCGGCCTCCAGTATGGCAAGGCCAAAAGGTTCATACACCGCCGCACTGGTAAATATCCCTGCCTGCTGCATGTTGCTGAGAACCTCATCGTGCGGTAGTTCTCCAAGGCATTGCACATTATCTGCTTCAAATGATTTTCCATCGGGACTCGTATTACTACCTGCAATTATTAGCGGCCATGAAAGCGACCCTGCCACATCACAGAGAAAAGCCATGTTCTTTGCTTCATCCCACAGACGACCTGCACTCATGATAAATGGCTGTTTTTCCACATTGCCAAGAACGGGAAGGCTGGCTCCATTATAAATTACCTGTGACTGAGGGATGTGCCCGTGCACTTTTTCAGCAAGTGACCTTATGCTGAAAGAGGGGAACACAACTACATCGGATGATGTAAGGGCGCCGGTAAGAAGCTTCCTGTAGCGCTCCCAGTTTTCGGGGGCGTTATTTCGTTTTACCGACCTGAACCAGGTGTGCACACAGGAATGGAAAACGGTTATGACATTACAGTTCCACTCCTTTGAAATTTCAACATAATTATTGAAATGCATTATATCCGGAACTACTTTCTCATAGATGCTGCTTATCCACTGATTTGACGCGGCAACATCCTCCCACGGGTCTTCCATCCATTCCAGCTTAAAATTGCTTTCGTATAAAAATACATTGTTAAGCGCCTTCAACTGTCCATGCTGGCTTTCATTAAGCCGCCTTCCCATCGTCAGCAGATGGACTTCCGCATCATATTCCCTGAGCGCCTCACACAAAGCCATCGTGTAGGTCCACACCCCGCCAATTGTATCGGCTGTCATCAATATTTTTAACTTATCGGCCATATATCCTGTCAATCACTTTGGCTACTGCCAAATATTCATTTGCGGTAAGCGAGTCAAAGCCCTTTCCCTTAAGCACATTCCCTGCCCACACAACACCTGCGCGCCCGCTCCAGTCATCGGGGCCGCTGTATATGGTTTCGACGGATGTACCCTTATATCTTTCTGAGGTAAATTCATAAAAAGAGCCATTGCTATTTCTGAAAGCCGCACCGCCTTCGGTACCGTAAAAAACAGCTTCGATCACAGCATCCTTTCCTGCAGAAATATTCCATGAACAATCAAGGCCTATAACTGTTTCGTCTTTCGTAACTATCGTAGCTTTAGCATAGTCTTCTACCTTAGCCTCACCAAGGCTGATCTTATTGCCTTTACTGTACAAGGCACTTTTGACGGAATTAATTTCCGGGAAGCCCAGGCAGCACATGGCTATATCGAGCATGTGGACACCCAAGTCCATCACGCAGCCACCGCCTGCCTGCTTAATATCATAAAACCATTCCTTATCCGGCCCGTAAGCATTATGGAAAACAAGGTTAACAGCATAAACTTTCCCTATCTGGCCTGTACTTATTATTTCATAAAGCTCGCTGAATGCATGGGTATAACGGTAGGACAGGTCTACCGAAAGAAGCTTGTCAGCCCGCTGTGAGGCTCCTATTATAGCCTGTACTTCTGCTGCTGTACGCCCCAACGGCTTCTGGCAAAAAACGGCCTTGCCTGCTTTGAGCGCCATGAGCGACTGCTCGGCATGGAGTGCGCTTGGCGTGGCAATGACCACACCATCAATATGCGGATCGTTGAATATTTCATCGGGAGAAGTAACAATAGCTCCAAGTGCCAGTTTAACCGCATCAGCTGCATTCTGTTCGCTGGTTTCGGCAATGGCTTTTGCTGTAGCTTTATTACTATTCAATAAAACTTCCATCCTGTTGCGACCTATCCATCCCACCCCCACAAACCCAAGTGAGAGTGTTTTTTTTTCGGAAATAACAGCTACACTTTTCATATTATTCATTGATTAGTAAAGCCTTAATAAAACCATTGGGACGCTCTTTAAGCATAGTGAAAGCTTCTGCTGCTTTCCTGAGCGGAACAGTGTGGGTGAAAAGCGGGAAAGGGTTCATCTGCCCTCTTTGTATGGCCGTGATGGCATCCTTTATACCTCTTATGTATTGCTTCGGGTCGCGCTCGTGCGCATTAATCATATCGATGCCTCGCCAGTTGAGCAGCTGCATATTCACCTGCCGCATGCCGTCCTGGTGATAGCCTGCCACGATCAGTTTTCCGCGTTCGGCTGTAAGCTCTATAGAAAGGTTCAGCGGCCATTCCTTGCCTGTAACCTCTATCACCCGGTCACAAAATTGCCCGAAGGTGAGGCTCTTCACTTTCTCGATTATTTTGTAATGGTCATCCATTGGAATCAGATGGCTGGCACCGCACTTTTTGGCAGTTTCCAGCGAGAATTCCCTTTGACTGACCGCTATTACATGCGCCCCTGCCGATTTGGCTAATTGTACCAGCAAGGCCCCTAAAAATCCGGCACCGACAATGGCTACTGTCTGCCCTCGCTTTATATCGCTCCGGTTGAAGATATTCATAGCGCACCCAAGCGGTTCTCCAGGGAAAGGCTTTTTACTGAACGAAGGAGGCAGTACAACTACATCTTCCTGCCTCGCAATGTCATATTCGGCGTAAGCATTATAGGAAAGGCATGCAACACGGTCGCCCACGCGGAGACAGGCAACATCCTTGCCCACAGCATCTATATAGCCCCATCCCTCATGTCCGGGATTTCCGGCAGGTGTGGGGTAATTGAACCACTCGCGGCCTTCCCATACTGGAATATTTGATGCGCATACTCCGGAGCCTTCAAGCTTTATACGAACTTCTCCTTTGCCTGGCTGCGGGATCTTTACACCTTCGATCTGTATTTCTCCCGGCGCTGAAAGCACGACAGCCTGCATGGTGGTTGTTTCTGTTTCAATTCCCTTTGCGGTATTTATTGTTGCTGCTGTTTCCATTATATAGCGAGAGTATTAATTGATGTTTCCGGCTTCACATCGATGCCTCTTGATTCGCAAAGCCATTCCATAAGGGCGGTAACGCCTTCGGTAACTGAATATTTCTGTTTCCAGCCGGTAGCCTTTTGAAAAGCAGTTGTGTCGGAAACATAATATTGCTGGTCGCCTGTGCGCCATTCGTCAAACGAAACATTCATATCCCTTGCAGTCTTATCCTTTATAAGGCTGAGTATTTCCACTAAACTTACCGTATTTTTAGCTCCGCCCCCAATGTTGAATGCGGTACCGGATATTTTATTGATATGCTTTTGCGCGAGCAGGAAGGCATTTACTAAGTCGTCTACAAAAAGAATATCGCGCACCTGCTTGCCATCACCATATATGGTTATCGGCTTGTTCTCCAGCGCCTGTATAAGGAAGTGCGCTACCCAGCCCTGGTCCTCATTGCCAAACTGGTGCGGCCCGTAGATGCAGCTCATTCGGAACACGGCGGTCTTTAAGCCATACGACCTGGAATAATCCAATACATATTGGTCGGCTGAGCCTTTACTGCAGCCGTAAGGACTGTGAAAATCAAGCGGCCTCGCCTCACTGATACCGTTCTTCCTAAAGTAATCGTCCTCCGGATGGTAACGGGTTTCATCAGTGTTCAGGCCAAGGTCGAACAGGTCGCCGTACACTTTATTAGTAGAAGTAAATACCATAGGTGGCTGGTGAGGCGATTTCCGGATGGCTTCGAGAATATTGAAAGTCCCCTGGATGTTGACTTCGAAATCATGTGTGGGGTTGGTAAGTGATGATGTTACCGCTACCTGCGCCGAAAAATGGAATACCTGCTCGGCATTTTTTACACATTCTTCCAGTATCAGCTTTTCCCTTACATCAGCAACCTGTATTATCAGGTTGTCGCCATATCCAGCTTTAAGCCATTGCAGGTTTTGCTCCGACCCCGCCCGTGAGAGGTTATCATACACCATTACCTTTTTCCCTTCACCCAATAATCTTGCTGCGAGGTTGGTGCCTATAAAGCCCGCGCCTCCTGTAATGAGCGTATATTTATCGGTGTTTTCACCGATATAATAGTACTTGCTGATGTAGCTGTGTGTGTGTATGCCGGAGATGCCATTTATAGCGAGCAGCCTGTAGAGCAATTTTGGAGTGCCTTCATATTTCTTAAGTCCAAAATGGTATTCCCTGATATCTAGGTGGAAGCCCCCGATGGTAGCAAACTGTGGGTCAAGGTCGTTCAGCCCGTACCAGTAAATACGGTCTGCACCGGCACTGAACGCCTTTTTAAATTCTTCGAACGGCTTAACCTCATCGTGTTGCCATGTGGAGAAACCGGCTTCAGTTATCCAAAGCTCACACGATAAATTATTGCGGCTTATAACTTCCTTTATTGCGGCAAGCTTGTCGTCCCATGATGTCCATTGCTGGTCAAAGGTTTCCGGAAATCCATGCACGCCAATCGCATCTATATAGTGAAGTACGCCTCTGTCAGCCATCGTTTGCAGCCAGTTCGGGTCGATCGGGCTCATTCCGCCCAAAACGGTCTTTTTGCCGCGTTGTTTTGCC
>Ga0265780_10010810_pt1 | contig 10852 bp, 16 predicted proteins | sample P1T30metagenome_FD_192432 | JGI IMG/M metagenome (GOLD analysis project Ga0265780, IMG submission 192432) | Plant litter microbial communities from East Loma Ridge, Irvine, California - P1 T30 | ecosystem: Environmental > Terrestrial > Plant litter > Unclassified | place: USA: California... | reverse complement strand
GCCCCCGCTGCCCGGCCCGGACGGGGCGGTGGGGGTGCACCCGCGGTGGGGGGGGGGGGGACTGTTTTGTAGGCCACGAGGGCTTGGCACACGCTAGCGCTCTGTCAGTGACTACCTAGGTAGGTATAGGATGAGATGAAGGCCGTCAAGGAACATAAAATGGCGCCTGGAGGTTCGCGATCAGACACGTAATGGTATAGGCATCGTGATTATACATAGAAGCTATCGAGGCTACATTTATACCTAAATGAACAGCCTTGAGCCGTGATACTTGATGTCCTTCACATAAGCGCTCGCTGCAACCTCCTTGGTTCGCTTTGGGAAGCCCTTAAAGGACTCTGCATATGTTGCAACCGAGTGAGCAATGAGCTAGAAATAGGTTAGCATAATGGACATCATGATCACTACCATCAGAGGCGTGCGAAGGAGTAAGACACTTACCTTTGTGTTCACAACCCACGAAGTCACATTTACGTTACCGACATCATCGCATAGTTGGTGATAGCAGTTATCATACCAGTCGCCAGCTTTGCCACCAAACATCTCGACCTCCTCCTTTGTCTTGATACCCTCCGCGCCTGTCGCGATACCACCTCCTGGAATGCCGTTGCGGATGAACCCGTCGTAGTCACTGCGACCATCGAAAGGAATGAACGTGTAATTAAGGCCTTGGTCCTTGTACCACTCGATGTACAGATCGCGGAGCTCCTCAGAACCATTCGGATTCAAGGCGTTGGTGGCGTTGTAGATCTGGTAAGCGAAGTTGGGACTGGCCATCATGTCGTAGTCCATGAACAATCGGATCTTTGCATTCTCCTCTTCTGGCAGCGAGGCGACGTAGTAGTCAGACCCAAGCAAGCCCTCCTCCTCACCGGCCCACCACGCAAAGCGAACACAGTTGCTGACATTGAACTTTGTAAGCTGGGTAGCCACTTCGATCAGAGACAAGGAGCCGGACCCATCGTCGTTGATGCCAGGACCTTCTGCAACGCTATCGCTGTGAGCTCCGAGCATAACGCAGTTGTCCGGATCTCCTTCTGTAGTTTGCGCGATGATGTTGACAGTCTGAATCTGGCTCACTTCAGCATCAATGTATGCGATGGCATCGACCTTCTTCTCTTTCTTGAGCTTCTCGATCACAGGGTCTGCTTCTTCGCCGGATAAGCCAAAGGTGGCTACATGGTATGGCGATGGAGTTCCCAGGGTACCTGCGACGGGGTCTTTTTCATAGTTATACACGATGGCAGCAATAGCACCGTGTTCTCCCGCGTGCTGAGACTTGATACCGAAGGGACATACGCCACGCTTTATGAACGCGATGTTTCCGGCAACGGAAGCAGGGAAGTCAGTTGAGTGACATCCCTCGTTATCAACTAGAACGAGGTCGCCATGCACGGGCTCCTTGTCTTTAGTTGGTGGTGTCAAGCCCATGGGTGCAGCCGACTTTGGGACCTGGTCGCCGAGAACGAGGCGCGACTCGAATACATTACCAGAAACAGCGGGGAAGGTCTGGTTGGAGATGCTGTAGTAGTCACCAAGCTTTAAGACCTCTTCATAGATGTAGGATAGGGTTCCGATGTGACCTGAATATGTCATCAGCATTTTGCAGACACCATCACATGGCGTACGAGCATACCAGCACTTCCGATAACCCTAGTAGGGTGGTTGTACTCGTCCTCTCCCAGCTTCGCAATCTCGTACAGCTTGTTGGCACGGATCATGAGCCTATCCCCGCTGATGAGGTCTTGCAGTTCGGTAGAGTTGACCAGGGGCTTGCTTCCACTAGGATGACCAAGCGGTGCCTGGTTCTGGAATGACGATAACAGCGGGATCTGAAGCGCTCCGGCGCCAGTAACAGCTGCACATAGGGCGAAACCAGAGAAGAACACCATGATGCACGCAGAATTGATGGACAGAGTTGCAATTGAGATGAAAGGATGATGTTTGAAAGATGAGTCGCGAGGTTGCCATGACGCCAGTCACGCCCAGCCTCGCACGCGCCGGCTTCAGATAACGCCAATCCACGTGCCGTGGCCTGCTGATACGCATCATGTGTTGGCCATAGTCCAGGATCCAAAAGTCGATTGTTGTGTACAGTCTGAGTGAGCTGTCGGGGTTCTTCCTTCCAAACCATATGCGCACATTCGTGCTGTCCACCTCATTCCTGGGAGTCATGGGAAGACTGACAAGACGAGGACTGCTCAAACCAACCTCTGACAGCACAACAACAAGGACATGCATATGCATTATGTCTACGGACAAAGGCAGAAAGAAACATTGCATGTACAGTTCAGCCACGTCGTAGGGCGTGGCGCAGCAGACTGCGTTATTGATCGAGTTTCGTCAACGGTCCGTTTTGTCAGGAGGATCGTCTGAAGCGTGGTAGGGACCAACTTGTGGTACTTGACTGAGACTGCAGGTCCACCACAGTGCAGCCGGTTCTTCAGGAGCTTCAGGAGAAGTGGTTTGTATGCACCCGACACGCACCAGCACCAGTAAATACCATGTCAATCTGACAAGACAGGACAGGGTTCCTGCACATCTGTCCCTGAACCGAATGCGGAGAGAAGGGCTGGCAGACGGCATCGGGCCGTGACATCACCGTGCACGTGGAGCTGAAACTGGCACCGCTGCCAGCCAAGCAGCTTCAAGCATCGCCAGGAATGCTTGGTGACGTGTCGAGAGCAACAAGCACCCCGTCTATCGTCCCTGGATCGTGAAATGGGCCAATGTTTACGAATCACGATCGTAGCTACGATTGATGCGGGCGCTATTGTGCTGCAATGGACTTTGGCCAACGAATCGAAGACGGCGGCTGTGCATCAATTCCCAGCGCGCATCGGGTGCACGTTCGCACCTCCCTGCACCTCGCAATAACAAGGAAATGCACGATGCGACCGCCCGCCATGACGCCGCCAGGCTAGACTCACCGTCTTGCTCACTAAGGTCTCTCCGACTCTAATAAATCCCTCGTCCCCCTCGGTCCGTTGAGTTTGAAAGCCTCACAGCCTCCAATCGCTGCAGGCCTGTCCATAAGCGCGCCCTGAAACTGCAAACCCCCTTCTCCACGCCCGCAGCCAATGCCCCGATATAACTACCACTGACCCCGACTCTGCCTCCACCGTCAACTTCACTTCGCAGACAGAAAATGGCCCACCACTCACGATCATCGCGGGACCACCCCAGGGCCTCTCGCGACTACAACGGCCGTTCGTCGAGAGACCACACCAGCTCCTCGCGCGAGTACACGACCGAAAAGGCAACCAAGCGCGACCGCCGTGCGTCTCTGCCGCAATACAACCACAATGGGCATGCTGTGACTAAGGGCCTGCACCCGGATGGAGAGAGCGGCAGGCGAGGCTTCAACCCCATCAAGTTCCTTGTCATCAGCGGACGGAGTACCAGTACACTGTCCATGGTCACCAACATGCTGTGGCCTATTGTGCCAGTGGCCATCGCTCTTGTACGTCCAGTCTGGGAAGTAAGAGGAAGTCCGGGCTAACAAGTGTAGCACTTCGCAAAGCCTGAATGGCATCTTGCCATCTTCATCACCAACTACATTGCCATGTTACCCGCAGCCAACCTGCTGGGTTTCGCTGGCCAGGAGCTGTCCCGCAAGATCCCCCAAAAGTCCATCGCCGTTGTTCTGGAGACGACTTTTGGTTCCGTTGTCGAGATTATCCTGTTCATGGTCTTGCTCAAGACTTCGGTTGGTGACTCGAACGTTTTGGTCATCCAAGCTGCAATCCTCGGTTCCATTTTGGCCAACATCTTACTATGCTTGGGTTGCTGCTTCATCGCTGGTAAGAATGACCTTTGATAATCATGTGGCTATAGCTAATATGTTCAGGCGGCTTGAAAAACAAGGTTCAAGAGTTCCACGAGGCTGTCTCTGAGTCTGGTAATGGTCTGCTGCTTGTCGCGTCCAGTAAGTCTTCAACCAAGAATCCGGTCCCAAAAGCCTTGCTAATCAGCCACAGTGGGCTTGGTACTTCCCGCTGTCTTTTACAAATCTCTCATCAACAACGCCGACTTCGAAATCGAACCTGGTATGATTCAGCACAACGCTGTCTTGATCTCGCGCGGCGTGGCCATCATCTCGCTGGTTGGGTACCTCATCTACCTTGGATACCAGACCATCTCGCACGACGGCTTGCTCCACGAGATTTACGAGGCCGACGAGCACAAGGATAACGACCGCCATGAAGAACTGGCCAAGCCCAAGCTCACCTTGACTGAAGTAATTGTGGCCCTCGCCATTGCGTTGGCCTGTGTCGCCTTGATTGCTGTGTCTTTGGTTCAGCAAATCCCGTACATTGTCGAGCGCGGTGTCAAAGACGCCTTCGTTGGTCTCATCCTCATTCCTCTTGTAGAAAAGATTGCCGGTATGTCTCGCAATATCTAACTCTATTTCGGCTAACAAGAATCGACAGAACATCTCCTCGCCATCGACGAGGCCTACGACAACCAAATCAACATGGCTCTGGCCCACGTCATGGGCGCTTCCATCCAGACTGCGCTTCTCAATGCCCCGCTCACTGTCCTGGTTGGCTGGGGCATTGGCGTCAACATGTCCTACGCCTTCTCCGTCTTCGACGCGGTAGCTCTCATCCTTGCTGTGCTAGTCGTCGGATCTTTCTTGCGTGATGGCAAGTCCAACTACCTCGAGGGTGTACTTTGTGTGATGACTTACATCATCATTGCTATGTGTGCATTCTTCTTCCCGAACCCTGCTGGCCACGGCGCTGGAGGTCACTAGCGTGGATCGAGTGTTCTCGATACAAGACGCAGTCTTATAACCCTTTCCAACCTGCGACAGGTGCACTGGTTGATAGGGAGCACATATGTGCTATAACTTTGGGCAGCGTTATAGCGGCGAGCCCTCGCGATACATTCCCTTGTGATATATTTCCTTTTGTACCATACATGACTGTCGATTAGCGGGCGAAAGATACCAGGTTTAATTCTCAAAACTCTTTTTTCAAAATTGTGGGTGCTAGACGTTCTGAAGTTCGTGACTCGTCTTAAGTTCTGTGATGCTTCCCAATCGCGCTACTCAATTGCGCTAGTCTCATAGAGTACTAGTGTCCCGCCGCCTAAGCGAGCTGGCACTCGAAATTTGGCTCCCACACTACTGCGATTTCACCAGCGACGACCGATTAACCACCCCGACACCCACCTTCTCACCAACCCGACATCTACACACACAGTCGCCAAAATGGGTCGCGTTCGAACAAAGACCGTCAAGAAGTCCGCTAAGGTCATCATTGAGCGATACTACCCCAAGTTGTCGCTGGACTTCGAGACCAACAAGAGGATCTGCGATGAGGTGAGGATGCGTCGCTGCAGAATGTAGCAAGAAAGGCACTGACGCGAGGGAACAGATCGCCATCATCGCCTCCAAGCGTCTCAGGAACAAGATTGCCGGATACACGACACATTTGATGAAGCGTATCCAGCGTGGTCCTGTCCGCGGTATCTCGTTCAAGCTCCAGGAAGAGGAGCGTGAGCGCAAGGATCAATACGTCCCCGAGATCTCTGCCCTCGACTTCACCCAGAACAGCGAGTCTGGCGCTCTCGACGTCGACCAGGAGACCAAGGACCTCCTCAAGAGCCTCGGCGTACGTTCATTGCTCTTTCCATCATTTCAACAACCACTAATGTGCCACAGTTTGACTCCATCCCCACAAACGTCATCGCCGTGTCCCAGCAACAAGTTGTCGAGCGTCCCCGCCGCTTCAACGACCGCCCTGCCCGCACTTAAACGCGCAACTCGGTCTCTGTTCCCTTCTCGATTCATTCAAAATATGGTGTCTGGGAAAGGGTTACTGCCACGACTATGGCATGGTTTTACGGCTATATACGGCGGCATGATGACTAGGAGTCAATGAACAGGTTCCTCCCCCACCAGGTGTCGCTGATTCCGAGTGCCGCAAGGCGCGAAGATGACGCTTGATTGCCATTTCCCCTTCTGTTGTGTGATGATGGTGATGCTCTGCGATGTGGAATGGTAGTCATGACTGTCACTACTAACTGTCAGGAGCATGTTCTCTCCCCAAGGTTAGGTTCAACTCGACTCGTACAGACCAATGCATCTTGCAAAATGCGAAGTGGATGGCTGTATGCTCATATCATACGCACGCAGTATGCATCACTTGCAATTCCTGTACAATATTTCAAGTGCCCATTGCTGACGCTCTGAAGTGTGCAATTACTAAGATTTTGTAGTTGTAGGCAGGCACTAAGTCGATACGTAGAGACGGGGTCTATGTATGATATAGTCGCCGCGCCAGCTCAAAGAAACGTAGGCGGCATCTTGCGTCCACTCAAAAAAATCCGCATCCAGTGACCGCGTAGCAAGACTTGCCAACGTTCAGCATCCAGTTCTCGGTCGGCACTGAAGTACCCTATGATTTCTCACGGTTCAAGGCCAAGCACCCGAGTATCCCCTAGTCTTTGTCGTCTTTGCTTCAGTCTTTGACTTGTGCTCTGCATCCTTAATCTCTCCCTTCTTCAGCACGGCCTCTTTCTTCTCTGCCTCCACGCTCTTCGCTCCCTTGACCTCTCCAGCCCCCAAAACCGCTTGCCTCAGACTCGAAGCGCCCACTGAGTCCCTCGTTGTTGGTCGCACCATCGTGTTTGCTCTTGAGATCGTGGGCTGAGAGTACGTGGACGAAACTGCACCGTAGCCAAGTCCAGTCCTAAACGACGGCAAACGCTCGTGTTCCGTCTGAGCATTGCTTGATCGCACCCATTCGTAGAAGGTTTGCGGCTGACCTGTCGTGCGCCGAATGGTGCCGGGCTCGTGGATGGGACCTGGGAGGGCGTGCGTACGTTCCGGCTCGGCCTCGGGCTCTGGCGAATTGGCTGCGCTTTCGGGATCGCGCTTGGTATTCGTGGTGCGCGCGCGGTAGCGGTAGATCAGAACGGCCGCGGTGAGCAAGGCGGTAAGGAAGAGGATGCCTATGATGAGGCCGGCGGTCTTGGAGGTTGTCCACTGGTATGCCATGTTAGGTGGGGTGTGCTGTGTAACGGAAAGTACTGGTGTGCGGGAGTTACTCACGGGCATGATGTGATTCAGCTGGGCAGGAGTATGTTGCTGCGGGAGTTGATGTGCCCAAAGTTTGCTGATGTTGTGTTGCGGCACTGGAGTTTGGTTACTCTGACGGCGTCAAATTTCTCTCTCCTGCGTAATCTCCCGACGCCTTTCGAGCTTTTCACTTTGCGGACCATGTTGGGAAGAGCTTGTGTGCATGCTCGTCGGAAATGTCTACATTGGAGGGATTTTAGGGTTTACTTGCCTGTGAGTGGTACCTGGTGGTTACAGCCGATAATCCGCTTTGGGTTCGCTTTGGCTATATTTCTCGTGGACTCAACGGGTGTAACATGGGGTACTGAGATCGAGATGCCCATAACGAGCTTCTGTTTCCTGTCTCTTGCCACTAGTCATATATCCTTTTACCATGTAGGCTTGTTCAGTCGCACAATGACGGACCCGGCTAGGTTACGACGAACAGTTTCGTTAGTAGAGATGCGCGAGCAGAGAGTGTATCCGAGTTTCACAGGACTGCAAACGCTCTTCTATGGACCTTCATTAAACGAAGTCAATATCGCTCTTCCTTTTCAAAATAATGTTGCAAGAAAAATCTCATATGACCAATGTGTATACATGTACTTAAAAAATATTATGGTACTCCGGCTACCTCAACCCGCTCTGTCTGCCCCCCCCCCCCCCAAAGCCCATTCCAACCATTTCTTGAAGCTGTTCCGATCCTACCACGTCCTCAATCACCGGTAGCTGCTGCATGTGCAACAATGTTCCGTCTTCTCCATCAAACGCCCTCCTCACTTCCACCGTGGGTCTCGGACTTAGCAACAACAGCTTGAAGCTCGCTCTGCTGTTTCCACCTACCAGGCCCAGCATTGCATAGACTACATCGTCCATGCCGTGTATGTACTCTTCTCGTTCATACTCGTTGATGCTGTCAATAAGGCAGAAGATGGTTGTCTGCGGAGACAACTGTTGGATGAGGCATGTAAAAAGCGTACACAGTTGCTCGATGTTTCCAGTGTCGATATCTCCCATTGACATATCTGATGGCGGGGCGATATTAGGGATAGGGTATTGTCGTAGCAGTTGAGCGATCAGGCTGCGAATCATGGCATTGCCGCCGTGATGTTCATCATCCAATAGATGTTGGCCACAAAAGAAGACCAAATTTATGATACCGGGAGACGATCTGAAGCCTTGGGTAACGGTCGCGGCTAAGATCGAGAATGGCGATGTTCTATTTGTGTTTTCAAAGTCTCCATGGACAAGTAGTTTGGCAGAATTGTGAGTCAACATCCAGTGGCGGAAATGCTGAGTGGATATCATCTGCTGTGCACGGCCGCGATCAGAGAAGTCGATGTCTGCAGCCCCATTGAGCACCCTTTGCAAATCGGCTTCATCAATGTTGGGTATACCGACTCGTAGCCAGATATCGCGCGGCGTCCAAGACTGCTGCTCGATAGGCATCGGTGTTCCCGATCTGGACGGAAGCGGTGATCGCGGCGGCCAGTTGTCGTTTGACATGTCAGTCTGCTGCCGTGGCAGTATATGGCAGTTGGGCACTCACATTCTCTCTCGGCGAGTAGACAAAGTGTCGTGTTAAGTAAGTGTCCTAGCCAGGCTCGCTCGCTCCTACCAACTCTTTCTTCTTGTAGCAGTGCTCCAAGTGCTTGGTGGCTCAACCAATTATCTTGCCTTGCGGCTGCGTGCGACAATCGACTCTATTCGTTGGCTTGAGAATGTTAATGAATGAAAATATGGATACAATACCAACATATCTTGAAGGTTGGTAAGAAAGATGCTCGGTCTAATGACACATACCTAAGGTGACTCGATGGTGCAACGACATTGTTGCCTGACTCACGAACGCCTCAGCAGACACCTTTATTTCTTCCAGAGCCCGAGTAAGGTTCTGTTGATACTGTTCCCCTGTGAACAATGCAGCTCCTGCACGTTTGACTGCGACATGATCAGAACCATTCCTGCGAAACATGATTGTTTGCCTCCAAGGGTGCATCTGCCAGAAACAAGTTGATTGATGTAGACTACTCACTTTGCTTGCTTGTTTAAAATAGTATTGCTTCCTCAATAGTCTTGAGTACAGAAAGTACAAACGCGACAGATGACCGCTGGATATTCTCATCGTCCTGGTAGTTGCTCAGATAGAAATCCGCTGAAGCGAAGAGTGTCGGGAGGTCGTCAAAGCCCGTAGTCACGGTTTCTCGCACCTCAACTGCCTGTCTGTATGTCTAGCTTGTTTTAGTACCTTTCCACGATAAGGCAGTGGAGGTGGTGTACCGACATCTAATAGAACATTTCCAACGCTGACGATTGGAGATACTACATCAACCGAGGGCACACCTTTCACAATCTGCTGTAGGGGTACACTGCCTTTGTCCATGACATCGCGCATCTTTCGCCTAAACTTGCCGACATGCTTTTGACCATATAAATGATCGTAATATCCTCGCGCCATGTCGAGTTTGCTCTGTACTCTCGGCCAATCTGAGCATGTTCGTATTCCCCATATCTGCACGTCTTTTTGCTTAGGCGCTGGAGTCTTACTCAGTTCGTACATTGCCTCTGGAAATACAACAGTCCAGAGATCCGTCCAAAGGGAACGTCCTCGTGCCGGTCGCGGCTGAGGCGAGGCTGATACATTGGCCGCAAGAAGATTTGACGACGAGGCTGAGAGACTAGGCTCCAGTGCTACAAACTGAGCTTGGGTTGGATCATACCTGATACTTTGAGCGTCGTAAGCAGGATGGTATTGCCACATTCGATTCTCAACAAAGTCCACTGCAGGTGACCAAAGCTGGATGGGCGGGGGTACGCTGTTGTTTGAAGCGCGGCCTGACATTAGAAAAGCAAGCGTTCAGTCAAACTCAATGGAGTGTATGTCTTAAGCCAATTAACAAATAATGATGCGGACGGATGCGGGTGAAAGCTGAAAGTCGGACGTTGGATAACTCTGTTCACTCAAAAAGCTCAACTCTTTTTTGGTTTCGTGAATGATGAGGCTCTGTGAATGGAATCTTCGGGAATCCATGAGATCGGCGATGCAGACATCCATGGGTGTCTTCTCACATCGACCGGTGAAGTATTGCGCCCCCACCTCCCTGCCGCTCGCCATGTCTGGCATCCTCTCATTTGTCTGGATGGGCATCGCGGAACACAATACGAGTTTGTGTGGCCGTTCTTGTAATAGCATGCTGAGAGGCAGCATTTCTGCCAGGGTTGTGCAGCAAGTGGGGTTACTTTTGTATTCACCAGCCAATGGATGACCGCACGCCTGGACCCCAAATCTCACACGAAATATAGTGCACAATGCATATGCACCGTAAGCTGGGTACAGAAATATGCACTGGGGCGATGAAGTCTCCAATAGTGAGCATGCTTAATGCACCCTTATTCTGGAGCAGATATCATATCGTTACCGCCAGCACTTACATGCACGTGGCTGCCGCCTGAAGCAATTATTCGCTGGATTGGACTACGTATATATTTCACCTTTCGTCCTTTCTTTTGGAGCTTCTTCAGCAACATTAGCTACCAACCACCCATGTACAATTAGCCAAAGATTGTATCTTCACGCGGAATATGGAGCCTTCTGTGGTATTACAGCCAGAATTGGCATCCGATTCTGTTCCTAAGGAAACGGCTGCTTTCATGCCTAAGGACAACAGCAATGGCGACTTGAGCATTGCCATAGGCACATCTTTATAGAGATGTTAACAATTAAGCCTTAATAAGCTAAATAATTAAGCTATTAACTTACTGTTAGCTCTAATAATTAAGCTG
>Ga0265780_10010809_pt1 | contig 10853 bp, 8 predicted proteins | sample P1T30metagenome_FD_192432 | JGI IMG/M metagenome (GOLD analysis project Ga0265780, IMG submission 192432) | Plant litter microbial communities from East Loma Ridge, Irvine, California - P1 T30 | ecosystem: Environmental > Terrestrial > Plant litter > Unclassified | place: USA: California... | reverse complement strand
GATTGCGAACCTGTGCTTCTGCAAAGACAGGGAAAACAACAAAGGAATGAACGGAGTGAATGGCTTTATTTACTTTTTGAAGCCTCCGCCTAATGGGATCATTGAAAATAATCCCTAACTCTCGGCAAATCTTGAGAAGAAAATATATTAAAAGCCTGCCCCTTTTTCAGATAACCTCTTCTGAGTTCGCCAGTCTAAGTAAAATGGTAAGCGGGCGTCCCTTCTATATCCTTTACCTTTGGTTCGTATTTTGTTTACCCCTTGTTTACCTATTTATTACCCTCCGGGTAAAGAAAGGGTAAACAAGGGGTAAACAAAGTGTAAACGAAAAGGAATCAAGCGGAGGTTACGCTGTCAAAATGATGGGTGAATATGCCCGAAACTTTAAACGCACAATCGGCATTTCTCCGTTATTTCATTGTCACTGACATAATCACTCTTATTGGCTATTGTCTTGTCACCCTGTTATTTACTTATTTGTAAAAACTTCCTCCATGATCAATTATACCAGAACACAGAAAATTGGAGCCTTTATCGCCGTACCTGGTGTAATTGCATTTTTCGCCGGCTTCTTCTGCGATGATAATGGCTTTATGACGTCGGCGGCCTTATGGCCTCAATTGGAGGCGGTATCCACGGTACGGAATGGTTTGATTAACATGAATAAATAATATGGTTAAAACATTAATTACCTTATCAGCTGCATTCGTCTTGCTGAGCGCTTCCCCTGAAGACAGACCAGTAACTACCGGTTTCTCAGTAAAAGTTGCTACTTGCACAGGTGCTAAATCCTGTCGGGCTTGTAAAAACTGCAAATACTGTAAGCATTGTAGTAAAAGCGGCGGAACATGTGGCGTCTGTAAATAGTCAATTGTTTTCGCCTCTAAAACATTTTCAAGTAATTCGATATTTATGCTACGATCCTACCTGCCTGTGATCTGGGTGTTCGCTGGTATTGGTCCTTTTCTGCTTATTTAATAGTTTAACGTACTCGCCTGCATAAGGGAATATCAGAACTTCCCGGAGTTCCATCATTTCGGGGTCGTCAATTATTGACTTAACGAGTTTATCAAACCTCTCATCCTTAATAAGTCGTGGATTCGTTGGAAGACCTGGCACCTGCCCGTATTAGGCCAAAGTTTTACTGATTCAATCAAGGCTGAAGTAACATCCATGTGCATTATTGCTGTTAGGCAGATATACTACCTATTGCATCCAATAGAAACAAAAACAATTAAAGCTGAGCCTTAAGATTTTAAAAGAGCTGTTTTATTATTACTTCTAAACGGAAGATAAACAACTATGAAAAAAGTTAAAGCATTCGAATATTCTTATTCATTCAGCCTGGAAAACGATATAAATGAGTGGTTGCGTAACAATCAGGATGTCAATATCATAACCGTCACAATAGGAGCAAGTAGTGGCAATTACCTAGCGCTTGTAGTTTATGAAGACAATGAGTAACCTGACGGAATTACGAGATTAAATTCACCATCCCGATCGTCGAAATACAACGACATTACGATAGTTTCTTAGCCAGTGTGTATACGATAACAGGTATTTATCGCCAAAGGTCCCTTTATTTTTTCGAACCCTTTATTAGTATTGCCGGGAGAACTAACAGACCGCAATTCTTTTCAGCGGATAATTTATTCACTTAAAAGCATAACACCAGGGGCGGGACGTTCGACGCCTTCGGGAGATGCAAAGCATTAAACAAGAGCATCTTGCATATGAGTTAGGCGAAGGTCTCAAAATAAAGTGTCGCAATTGGAAGCAAAAGAAGAAATTGACTCGGATATACTGGAACAGATTACTAAGATATTCATGTTACGCCTGAAACTATTCAGAAGCTTGACGAGGATGCGGTAATAAACATAACATCTAACACTTTTTCGGATTTTAAGGATAGTGCAAGTGCATCCATTGCTCCTAATTACCACTGTGATTTAACGTTCAACCCTCTCGAATTGGTAGTTCGGTTGTACGATGAAAAAGCAGTACTGCTGGAACGTTTAGTACAAAGTGAACGTGAAAAGACAGAGCCGTTAAAGAATTCAAAGGATAGTTGAGTATCTATCTACTACTGTCCGGAGGGTAAGAGCAGCGAATCTCTGGATCGTTCAATAAAAAAGAGTCTTCAGACCGTGTAAGCATGTCGCTCAACGAGTCTGAAGACTCTTTTTATTTATGTATGCGAAGAGGCGCATTCGCCGAATCCTTCAGACAGTAAGAAGCGAGCAATCGCTGATCTCGCACATCCGCGTTGCAAACGCGGACGATGGAAGGGGACGATGAAATGGTATACGGCGGACGTATTTTATCAGGTCATATTCCAGAACGAGCGGAACAAAGGTGTTTCTTAAAGATCTGAAAACTAACAGACTGTCTGGTTATCGAACATCTATTATTGATTACCGGTTAATAACTCCCGTTTTTTTCGTCAGCACTATATTGGGTCTCGGGGCCTTCTTCATATCCTCACCGAGGTAAAAGCTCAAGTGCGGCGGCTGGTTATACGCGACATTCTGCCAGGCAATACTGAGCCGGTACTGAGGGTCGTGCATGAGTGTATAAAGACGGTGTTTGGTTGGGATAACGGTGGTAAAAATGCGCAGTTCATTAGGGCCGGCACTCAGGATGACTTCTTCGCGCCAGTCGCCGAAGAGGTCGGCTGTAAGATTCGGGTTGCCTCTCTGGTTACCTCTTCCCTCGCCTGCAGCATTGAATATAGTACCGCTTTTATACTTATTGATTCTGCCGCCGCCCATCAGTTCGCGGGTAAAATCGCCGTCCCACCATATGGGCCAGGAGCCCGTAGGCGTAGGACCTATTTTTTCGCCCTTCATGGAATGTACTCCGCCCGAGCCCGACCACCACATCTCAGCACCAGGGTTTCCAGGATCAATATTTTCGGCTACACCTCCACCCACATCGGTATCTATCGAACCCTTAAAATATACTTCGCCGGTACCTGCGCTGTAAACTGTTACACCCGGACCGGCATCTTTTACGTAACCGGAGTCTCCTTTTGAATGATCTTCTATTTCATGAGGACCAAATACTTCCAATCCCGGGCGATCCGGATCGAGGTCGCCCACATGCAGGGCATCGCCATGGCGGAAGCCGGTAGAGAAGAGACCTTTCCCGTTATCGTCTACTACCATAGAGCCGTAGACTATTTCGTCTTTGCCGTCGGCATCTACATCGGCAACTGCCAGATTGTGATTACCTTGCCCGGAAAAGGGATTTTTACCGTCTTTGGTATCGAACACCCATCGCGAGGTAAGTTTACCGTTCCGGTAATCCCAGGCTGCGAGTACTGTACGCCCGTAATATCCGCGGCACATCACCACGCTTGGTAATTTGCCATCCAGGTAAGCAGCGCAGGCGAGGAAGCGGTCTACCCGGTTTCCGCTGTTGTCGTTGCCGCCATTACCACCCGGCCCGCCCCATCCGTCGGTAGGGTAACGGGAAGGAATATAATCGGTTGTAGCGAGCGCAGCACCGGTTTGCCCGTTAAATACGGTGAAATGTTCCGGACCTTCGAGTACTTTACCCTGTGTAGCCGGTTTTTTACTGCGGTAGTCTTTCGTAGAGTCGCCGATCACTTTTCCTTTACCGTCGATGGTTCCATCGGCAGTTTTCATTGCCACCTCGGCTTTGCCGTCTCCATCCAGGTCGATCACTATGAATTGCGTATAGTGCTCGCCTTCGCGTATGTTTCTTCCAAGATCTATAGTCCAGAGCAGGGTGCCATCCAGTTTATATGCTTGTAAAATTGGTTTGTCGGTGATACCGTTAAATGAGTTATCTAGCCCCTTGCCTACCTGGTGCAGTACCAGCTCGTATTCGCCATCGCCATCCAGGTCGCCTGCCGATGCATCATGCGGCCTGTATCCGGGAGGCGTTTGCAGGGCTACGGACAAGTACTGACGCGGCTCTGCGTTTGCCGGAATAGTAAAAGGTTTGCTTCCGCCTGTTTCTTTCCCGTTAATGATTGATCTGACGGTATACGTTGTGTTCTGTGCCTGGCTGGACCCGGCGTCAATGAAGTTGGTACCGCCGGTTATTGGTTTTGAATTTAACTTTTGAGGTTTGCCGGCAGCTGTGGTGCGGTAAATATTAAAAGGAAGAGCCTCCGGTTCGGTTGCTAAAATGCGCCAGCTGATAAAAACAGAATCCGGCTTATAGCGAACGGCAACCACACCGCGGTCGAGGTTTTCCATGACACGCTGCCCGTAGGCCGTTGTAGTTAAGAAAAAAAGGGACAGGTATAGAATTGGTTTTGTCATTCACTAAGCTAAGGAATTTGAGTATTGGCCCGGCCTTGCTTAGTGTAACAATGCTGTGAAAGGTTGAGTACCTGAAGATACAGCAGGACAGCTTGTACACGGATTTAACAGGCCGGGTACAGACGGACGAAGCGTGATGTAAGCTTCATTTATACCTCACTAGAAATCAGAACTGCTTCCGCCTCCGCCGAACCGCCCTCCACCGAATGTAGTGCCTCCGTCATCGTGTGTACCAACATCTGAAAAGGTTTCTGACACAATAAGAGATTCGACGTTCAATTCATCATCCTCTTTACTCCTGTCTGCCTGAACGGATGTAAAACCTGCTTTTGGCGTATGTAAATACTTTATCAGGAACCAGGTTACAGCAAGCACAACTATCCCGCCGATAGTAAACGCCAGCTCAACAGGCAGCATATGATAATAGTTTCTGAACGTAAATACGGCCAGAGTGATAAGCAGCAGGCCCGTACGGATAAGGAGCAAATCCTTGTTACGTACTCCCCAGGCGATATATACAAAAGGAATGGCGATGGTCCATAGCCAGAAAAACCAGGCAAATGGAATGGTGTCGCTAACCTCGCCGCTTAACATATCGCCCAGCTCCTTTACGACATAATAATTAGCACTCAGATAAAGCGTGAGCAAGGAAACGAGTTGAACAGCCTTCAGGCAGCTTTTATAATAACGACCGGCAGGAAGCCCCTCTACCCTTTTGCTGAACACATAAGTTGCAGCGGAAACCGCCATCAACACAAAGGGAATGCTGAGCAAACCGAAATCTCCCATCTTCTGCCAGCTGAAAAATATACAGGCCAAAGCAGCCAGATAAGCGACAACAGCTGTTAGCCTGTCTGTAAAACGCAGTGTAAACATCAGTGACAGCAAGAATATAAATCCTGAGATCAGGGTATTATTTCCTTCCGCAATCAACATAAAGGTTCCGGCGATCAGGCTTCCTGAAATCCAGATCAAGGCGTCGTCTACACCTGCACGATAGTAGCGATTGCGCTTTGTGGACAATTCTAATGCGGCATAGTTGGCTAAACCGAGGAATAAAAGCCAGGCATACCCGCTTATCATATTAGAATCCAGAAATATAAGGCTTAGCAAACCGGCAGAAAAAGACGAGATGATACAGGTTAGCAGGAAAAAGCCCGCACGTACAAAAATGTTCGGCGTATAAAAAGGCGAAGGATGTGCCTGTTTTATCTTTACAAGTTCCTCTTCAGTTATAAGCCCTTTACGACAAGCTTCGGAAGTTTCATCAACCACCAGTATATTATACAGGCCTGTGGTGTCGTAAATAATCATACGGTTTTAATTTGTTTGTTCACTTTTATCAAATAAATAATCAAGCCTACCCCGGAACTTATGAAATATAAAAACACCAGAGATAACAGTTCTTCGCCATTTGCGGCTATCATCGACCTCACCACAAAGCCCCCTGCAGCGATGTAAGCGTACACCACCGAAATAAGCAGGAAGTAAAATGAGCCGGTACGATAAGAGAACCGGAAGATATACCCGGCCAGAGCGGCAAGTACGACAAGCCAGACCAGGGAAATCCCATAATCATAAAAGAAGTATCCGCACAAAAGTGCAATAAAAGTAACATGGAGGCCATAATGCAGGTAACTGAAACAGAAATGCTTCTTAAAATCCAGTCGCCGGCTAAGGTAAGCAGCAAGCAGCAGCAGCGTTCCGAGCGCCAGGTAAGTATAAATAAATGTTTCGCTGTTAAAATCAGCTGTTTCCAGTAATTCCTTTGGTGTAACCGTAACGCCCATCCAGACGGCAAGATTGGCGATAGCCAGTGTCAGGATTCCCCGGTGATCAAAATAATAGGCCAGAAAGAATAAAACGAGCATCGGGATGAAGGTCGCCAGTCCGTAACGCGTGCCAAAAACCTCGTATTGGAACTGAAGATACCCGGTAAATGTTAAAAAACTGAGCGTCCCCAGCAGAACGACATAGTCAAAGAAGGCCTCCGGCGATTCCGCTTTGCCCGTGCTGAAGGGTGCTTTTCTTTTATAGCACCAGTAAAAACATCCGGCAGTAATGGAAGCAATAAACGCAAGTATAACCTGGTGACCGATCGTATCAATATTTTTATATACCAGGATCCCCAGCCCTGTGCTCAGCAACACAATTCCGATATAGAGCAGTGTACGGAGTTCCCAGAACACGGAAATTAAAGGTTTACGCCGGTATTCCAGTATCATGTTCATGCTCTCATCGCTCAGTAGTCCCCGGGCGTGTAAATTCTCAAAGATCGAACTGTTCATTCAGGATTGGTAAGGATTTATCAACGGTGAAGGAGTAAATGTACTAAAAAGCCAGGTAATTTATGACTCAGCGGCAAAAGAGGAATACCGTATGCTTTACAGACGATTCATCCATATTATTTCGCATTTAATTTTTGATCTAAAAAACTGAGGGGGCCTATACGGGATACGTTAACATCAGATTACGATACATATTTCGTCCTGTATCTCAAAGCATTTTACACAGTGATAAGCTTGTAATATATCTGGTTAATAAATTTTTATTGATTTATTAAAACATTCTCCAGTTTCATTTGTCTAAACACGGAGAGATTTTTGTAATAATGGTAGCCTGCCGTGAGTAATGGCAGGCTACTTTATTATACATCATTTTATCTTCACCCGGCACTCTGTTTAGATTTACTTATTTTTCAATTGCTTTTACAGCTCCGTCTTTGTACAAACAGCACGACGTAATGAGATGGTTTATAAATTAGCCGTTTCAGTTATGTTATAAAAAAGCTACTTGTTAATTTTGACATTTTTCTGAAAAAACAACCGCATATCGGTGTTATATTTGCAGTCACAAAATAATTGTGATAAGGTTTAGGTTGCCTGCTGTGTCCCATATACGGCAGGCTTTTTTTTGCGTTTATGCTAAATTGTTATTGTATTTCGAGCGTTATTGTTTAATATCCTGCTATACGAAACATATTACCAATCTTTTTCGTATAATAACCGACGAACTCTTATCTCAATGTACGCTCAACTTCGGCTTTCTCTCTCTCTACTTATTATTGCCTTAGGGTGGACAGCACTCAGCAATTATCTGATAGGCAATTACATAACAGGAAGATATTTACAATCTATTCTGGATTCTTACAAGGAGTATGCATCGATTCTTGCAATTGCTATTCTATTCCACATATTTTCTGTCAAAACAAAAAAAAGGCTGGTAAGGAAAAGTCAGTTTTTATCGCACGCACAGGAACTCGCAAAAGTGGGTGGCTGGGAATATATCATCAAGGATAAAAAATACCTGATTTCAAAAGACCTGAGAAAAATGCTGCATTTGCAGGAATCAGATAAACCTGTAGACGCAGTAACGGTATATAATTATATCCATCCGGAAGATAAAAAGCTGGTATTAAAAAGATTCCGCCATTCATTGGAAACCGGTGATGATTACAGGGTAATACACCGCCTGGTTACACCTGAGGGTAAGATCCTGTTTATCAACGAAATTGCTAAGATTGAATCGATCAATGGTTATCCGTCTATAGTGAGAGGCGTTGCGCAAGATATAACAGAAACCATCCTCCTTCGCGATTCTCTTGAATCTACGAGCCAGAGAAACCATCAGCTAATGGAGGTAATGTCGCTGATTGATGATTTCGTTATGCTGCTTGATAAGAATGGAAAGATAACCTGGGTAAATCCATCATTTAACAAGATAACAGGATATACGTTATCAGAGGTAGCCGGGCTTTATCCGGGAGATTTCCTGGAAGGAGCAGATACTCATCCTGAAGCATCCAGGTCGCTAAGAGAATGCATCGCCAATAACAGCTACTGTTCAATAGAAATTCTCAGCTACACCAGGTCAGGGAAAAAATACTGGGCACAGGTCAACGCCACGCCTTTTTTACAAAACGGATCTTTAGCATTTATTGTAATCGGCTCGAATATCAGCAAAAGGAAACTGGTTGAATCAAAACTGCAGCAGCAAAACAATCTTCTTAAGAAGCTGAACTGGACGCTGTCTCACCAGATCAGGCGTCCGGTTGCTTCCATACAGGGGCTCAATATCCTGATCAAACAAAGCAGGGATGAGCTCGAAAAACAAGAATATTACGAAGCAATTATAACCTGTGCAGACGAACTCGACAAAGTGGTTAAAGATGTCAACAATAAAATAAACTTTATGGATATCTAAAACCAATTAACAAGCTTAACTATCTTTAAAACAACACCATAGAACGCCTCATACCCTGATCTGCTCAAATAAAGCAGCATGTGGGTTTGCATTTTATCCCAGAGAAGTTATCTTAGAAGTCAAAAATTAACAATTCGACTTTATGAGATACGTGAGGCAATTTCTGATACTATCTGTTTTATTCTTAACCACCACGGTATATGGGCAATCAAAAAGAAAGGTCGCCATTATTCCGGAGCCTGTAAGCATTGAAGAAGGCACGGGCGTGTTTGAACTACCTTCGACCACCATTATAAGAACAGCAAATACATCGGAATGCCTGCAGGTTGCCGCTTACTTAAAAGACAGGCTGAAAAATACCGGCAAACATATTACAATCAGCACGACTTCTGCCAAGAGCAGTATCCGGCTTATTCTTAATACAGAGGCAGACCAGGAACTTAATAAAGAAGGATACCGGCTAATTGCAGGTACGGATATCGTGACAATCAGGGCAAACCAGCCTGCCGGATTATTTTATGGCGTCCAGTCGCTGCTGCAGTTATTTCCTGCTGAAATTGAAAGCAAGGAACCTGTGAATAATGTAGATTGGGAGATACCATGTCTTACGGTCTACGATTATCCCAGGTTTGGATGGCGAGGACTAATGTTTGATGTAGCCAGGCACTTCTTCACCAAGGAAGACGTAAAGCAGCATATCGACCTGATGGCCAGGTATAAATTCAACCTGCTTCATCTTCACCTCACTGACGATGAAGGCTGGAGAATAGAAATAAAGACTTTGCCGAAACTTACGCAGACAGGCGCCTGGAGTGTTAAAAAAGTAGGGTATTTCGGGTACTTTACACCGCCTCTGCCGGATGAGCCCCGTAATTACGGCGGTTATTACACCCATGAAGATATAAGGGAGCTGGTTAGTTATGCAAAAGAACGGTTCATTGATATTTTGCCGGAAATAGATGTTCCGGGGCATAGCCTGGCTGCAATCGCTTCTTACCCTGAGCTGTCGTGTACGCCGGGAGCTGATAAGTACAGGGTACGCTCGGGAGAGCAGATCATGGACTGGTCTCATGGTGCCCCACCCCGCGCCATGATTGATAATACGCTTTGCCCCGCTAACGAAAAAGTATATGAATTTATTGATAAAGTAGTAACAGAAGTCGCTGAACTTTTCCCTTTTGAATACATCCATATGGGCGGAGATGAATGTGCCAAGAACTTCTGGGAACAGAATGATTCGATTAAAGCCCTTGCCCGTAACAACAACCTGAAGACGATGCAGGAGGTGCAGGCTTATTTTACAGGCAGGGTGGAGAAAATTGTCGAATCTAAAGGCAAGAAATTCATGGGATGGGATGAAATACTGGAAGGGGGATTAACGCCCAGTGCTGCTGTGATGAGCTGGAGAGGCATGAAGGGAGGCATTGAGGCCGCTAAAATGAATCATGAAGTGGTTATGAGCCCTACAACTTATGCTTATCTCGATTACATGCAGGGCGATCCGGCTATTGAACCTAAAGTTTATGCTACGCTGCGCCTGAGTAAGGCATACCAGTTTGAACCGCAGCCTGACAGTGTCGACGCGAGATTCATCAAAGGCGGGCAGGCCAACCTGTGGGCCGAACAGATTTACAACCTGCGCCATGCTCAGTATATGACCTGGCCCAGAGCTTTCGCTATTTCAGAATCAGTATGGTCTGCCAGGGGAAAGAAGAACTGGGACTCTTTCGTAACCAAGGTTGAAGATCATTTTGCAAGATTTGATCAGGCGGAAGTTAAATATGCTCCGAGTATGTATGATCCGATCATTACACCTTCTCTGAGTCATACCAATCAGTTACAGTTAAATTTAAGTACTGAAGTCGCCGGGCTCGACATTTATTATACATTTGACAATTCGTTTCCGGACAGGTTTTATCCAAAATACACGGAACCGCTTATTGCGCCCAAAGATGCAGTTATGCTCAAGATGATAACCTACAGGGGTAAAGATCCGATAGGACGCATGATCAGTTATCCGCTTAAAGAACTAAAGGTAAAACTTAAGGCTGAGTAGCGATATCTGCTCATGCTGTTAATTATAAAGTCTTGAAAAATCAACCGTTTAAATCTGCTTGTATCAGGGTACTGCTTTCTTTCATACTGCTGGGAGCTTACTCTCATTCGTCTGCCCAGGAGAAGCCTGACCGCTTTGAACATTATATAAAGAAGTTTGAAGAGGAAGATATGCGGGTGAGAAGAAGGCCCGGGTATGTGCTGCTTGTGGGCAGCTCTACTTTCACCCGATGGACTGACGTTGGCGATTATTTTCCTGAGACCATGACTCTGAACCGGGGATTCGGCGGTTCGACGTTC
>Ga0265780_10010808_pt1 | contig 10853 bp, 13 predicted proteins | sample P1T30metagenome_FD_192432 | JGI IMG/M metagenome (GOLD analysis project Ga0265780, IMG submission 192432) | Plant litter microbial communities from East Loma Ridge, Irvine, California - P1 T30 | ecosystem: Environmental > Terrestrial > Plant litter > Unclassified | place: USA: California... | reverse complement strand
TTTAACTTTAAAAATTTTTTATTTTTAAAATTTAATTTTAAATAAAATTTTAAATTATATATGATTATATAATAAAAATCAAAATTTTTTATTATAATAAAATTAAAATTTATTGGAATATTTAAAATTAAAAAATTTAGTTTCATATATAGCTTATTAGTATACCACCGATTTTAATTTTTTCAGCAGTAAAATTATCTATTATACCTTTGTTCGAATTTAAAATTAATAATTCGTTTTTTTTATTTATTTTTTTTATATTACTTAATTTTATATATTTTATATTTGAAATTTTATTTAAATTTTTTAATTTCAGTAATTTTTTATTTTTTAAATATAAATTTACATTAATTAAAATATTTTTTTTATGTATTTTTATAAATTTAATCAAATTTATTTTTATAAAAAATTTTAATAAATTAATTATTTTTATATTTTTTTTGATTAAAATTATTTTTTTTTTTTTTATAATACTGTTATTAATTATATTTATAATATTATAAAACATTTATCAATTTATCAATTTTGTATTTTGTAATTCATTTAAAAAACATTTTTTTTTTATTAAATGTCTTGACATTTTGTAATAAGAAAAAACACCTTTTATTCTACCACTGTATATACATATATTATTATTTTGTTTAGATACACTATTTATATATTTTAATTTAGATAATTTGTAAAAAGAATATGATCTTATTAAGGGTTTTATATTTTTATTTTGAATAATACTTTTTAATATAACTTTTTTTATTTCATTTTTGTAGAATTTTTTTTTTTTTATAAAATTTTTTTTTATATTTAAAATTTTATTTTTTTGCATTTTATTATCTATCAATTTCTCCGAAAACAATATCAATTGTACCCATTAAAGCAACTAAATCAGCTAAAAAATGACCTTTAGAAATTTTTGGTAAAACTTGTAAATGGTGATAAGCTGGTGATCTTACTTTACATTTGTAAGGTATATTTGAATTATTAGCTATCAAAGAAACACCAAATTCTCCTTTAGGGGATTCCACTGCTTTATAAGTAATACCTGATTTTACTGGAAAACCTTCACTTCAGTATTTGAAATGATTTATTAATTTTTCCATAGAATTATATTCATTTTTATTTATTGTTTTATTCCAATTTTTTAAATTCAAATATTTTAATATTTGATGCGGGTTGCTTTTATTCTTACTTTTTTTTTTATTTATTTTATTAATGACTTGATTTATTATATTAATACTTTCACTCATTTCATTCATTCTAATTAAAAACCTATCGTAAGAATCACCGTTTTGCCCTATATAACTTCTAAAATTCAAATAATAATAATTAGCATAAGTTTCTAATTTATCTAATCTTAAATCTCTTTTTATACCTGTAGATCTTGACATAACTCCAGTTAAACCATAATTTATACACATTTCGTATGAATAAGTACCAACATTAACTAAACGTTGTTTTCATATTTTATTGTAAGTTAATGTATTGTGCATCTCGTTCAGTGTAAAAAAACAATTTTTGTTAAAATCTAATATATCTTCTAATAAAAAATTAGAAATAGAATTTAAATTTACTTCATTTGGTCTGTAAAAAGCTGCATGCATTCTAGCACCAGAAACTCTTTCATAAAATTCCATTAATTTTTCTCTTTCTTCAAAAGCTCAAAAAATAGGTGACATACTACCTACATCCAATGCATGACAAGCTATACATAACATATGATTTAATATTCTTGTGATTTCATCATATAATGTTCTTATTTGAACAAAAGTAGAACTATAATTTATTGTACCTAATAATGATTCAATTGCTAAACAGTACGCGTGTTCTTGTACTAACATTGATACATAATCAAATCTATCAAAATAAGGTAATGATAATAAATAAATTTTATCTTCCATTAATTTTTCACTACCTCTATGTAATAAACCAATATGAGGATCTATTTTTTCTACAATTTCTCCATTCAATTGAACTATTAATCTTAATACACCATGAGCAGCAGGATGTTGTGGACCTACATTTAAATTCATAGTTTTTAATTTTTTAAATGTTGTTTTATCTTTTATTATATTAGGTTGTCATATATTAAATATACTTCTATTCACATTTAATTCAGTTATACAATGTTTTTTTTTTATCAAAATTTACAAATCAACTTCGAATACTCTTTATCTTTAATATTATTTAATGTAATGGTTTACATTTTCATGTTAACTAATATTTTTTTGTTATTGTTTATGTTTGATTTAAAATATTTAAAAACTTTAAATGAATTGAAATTTTTAGGTAATAGTTCTTTTTTTACTATTTACCTTGTTTTATTATTTTTATCTTTTTCAGGTACACCTCCTTTAATTGGTTTTTTAAGCAAATTTTTAATTTTTGTATTCATATTTTATAAAAATAATTTTATTATTTTTATATTTTTTATTTTTTTAAATTTTTTTTTTATGTATTTTTATTTACAAAATTTGAGATTTATAGTATCAAAAAACATTACAAATAAAATTATTTTATCGAATTCAACAATTTGAAAAAATTTTAATATAATTTATTATTTTAATTTTTTTAATTTTTTTAATTTACTAAGTATATTATATTTTGAGGATTTTTTTATTTTTTTAAATTTTATTAGTTCTAATATTAATTTTTAATTTTATTTTGTCAACATTAAATCAAAACTTTAAAAAATTAAGTTTAAAAAAAAAAGCGCATTCAAGAACCCCAGCATTAGAAAAAAATCCTCAAAAAAAAGGTACTGTAAAAAGAGCTAGAATAGTAACACCTAGAAAACCTAATTCAGCTAGACGTCCTGTAGCAAAAACATTTTTGTCAAATAAAAAAAGAATTACAGCTCACATTCCTGGTGTCGGTCATAATATTAGATCACATTCAGGGGTGTTAATAAGGGGTGGTGGTTCTAGAGATTTACCTGGTGTCCGTTATTCTTGTATTAGAGGTAAATATGATTTTGCCTCAATTAATAAAAATAGAAGACGTTCATTATATGGTGCTAAAAAACCTTTACCAACATCAGGTGTAAAAAAAGTTAGAAGAAAACATAGATTTCATTAAAAAATTAATTTTTAAAAAAATGAGAGTAGATTATTTATTAACACCTATTAACGCTGTTGTTTCATGAGCTAGACAAGGTTCTTTCTGACCTATGACTTTCGGTTTAGCATGTTGTGCTGTAGAAATGATGCATACTACTGTTAGTAGATATGATTGAGATAGATTTGGTATAATTTTTAGAGCAACACCAAGACAATCAGATTTAATGATTGTTGCTGGAACTCTTACTAATAAAATGGCACCTGCTTTGAGAAGATTATATGAACAAATGTTAGATCCTAAATGAGTTTTATCTATGGGTAGTTGTGCTAATGGTGGTGGTTATTACCATTATTCTTATTCTGTTGTAAGAGGTTGTAACAGAGTTATACCTGTTGACATATATGTACCTGGTTGCCCACCAACAGCTGAAGCCTTATTATTTGGTGTTTTACATTTACAAAAAACTGTTTATAGACAAATTGATGAGGAGGAAAAATTATACGAAAAAACAAATTATAATTTATGATAATTTTTATAATTTTTTAAAAAAAAAAACAATTTTTTTTGATTCAACTAATTTTATATTTAGTAAAAAATATAAATATTTTTTGAAAAAAAATATTTATTTAAATTATTTTTTATACAATTTTTTCATTAAAAATTATAAAAATAGTAATTTAAATATTTTTATTAATTCTTTTTACAAAAATACTTTAAATTATAATATTTTTTTTTTGAAAACAAATTTAAATAATCAGTTTATTTACAATATAAATGTTTTAAAAAATATATTTAAAGAAAATTCTTTAGTGAAATATTTTTTTTTAAGAAAAAATTGTAAAGTTGATTTATTTTTTAACAATAGTTATTTATTAAATAATTTGGTTGAAAAAAAAAAAGAAGATGTTGATGATGTTGTTTTTATGAATTTAAATTATTTAAATAATTATTTTAATGAAAATAATTTGATAAATTTTTTGAATTTTAATTTATATATATACAACAATATAGAAATTTATAAAATAATTATTTATTTATTTTTAAATAAAATAAATAATTTAAATTAAATATAAAATTTATATAAAATCTTTTAAACCCCAAAATAATTCTTCTAGATTTAAAAAGAAAATAAGTAGTTTTTATACTAATAAAAAAAAATTTACTAATTTAAAAGTAGGTAAATTATCATTATCTGGTAGAAATTTTTCAGGAAAAAAAATTTTTAGTGATAAAAATTCCGGTAAAAAAAAATCTTATTATAAAATCGATAATTTAAGAAAAATTAAAAATAAAATTTCTTTGTGTTTGCAAATAAATAAAGTTTCTTTTTTAAATTGTTTTTTAGCACTTATAAAATATTCTGATGGTACTTTTTCTTATATATTATCATCTCATGGGTTAAAACCAGGTAATTATGTTTACACTTCTGTAAGACCCCCTAAATTTTCTTTAAAATATAAATCTGGTTGTAGCATAATACTTAGATATTTAAATTATAATTCTATATTTTTTAATTTAGAGGTATCACCAAATTCAGGTGGTAAGTATGCAAAATCAGCAGGTACTTTTTGTAAAATTATAAATATAAATTTTGATAAAAATATAGTTAAAATTATGTTACCAACTGGTAAGATAAAAAAAATATCTATTTTTTGTTTTGTTACATTAGGTAGAGCTTCAAATATATATTTTAATAATCAATTTTTTTCTAAGGCTGGTTATTACAGAAACCTTGGATTTAAACCTAAGGTTAGGGGTGTTGCTATGAATCCAATCGATCATCCTCATGGTGGTAGAACAAAAACAAATTCACCTGAAGTAACTCCTTGAGGTAAAGTTACTAAGTTTAATCATTAATTAATTATATGGCTCGATCAAGATGAAAATTATCTTATTTTTCTTTTTTTTTATTAAGAAAAATCGTTATTTTAAAAAAAAAAAATTATTTTCCAAAAAGAAAATTTATTTTTTATAATAGATCTTCTTTTATACCTTCTTGTTTAAAAAATAATAATTTTAGAGTTTATAAAGGAAATAATTTTAGAAGAATTGTTATTAATTGATATAACATTGGTTATAAATTTGGTGAATTTTCTTTTACAAGAAAACCTTTTCATTTCCCTTTGAGAAAAATGAATAAAAGAAAAAATTTATTTTTTAGAAAATAATTAATTGGCTCAGAAAACTATACCTATAAGTAATAAAGTAGGTTATTCAATGTTTTGAAATTCTATGTGAGATAGTAAAAATAATTTTTCAAAAGTTAACCAAATAAATTTTTTTATTAAATTTTTTTTAAATTTTTTTTTTAATGATTTTTTTAAAAATTATTATTTTTATATTTATAAATTTAAAAATTTTTTTTATAAAAATATGAAAATTAAACATGAATTAAATATTGTTGACAATAAAGGTGGTGATTTGATTTTTAAAAATAATTACAAAAATAATTTATATATTTCAAAAATATGGTTATTTAAATACCAAAATTGAATTATTATTTATTTTGTTTTATATTCAAAAATTAATTTTGATAATTTTAAAAAACACTTAATTAATAATTACGATAATTTTAATACTTTAAATTTATTAAATAATTACTATTTAAATTTATTTAAAATAAATTTAAATAGTAATTATTTAAATAATTTAATAAATTGTAAAAATAATTTTTAATTTTATTTTTTTGTTAAATAATTTTTTTTTTAATAATGTTTTATTTTTTGAAAATGTTTTTTTTATTGATTTTATTAAAAAAAATTATGGTTTAAATTTTTTATTTTTTTTAAGTTTAAAAAAAAGATTGGAAAAAAAAATGAATTTTCAATTAAATTTTTTATATAAAAACGAGATGGAAATTTTTTATTTATTTATATACAATATAGTTCCTAACAATTCTTATATTTATAAAAGATTATTATTTAATATATTTCTTTTAGATGCTTTATCGACTTACAAAGGTTGAAGACATATGAAAGGTTTACCTGTAAGAGGCCAAAGAACATGAACTAATGCGTGATCAGTATACAAATCTAATAATGTTTTACGTCAGTATAAATTAAAAAATTCAAAACATTTTTATGGTGCAGTACCTTTGAAAGAAGCCAACATAGCTTATTTAGCTGAATACATAAATTTATTATGAAAAATACAATGAATGAATGAATGATTATCTGCTAAAATAAGTAGATTAAGATTCAAAGGTCATGCAAATTCAATGAAAATTGATTTATATTCTATGGCTAATTACCAAATAATCCATCCATTAAAATTGAAAAAATTATCTAAAAAACAAAAACAATCTTTTAAAAAAAATTATTTTTCTTTAGGTTTTGATATAGGTTTTACTAAACTTTTATTACAAAACATTTTTCACACAGGTGATAATTCTGACCAAAGTTCAAATAAATCTTCTGTTGTTATGAGAGATGAGAGGCTTAATAAAAAAAAAAAAAAATTAAAAAAAAAAGTCGAAACTACATCTAAAATTGTTGATAAAAAAAAAAAAAAATCTGTTTGAGATTAATTTAAGGTTTTTATATTTAATTTTTTTAAAAAATGTTTATTTTGAATATTTTTTCACAAATCATATTTACTTTTTAAAATTTAATAATTACAAAAATATATTATATTTTTATAAATTTAAAAAAAATTTACAAAAAATAATATATCCTTTTAAATTTAAATATTCTTGAATAAAATCAATTAATGATTTTAACAAATATTATTTATTAGATTTTAGTAAAAATTATTATAATTTTACTGAAATTAACCAATTAAATAAATATCATATTTTACAAAATTTTATAATTTTTAAAAATAAAATAAATTTATATAAAAACAACACACGTATAAAACATGTTTATTTGAATAAAATTAATTATTTTAAGGAGAATTTAATTGATAAAAATTATTTCGATTTAGATTTTTCAGAAAATAGTTTTTTTTTAAAAATTTTTGAATTTTTAGAAAAAAAAATACCCGCTTATAATAGTAATAGATTATTTATTAAATTTTTTTTTAATTTGAATAAAAAAAGAAAATTTTTTTTAAATAAATTTTTAAAAAAATTAATTAAATTAAATAATTTAAATTTTTTGAATTTTTTTGAATACTCATTAAAAAATATAATCCAAAATTCTAATATATTTTTAAATAATAAAGATTTGTCTTTTTTTTTGAAAAATGGTTTTGTATGCATTAATGGTAAATCGTGTTATAATTATTATCAAAATGTTAGTGTTGGAGATTGTGTAAATATTATATATAATAAATATTATTTTTTTTTTTTTAAAAATTATATAAATGATATTTACCAAAGTTCTTATAAATATAATAAAATTTTTAAAAAAGTTAATAAATTAAAAAGCACAGAATTAAAAAAAGATTTGAAATACATTAATAAAATCATTTTTTTCAAAAATGATGTACCTAATTATTTAGAATTAGATTATATTACTATGTCTTTATTTTTAATTTATAAAAATATAAATTGTTTGAATTATAATTATTTTAATTTAAAATTATTGAATGTTTTTTTAAAAAGATTATATAATTGAAAATATATAATATAGGAGTTTATAAGCAATATCAAAATCAAATATTTTTGAAAAAAATAATTTTTATAAATTAAATGATTTATATGAAAATTTAAATTATTCTGTTGATAATTATAATAATTTTAACATTAACGTTAGTGACTTAAATAATAAACCTAATTGATTATTTTCTTTTACTGAAAATTTTTTTTCTTACAGTTATGATATAACGTATCATTTATTTAATGGTTATATATTCCAAGAAAATACTAATTTATTTAATAAAATTTATTGAAGTAAATCTATAAGTAGTTTTGAAATAACTGGTATTAGTTGTTTAATATTAGACCAATTTTATTTTTTATCTATTTTATTTTTACCTGTTTTTAATAGTTTTTATAATCATTTAATAAATTCTTTTGAATTGAATAATTTTATAAATTATCATCCAGAATATTTTTTTATATATAAAAATTATTTAAATTATTTTTATAATAATTATTTTTCTAATATTTATATGTCTATTTATTTATCAAATTTTAATGAATCTTATATAACTACAGTTATGATGTTACCTCAATTTATTTTTATTTTTATTTTAGTTTTATTTTTTTTATTAGTTTATTTTAATTATTACGGTAATTATAATACTGAAGATAATATTGTTGATCATGATTATTTAACATATAACGTAACTATTGAATCTGAAGAAGAAATTGGTTCCATGGATGACATGTTATTAACTTCTGTTATTTTATTATATATATTTTTATGATTTTTTTGAATATACAGTTGGTCTTATATTAGTATAACACCTGGTTTAATTATGAGTATTTATTTATTTCCTTTTATTTATTTTATTATTTTTTTCATCCCATTTTCATTGTTATATGATTATGGATCTTATTTTTTAACTTATTTAAACGGTGTTGGTAAATCTTCAGTTTTAATGTTAGAATTATTATTCGATTATATTGCTGTTTCAATTTTTTATTTAAGATTAATGGTTCAAAATGTTCGTTTAGTTTTTATGTTATTTACATATTCTGAATTACATGAGATGATTGTTTTATACTCAATTGAAGATAATATGTACATTGGTTGTGAATCTTATGTTTCCGCATCTGATAAAACAAAAACTGACGTTAAAAACGTTTCTTATTACTTAATAAATGATTTACCAATTAAATTAACTCATTGATTGTATGAATTATTTCATACTTTTTTTATGGTTATATTTCAATTTATTGCTTTTTTTGCTATGATATTTTGATTATTTTTATTTTTATACACAATGTTTATATTAGAAACACAAGAAAACTTTTTTTTATTTAAAAGAATAGAAAAAAAATTATTGTTGAAAGAATTATATAAATTTAAAAAATTTGTAAATTTTAAAAATTAATTTTTAAATTAATTAAATATAGAGCCAATTTAAATTGTTACAAATTTTAAGTATTTTTTTTATTAATTTTAATTTTCATAGATTTTGTCAATCTGGTTGTTATTTTGATTTTTTTTATAAAAAAATTTCAGAGGTTTTTGTAAGAAATTTTTTTGTTTATATTGCACAATTTCTTGGTGAAAAATATATGATAGAATATTTAACAAAAACAATTTTTAATAATTCCGTTTTTTATTTAAATAAAATTATTGGTAATAATAATTTAAAATATTTTGATTTTTTTTATAATATTTTTATAAATATATTTTATATAATTATTTTTATTTGTTTTTTTTATTTTTTTATTATTTAATTTAATATATAAGCACTTGTTTTTGATAATGTTAATATTTAGTAAATTTCAAACTTATTGAAATTGAATATTAAAGAACCTTCTTTAAAAACTTTTTTTTTTAAACTTTATAGAAAAAAAGTATTGCGAAATAAAGGTGAAAAGAATTTTATAAAAATTTGACAAGAACCTGAAATCTAATGCATTTCAAATGAAATTTTATATTTCATTGTACCTTTTGTATAATGGACTAACTAGTTTATTAAAGTAGCAAGCTTATTTTTATTTAAAAAAAGCGTAGTGCAAATAATTAAGTTATTTTAATAAGACCCGAAACGAAGTGATCTAACTATGATCAAGTTGAAATACCTTAATCGGGTGGAAGACTGAACTCATAAATGTTGCAAAATTTTGAGATGAATTGTAGTTAGGGGTGAAAGGCTAATCAAACTTCGTGATAGCTGGTTTTCCACGAAACCTATTTGAGTAGGATATATATTTTATTTATTTAAAGGTCGAGTAATTTTTTTTTAAAATGTATTTTTATACTGTATAAGGAGAAAAATCTTCTAATTTTAAATATATATAAATATAATTCAGACTATTAGCGCGAAGGTTTATAGTCTAAAGGGAAACAGCCCAGATTATTTGATAAAGTTTATAATTGTTGTTAAGTTTAAGAATTTAAAAATATTTTTTATTAGGAGGTAGGCTCGGAAGCAGCCATCCCATTATGAAAGCGTAACAGCTCACTAATTTATTTAACTAAATTGTAAAATTAGTTATTTATTTTTAGATCACAAATATATAAAAATATGCAACAAACTGAATCAATAAAAATAATTTTTATTTGGTAGTGGAATTTAATGTATATTATTGAAGAAAAATTGTTAAATTTTTTTGAGATATCATTATAATTAATGTTAGTATGAGTAATAAATATAATGTGAAAATCATTATTGCTTTAAATCTACGGGTTGCTTTGTTTTGATTATCTTACAAAGTGTGAATCGATTTCTATAACAAAAATTTTTTTTGAAATATGTTGATGATTAATTTTAATTATTAAATTATATATATATTTTATGTTTTTTTTTATTATTTTAATTATTTTAATAATAGAAACAATATAAAATCAGGAAAAAATATAATTTTCATAAAATCGTATTAACTCTAACACATGTAGATTAATTAGTAAGTGAAAGCATAAGAGGTAATAATTTTGAAGGAACTCGGCAAATTGACTTAGTAACTTCGGGATAAAAAGAACCTAACGGTGTCATAAAATAAGGAGTAGCGACTGTTTAACAAAAACATAAGATTTTGCTAAATTGAAAAATGATGTATAAAATCTGACACCTGCCCAGTGCTGCAAGGCAAAATAAAATTGTTTACGCTTTTTTTATAAACCCCAGTAAACGGCGGCCGTAACCCTGACGGTCCTAAGGTAGCGAAATTCCTTGGCGGGTAAGTTCCGTCCCGCATGAATGGTGTAACGACTGCTCCGCTGTCTCCAAAATTATCT
>Ga0265780_10010807_pt1 | contig 10853 bp, 11 predicted proteins | sample P1T30metagenome_FD_192432 | JGI IMG/M metagenome (GOLD analysis project Ga0265780, IMG submission 192432) | Plant litter microbial communities from East Loma Ridge, Irvine, California - P1 T30 | ecosystem: Environmental > Terrestrial > Plant litter > Unclassified | place: USA: California... | reverse complement strand
GAAACCCTCAGCACCCACCACAGCACCGCGGTAAAGTTTGAAATGTGGAGCGGTAGTTCAGCTGGTTAGAATGCTGGCCTGTCACGCCGGAGGTCGCGGGTTCGAGTCCCGTCCGCTCCGCCATTTTCAACGAGGCCTCCGGGTTCATCCTGGGGGCTTTGTTTTCTCCACCGCTTCGGCGGCGTGGAAGGCAAAAAGTTTTGCAGCACGGAGCGGTAGTTCAGCTGGTTAGAATGCTGGCCTGTCACGCCGGAGGTCGCGGGTTCGAGTCCCGTCCGCTCCGCCACTGCAGATTTGGTAACGCCTCGTGAAAAACTTCTAAAAAAAGTGTTCATGAGGCTGGGCAATCAGACTATCTTCGGATAGAATGAGCGCCTGCAAAGTTTCAACGCGGAGCGGTAGTTCAGCTGGTTAGAATGCTGGCCTGTCACGCCGGAGGTCGCGGGTTCGAGTCCCGTCCGCTCCGCCACGATTGAAGAGCCCCTGGTGAAAACCAGGGGCTTTTTTTATGCCCCGGATCCGGGCCCGCGCCGCCCCTTGCAGCCGGTGCTTTGGAGCCTGCGCATGAAGCGGGTTACACTGCGCGGCTCGCCACTCAGGCCATGATTTTTCCCATGCTGCAGAAACTTCGCGACAAGACCTCGGGCTGGATCGTCACTGTGATCCTGGGGCTGCTGATGATCCCGTTCCTGTTCGTCATCGATAGCAGCTACCTCGGTGGCGTCGGTGCGCAGAACGTGGCCAAAGTATCGGCACCGCCTTCCTGGTGGTCCTCGGCTCCGTCCTGGTGGCCGGCCCGCCTGCTGTGGAAGCACCACGAAATCACCTCGCAGGAATTCCGCGAGCGCTTCGAGCAGGAGCGCGCCCGCGTACGCCAGCAGCAGGGCGAGGACTTCGATCCGCGCGCCTTCGAAAGCACCGAGAACAAGCTCGCCGTGCTCGACCAGCTGATCGACGAACAGGTCGTGCGCTTGGCCGGGGAACAGTCCGGCGTGGTGATCGGCGATGAGGCCGTGCGCGAATACATCGCTGCCATCCCGGCCTTCCTTGGCCCGGACGGCAAGTTCAACGGCGACCAGTACCGCATCGCGCTGGCCAGCGGCAACCCGCCGCGCACGCCGGACATGTTCGCCGAGCTGGTCCGCACCAGCCTGCAGCAGTCGGTCATTCCCAGCGCGCTGCAGAACTCCGGCTTCGTCACCGAAGCCGAAACCGAGCGCCTGCTCAAGCTGCTGGGCGAAACCCGCGACGTCGAGATCGCCATGCTGCCCGAGCAGCCGGCTGACACCGCGCCGGTCACCGATGCGCAGATCAAGCAGTGGTACGACACCCACGCCAAGGACTTCCGCCAAGCCGAGTCGGTCAAGCTGGAATACGTGGAAATCAACGGTGCCACGCTGCCGGCGCCAGCCGCCCCGGACGAAGCCAGCCTGCGCAAGCGCTACGAGGAAGAGAAGGCGCGCTTCGCCACGCCGGAGCAGCGCCTGGCCTCGCATATCCTGATCAGCACCGGTGACGGCGCCGAAGCCAAGGCGGCCAAGCTGGCCGCCGAAGCCAAGGCCGCAGGCGCCGATTTTGCCGCACTGGCCAAGGCCAACTCCGATGACACCGGCTCCAAGGAGCAGGGTGGCGACCTGGGCTGGGTGGATCGCGGTGCGATGGTCAAGCCGTTCGAAGATGCGGTGTTCGCGGCCAAGGCCGGCGACATCATCGGCCCGGTCAAGACCGATTTCGGCTATCACGTGATCCAGGTGCGCGAAGTGCGCGGCGGTGAAGGGCGTTCCTTCGAAGAAGTGCGCGACCAGCTGATGGCCGAGCAGACCAAGGCAGATGCCGAGCGCGGTTACACCGAACTGGCCGGCCGCGTGGTCGATGCGACCAACAAGAGCCCGAGCGATCTGGCCGCCGCCGCCAAGGCGGTGAACCTGCCGCTGCAGACCGTCGGTCCGTTCACCCGCCAGGATGCCACCGGCATCGCGGCCAACCCGGCCGTGCTGCGCGCTGCGTTCTCCGACATCCTGGTGCAGGATGGCACCGCGAGCGATCCGATCGCGCTGGACGAAGCGGGCAACCACAGCGTGGTGATCCGCGTTGCCGAACATACGCCGGAGCAGGCCATCCCGCTGGACAAGGCGCGTGAGCAGGTCATCGCTGCCGTGCATGCCGACCGCACCCGCCAGGCTGCCGAGAAGGCCGCTGATGCGCTGCTGGCCAAGCTGAAGGGCGGCCAGACGCTGCAGGCGCTGGCGGAAAGCGAGAAGCTGCAGGTCAGCCCGATGCCGGGCCTGCCGCGCACCCAGCCGGTGCCGACCGCCGAGATCAACCGTGCGGTATTCAGTGCGTCGCTGCCGGCCGAAGGCAAGCCGAGCTACGGCAAGGTGGATGTGCAGGGGCGTGCGGTGGTGTTCGCGGTGACCAAGGTCACCCCGGGCAACGTCAAGGAAGTCACCGCCGAACAGCGCCAGCAGCTCAAGCAGCAGCTGAGCCAGATCGATGGCATGGCCGCGGCCGACGCCTTCGTCAAGTCCACCCGCAAGCGCTTCGTCGTACAGACCACCGAAGCCAACCTGTAAGGGTTGGCAGCGACGGCAGACAAAAAGCCCGGCACTGCCGGGCTTTTTGTTGTCCGATCGAACTGATGTCCGGTCAGTCTTCGATGCGCAGTACCGCACCCGGCTTCAGCACGGCTTTGCCGGTGAGTCCATTGAGGCTGAGCAGGGCCTTCACCGGCATGCCGTAACGGCGGGCGATGGTCCACGGCGATTCGCCATTGCGCACCGTGTGGCGACGGTTGCGCGGACGATCTGCCGCGCTGGCCACGCTGCGTGCGGCCGCCGGTGCCGGCTGTGCCGACGCAACGGCGACGGCCGGCGTCGCAGCTTCATCCACGCTGGCCACCATCGCCGAGGCATCCACGGCCGGCGTATTGACCGGTGCCAACAGGCGGACGGGGGCGTTCTGCGGGCGGGCACGGCCACTGGCGGCCGGATTCAGGCGGGCAATCCGCGCCGGGTCCAGCGAACGCTGGGCGGCCCACTGCTGCACGCTGGTGCCAGCGGGCAGGGTGTGGCTCTTCAGCACCGGCACGGTGCGGTCCAGCGAGGCCATCACCGAGGGCTGCTCTTCGGCGTTTTCCAGCACGCAGGCCAGGGCATGCAGCTTTTCAACATAGGCGTGGGTGATCGGCGACAGGCCGGGCAGCTCGGCCGGCACCGCGTTGGTGGCATTCATCCCGGCCTTGCGCAGGCCCTGCAGCACCCGGTACTCGCCGGCGTTGTAGGCCATGGTGGCCAAGCGCCAGTCGCCGCCGAACATGCCATGCAGGGTCTTCAGGTAACGCACCGCCGCTTGGGTGGAATCCACCGCCGACAGACGTCCGTCATAGCCTTCGCTCATGGGTACGCGGTGATTGCGCGCCGTGGTGGCGATGAACTGCCACAGGCCGGCTGGGCCGGCCGCGCTGCGCGCGCTGGGGCGGTAGCCGCTTTCCACGAAAGGAATCAGGGCGAACTCGGTAGGCAGGCTGGCCTTGCGCAGCTCTTCCACCACATAGCCGAACAGCACCAGTGCATCGTCGTTCTGGTTGGCCAGCCGGGCAGGCGCGTGGGCGAACTGCTTCTGCCAGCGCGGACTGGTGGCCTCGGCATCGCAGGTGGGTTCAGCCAGGCCTTCGCGGAAGCTGGCGAAGATGTCCTGTCCATTGCGCACGCTGGGGGCCGGCAGGGTTGCCGCGTCCAGTGGCAGTGACGCGGCACCGGCGAGATTCTGGGTCAGGCCTGCGCCCAGCGACTGCGCGTTGGCGGTTCCGGCAAGCCCCAGCATGATCCCCAGGGCGAGCGATGGACTTCGGCGCCTCATGCGCGAAAGCCGTCTTTCCAGTGCCGAAGTCCGGCCATCACGTCGACATCGTCGGTGATTTCCCGCCCCAGATAAGCCGACACCGCCGCACGGATGGGCGCGGTGTGGGTGCGCAGGAACGGATTGCTTTGTAATTCGTCTGCCAACAGCACGGGCAGGGTGGAGCGGTCATCGCGGCGCATGGCCAGTGCCTCCTCATGGCGCTGCCTCAGGGCAGCGTTGGCGGGGTCGACATGCCGCGCGAAGACGGCATTTGACACGGTGTATTCGTGGGCACAGCAGACAAGCAGCTGGCCCGGCAGGGACGCCAGGCTGCGCATGGTGGCGAGCAGCTGGGATGGCGTACCTTCGAACAGGCGCCCACAGCCCAGGCTGAACAATGCATCTCCACTGAAAAGGTGTTCATCAGTGTGAAACGCGACATGGCTGAGGGTGTGCCCGAGCACGGATACTACGTGGAACCTCCGCCCCACTGCCTGAACGTGTTCACCATCGGATACGCGCTCGGTGGCCATCGGAATGCGCGGCTCATGTGGCGCGATCACCCTGATGCCTGGAAAACGGGCCTGCAACGCGCTCACGCCGCCGATGTGGTCATCGTGGTGATGGGTGAGCAGGATCGCCTGTGGGCGAAGTCCTGCCTCGACGGCGGCCAGCACGGGCGCGGCATCGCCGGGATCGATGACCACGGCCACGCCGTCGTCGCCGGCCAGGCACCAGATGTAATTGTCCGCCAATGCGGGCAGGGCAGTGAGTCGCATAGAATCGGACCATGCCCGCGCTGCAGAGCCTCCGTCAAGCGACACCCGAAACGTGGTTCGACAGCGAACCGGCGCAGCTGTTGTATCAGCTGGAGCAGCAGCTGCTGCTGCCGCAGCTGGCCAGCCTGCCCGCGCAGCCGTGGTTGTGGATCAGTCCCAGCCCGCGCTGGCTGCAGGGCGCGGCCTTGAGCGGACGTGGCCTGCGGCTGTACCGGGACGGCACCGGGTATGCCGGTGAGGCCCGCTGTGCGTTGCCGTTGCCGCTGCCCAATGAAAGTGTCCAGGCCATCGTGCTGCAGCACGTGACCGCCGCCGATGCCGCGCTGCTGCTGGCCGAGTGTGATCGCGTGCTGATGCCCGGTGGCAAGCTGTTCCTGAGCAGCCTCAATCCGTTCAGCCCCTACCGCACCCTATGGCGGCGGCATGGCATGGTGGTGCGCACCCCGCAGCGCCTTCGCCAGCTGCTGGAGCGGGTCGGCCTGGAATGCGGGCCCACCCGTTACATCGGCCCGCTGTGGCCGTCCGGCGGTGGCGGCGGCACAATGACGCCGCTGCGCGCGGCGTGTCTGTTCAGCGCCGAAAAACGCACCTTTGCCTTGCCGGGGCCGACGCCCCTGAAGGTACGCTGGCAGGGGCCGATGGCCACCCCCGGCATGACCCGATCGATTCTGGAAACGCATGAAAACCATTGAAGTACACACCGACGGCTCCTGCCTCGGTAACCCTGGCCCGGGCGGCTGGGCGGCCCTGCTGCGCTACAAGGCGCACGAGCGTGAACTGAGCGGCGGCGAGCCCAACACCACCAATAACCGGATGGAGCTGATGGCCGCCATCTCCGGCCTGGAAGCGCTGAGCGAACCCTGCCAGATCGTGCTCTTCACCGATTCGCAGTACGTGCGCCAGGGCCTGACCGAATGGCTGCCCGGCTGGATCCGCAAGAACTGGAAGACCGCCGGCGGCTCGCCGGTGAAGAACCGCGAGCTGTGGGAGCGCCTGCACGCAGCGACCCTGCGCCACCAGATCGACTGGCGCTGGGTGAAGGGCCATTCCGGCGACCCGGACAATGAACGCGTGGACGTGCTGGCGCGCGAAGCCGCCACCCGGGTGCGCGACACCGGCATGGCGGTAAACTGAACCCATGCGTCAGATCATCCTGGATACCGAAACCACTGGCCTGGCCTGGCAGAAAGGCAACCGCGTCGTTGAAATCGGCTGCGTGGAGCTGTTCAAGCGCCGGCCCAGTGGCAACCATTACCACCAATACCTCAAGCCGGACGTCGACTTCGAACCCGGCGCGCAGGAAGTCACCGGGCTGACCCTGGATTTCCTCGCCGACAAGCCGGAGTTCGCACAGGTGGCCGAGGCCTTCCTGGCCTTCATCGACGGCGCCGAGCTGATCATCCACAACGCAGCCTTCGACCTGGGGTTCCTGGACAACGAACTGTCCAGGCTGGGGCCGCAGTTCGGCAAGATCACCGACCGCTGCACCGTGGTGGATACGCTGGCGCTGGCGCGCGAGCGCTTCCCGGGCCAGCGCAATTCGCTGGATGCGCTGTGCAAGCGGCTGGGCGTGGACAATTCGCACCGCCAGCTGCACGGCGCGCTGCTCGATGCGCAGATCCTCGGCGATGTGTACATCGCGCTGACCTCCGGCCAGGACGACCTCGGTTTCGACCTGGGCGAAGAGGGCAGTGCGGCGGCGCTGGCCCTGGCGGGGTTCGACCCGGCCAAGCTGCTGCCGCGCCCGCGCGTGCAGGCCACCGCATCGGAACTGGAAGCCCACGCCGCCCGCCTGGAACGGCTGCGCAAGAAGGCTGGCCACGCCCTGTGGGATGGCCCGAAGCAGGAACAAGCCGCCGTCGCCTGACCCCGGCCTGGGAGTGCCGACCTGGGTCGGCACCGCCCCGTCAGTGGCAGCGCACCAGCACCACGGTGATGTTGTCCGAACCGCCGCCATCCAGCGCGGCGGCGACCAGCGAATCCACGCATTCCTGCGCGCTGGTGTCATCGAAGGCCAGCGTGCGGGAAATCCCGCTGTCGTCCAGCTCTTCGGTGAGCCCATCACTGCACAGCAGCAGTTGCATGCCCGGGCGCAGCTCGCCGGCAGTGGTGGCCACGTTCAGATGCGCCGGGTCGGTGACCCCCAGTGCCTGGGTGACCACGTTGCGATGCGGATGCGCGCGCGCCTGTTCCGGGGTCAGGTTGCCCTGGCTCAGCATCTCCTGCACCACGCTGTGGTCCTGGCTGAGCTGGGCCAGCTGGCCGTCGCGCCACAGGTAGGCCCGGCTGTCGCCCACCCAGGCCACTTCGTAGCGGTTGCCCTGCACGCGGGCCGCCACCACGGTGGTGCCCATCGGCAGGGTGTCGTTGCGGCGGCGCGAGGCACGGATGATTTCTTCGTCCGCGGTGCGGATGGCCTGGGCCAGTGGCACGCCGCGTCGGATCTCGCGCACGATGGTTTCGCGTGCCAGCGCGCTGGCCACCTCGCCACAGGCGTGACCGCCCATGCCATCGGCGACCAGCCACAGTGCCAGCTCACCGTCCCCGTAGTAGGTGTCTTCGTTCAGCGCACGGCGCAGGCCGGGATGGGTCAGGTGTCCGAATTCGATCATGGGGTCGCGCAGGAAAGGGGATGCAGCAGGGAGAACGCCATCATCGCGGCGGGGCGGACATCCGACAAGCGGCGAAGTCAGCGCAGTTTCACTTTCTTGCCGGTGATGGCTTGTGAATATCCGCGCATCCTCGTATCATGCGCGTCCCCGGTACGCCGGGGAAACCGGAGAGGTGGCAGAGCGGTTGAATGTACCTGACTCGAAATCAGGCAGGCGTTTATAGCGCCTCGGGGGTTCGAATCCCCCCCTCTCCGCCAGACAATAAGCAAAGGGCCACCCAACGGGTGGCCCTTTGCTTTTTGCGTGGCCGAGAGCGGGCAGGAAAGAACCCACGCGGGGTTCGACGGTTCTGCAGGAGCAGAACCGGACAGCCGAATGGCTGGCCCGGAGCGCGCAGCGCACTGCATTTACCAGTCGCCCACCGCGTGCGCGTTATCATCCCCCTCTGCTTCCAGAGAGTGCTCCCATGACCGCTGAAATCCTCGTCCCCGTCGCCTTCGGCGAACTGCTCGACAAGATCTCCATCCTGCAGATCAAGTCCGAGCGCATCAGTGACGAGGCCAAGCTGGCCAACGTGCGCACCGAGCTGTCCGCGTTGGAAAAAACCTGGATGGCCCATCCGGCCGGCGGCAAAGACGTGGCCCAGCTGCGTGCCGACCTGAAAGCGATCAACGAAGAGCTGTGGGACATCGAAGACAACATCCGCCTGCAGGACAAGGCCGGTGACTTCGGCGATGCCTTCGTCGCGCTGGCGCGCAGCGTCTACCTGCGCAACGACGAGCGCGCGCGCATCAAGAAGGCGATCAACCTGGCGCTGGGTTCGGCCTACGTGGAAGAGAAGTCGTACAAGGACTACCGCGCTGGCTGACGCGGCGGTAGTGACGGCCGCCGGCCGTCATGCCTCTACGTTGACGGCCGGCGCCTCCGGATGGACGGCCAGCGGCCGTCACTACCGGTCGGCGTAGCGTTCGAACGCGGCGATGCCGTCTTCCACCGTGATCAATTCCATCACGTCGTCGAACTCGATCTTGGTGCCCCATTTCAGCGCGCTGGCCGGCTTGCCCAGGTACTTGCGCGCCGCGTCGTCATAGCGGTCCACGCAGTAACGGCGGTCCGAATACGGCCCGCTGCGGTGCGGATTGCTTGCCGCGTGCAGGCCCAACACCTTCACCCCCATCGCGTTGGCGATGTGCATCGGCCCGGAATCCGGCGTCATCACCAGCGCCGCGCGGGCCAGCAGGGCCGGCAGCTGCTTCAGCGTGTCCTTGCCGACCAGGTCCAGCGCCGGCTGCACCAGCTGCGCCTGGATGGCATCGGCGGTGCGCCGCTCCAGCTCGCTGCGGCCGCCACACAGCACGACCCGCCAACCGCGCGCGCTGGCGTGGTTGGCCACCGCAGCGTAGCGATCGGCATACCAGTTGCGCCGCTCGTGGCTGGAACACGGCGAGATCATCAGCACCGGCCGACCATCGTCCTGCCACTGCGCCTGCGCCCAGGCATGGGCCTGCGCTGGCACCGCCAGGTCCCAGCTGACCTCGGTCTGCTTCAGGCCCAGGGGCTCGCAGAAGCTGCCGATGGCATCCAGTACGTGGATGCCGGGACGGTCCGGGATGCGCTCGTTGATGAACAGTCCATGCAGGTCCTTGGAGCGGCTGCGGTCATAACCGATCCGGCGGCGGGCGGGTATGAAGGCCGACAGCACGTTGGCCCGGAACGCCACCTGCATCTGCAGCAGGGCATCGAAGCGCTCGGCCGGCAGCTCCGCGCGCAGGGCTTTCATGCCCGCCAGCCCGGTCTTCTTGTCGTATGCATGGAACGTCACCCCGGGCAGCCCGTCCAGCAGCTTCAGGCCCACCTTGTCGATCACCCAGTGGATCCGGGTGCCCGGCCGCGCCGCCTGCAGGGTGCGTACCAGCGGCACCACATGGGTCACGTCGCCCAGCGCGGACAAACGCAAAAGGCACAGGGAAGAGGACGGTGATGCCATGGTGTTGTTAGACTCGAAGGAATGGTCGCATTCGACGCCAATGAAGCGCTGACGCCTTGCCGTGATGGTCGCGGCATGGGTGCCATTCTGTTCGACCGCGAACGGCTGCGGCAAGCCGACGCCAGTCTGTTCTCGCCGCAGCACTGGGGAGAGCGGGCGCGGCCGGTGGGCGAGGGCGGTCGCGGCAGTGCCTGGTTCGTCGACGCACCGTTTGGCCCCAGCGTGCTGCGGCACTACCTGCGTGGTGGCTTGGTGGCCAAGCTGAGCCACGACCGGTACCTGTGGCGCGGCTCGCAGCACACCCGCAGCTTCGCCGAATTCCGCCTGATGCGCGCCCTGCGCGAACTCAAGCTTCCGGTGCCGCGCCCCATTGCGGCGTACTACATGCGAGAAGGCCTGCGCTACCGCTGCGCGATCCTGATGGAACGCATCGAAGACGTCCGCTCGCTGGCCGACCGTGCGCTGGTCGCGGGCCGTGGCGCGCCATGGGAAGAAACCGGTCGGCTGATTGCGCGTTTTCATCGTGCCGGGCTGGATCATGCCGATCTCAATGCGCACAACATCCTGTTCGATGGCAACGGGCATGGCTGGCTGATCGATTTCGATCGCGGCGTGCAACGCATTCCGGCCACCGCCTGGCGCGAGCGCAACCTCAAGCGCCTGCTGCGTTCACTGCTGAAACTGCGCGGCGAACGCAGCACCGATGAGGTCGAGAAAGACTTCGCCCGCCTGCGCCGTGCCTACGACCTGGCGTGGAACCGGGGCACCTGATGGACTGGTCGCTGCGTTTCCTCGGCGTCGGCAATGCGTCGGCGGTGGAGCTCGGCTCGCCGATGTCGGTGATCGAGCGTGATGGTCGGCCGTGGCTGACCATTGATTGCGGCGGCGAGGGATTGACCGCGTTCCAGGCGCACTACGGCCACATGCCGCAGGCGCTGTTCGTCACCCACGTGCACCTGGACCACGTCGCTGGCTTCGAGCGCCTGTTCGTGGATACCTTCTTCAATGCGCAGCGCCGCGGCAAGGTGCGGCTGTACGTGCCTGCGCCGGTGGTGCCGCTGCTGCACAAGCGGATCGGCGACTATCCGAACGTGCTGGCCGAGGGCGGCGCCAATTTCTGGGATGCCTTCCAGCTGATCGTGGTGGGCGATGCGTTCTGGCACGAGGGCGTGCGGCTGGAGGTGTTCCCGGCCCGCCACCACTGGCCGGAAACAGCCTACGGGCTGCGCCTGAAGGGCGCGCTGACCTGGAGCGGCGATACCCGTCCGATACCTGAAATGCTGGCGCGGTTCGCTGATGACAACGAACTGATCGCGCATGACTGCGGCCTGCACGGCAACCCGTCGCACACCGGCGTGGATGACCTGGAGCGCGAATACAGCGGCGAACTGCAGGCGCGGATGATGCTCTACCACTACGCCAGCGTGGCCGATGGCGATGCGCTGCGTGCACGCGGCCACCGCGTGGCGCTGCCGGGGGAATGCGTGCCGCTGGCGCCGCCGACAGCGGTGCAGGCGCCATGACGGCGAAGGGCGGCCGCCAGGCGCGGCACGCCTTGGCGCGGCTGCCATTTGATCAGGTTTAATGGATGCGTTAAAGTTCGGGCAACGCTTCGGCTGGAGAGCCCATGGACCT
>Ga0265780_10010806_pt1 | contig 10853 bp, 9 predicted proteins | sample P1T30metagenome_FD_192432 | JGI IMG/M metagenome (GOLD analysis project Ga0265780, IMG submission 192432) | Plant litter microbial communities from East Loma Ridge, Irvine, California - P1 T30 | ecosystem: Environmental > Terrestrial > Plant litter > Unclassified | place: USA: California... | reverse complement strand
CGAGCGGGGACGATGCTGGGGAGGTGAAGTCGTGAGCATCGCTCTTCGCCCGGTAAAGCGAACGGGAGGCATGGCGTTCGTACTTGAGCACCACCGCCATCATGGGTGGCCGTCCGGCTTCCTGTGGCTGCACGGGATAACCGACCAGTCTGCCGCGCTGCGTGGCGTGGCGGTCGTCGGTCGACCGGTCGCGCGCGCATTGGACGACGGTCTTACTGCCGAAGTCACCCGGCTATGCACTGACGGCCAACCGAATGGCTGCTCGATGCTGTACGGCGCGGCGCGGCGCGCGGCGCTCGCCAAGGGATACCGCCGCGGCCTGACCTACATCCTCGCGTCGGAATCGGGCGCAAGCCTGCGCGCCGCCGGATGGCGGTTTCTGTGGATGGTCAAGGGGCGCAGCTGGGACACACCGACGCGGCCCCGGACCGACAGCCATCCGACCTGCGACAAACAAGCATACGGCTGGGGCGACTGGCACTTGAACAATACCGAAGGAGCGAGGGAGCAATGACAGCACCAGCACGATTCACTCAATCCGACGTCGCGCGCGCGGTGTCCGGCGCTCGCAAGGGTGGCCTAGCGATCGGCAGCGTAACGATTGATCCGAACGGCAACATCACGATCGCCGCCGAATCAGCGGGCGAGGCAGCGCGTCAGGCGAACCCGTGGGACGCGGTACTCAAGCCGAAGGCGTCGAATAACTGATGCGCACGAAGCAGAACACCTGGCTGCCTGAGTGGGTCGCGCGGTATAAGGACAGGCATGGCAAGTGGCGCTATCGGTTCCGCCGTAAGGGCTCGCCGAGCGGGCATTTCAAACATGACCCCGGGACGGTCGAATTCGCTGCGGAATATGCTGCCTTCAAGGATGCAGCGCCAACGGCGATCGTGGGGAAGGAGCGCTACGCACCTGGCACGATCGGCGTGCTCGTAGGGCGCTATTGCGCCGTTGCGACGCGGCTCGGACCCACCGCGGTTACGCAAGCCAAGGTGCGCTCCATCCTCTCGAAGTTCCGCGACGACTATGGGCATTATCCGGTTGCCGGGATCGGCTTCGAGCACGTCGACGCGATCATTGAGAAGCGTCGCGAGAAGGTCCAGGTCGGCAAGCGCATGGAAGGCGGCGTCGAGGCCGCGCGCAAGCTGCGCAAGGAACTGGTGAGGCTGTTCGCGTTCGCCAAGAAGGCGGGCATGCGGCCGGACAACCCGGTTCAAGACGCTGACCGGGTCAAAGTGTCAGCGTCGGAGCGAACTGGGGGCCGCTACAGCTGGTCCGAGCAGGATATCGCATACTATCGCGCCCGGCATGCTCTGGGCACGCGTCCGCGGCTGGCGATGGAGTTATTGCTATGGACTGGGCAGCGTCGCAGCGACGGCGTGTGGCTCGGGCCCGCTGACATTACGGATGGCCGCGTCGAGATGAGCCAGTCGAAGACCGGCAAGGCGCTTGGTCTGCGAGTGCCGCCGCAGCTGTCGGCCGCGATCGATGCAATGCCGCCCATGGCCCCCGGACAGACCACCTATCTCGTGACGGGGTTCGGCAAGCCGTATTCCAAGGCAGGCTTCGGAAACGCGTTTCGAGATTGGTGTGACGAGGCGGGGCTGCCCCAATGCACGGCGCATGGGCTGCGCAAGGCGATGATGCGGCGCTTGTCGGAACAGAAGACCAGCCAGCAGGGAATCAAAGCGGTGTCGGGCCATAGTGGCGATCAGGAGGTGGCGCTGTACGTCGCCGCGGCGAACCAAAGGGCGATGGCGGATGACGCGATCACCTCGGTTTCCGACTGGGAATTGTCTAACCAACCACGACAAGCATGTCTAACCACCCCGCAAAGAGCGGTTTTATAACGCTAATTTCAGGAGGTGGTGACCCCTACGGGAATCGAACCCGTGCTTCAGCCGTGAAAGGGCCGCGTCCTAACCGCTAGACGAAGGGGCCGTCCCCGATTGCTCGGGAAGCGAAGGGCCGGTTAGGCAAAGTCTGCGCGGCGGTCAAGCGCTTTACGCATCAATTTGCCCATGCCGCGTCATCGAGGTGCAATTCTGCGGACGGTCGCGACCCCCAGTCGTCCAGTTTGGCGCGCCCCGCGAGCCACAGACGGCGGTGGGGCGGGGCGCCTAGCAACGCCTGGCCCAGCAAGCCCTCTGCAGCGCGGAAGGCGACCGTCTTGAGCGTTCCGCCGCCATCACCGCTCACGATTGCACGAACGTGACCGTTGCCGACGATGTCGGCCTTGATCACGCGGACCGGCCCTGCGACGATTCGCGGTTGCGGCCAACCCATGCCGTAGGGGCCGCCAGCTTCCATCGCGGCCACCAGTTCCGGATTGACACCCGCGGTCGTCAGCACCGCGTCGAGCAGTAACGCGCGATCACCCACCGCGCGCGTGACTGCCGCGTCGAGCCGGTCGCTCAGGAAGTCGTCGAGGCGTGTGATTCGATCTTCCGCGATTGTCAGCCCGGCTGCCATTGCGTGACCGCCGCCCGCGACGAGCAGCTCCGAGTCCTTTGCCGCCAGCACTGCCGCGCCAAGGTCGACCCCCGGGATGGATCGGCCCGAACCCTTGCCCATCCCGGCATCGTCGATCGCGATGACCAGCGCCGGGCGTCCGTATTTCTCCTTCAACCGTCCCGCGACGATGCCGATGACGCCGGGGTGCCAGCCATGCCCCGCGACGACGAGGACCGCGCGGTTGCTCTTGGACTGCGCGATGATGTCCGCGGCTTCCTGGACGATCGCCTCGATCGCGCGGCGTTCCTCGTTGAGCCGATCCAGTTCGATCGCGATCGCATCCGCCTCGGACTGGTCGCGCGTGGTGAGCAGCCGCACCCCGAGATCGGACTTGCCGACGCGTCCGCCCGCATTGATTCGGGGCCCGAGCGCAAAGCCAAGATCGCTGCACGTCGGGGCACGTGTCAGCCGCGACGCGGTGATCAGCGCGTTGAGCCCGATATTGCGCCGCTGCGCCATCACCTTGAGGCCCTGCGCGACGAACGCGCGGTTGAGGCCTTTGAGTTGTGCCACGTCCGCGACCGTGCCGAGCGCAACCAGGTCGAGCAGATCGAGCAAGCGCGGTTCGGTACGGGTCTCGAAATAGCCGCGTGCGCGCAATGTGCGGACCAGGGCTGCGGCGAGCAGGAAGGCAACCCCCACCGCGGCAAGATGACCGTGCGCCGCGCCATCGGTCTCGTCGAGCCGGTTCGGATTGACCAGGGCGTGCGTCAGCGGCAGCGCGGCGGCGCATTTGTGGTGATCGACCACCACGACGTCGACCCCGGCTTCGCGTGCGGTCGCGAGCGCGTCGAACGCTTGTGCGCCGCAATCGACGGTGATGATCAGGCTCGCACCCTCGTCGTGGAGCTGGACCATCGCCGGACCGGTCGGACCGTAACCCTCGGTAAGACGATCGGGAATGTAGGGGCGGGCCTCTATTCCGAGATCGCGCAGCAGCAGGATGACAAGCGCGGCGGAGGTAGCACCATCGACGTCGTAATCGCCGAACACCGCGACCTGTTCACCCGCGACGACCGCATCGGCAAGGCGGTTCGCGGCCTTGTCCATGTCCTGGAAGATCGATGGGTTGGGCATGAACCCGCGGATGCTCGGCGCCTTGTACAGCGCGATGTCGTCACGCGGACACCCGCGCGCAAGCAGCAATTGGGTGACGAGGTCGTCGGGCGCGAAGCCCGGGTCGCGAGCGTCGGTTTCGAGTAAACGCCAGCGCCAGGGCTGGCCGAGGATCGAGCGGTCGATATTGAGGACGGTGTTCACGGCCTCGCTGTAGGGGATCGGACCAAGTGCGCAAAGGCCGCGACGCGGTTGCCCGATCAGGACTTGATCCAGCTGCCTTCGCGAAACCATTTGGTGATGATGTATTTTGTGCCCCCGGTGACGGGCATACCCTCATGTAGCGTGTCGGTATTTGGGCTGCCGTCGGGGCGCATGTTGTTCCACGCGAGCAGCAAGCCGCGCTTCGGCGCGATCCGCACGCCGATCAGCGGAAACCACGTCGCCCCGCCTTCGTCGACGTCGTTAAGGTAGATCATCGCGGTCCAGGTCCGTTGCCCGCCGCTTTCGATCATCTTGGGCCAGTAGGGCTGGTCCTGGTTGAAGTAGTCGTTGTGCGCGCGGAAATGCTGACCGACCGCGTAGCGTTGCCCCTGCATCGTCTCGCCGTGGACCGGGTCGATCCCGAGTAGAGCGGCGATCGCCTCGTCGGTCGGGCGGACATCGGGGGACCAGCGATCCATGTCGCAGCTTTCGCTGGTCCGGAATTCCTGCACGGCGTCCTCGGCCAGCACGGTCGAGCGACGGCGGTTGGCGTCGATGATCTTGACGAACTTCGCGCAGGTTGCGGCATCGAGAAAATCGGGGTGGCGATAGATTTGTGCTGCGTCGACCGGCGACCGCGTGACCGATGGATTGGCGTCGAGGCGGCGCGATACCGTCCCTCCGAACGTCCGACGCACCGGCGACGTCGCTGGCGATTTTTTGGAAAAGAAGCCCATGTCCCGTAACGTTGCTGTCGGATCAGCAAAAGACAAGGGGGCCGCGCCGCTGATTGGCGCGACCCCGATCTGTTTACCAGAAGATGTCGTAGACCGTATCGACGACGTTGCCGGTGCGGACGTCGACCAGCAGCGCGTCGTTGTAATAGCGGACCCAGCGATATGGGCCGTAAGCTGGCGGCAGGCGGTAATAGTCCGCATTGTCGATCCAATAGTTTTGCCGGAACAGCAGCGAATTCAGCTGAAAGCCGATACCGAATCGCCGGTATCCATAGCCCCAGCCGCTTGGCGCGTAATAGCGGGGCAGGCGGTATGCGCCGTAATTCTGACGTCGATAGTTGCTGTAATTGAACCGATTGTCGCGCCGCCAGTCGCGGTTCCAGGCACCGTTGCCGCCGTTCCAGCCACGATTGCCACCGTTCCAACCCCGGTTTGCGCCGCGTATGTCGCCCCCGCGGCCATTGCCGTTCTGCCAGTCGTTGCCTCGGCCGTTCAAATCCCGGCGATCGTTTCCGCGCCAATCATTGCCCCGCCGATCGTCGCCCCGCTGATCGAAAGAACGGCGATCGTCAAACCGCCGGTCGCCCTCGGTCCCGCTGCGCTGACCAAAGCCCTGGTTGGGGCGCTGGCCGGGTTGGGCCGTGCGATCCCATCCGCCGGGGCGCTGGAAGCCGCCGCGGTCGCCGTCCGGGCGGTTTGGCCGGTCGGCACGGTCGAACCGCGCCTGCGGTTGTCCCTGCGGTTGTCCCTGCGGCTGGGGTTGCGGTTGACCCTGGGGCTGGGCCTGCGGCTGACCCTGGAACTGGGGTTGCCCGTTGGCGCGTTGCTGCCAGCGTTGGCCGCCGTCCTGCCCGCGATCACCGCGGAACCCCTGGCCTCGATCCTCCCGCTGGAACTGCCCCTGCGGTTGCGCCTGTTGTCCGGATTGGCCCCCGCGTCCTTCGCCGCGACCGCGGCGCTCGCCGCCGTCCTGCGCCAACGCCGCTGCCGGGATCAGGGCCGTTGCCGCAATGATGGCGGCGAGCAAAGACTTACGCATCGATGATGTCCTTTACCGCGGCATGGCAGAAGACCGGGCCGTTATGCGAGATCTAGACGGAGCACGCTGCATCATGGCTGAATTGCGATGACAGCATTGCGAAAGCTTAGCTCAGCGTCGCACGACCAGCGCAGGAACGCTATGCGCGGCTTCGGCGGGAAGGATGCCGGGGGCAGGGGGCGCATCGACCGTTTCGTCGCCCCGCTGGATGCTCGCCGCGAGCAGGATCGCCTCGACCAGCCGGGGGTAGATGCCGCAGCGGCACAGGTTGGTGATCTCGCGGCGGATGTCGTCCTCGCTCGGGGTGCGATTGTGTTGCAGCAGGACCGACGCCGCCATGACGATGCCGGGAATGCAGAAGCCGCATTGCACCACGTTCTTTGCAATGAACGCGGTCTGCACCGGGTGGCTACGGTCGCGCGACAGGCCTTCGATCGTGGTGACGTAGCTCCCCTCGACCGCACCGATCGTGCGCTGGCAGGATCGCACCGCTGCCCCATCGATGTCGACGATGCAGGCACCACAATCGCCCGTGCCACAGCCGTATTTCGTGCCGGTGAGATTGGACGCGTCGCGCAACGCCCACAGCAGCGGGGTGGCAGGGTCCATCGCATATTGGACGGGCTGGTTGTTGACGGTGAAGCGGGTCATGACAGACGTCGGTCTTACGGGAACTTCGATGGCTATCAAGCGCTTCGAGCACCGGGTGGTGTCGCGTCGAACGAGGACGTGACGTTCAGGTGCAGGGATCGATGACAATGCTGCCGCTTTGGCTGTTACGCGGCGCCGTTCGCTACGGCGCATGGGCGAGCCTTGCCGGTGCCCCAGCGCTTGCCGGTGCGCAATCGTTACCCGCTTCCCCGGCATCGTCCGCTGAAAAACCGGGGCAGGAGGACACGGCTCCGGACAAGGACGAGAGCGGTCTGCTCCTCTCCGCCGCGACGCGCGTTCGGTATGAAACCGTCGGCGGACGCCCCCGGCCGGGGTTCGCCAGGTCTGAGCAAGCGTTCCTGGCACGGACGGGGATTGCCGCGGAATATGGCCCCGGACCGCTGACGATCGGCGGCGAACTGGTCGATAGCCGGGGGTATGGCATCGGCAGCACCAGCCAGCTCAACAATGACGACATCAACGCGATCGAGCTTCCACAGGCGTATTTCAAGCTGCGACTAGATGATGGCGTCGGACCGATCGGGAAAGTGGCGATCCAGGGTGGTCGGTTCCTGGTCAATCTGGGATCGGGACGGCTCGTCGCCACCGACGAATATGGCAATACGGTAACCGGCTTCACCGGCCTGAGGGTCGATCTCGAGCCGACCCGCAATACCGATATCAGCCTGTTCTACCTGCTGCCGCAGGAACGCCGGCCCGACGGCGACGCCGCCATTCGACGCAATGCGGTGCGGTTCGACCGCGAGACCTTCGACCAGGTCTTTTTCGGGGCGTATGTCCGGCACAAGCAGGTGTTCGGTACCGGCCAGATCGAAGCTGGCTATTACCGGCTGGCGGAGCATGATTCAGTCGATCGCACGACCGCCGACCGACGGTTGCACACGATCGACGTGCGGCTTTCGCGCGAGCCGGAAGCGGGGGCGTATGATTACGATATCGAAGGCGCCTACCAATTCGGTCGCGCGAGCGATTCGACAATGGCCGATGCGACCAATGCGCCAGTGAAGGCAGGGTTTGCGCATATCGCCGCGGGATATAGTTTCGGCGGCCCGCTGAAGCCGCAAATCGGACTGTTTTACGATTATGCGAGCGGGAATGGGCGGCAGGACGGGGCGGGTGGCACGTTGCACCGGTTCGATACGCTGTTCAGCAGTCGTCGGGGGGATTTCGGGCCGTCGGGCACCTATGCCGCGCTCGCCCGCGAGAACATCAGCGCGCCCGGGATCCGGTTCGAGGCCAAGCCGAGCAAGCGCACGGAAGTGCTAGCGGACTATCGCGGCGTCTGGCTCGCGTCGCGCTATGACCGGTTCTACAATGTCGTCGATCGCACCGGGCGATCGGGACGGTTCGGCGGGCAGCAGGTCGAGGGTCGTCTCCGCTACTGGGTCATCCCGGAGCATCTTCGGCTCGAGAGCAATTTCGCTGTGTTGTTCAAAGGTGCGTTCCTGAAGACCGCGCCCGAGGCGATCGCGCGGGAGGAAACGACAGTCCGGTTCATCGAAACCAACCTGCTCGTTACATTCTGAAAAGCGACGGCAATCTTGATCTGTCGGGGCGTCGTTTGCCCGATCAGTTCGGTACCGATACGGATACATCCAATCATCGGCAGTACCGCAGCGATTCGGGACCGATCGGATCGCGATCCAGGGGAGAGAAACTAATGACGTTCCGTGTCGCGGCTGCGCCGCTGTTGCTGATCGCCGGTGTCGCAACGGCACAGGTCGCCGCGCCCCCTCCGCCCGCCAAGGTCGCGCCCGATGCGGGGATGCCCGCACTCCCGGCGTGGGACAAGCCTGCGCTGAAGGGCGCATGGAACGACACGAAGCGCACGCCCGAGGCCCGCGCCAAGGCACTCGTCGCCGCGATGACGCGCGATGAAAAGCATACGCTGGTGTTCGGGTATTTCGGCACCGACTTTGCCGTCTCGCGCTACATCGCACCCAAGGAAGCTCTGGCAGGATCGGCAGGTTACGTGCCGGCGATCCCGCGGCTCGGCATTCCCGCGCAATATCAGACCGATGCCGGGGTCGGTGTCGCCACGCAGGGTGGGGCGAAGGTCAAGCGGGAGCGGACTGCCCTGCCGTCGGGGATCGCGATCGCGGCGAGCTGGGATCGCGACGCGGCCTATGCGGGCGGCGCGATGATCGGCGACGAGGCGCGACGGTCCGGGTTCAACGTGATGCTTGCGGGCGGGGTCAACCTGATGCGCGAACCGCGCAACGGGCGGAACTTCGAATATGGCGGCGAGGACCCCGTTCTCGCGAGCACGATCGTCGCGCAGCAGGTGATGGGCATCCAGTCGAACCACGTCATCTCGACGATCAAGCATTACGCGTTCAACGACCAGGAAACCGATCGCAACGCGGGCAATTCGGTGATCGACCATAGCGCCGCACGCGTGTCCGACCTGCTTGCGTTCCAGCTCGCGATCGAGGCCGCCAAGCCGGGTTCGATCATGTGTTCGTACAACCGCGTCGACGGCGCGTACGCCTGCGAGAACAGCTGGTTGCTGACCGATGTGCTGCGGCGTGACTGGGGCTTCAAAGGCTATGTGATGAGCGACTGGGGCGCGGCGCACAGCACGGTTGCGGCGGCCAATGCCGGGCTCGATCAGGATTCGGGCTTTCCGTTCGATACCAAGCCCTTCTTCGGGCGTCCGCTGGCCGAGGCGCTTGATCAGGGAACGGTCAAGCCTGCGCAGCTCGACCTGATGGCGGAGCGCATTCTGTACGGGATGTTCGCGCAGGGGCTTTTCGAACATCCGTTGCAGCAACAGCCGATCGACATGCCCGGCCATGCCGCGATCACGCGCGCCGCGGCCGAGGCGGGAACCGTGCTGCTCAAGAACGAGCGCAACCTGTTGCCGCTGACCGCCAGCGCCAAGCGGATCGCGATCATCGGGGGCCATGCCGACAAGGGTGTGTTGGCGGGGGGCGGATCGTCCCTGGTCTATCCCGTCGGCGGCAATGCGGTCGCCGGGATCACCCCGGTCTACTGGCCGGGCCCGGTGATGTATTATCCGTCGTCCCCGATGGAGGAGATCAAGCGGCAAGCACCCGGCGCGGACGTCCGCTTTGCCGACGGCAACGATCCCGCCGCAGCCGCCGCGCTGGCACGGGACAGCGACGTCGTGATCGTGTTCGCGACGCAATGGGCCGGGGAATCGTTCGATGTGCCGATGGCGCTCGACGGCAAGCAGGATGCGCTGATCGATGCGGTCGGCGCGGCCAATGGCAACACCGTCGTGGTGCTCGAGACCGGCGGGCCGGTCGCGATGCCGTGGCTCGACAAGGTCGGCGCGGTGCTGGCGGCGTGGTATCCGGGGACTGCCGGCGGGGCGGCGATCGCGAACGTGCTGACGGGCAAGGTCAACCCTTCGGGGCGTCTGCCGGTCACCTTCCCGCGCGGGGTGGACCAGTTGCCCGATCCGGCGGTGCCGCATAGCGGCGACGTCGTGTACCGCGAAGGCGCTGCGATCGGTTACAAGTGGTTCGACGCAAAGGCGCTCAAGCCGTTGTTTCCGTTCGGTTATGGTCTGTCCTACACGCAGTTTGCCGGGAGCGGGCTCAAGGCGGGTGTAGCGAACGGGGCGATCACCGCGCGCTTCCAGATGCGCAACACCGGCGCGCTGGCGGGGGCTGCCATCGGGCAGATCTATGTCTCGCCGGTCGCGGGTGGATGGGAAGCGCCCAAGCGGCTTGGCGGTTTCGCGAAGGTGGCGTTGGCTCCCGGTGCAAGCAAAAGCGCGTCGGTGACGGTCGATCCGCGTTTGCTCGCGACGTGGGATGAAGCCGGGCAGCAGTGGCGGATCGCTGGCGGCACGTACCGCGTGATGTTGGGGAACTCTGCGGCGGACATCACGCAGACGGTGACGGTTACGGTCCCGGCGCGGACGATGCCTGCGACGTGGCGGGCGCGGTAACGGTTTGACCGTTGACCTAGCGCGGTCGGCCAGTGCGGATGTGGCGCTGGTCCTTCGACTTCGCTCAGGACGAACGGTGGTGGTGAGGGACAGACTGCCGGCGCTTACCGTTGCCCCCGACACCCGTTCGGGCTGAGCGAAGTCGAAGCCTAGGTGCCGGGGCGCGGTTGTTAGATCAGGCGCGCCACCCGGTATCGATCTTGTCGACCAGCCGTACCATTGCGGCGAAGTCGGCCTGGCCGGGGCCACCGGGGACTTGCGCCATGTGCAGATCACGCTGATGGACCGCGACCACCTCGGGGGATACCTCCAACGGGGTCCCCATGCTGGCGGTCGCGACCTGGATCTCGCAGGCGCGTTGCAGTGACCAATGCTTGATGAACGCCTCGGGCAAGGTCCGGCCCATCACGAGAATGCCGTGATTTTTCAGCAGCATGACACGCTTGCTTCCGAGATGCTCTAAAAGTCGCGCACCTTCCTCGTCGCGTACTGTCACGCCTTCGAAATCATGATAAGCGATCTGGCCGGCGAAATTGCACGCGTAGAAGTTGGTCGGGCGCAACCCGCCTTCGACCGAACTGACCGCCATGCCTGCGGTGGTGTGGGTGTGCATGATGCAATGCGCATCGGGCAGGTGGCGGTGGAACAGCGCGTGCTGGACGAACCCGGCGCGGTTGACGGGGTAGGGGCTGTCGTCGAGCTTGTTGCC
>Ga0265780_10010805_pt1 | contig 10854 bp, 11 predicted proteins | sample P1T30metagenome_FD_192432 | JGI IMG/M metagenome (GOLD analysis project Ga0265780, IMG submission 192432) | Plant litter microbial communities from East Loma Ridge, Irvine, California - P1 T30 | ecosystem: Environmental > Terrestrial > Plant litter > Unclassified | place: USA: California... | reverse complement strand
ACGGCGCCATCTTTGGGTTCCAGAAACGGGTCTGGTGGCCGAAGTGAATACCGGCTTCCAGCATTTCGCGCATAGTAACGGACATGTAATTCTCCAGGGTTGGGTCTTGAATGTGGCCAGTCACCAGACAGGCACCCTTTTTAGGGCCACACTCGCGATTTCAATTAAACGAATCTACCTGATCCACCGCCATTCCAGCGATGACCCAGGTACTTTTTTTACAACATTACTCGATGCGAATCCGAGCAACCCGAGATTCTAGCGGGATTTACGTTTTTGTTCAAGCGTCACGTCGGTATGGCGGGGCCGGCCGCCCAGAGCGAAGGCGCTTTCCTCTATAATGGCCCATTATCGCTTCGACCAATGCAGGATAAGAATTCCCTATGGCCTCCTCTATCAAGACCCCCGAAGAAATCGACGGCATGCGCGTCGCTTGCCGTCTCGGCTCGGAAGTGCTGGACTATATTACCCCCTTCATCAAGCCCGGCGTCACCACGCTCGAACTCGACCGTCTGGCGTACGACTACATGGTCAATGTCCAGGGCACCGTGCCCGCCACGCTCAACTACGCGCCGCCGGGCTACCCGCCCTTCCCCGGCTCGATCTGCACCTCGCTCAACGACGTGATCTGCCACGGCATCCCGGGCGAGCGGGTGCTCAAGTCGGGCGACGCGCTCAACATCGACATCACCCCGATCACCAAGGACGGCTACCACGGCGACAACAGCCGCATGTTCCTGGTCGGCGAGCCGTCGATCATGGCGCGCCGCCTCTCCGAGGTCACCTTCGAATGCATGTGGCTGGGCATCGCCGCGGTCAAGCCGGGCAAGCACCTGGGCGACATCGGCCACGCGATCCAGCAGCACGCCGAGAAGAACGGCTACAGCGTGGTGCGCGAGTTCTGCGGCCATGGCGTGGGCCGCGTGTTCCACGAAGAGCCGCAGGTGCTGCACTACGGCCGCCCCGGCACGCTCGAAGAGCTCAAGCCGGGCATGATCTTCACCATCGAGCCGATGATCAACGCCGGGCGCCGCGACATCAAGGAAATGCCCGACGGCTGGACCATCAAGACCAAGGACCGCAGCCTGTCGGCCCAGTGGGAGCACACGGTGCTGGTGACCGAGACCGGCGTCGAAGTGCTGACCATGTCGGCCGGCAGCCCGCCGCCGCCTGCCATCGTGCTGCCGCTGCTGGGCAACTGGTCCGCCAACGCGGGCGCCGTCACCGACACCGCCGCGGCGTCGGCGTAAGGCGAGCGACCATGGGACAGGCCGCGCTGCTCGAGACAGCCCGCACCACCTTGCGCCAGCGCCTCAAGAGCGAGCGCCAGCTGGCGTTCCAGGCATTCCACGACGACGGCAAGCCCGAAAAACTCCTGCGCAGCCTGCGCCAGGTGGTCGACGCCGTGCTGGTCGAGGCCTGGCTCGCGGCCGGCCTGCCGGCCAGCACGGCCCTGGTGGGCGTGGGCGGCTACGGGCGCGGCGAACTGTTCCCCTATTCCGACGTCGACCTCCTGATCCTGCTCGGCCAGCCGCCGGACGCCATCACCCAGGCGCGCCTGGAAGGCCTGGTCCAGCTGCTATGGGACCTGGGACTGGAAATCGGCCACAGCATCCGCACCGTCGACGAGTGCCTGGTCGAGTCGAGCGCCGACATCACGGTGCAGACCAGCCTGCTCGAGGCGCGCCTGGTCACCGGCGACCAGGCGCTGTTCGACGAACTGCAGCGGCACTACCGCGAGGCGCTCGATCCGCAGGCTTTTTTCCAGGCCAAGACTGCCGAGATGCGGCTGCGCCACGCCAAGTACGAGTACACGGCCTTCGCCCTCGAGCCGAACGTCAAGGAAAGCCCGGGCGCGCTGCGCGACCTGCAGGTGATCCTGTGGGTGGCCAAGGCCGCAGGCCTGGCCGACACCTTCGGCCAACTGGCCACGCGCGGCCTGATCACGCGCATGGAGGCGCGCCAGCTGATGGAGAAGGAAAGCGCCTTCAAGGACATCCGCATCCGCCTGCACCTGCACACCAACCGGCGCGAAGACCGGCTGGTGTTCGACGTCCAGACCGCGATCGCCGGCACGCTGGGCCTGTCCGCCAGCGGCGACGGCCCCAACGCGCGCCGCGCCAGCGAATTCCTGATGCAGCGCTACTACTGGGCGGCCAAGACGGTGACCCAGCTGAACACGATCCTGCTGCAGAATATCGAGGCCCAGTTGTTCCCGCAGCCGGCGGTGGCGTTTCCGATCAGCGCCCATTTCCTGCAGGTGGGCAGCCTGATCGACATCGCCAGCGACGACACCTTCGAGCAGACGCCGGCCGCGATCCTCGGGATTTTCGTCACCATGACCGAGCGCCGCGAGCTGAAGGGAATGACGGCGCGCGCCACCCGCGCGCTGTGGCATGCGCGCACGCTGATCGACGACGCCTACCGCGCCGACCCGGCGCATAAAGCCCTGTTCCTGCGCGTGCTGCAGGCACCGCGCGGCCTGGTGCATGCGCTGCGCCGCATGAACGAATTCGGCATCCTGGGCCGGTACCTGCCGGCCTTCCGCAAGATCGTCGGCCAGATGCAGCACGACCTGTTCCACGTCTACACGGTGGACCAGCACATCATGATGGTGGTGCGCAACCTGCGCCGCTTCACGATGCCGGAGCACGCCCATGAATACCCGTTCTGCAGCCAGCTGATCGCCGACTTCCACGACCGCTGGCTGCTGTACGTGGCCGCGCTGTTCCACGACATCGCCAAGGGCCGTGGCGGCGACCATTCCAAGCTGGGCATGGAAGACGCCGAACAGTTCTGCCGCCAGCACGGCCTGAAGCCCGAAGACACCGAGCTGGTCGTGTTCCTGGTCGAGCAGCACCTGAGCATGTCGACCGTGGCGCAAAAGCAGGACCTGTCCGACCCGGACGTGATCGCGGCGTTCGCCGCCGTCGTCCGCGACGAACGCCACCTGACCGCGCTCTACCTGCTGACGGTGGCCGACATCCGCGGCACCAGCCCCAAGGTGTGGAACGCGTGGAAGGCCAAGCTGCTCGAAGACCTGTACAAGGTCACGCTGCGGGTGCTGGGCGGCGAGCCGCATTCGGCCGACCGCGAGCTGCGCACGCGCCAGAAGGAAGCCCTGGCCACGTTGCGCCTGTTCGGACTCGAGACCGACGCCCACGAGGCGCTCTGGAGGCAGCTCGACGTGGCGTACTTTTTGCGCCACGACGCGTCCGACATCGCCTGGCAGACGCGCGCGCTGATCGACAAGGTCGACAGCGACAAGCCGGTGGTGCGCGCGCGCCTGGCGCCGATCGGCGAAGGCCTGCAGGTAGCGGTGTACGTGAAAGACCAGCCCGACCTGTTCGCGCGCATCTGCAGCTACTTCGAGCGCAAGAATTTTTCGATCCTCGACGCCAAGATCCACACCACGCGCCACGGCTACGCGCTCGACAGCTTCCTGGTCGCCGACGAGAACTTCGCCGGCAGCTACCGCGACATCATCAGCCTGATCGAGCATGAACTGGGCGCGGTGCTGGTGTCGCAAGAGGCGCTGCCGCCGCTGGTGCGCGGCCGCCTGTCGCGCATGTCGCGCACCTTCCCGATCACGCCGACCGTGGAGCTGCGCCCCGATGAACGGGGCCAGTTCCATGTGCTGTCGATCGCCGCCAACGACCGTATGGGCCTGCTGTACTCGATCGCCAGCGTGCTGGGGCGCTATCGCCTCAACCTGCACACCGCCAAGATCATGACGCTGGGCGAGCGCGTCGAGGACGTGTTCCTGATCGACGGTCCGGCGCTCGCGAGCCCGCGCACCCAGGTGCAGCTCGAGACCGACCTGCTCGACGCCCTCAAGATTTGATCCACCTTTTTTTAGCAAAGCTTTACCGATGACCGAACCGCTCCGCCTCTCCAAACGTATGTCCGAACTGGGCCTGTGCTCGCGCCGCGAAGCAGATGAATGGATCGCCCGCGGCTGGGTGCGGGTGGACGGCCAGGTCGTCTCGGAACTGGGCAGCAAGGTGCTGCCGACCCAGCGCGTGACGGTCGAGCGCCAGGCCGCAGCCGAGCAGTCGAAACGCGTGACGGTGCTGATCAACAAGCCGGTGGGCTACGTCAGCGGCCAGGCCGAGGATGGCTATACCCCGGCCGTGGCGCTGATCAAGCCCGAGAACCGCTGGGCCGACGACCCGTCGCCAGAGCAGTTTCATCCGACCCAGCTGCGCAGCCTGGTGCCGTGCGGCCGGCTGGACATCGATTCGGTCGGCCTGCTGGTGCTGTCGCAGGACGGCCGCGTCGCCAAGACGCTGATCGGCTAGACGACCACGGTCGACAAGGAATACCTGGTGCGGGTGCAGTACACCAAGCCGGGCCGCCTGCCCGACAGCGACCTCAAGAAGCTGAACCACGGCCTGTGGATGGACGGCAAGGCGCTGCTGCCGGCCAAGGTGCGCTGGCAGAACGATGACCAGCTCAGCTTTACGCTGCGCGAAGGCAAGAAGCGCCAGATCCGCCGCATGTGCGATATGGTGGGACTGAAGGTGCTCGGCCTGAAACGCGTGCGCATCGGCCGCGTCAAGCTGGGCAACCTGCCCGAGGGCCAGTGGCGCTACCTGGCCCCGGACGAGCAGTTCTGATTACCTGGCCGGCTTGCCCGCGGGCAGCGGCGCCGCCTGCGCCACCAGGCCTTCGGCGCGCAAGTCCTCCCAGAACGCCGGCGGGATGACGATGTCGAGCAGCGCCGCATTGCGCCGCAGGTGCTCGGCGCTGCTGGCGCCGGGAATGGTCGCCGCCACCACCGGATGCGCGAGGCCGAACTGCAGGGCCGCCGCCGGCAGGTCGACGCCATGGCGCGCCGCCACCTGACGCAGGCGTTCGCGCTGCGCGATCTTGTCCTCGCAGGCCGGCGCATAATCGTAGTTCGGCCCGCCGGCCAGGAAGCCCGAGTTGAACGGCCCACCCAGCACCACGTGTGCGCCGCGCTGCTCGCACAGGGGGAACAACTGCTCGAGCGGCGTGGTTTCCATCAGCGTGTAGCGCCCGGCCAGCAGGAAGATGTCGGGGTCGGAGTCGCGCAGCGCGCGCAGGCACGGGTCGACCGTGTTCACGCCCAGCCCCCAGCCCTTGATCACGCCTTCCTCGCGCAGCTTGACCAGACCTTCGAAGGCGCCGCCGGGGCCGGCCGCGATCGCATAGTAGTGCTCGTACTCTTGCTGGCTGAAGCGGTCCGGCGACAGGTCGTGCACGTAGACGAAGTCGATGTGCGACAGCGCCATGCGCTGCAGGCTGTCCTCGATCGAGCGGCGTGCGCCGGCAGCGCTGTAGTCGTTCACCCGCCTGAATGGCAGCGCGCCGACGAAGGGGTCGGCGATCTCGCCGGTCTCGGCGGGTACCAGCAGGCGGCCGACCTTCGTCGACAGCGAATACTCGGCGCGCGGGCGGCGCCGCAGGGCCTGGCCGAAGCGGTGCTCGGACAGGCCGGCGCCGTAGTGCGGCGCGGTGTCGAAATACCGGATGCCGGCGTCCCATGCGGCGTCGACGGTGGCTTGCGCCGCCTCTTCGCTCGTCGCATGGTACATATCGCCCAGGCCGGTGCCGCCGAGGCCCAGGCGCGTGATCGGTTGGTGGCGCTGCGTCATGGCTCGTCCTTTCAAGAAGCGCGATTCGAGGACCGATTCTGCCTGCCGCGCCATGATGCCGTCGCACGCCTGCGCTCACGCAATGCCAATGCCAAGGCCAATGCCGATGCCGCTGCTGCTGCCGATGCCGATGCGGATGCCGCTGCCGCTGCCGAAGAGTCAATCCTCGCGGCGGCGCTCGATCTGCAGCAGGGCCGCGCCCAGCATGTCGAGGTCGACCGGCTTGGCGAACAGATCGTGGAAGCCCGCCGCTCGCGCCCGTTCGCGGTCCTTGTCCTGCGCATAGCCGGTGACCGCGATCAGGATCGCCTGGCCGGTGCCGGCGCGCTGGCGCAGCGCGCCGGCCAGCTCGTAGCCGTTCATCTCGGGCAGGCCGATATCGAGCAGGCAGACGTCCGGCTCGAAGGCCGGGAGCGCCGCCAGCGCCGCGCGCGCCGAGTGGCTCACGTGCACTGTGTGGCCGAGCGTCTCGAGCAGCAGCGCCAAGGTGACCGCCGCATCCTCGTTGTCGTCGACCACGCCGATGCGCAGCGCATTCAGGCGGCTGTTGTCGGCGCTGCGCTCGCGCGCGCGCCGTTCGACGTTGACACGGTTCGACAGCGGCAGTTCGACCCGGAACGTGCTGCCGCAGCCCGGCCCCTCGCTGCTGGCGCTGACCGCGCCGCCATGGAGTTTCAGCAGGCTGCGCACCAGCGCCAGCCCGATCCCGAGCCCGCCCTGGCTGCGATCGAGCCCGCGCGCACCCTGCGAAAACAGCTCGAAGGCGGTGGCGATCAGTTCCGGCGACATGCCGATGCCGTCGTCGCGGATGTGCACCGTCATGCGGTCGTCGCGCGCCGTGAGCAGCACGTCGATGCGCCCGCCTTCGAGCGTGTACTTGGCGGCGTTGCTCAGCAGGTTGGTCATCACCTGCACCAGGCGCTTGCGGTCGCCCGTGACGATGGCGCGCGCCGGCAGCAGGTCGAGCACCACGCGGTGCCGCAGCTTCTCGATCAGCGGGCGCACCTGCTCGATCGCATCGGTGATCACGTCCTTGAAGTCGATCTCGCGGATCTCGAGCTCGACCTTGCCGCGGGTGACGCGCGAGACGTCCAGCAGGTCGTCGATCAGCGATGTCATGTGACCCGCCTGGCGCGCGATGATCTCGCTGGCGCGCTGCACCATCGCCGGATCGATGTCGAAGTTGGCCAGCATGGTGGCGGCCGAGACGATCGGCGCCAGCGGATTGCGCAGTTCGTGCGCCAGCATGGCCAGGAACTCGTCCTTGCGCTGGTCGGCGTCGCGCAGCGCGGCGATCAGCGCATCCTGTTCCGCCATTGCCTTGCGCAGCTCGATCTGGCTCATGAGCTGGTGCGCCATCGTCGTCAACATGAACTGCTGCTGCTCGCTGAGTCCTTGCGGCCGCGGTTTGCGGTCGAGCACGCACAAGGCGCCGAGGGGCACGCCATCGCGGTTGCGCAGCACGGCGCCGGCATAGAAGCGCACGCCGTCGACCGCATTCACCAGCGAATTGCAGTCGAAGCGCGGATCCGCGCGCGTATCGGGCACGACCAGCGGCTCGCCCTCGAGCATCGCGACACGGCAGATGGAGTCGCCCAGCGGCGTTTCCTTCATGCCGAGACCCAGCTCGGACTTGAACCACTGCCGGTCCCGCGCCACCAGGCTCACCGCCGCCATGGGCGCGTCGAGGAGTTGGCTGATCAATCGTACGACGTCGTCGAACGCGCGTTCGGCGGGCGTGTCGAGGATGCCATAGGAGTCGAGAATGGCGAGACGGGTTGTCTCGTCGATCGGGGAGGAACTGGACGTCATGGCTGCTCTGGCTTCAATTGGGCTACGTGAAGGACGCTGCGACAGCCGTAGACAATCTGGGGATGGATGATGGGTGATGGATGATGACCGGTTGCACCGGTAATCGTTGATTATAAGAAAAATCGCGCGCCGATCGCACGCGGAGCGTCTTGAAAAGCGTGCCGATCGTCTTGATCTGCCAGCGGATGAGTTCCTACCGGCTGGCGCCGTCGACATGCTGGACCGGAATGCTGTCCAGGTCGAGGCCGTCCACGCAGCGCAGGTCGACCATGGCCTTGGCACGGCCTTGCGGGTCGACGCCCTCTTCGTACGGATGGATGCCGCAACTGGGGCAGAAGCGGTGCTCGATGGCGTGCTTGTTGGCGCCGCAATGGCAGCCTCCCCGATACAGCATGAAGGCCTCCCAGCGCGATCCGCTACGCCAGGCCGTCTTGCGGACGCAGGCGACGCCACACGGCGCCGGCGGCGGCATGCACTGCCCACGACAGCACCGCCACCACACCCGCGATCAGGGTCGGCAACACGGCGCCGAACACGAACGTCATGCCCAGAACGAAACCGAGCACGAACTCGGCGCGCCAGAGGCGCAACACGAGCGCCAGCGCCGGCAGGGCGAAGAACAGCTGATTGACGAGCGGGCTGCCAAGCGAAAAAGCGGTTGCAAGTGCGCCGCCGTAGACCAGCGCACCGACGAAGCCGGTCCAGGGAGCGATGACGCCACGCCTGGCGCCACGCCGGCGCGCCTGGACGCTGCGCTCGATGCGACCCACCAGCCACCAGGTCAGCAGCGGAACCAGGAGTACGCCCCACCAGTTCGAGACGGCAGGCAGGTCGGGATTGGCGAGCAGGTGGTGCGCCAGCACGCCGCCGTGCGTGTGCTCCCAGCCGAGATGGAACAGCTCGGCGCACAGGGCGGCGACCGTCAGGACGAGGCGGCAATTGGCGGAACAGGTAGCGTTCATGGTTTCCAGAGCATCAGTTGACGAGGCCCAGCCACCCCACACTAACAGAATTCGGCGCTGCAATCCACGGGCGACCGAACATCCATGCCGCCGGCATAGCAACCCCGCCTCCCTGCCCGGCGCTGCGCCTAATCGCGCCTGCGGTCCGCCAGAAACTGCCGCGCGCGCGGGTGTTGCGGATTGGCGAAGAAGTCCTGCGGGGTCGCCTTCTCCAGGATCTTCCCTTCGCTCATGAACCAGATGCGGTCGGCCACGTCGCGCGCGAAGCCCATCTCGTGGGTCACGCAGACCATGGTCATGCCCTGGCTGGCGAGCGCGCGCATCACCTGCAGCACCTCGCCCACCATTTCCGGGTCGAGCGCGCTGGTCGGCTCGTCGAACAGCATGATCGGCGGGCGCATCGCCAGCGCGCGGGCGATCGCCACCCGCTGCTGCTGGCCGCCCGAGAGCGCGTCGGGATAGGCGCCCGCTTTGTGCGCCAGGCCCACCTGCTCCAGCAGCTGCATGGCGTAGGCGCGCGCCTCGCCCTTCGATGCGCGTCCAAGCCTGACCGGGGCCAGCGTGCAGTTCTCCAGCACCGTCAGGTGCGGGAACAGATTGAAATGCTGGAACACGAAGCCGATGCCGGCGCGCAGCGCGTTCACGTCCGCGCCCTTGGCGTGGATGTCGCGGCCGTCCACCTCAATCCGGCCGGCGTCGATTTCCTCGAGCCGGTTGAGGGTGCGGATCAGGGTCGACTTGCCCGAGCCGGACGGCCCGCATACCACCAGCACCTCGTTCTGGTCGACCCGTTCGCTGATGTCGACCAGCGCGTGGTAGTCGCCGTAGTACTTGTTGACTTTATCGAGAACGATCATCGGACGGAAGCTTTCATGATGCCGGCTGCCTGCGCCGCAGGGCGCCGCTGAAGGCGCCGCTCGAGCAGGAAGGCCAGGCGGGACAGGCCGAAACAGAGGATGAAATAGGTCAGCGCCAGCACCAGGTAGACCTCGACCGCCCGGGTGAACACCAGGGTGTTGATCTGGGTGGCGATGAACGACACTTCGGACAGGCCGATGATGTAGCCGAGCGAAGTCGCCTTGATCGTCGAGACCAGCTGGTTGACGATCGACGGGAGGCCATGGCGCAGCGTCTGCGGCAGCACCACGTGGCGCAGCGCGGCGCCATAGCCCAGGCCCAGCGAGCGGGCGCTCTCGAACTGGCCCTTCGGCAGCGCGCGGATCCCGGCGGCCACGATCTCGGCCAGGTAGATGCTGTCGAACAGCACCAGCACGATCAGCATCGTGGCCGCCTGCGAGGTCTTCACCCCGGTCACCGCCGGCAAGAAGAAATAGGCCCAGAACAGCACCAGCAGCAGGGGCACGGCGCGCACCACGTGCACCAGCACCGCCACCGGGACATTGAGGGCGCGCCAGGGGCTGACGCGGGCCACGCCCAGCAGCAGGCCGAGCGGCATGGCCAGCAGCAGCGCGGCGCCGGACAGCACGATGGTGAGCGCCAGGCCGCCGAGCGGCCCTTCCGGGTATTGGCCGACCAGGAAGTACAGCCAGTAGGTATCGATCAGTTCGAGCATGCCGGACTCACGCCGTCCGCACCGGATAGCGGCGCTGGTAAAGATGGGCCGCGGCCGAGATCAGCAGCGACACGGTCAGGTATGCCAGCGTGGCGAAGGTGAACGCCTCCAGGCTGCGAAAGCTCGCCGTCTCGACGCGCGCGGCCTGGTACATCAATTCGGCCGCGCCGATCACGGTGGCCACGCTGGTGTCCTTCCACAGGTTGACGGTCTGCGACAGCAGCGGCGGCACCGAGGCGCGCAGCGCCTGCGGCAGCAGCACCAGGCGCACGGCCGCGATCCGCCCCAGGCCCAGCGAGCGCGCCGCCTCGAGCTGGGCCCGGGGCACCGCGCGGATGCCGCTGCGGATATCCTCGGCCATGTGCACGCCGGCGTACAGCGTCAGGGCGATCACGGCGCACACGACTTCGGGATTGTTCGCGTACAGGAGTTCGCGCGCGGCCTCAGGCAGCAGCTCGGGGAAGGCGAAATACCAGAACAGCAGGTGCGCCAGCAGCGGCACGTTGCGGATCGCCTCGACGAAGGCGGCGCCGGCGGCGCGCAGCGGCGTGGAGGTCGAGGTGCGCATCACCGCCACCAGCGCGCCGAGCGGCAGCGCGAACACGAAGCTGATGACGGTCAGCTGGATCGACAGCACGAGGCCCTGCACCAGCCAGTCGTGGTACTGGCCGGCGTGCAGGATGGCGGGATCGAAGAACTGCAAGATGGGCTGGCCGGAGGCGGTTCAGATCTTGTCGGTCGAGATCCTGAAGCTGCGCGTGGCGATATTGGCGCGCGTGCCCGGCCCATACCACTTGTTGAACAGCTGCCCGGCCGCGCCGCTGGCTTCGAGCTCGCGCAAGGTCGCATCGACCACGTCCTTCAAGCCCTTCTCGCCCTTGCGCAG